>SKEM01000466.1_pt1 | contig 27224 bp, 28 predicted proteins | sample 4826731 | NCBI WGS metagenome assembly SKEM01 (sample SAMN11008809, study PRJNA524170) | human gut metagenome | biome: Human fecal sample; material: Feces; isolation source: fecal sample from pouch patient p37 | host: Homo sapiens | place: Israel: Tel-Aviv | collected 2015-07-27
ATAGCTTGGTAAATAAGAGACACCGCTGTTAGTAAAGAAATACGCTATCAAGTATGCTCTATTCCCAAGAAGCTCCCACTTCAAGCGTTAAGAACCGTCAGGTTTAGCTAAGTGGTGAGTAGTTCACTTTATTAAGGAGAATAAAATGATCGAAGAAAAAAAGAAAGTATTATATTCTAATAAACCCGAATTTAAAAAATTGGTTATGCAATATGCTAAGAAAAATATTGGTCGTAGCATTACTTACGATACTTTTATTAAATGGTTAGATAAATATGGATATGATTTGTCACAATATGATACTTGCTGGCAAGCAGTATTTAAATCACTCTTACAAAGAAACTTTCAAATCGACATAGCGTATAGAAAAACAAAAGAATGTCAGCTTATTACAGTATTTCAATTAAACAAAAGTTAACGATTATGATCTCAAAATATCATTTTATGATTTTGATACAATAATCACAATATTATATAGTAAAATTTTTTAAATGAGGTGCAAAAATAGAGAGCCAAATGTCTCCCTATTTATAATTTGTATGCTAGATAGTGATTATCTTTTTTAGCTAAACCGAAGACTTCACCAACTTTTAGATTTTTCTTTGAGTAAGTGAGGCTTGGTATTTCAAACAAGTTGTTTTTCTTATCAGTCACAATTAAGGGAAGCTGTATTTCTTTGTTGTTCTCTGTAGTTAGAATAGCCATGTTCTTATTTTGAAATAAAACAGTAGTAATTTGAGTCTTCCCTAGAATTTCTATATCTGAACCTTGCAATTGTTTTAGTTCATTCAAAGAAGGATAGACAGTTTCTGTTTTTATTGTACTTTCTGTGGTTGCTGTACTCGCTGTGATATGTTTATTGTTTTTGGGCGAGTTGGTAAAAAAGAAAAATGCAGCAACGCAAAGTAAGAAAATTGTTGCTAATGTAACGATGTGTGATTTTTTCATAGCATATCTCCATTAATATCAATTTATAAAAAGCAGAAACTGTAATTATGGTTTCTGCTTTTTCTCTTTTAACTGTTTAGCATAGGTTTCAATATCGCTTTTGAGATAGAGACGAACTACTGAAGGACCTTTTCCTTCCTTGCTCTCATAAAATGGTTTGATCACATTTGTGCGAACAGACTGCTGAAATCCTTTAGGAGATTGTTCAGTAATCTTGATTGCTTCTTGTTTAGTAACTAAATTAGTTTCAATCCATTCTTTTAGTTCTTCTATATTAGTGATGTTCATATTAATCCCACCTTTCTGTGGTTTTGATTGTCTACAGAAATATTATAAATGAAAAAAAGTAAAAAATCTAATATAAAATGGTTGCAATACTATTCCATTACTGGTATAGTATTAATATAATAAAAATTAAAAAGAAAGAAGGAATAAAACATGAAATTATTGAAAGTGTTAGCTGTCGGTGTAACAGTAGGAGGAATTGCGTTAGCAATCAATCAGGAAAAAGTGAGCGCAGAAGAATGGACACCACGTACAGTAGAACAAATTAAAGCTGATATCAAAGGCAATGAGTACACGATCGTTTGGGGCGACACTTTAAGTGGTATTAGCCAAGCAACAAACATTACTGTTCAAAAATTGGCTGATATCAACAAGATTGCAAATGTTGACTTGATCTATGCGGGAAACAAATTAGTATTTGAAGGCAATGTTGCAACTGTTCAAAATAGCGCAGGTGAAACAGTAGCACAAACAGTTATTCAAGATACAGACAAAGTTAATCCAACTCAACCAGTAGGACAACCTGCAGTTTCTCAAGATACAACAAGTAATGCAACTAACTCAGCTGACCAATCTGTTGCACCTACTACACCAGCTGGAGATAGCGGAGCAAACACTCCAGAACAACCAGTTCAACCTTCAACACCTTCTGACAATGGGAATCAAGGTGGAACGGTAACTCCAACTCCAAATCCTGATCAAAATCAAGGTGGAAATAACAACCAAGATAATCAAGGAAATCAAGGCGGCGACACTGGAAATAATGGAAACCAAGACAATCAAGGAAACAATAATGGAAATAACAACAACGGAAACAACAATGGCGGTAATGAAGGTGGCGATGTAACACCACCGCAACCAGTTGAAAAATGGACAGTTTGGTATTCTGCTTCAGATGAAGCTAACGCTGCTCACAATATTGAAAAAGGAACAAAAGTATTTGATACAGAAGCTGAAGCAACAGCATGGATTGATCAATATGCAGATGGCTTGTTAGCACAAGGTATTACTTCAAATTCTTATGGCGTATCTTCATTCTTAGTTCAAGAATAATAAAATCTGTTTGCCAAGACACTTAAGAAAATTCTTAGGTGTCTTTTTTTTACCCTTTTTTTAAATTGATGTCGAAGGGTTTATTTTCTTAAGGGAGGTGATTCCAATCTAAAATTTAATGTCAGTCGGTGGAGCGAGCCTTTGGGTGGCGCTCTTTTTTTATTGTACTTATATATTGGTTGAAGAGAGGGAGAATATTGTGAAAATGAAAAACAAGAGAAATAAGTGGAAAGTTCCCAAGTACCTATTAATGATTCTAGGTGCATTGGCAATGTTTTTAGGCTTTGGACTTAGTTCACAAAGCGTAAATGCCGATAATATTACGATGAAGCCTGGAGAAAAAGGCGATATCTATTATGATGCAAGTAATGTTTATACTATGCATGGTACGAAGCATGGGCAACCATGGAGCGATGCAACAGCTGCAATGGCAGTTTCTCCTAACAATGGGGCTACGGATAGAATTGTATTTTGTATTCAACCCGGTGTCCCTTTTATTACTACAAATAATCCAGATTATGAAGCAGTTGCTGTAACTGACATTCCTAAAGACGCACAAATTGCTTCTGTCATTTGGAATACATTTTATGCTTTTGGGACTAACTTTACCAATGAAGATCGAATTGTCACACAAGCTGTCATTTGGGAATTATTACCACAATATGGAATCAAAGTTGACTCTATCAGTGGTATTCCTGATTTTCAGGCTAAAAAGCAAAAACTTTATGATGGAATCAAAGAATATAAACGTTTGCCAGAATTTAACAACAAGACGATTGATCTAACATTCGGCGAAACTAAAAAATTAACTTCTTCTGTAGATTTAAATTCTTTTGAAACTCAAGTTTCTAACAGTGCAAAAGTTAACTGGAACATTGCAGCTGATGGTAAATCAGTAGATGTAACTCCTACTGATCCTAATGTGACAGGTGGAAGTATTTCTTTTAAACGTTCATATATGGAAGGAACACCAATCGCATTAGAAAAAACAGGCTCACAAACAGTCTACTTACCAAGTGTAAAAGACCCTAATAACTACAGCGTGAATTTCCGTATTCAAACAGTTGGAGATATTACAATTAAAAAAGTAGATAAAGAAACTGGCGAAGTTGTTCCTAATACGCAATTCAAAGTAGAGTTTAGTGGTAAAGGAGCGCCTTCAGCACAAACTGTTACTACTGATAAAAATGGTTTAGCAACGATCCAAGGAATTAATCATGGTGTGCATGTCAAAGCAACAGAAATTGCTGTACCAGCTCCTTATGTTTTAGGATCAGCTATTGGCGATTCTGACGTAGTAGAAGGCGATGTTGTCGCAGGACAAACAGTTACTTTAACACAACGTAACCAAAAAGCTAAAGGACAAATCCTGATTGAAAAATCTGGTGTAGAAACAGGAAAAGATATGTGGAATGCTAACTATACATTAGCAGGAAATGTATTTGAAATTCATGAAGGAACTGAGACAGGGGCAGTTGTTCGCACCATTACAACAGACGACAAAGGTCATGCAGAAACAGGAAAAGATTTGCCATTAGGTACTTATGTAATTACTGAAAAAACAGCTTCTAATGGGTTTGCTAACACATTCAAACCAGTAACAGTGAAAATCGAATATGCAAACCAAACAACAGCAGTAATTGTAAAAGGCGCTGAAGGAACGAACCAAGAAGTCGTTGGTTCAACATTGTTAACGAAAGAAGACGCTGAAACAGGCAAAGAAACACAAGGACGTGCTACTTTTGATGGGGCACAATACGGATTATTCCACAAAGACGGTACTCCTGTGAAATGGTCTGAAAACTTTAATCCAACAACTTCTAAAGGAAACAAATTAGAAGGCGACGAAGTGAAATTTGAATTATCTGACGAAGAACAACAAGCAAGTGTTGAACACTTAGCATTAGGTGACTACTACTGGCAAGAACTTGTTGCTCCAGAAGGATACCAAATTGATAATACGAAACGTGAATTTTCTATTACTTACAAAGATCAAGATACAAAAGTAATCGAAACTCAAAGCACTTCACAAGAAAATGTAATCAAATTTAGTCTTGATGGCTTTAAATATGTTGATTCAAAATCAGGCGATACTAAGACTGGTTACAATGGAATTGACTTCACGTTAACTCCTGTTGATCCAACAAAAGGCGAACAACGTAAAGTAACAACTGAAACAGATGAAAACGGCTATGATGGATACTGGGCATTCAATGAAGTCCCTTATGGCGACTACAAAATGTCAGAAGTAAAAGCTCCAGAAGGCTACAAAACAATTAAAGATTTAATCATTAACAGCAAATTTGATGCTGAAAAACGTGAATACACATTTACCATTACTGAAGACGGACAAAAAGAACCAATTAAAACATTGACAGTACCAGAAGCTAAAATCAATGAAGGCTCAAATGTGATTCATTTAAGCAAATTATTCTTAACAAATAAAGTTAAAGAAATGCCAACTATCCGCACAAAAGCTACTGTTGACGGAGAAAAAACATTTACTCCTTCAAAAGAAACACCAATGCAAGACGTTGCTACAATTACTAACGTTGAAAAAGGTGTCGAATATACAAACAAAATCAAACTTTGGAGAATCGTTAACGACGACTATGACAATGCTAAAGTTGTTTGGGAAGGTTCTCATGATTTTGTAGCTGAAGGCGATAAAGCAGAAGACGTTATTAAGCAAATGGTAGATACTTCAAAAGATGACAACACTGTCTCTTACGTATTTACGGAAGAATTATTCATTAAAGATGGAGCAAAAGTTGCAGAACACAACGACTTAACGAATAAAGAACAAACGATTCGTCCAGTCGTGCCTGAATTGCCAACTATTGAAACATTATTCGTAACAAAAGATGGTGGCAAAACATTTGATCCAACGAAAGATCAAACATTAATTGATGAAGTAAAAGCAACTGTACCTAAAGAAGATATCGGTCAAACATTCTACTATGTAACACAATTCCATAAAATTGATAAAAATGGAAAAGTTACTGTTGTAGGTACGGACGAATCAGAACACAAAGCAGGCGAAATGACTTATGAGTTCAAAGCGGTTTATAACTACAAAGCGAATACTTTGAAAGACGGCGAAAAATTAGTTGCGACTCATATTGCTTATACAGACAAAGAACACAAAAACGAATATGCCAAACACTTTGATTTGAAAAATGAAAAACAAACACTAACGGCAAAAACACCAGTTACGCCAGCAACACCACAAAAATCAATTCCACAAACTTCTGGATCATTGGTTAATATTGGAAGCTTAATTGTTTTAGGAATTGCTGCTGTTGCAGGTGCAGCATTGTATGTTACAACTAAGAAAAAAGTAAATAAAAACGAAAAATAAGAATGAAGGGGAAGCACTTTGAAAAAGGTGCTTTTCCTATTTTAGTTATTGTTTTTAGGGAAAGGAGAGATCAATATAGTAAAGAAAATCATTAAAGCCTTACCGTTATTGTGGCTACTAAGTAGCCTGATTTTAGCAATCTGTGGATTTTATGGTTATACCGTTCTTCTTCGTCCCGAAAATACAATCAAACAAGCACAGCAAATCACTCACCCTATACAGTCAGAGAAAGAGATCAAGGAGATACAACAAACGACAATAGGGAAAGCAACATACAATGAAAATCAAATCCAACCTGTTACACCTACAGACTATGCGGAAGCACAGCTGAGTTATGAGGCTCTTGTTAACCAGTGGGGAATCGGTTCTCTCTATATTCCGTCTTCTGGTATATACTCCAAGATTCTTGCAGGAATGAGCAATGACAATTTAATGGTTGGCTTGGGAACCTATTATCCAAACCAGTTACTTGGAAAAGGAAACTATGTTTTGATGGCACATAATTTAGTTCAAGGTGGGGGAGTCCTTCGTAATTTACCACAATCTAGCGTAGGATCAACAATTTATGCGACTGATTTTAGCAAGATTTATGAATATGAGATCACTACAAATAAAATTGTTAACCAATCAGAGGGTAAGTTATTGGATATCCCACAAGAAGGTGATTCGCCTTTAATGACTATTTTTAGATGTGAGGGAGGATTACACACAGCTAATCGTGCATTAATTCAAGCTAGGTATGTTCGATCTTACTCAGCTGAAAATGGTTCACATGATATTAAACAAGCTTTAGGATTAGAAACAACGAGAAATAAGACAGTCAATAAACAACGTCTAAATGACCAACAGGCGACTTCAACTAATAGAACTGAAGCAGCAAAGGAAAGTATTACTCCCGATAAGGATACTAAAAAGGCAAAGCAAACAAATAAAATAGAATGGCGCTTCACAGAAAAGAAAGCTATTTATTCTAACTTCCAAGTGTTTTCTATCCTAGTATTTCAATTAGCTAATGCTTATCCTATTCTGATTGGGTTAGTTTTTCTTGTTGGTCTCTCAAGTTGTATTCTATTGAACAGAATATAATGAGTGATAAAACTTATATATATTTTTATAAAAAATTCATAAAATAAAGTTATCTTAGATCTAACACAGGAAAGGAAAGAGAAAAAGTGAAAAAAAAGCATATTTCAAAAGTAGCTTCCGCTGTTCTTCTTTCTCAAATGCTATTGACAACACCGTTACAGGTATTAGCAGATGAACAGCTTTCAACGCCAACCAGTCAATCCAGCACGATGAATAATCAGTCTGAAGAATCTACTTCAAGTAGTGATGAACAAACAGGAACGTCTACTACACAAACAACGACTGATTCCACAGAAAGTAGTACAGATCAAAGTACAACCGATGATACAACAACTAGCTCGACAGATACGACGTCTACAACAGAATCGTCTGAAAAACCTACAGAAGACAGTACGACAGATTCAACAAGTACAACGGAATCCAGTAGTGAGTCTAAACCAGATGAAACTAAACCTAGCGAAATAAAGCCGAGTGAATCGAAACCAGAAAAGCCGAACACTGGCAGTTCTACGAATGAATCACAGACTCAGCCAACAACTGAACCTTCAAACAATCAGCAAGCACCGTCTGTTGCTCCAAACAATCAAGCAACGGCAACAAATGAAGGGCAGCAAGCTAAACCAGCAGAAAGCGAGTCAAAACCGTATCACCAAACGCCAACTGCGCCTATTCAAGAATTAGTTCCTTCAAGCAAAGAAACGGCTGAAGGAAACATTCATTTTGAAAAAGATGAGTCCGTAGAAAGCTTTGTCCGAAAAATCGGCGAGTCTGCTCGCAAAGTAGGACAGGAGAACGACTTATACGCTTCTATCATGATTGCACAAGCCATTTTGGAATCAGCTAGCGGTCAAAGTCAGTTAGCGCAAGCGCCAAATTATAACTTGTTCGGGATCAAAGGAACACATAACGGAAAAGGTGTTTCTTTTGCCACACAAGAGGATTTAGGTGACGGCACTCTTTACACCACACAAGCCACTTTTAGACAGTATGAAAACTACGAAGATAGCTTAAATGATTATGCACAGCTGCTTAAAGAAGGTTTGACTGGTAATAGTCAATTTTATAGTGGTGTATGGAAAACAAACGCAAAAACTTATCAAGAAGCAACCAAATTCTTAACTGGAAGATATGCAACAGATACAAAGTATGATCAAAAGCTAAATGGTTTGATCGAGACCTATCATTTAACGGACTACGACAAGGAAGTCGCAGGACCACAATTAAGTAAAGAAGGATATATTGTACCAGTGAAAAACTATACGATTTCTAGTCCGTTTGGTACTCGTGGGGGAGAATTTCATAGAGGATTAGATTTGGCAGCAGCACAAGGCGAGCCAATCTATGCCAGCAAAGCAGGAACGGTCGTTAAAGCGGAGTTTCACCCTTCATGGGGGAATTATGTAGCTATTGAGCATGAAGACGGTACAACGGCTTTATATGCTCACCAACAAGAATATCAAGTCAAAGTTGGCGACAAAGTAAAACAAGGTCAGATCATTGGCTATGTTGGCTCGACAGGAAATAGCACAGGTAGCCATTTACATTTTGAATTATGTTTAGATCATAGTTTAAGTCAATCACAATTGGTTGATCCAGAAACAGTCTTATTTTAAAAATAAGGCTGTTTTTTTTATTCAAATTTTAAGGAGGTATTGTCTATGTTGCTATTTATAAGTGGTTTATTTTTAGGCGGATTTATTGGTGTGGCGTTAATGTCATTAGTAGCAATCGATCGTTATGAAGATATGATTGATGAAAGAAGATAATTAAGAAAGAGGGAGTACAAATTTTATGACGAATAGAAATGAAGGAATCACTATCTACTTGACTATTGGTAAAGAAGTTAAGTTAAATTTTGATTCAGAGAATAACTTATCAAGTATTCGTCTATCCATTAATAAAGTTGCAGAACTTTTCGGAAATAAAGTAGTCAATGAAGAAAGTATATTTTATGTTTCAACAGTAGCCTTAGTGACAAAAAGTAACTATAAGACTTTTATTTCAGTAGTAGGTGGAAAGCAAGTTATTAGTGGAGACGCAGTTTATGAGGAAGTAATGATTGATCAAGAAAGAACTAGCAATAAAAGAGGAAACAAAAATGTATATGAGCAAGGATACTTTGAATTTTTCGTGTCAGAAGAAGACAAAATTCCTAAAGAGAAACTAATTTTGCCTTACAACGTAAAAAAACGTAGGTAAAAAGCTTATGTGAGGATATATCTATGAATATAACAGTAAAAGAATTAGGCGAACCTATAGAACTCGAAGATTATTTAGAAGAATATAAATTCCAAGTCATATTTTTATTAAAAAATATGACTTTTATTGATCGTAAAGATAATCGGGTAAGACAACTTTTTAATATGGAACTGATTCGAGCGGAAACTAAGTGGTATTCTTTTTACCAAAAAAATCACCGTCCACCTGATTATAACTTTCTACAAGAAGAGATTACGTCATTTGGTGTCAATCGTTTGCCGATGTTTGATAGAAGATATGAGGGACGTGTGAATGACGAATTAAGCGTAGACAACTTTGTTCACTATCATATACAACAATTAAAGCTTGAAAAAATACTGTCCCCAGTTTTTTTTGAAAAAAATGATTTACGATTCATGGAGAGATACGCAAAAAATAAAGCGAAAGCTTACTTCAATGAGCGTGATCAATATATAAAAGGCTATGAAAGTTTTAGAATATCTCGAAATAAAATCATGCAACGAGCAGGATATGAACAACTTAAATATGAATTTGTTTCTGATAATATGGTTCAAGGTTATTTTAAAGAGGAGGTTGCTAAAATGGCAGCAAATGACGAACGAGTGGCGGAATTTGTTTTTGATGAAGGTAAAAGCTTAATGCGAAACTTAACACAGAAAATGAGCAGGGGAGGGGTATCAATTATTAATGGCTCAACAAAAGCAGTAACTAATCAAATTAAAAAGCAGAGAACTACAGGAAAACAGCGCTATAATCAACTAAAAAAGCATGGAGCGTTAGAACATATTGATGTCTCAAAGACTGATTTAAAGCCACTTGCAAATGAACTAAAGAAATACAAGGTAGATTTTGCAGTAAAAAGAAACAAAGAGACGGGTAAAATACATGTTTTCTTTAAAGCTCAAGATAGAGATACACTCAATTTAGCATTAGAAAATGTGCTACAAAAATTTACTAATGAAAAAGAACAGAATAGAGAACAACAGCAGGAGAAACCTAATAAAGATATTGAAAAATCTTCTGTCGATGACAAGGATAAAGATAAATCGTTAACTAAAAAACTTGATAAATTAGAGGATAAAGCGCAAGAAATAAATCAACAAAGAGAACAACTAAAAGAGAACACGAAAAATAAAACTAAGGGGCAAGAACGATGAACATCACCAAAAAAGATCTTATTTTTGGTGTCGCACTTGCTGCTTTTTTCTTTTATTTAGGTACTTTATTTTTTATGGTTTATTTCTCGATTCCTCAAAATACAGATTCTTCATGGATAAATGTAGTAAATGAAGCATTTGATAAGTTCTTAGAACCTAAGACATTTACCATTTCTCCATTTACTTTTTCAAAAATTGCTATGAAAGGTGGGGCGATAATTGCGGTTATTGTTTTACTGATTGATTTATATATTATAAGTGGCAAGAAAAATTTAAGAATGGGCGAAGAACATGGGAGTGCCAAATGGGGTACTTCTAAAGACATTGCTCCTTATGTAGATAAAAAATTTAAAAATAATCTTTTATTTACAAATACAGAAAGAATAACGATCGAAACTAAGTTAAAAAAGAATAAGGAATATGAACGTAATAATAACGTTGTAGTTGTAGGTGGAGCTGGTTCAGGTAAAACTAGATTTTATGTATTGCCCAATTTATTACAAATGCACTCAAGCTATGTTATTAATGACTCCAAAGGTGGAATCTTGAGTGATACAGCTGCCATTATGCAACAAAATGGGTATCGGATAAAAGTATTTAATCTGAATACCATGAAAAATTCTGATGGTTATAATCCCTTCCATTATATTAGAAGAACAGAAGGAGATTGTGAAATTGATATATTGAAAGTAGTTAACAATCTAATGAAGAATACTTCAGACCCTAACAAAAAGGGTGGAGATTCATTTTGGGACGATGCACAAAGATCTTTTTTGGCAGCTATTTTCCATTTGTTGATTTTGAAAGGAAAACCTGAAGAACAAAATTTAGGGATAGTAGCAGACTTAGTAAGACGCGCAAGAGTAAAAGAAGATGATGAAGAATATATTTCTTCGATTGATTTAGTATTTCAAGAATTAGAGCAAGAACAGCCTAGTTGTTTTGCAGCAAAACAGTATCAGAATTTTAAGATGGCAGCAGGAAAGACGGCTAAGAGTATTTTAATTAGTTTAGGTGTTCGTTTGTCTCCTTTTGACGTTCCAGATATCAGAAAATTAACGTCAACGGACACCTTAGAATTAGATACAATAGGAGATCGTAAAACTGTACTTTATATTATTTTGCCAGATACTCATACTACTATGAACTTTCTAGCAAGTATGATTTACCAACAACTTTTTGATACGTTAGTTTATAAAGCAGATAATGTTTATAATGGATCGTTACCAATTCCTGTAAGGTGTTTGTTAGACGAGTTTGCTAATACTGGACAAATTCCAGATTTTGAAAATGTTATTGCAACAACACGTAGTAGAGGAATTTCAGTTGATGTTATCTTGCAAAATTTAACACAGATTAGTAAAAAGCTTTATAAAGACAGTTGGGAAACAATCATAGGAAACTGTGATTCTTTTTTGTATTTAGGAGGAAACGAGCAAAGTACTCATAAGTATATTTCAACTCAATTAGGAAAAGAAACAATTGATGTAGTAACTTATAACGAATCAAGGGGAACTACGGGAAGTTTTACTAAAAACTCTCAAAAGCAGGGAAGAAACCTACTTGATCCAAATGAAGTGCGTGAGATTAAAGGCGGAAAATGTATTTATATGTTACGTGGCACAAAGCCTTTTTTATCTGATCGTTTTAAGTTGGAACGCCACCCTTTATTTAAAAAGTTAAAAGAGACACCTTCAGGTTATATGTATCAATCACCGTTGGATCAAGAAGAATTTATTGCAAATAATGATCCAATTGATTTTGAATTATCAAAAAATGTCGATATGAAGGAGTTTTTGAAACATACGGAAATCGAAACTTATGATTTTGAAGACGAAGAAATTGAAACAATAAATTTAGATGAATTATAAAAGGAGAGAATAATTAATGGGAACATTTAACGCTATTATAGATATTTTGTCCAAATACGCTATTGTAGGCGGAGGCTTATATGCAGTATGGGGTGCAGTTGTTTTAGGTGGTGCATTAAAAGACCACAATGGTCCACAAATGCAATCAGGCATTTGGCAAATCGTTGGTGGAGCTTTAATTGTAGCAGCAGCGGCGTTATTTAAGACAATTGTTTAGAGGATAGTCTTTAATGAAAAGGGGATGAATGATGGACGGATTTTTAACATGGTGTGTCGAATCTATTTTAGAAGTAATCTCCTTTAGTAGTAAGACAAGCCACTTAACTAGCAACTTAGAAAACTTTAGTCCTCAGTTATACAAATATTCAACAACTATTCTTGATTCTGTCTCAAAGCCAATAGCTTTCAGCATATTGGCTTTGTTTTTTGCTTTAGAATTACAAAGAATTTCTAATCGTGTGGAGACTAATGGTGGAGGTCAAACTGGTTTTGAAATGATTTTTAAATCCTTAGTGCGACTAGGTCTATGTAAACTAGCAATGGATCAAGTATCTTTAATTATGCGAGCGATTATGGATATTACAGGATATATGACTGATAAGATTAATCATTTAGGTATGGGAAACAAGGAAGTAAGCGATATGCTGGACGCAAAAAAAATATTAGCTCCCATTTTAAAAGAAGGACTAATGTTTAAAGTAGGTGTATCGACTGTTTTAATTATCGCATTACTAATTACTATTGGTTCGATAGTAATCGTACAGGTAGTTGTAAATATGCGTTTTATTGAACTATACGCATTCTTAGCTATGTCTCCAATTCCAATTGCGACATTTCCTAATGATGAATGGTCGAGTATAGGTAAAAACTTTCTAAAATCATTTACAGCAACAGCGTTACAGGGAACTTTAATATTTATGGTTATGCAGTTTTATCCATATCTCTTAAGTTCGGCTTTCAGTGATATAACAAATAGTGGTTCAGCAAGTGAAACATTCTTAATGACACTGATTGGGATAATTGGTAATAGTGTATTACTAATTTTCGCAGTAATGGCGACTGGAAGATGGTCTAAATCCATTACAAATGCAATGTAGGAAGGTCTTTTCAATGAAAAAATCTCGTTGTAACAGCACTCTAATTCTTGGAGTGCTATTTGTTTTTTTGCAAATACTATCCATATTATTAACAACTTATGATATTTCAAATCCATTAACACTAAGTATACTTTATGTATTTTTTATTGTTTCTCTTGTTTTTACACTCATAATGATCGTAATTATTACAAAAGAGATGTTGCGAGATTTTAAGAAATTAATATCTGATATTTTTTCACAGAAGAAAGAAAAGTAGGTGTTTGAGTGGCAATTAGAGTAAAAGTACCAAAAGAAATTAAGGATTATCAAGAAAAATTAATGGGAGGAATGAGCGTTAGGCAGTTAGTATTTTTTGTATTGGCAGTATTAATCTCAGTAGGAGTAACAGCATATTGTGTATTGGTATTGCATATGTCGGTTGACGCAGCCGGTTATATAGTTATCCCACTATTGATACCTATTGTAGCATTTGGCTGGATAAGAAAAGAAGGTATGCCTTTAGAAAAATATGGCAAGATTATTCTAAATTATTACTCGAAAACTGGAATAAGAATATATCAGACTAAAGAAAGGAGCAATCTAAATGATTTTAGAAAAAAACGATTCCAAAAAGTCAAAGAAACAACCAAAAGATAAGCAAGCAAAAAAAGTATTAAAAATCTTAGCAAAGCAGAAAAAACAGCGTGGAAAAAATCAACGTAGAGACGCTCCACCTTTATCTAGCCAACGATCATTAACATATAAAGCAATGTATGAGAATGGAGTGTGTGAGCTTAAAGAAGGGCTTTATTCTCGTACATTCAAATTTTCAGATATCAATTATGCAATTGCAGATCAATCTGAGCAAGAATTAACTTTTAGCTCCTATTGTGAGTTACTAAATAGTTGTGATTCTGATACTTCTTTGCAAATTTCGATTATTAATAGAAGTAAAGACAAGAAACAATTTGAAAAAGACTTATCTTACGAATTAGTTGATGATGGACTAGATGTATATCGAAAAGAAATGAATCATATGATATCTAATAAGATTAAATATGGGAATAGTAGTTTACAAAAAGAAAAATATATTACTTTTAATCAAAGAGCAAAAACTTTAGAACAAGCTATACCAGCTTTAAATAGACTTCAAGGCGATTTAGAAGATCAATTTAGCGAAATGGGGTGTGAAGTAGAAGAACTGTCAGGAATTGAGCGTCTAAGGGTTGTCAATGATATTCTACGTCCCAATAAAAAACTTCATTTTGAATATGAGGATTTACTTTTCAGTGGCTTAACTACACATTCAGCAATTGCGCCAGATAGTTTTGATTTTAAATATCGTAAGGATCGTTTCAAGATGGGGGATTATTACGGTCAAGTTTTGTATCTTCGTAATTATCCTGCTGAACTTTCGGATAAATTAATTACTAATATCACAGATATCCCTACTAATTTACAGATTACTTTGCATATTGAGCCTTTAGATCAACAAAAGGGATTAGATTTGGTAAAAACAAAATTATCATTTATGGAGCAACAAAAGATTGATGAACAGAAAAAAGCGGCTAGAAGTAATTATGATCCTAACTTGATACCAATGGAATTAAGAAGAAGTATGGACGAAGCACAAGAATTGTTGGATCAAATGCAAGGAGACAATGAAAAGCTCTTTTCTTTTACTTTTTTAGTGATGGCGGTTGATAAAGATGAAAGAAAGCTTGATGACACAATTGAGCAAATTTTAACTGCTGGTCGGAAAAATGACTGCGAGTTTGCAAAGTTAAATTATCTTCAAGAAGAAGGTCTAAACTCTACGCTTTTATGGGGAAACAATTTTGTCCCTATACATCGAACATTAACAACTGCTAGTACTGCTGTATTTATTCCTTTTACTGCACAAGAACTTATGCAGCCGAACGGAAAATACTATGGTTTAAACTCAGTAACTAAAAACTTAGTGACATTAGACAGAAGAAAGCTAAAAGCTCCTAATGGTTTTATTTTAGGTACTCCTGGTAGTGGAAAATCTTTTGCTACTAAAAAAGAAATGACAGCTGTTTTACTGAGTGATCCCGATGCTGAAGTAATAGTAATTGATCCTGAAAGAGAATATACACCTTTAGCAGAAGCTTTAAATGGAGAGGTTATTCAGATATCCGCAGGATCAAAAAATCATGTGAATCCGATGGAAATTAATAATGACTATGCAGATGATGATGATCCAGTCATTTTAAAGACTGACTTTGTGTTATCTCTTTGCGAAATGTTGATAGGGGGGAATATTGGTCTTAGTCCAACTCAAAAAACTTTAATTGATCGTTCATGCCGATTTGCCTACAAGAAATATTTTGAAAATGGGTCTGGAATGCCTACTTTAAAAGATTTTTCTAATATTCTTAAGGATCAGCCTGAAGATGAAGCAAGACAATTAGCAGTAGAGCTTGAACTTTATACTGAAGGATCATTATCAGTGTTTTCCCACCAAACAAATGTTGATACGAGCAAACGTTTTATCGTATTTGATGTAAAAGATTTAGGAAAACAATTGCGATCGATGGGCATGTTGATTATTCTAGATCAAATTTGGAATCGTATCACAAGTAATCGAAATGCAGGACGTCGGACATGGGTATATATTGACGAAATTCAGCTTCTTTTTTCAAATGAATACGCAGAGAATTACTTTTTTGAATTATGGTCAAGAGCAAGAAAATGGGGAGCAATCCCTACAGGTATCACACAGAATGTGTCTACGCTCCTTTCTTCATTAAATGCAGAACGTATGCTATCAAATAGTGATTTTGTTCTAATGTTAAATCAATCCCAACGTGATCGAGAAAGACTAGGCGAATTGTTACACATTTCTAGCCGTCAGAAAAAATATATTACGAATGCCAAAGAAGGTGCGGGATTGATGTATGCGGGCGATTCTATGATTCCACTTTATGATGAGTTTCCAAAAGATACTAACTTATATAAAGTGATGTCAACTAAGATTGAGGACGTGTATAAGTATCAAAATGAGCAAAGAGAACAAGGTACTACAGTATGAACACAGATTTTCGAGAACGGATTATCCGAAAACAAAAGACAGCAAAAAAGTTTGTAGTAAATCGAGATAATAATCAGTTTAAGAAAAAAATTGTATCTACTGACCATACAAAACGAGCTAAGAAAGCTAATCATAGTGGAAAAATAAAAAGTAGTCGGGGCACTTCCTATTTAATAAAAAAAGATTCAGCAAAAAATGTAGTCAAAGATGTTAACTCTAAAGCACAAAAAAATGGTGTTGAACAGGGGAATGCAACTGCTGAATTAGAAACAAGTAAAACAATAGGACGTGGGATAAAGAATAGCACTAAGGCAACAAAAACAGTGGCTAAAACTACAACTAAAGTTGCTAAAAAAAGTAAAGAATTGATTCAAACAAATGCTTCAAAAAAAGAAGTTTTAACTGTTGTTAAAAAAGGAAGTAAAAAAGGTCTCGTAAACACAAGCAAAGCTGCAAAAGATACAGTAATAAATGAGATCCAAGAGTTTAGAGGTGATTCAGAATCTCAAGGGATTAATGAAGCGATTCAATTAAAAGATTTCATTGATACAGGTATCACTGGTGCTAAAAAAACAAAAAAAGCAGCAAATACTGCTAAAAAAAGTAGTAAAGCACTAACAAAATTTGGTAAATCAAGTTACAAATATACACAAAGAATTGCTGAAATAGGTATACGTAGAGTTCAACAAGTTTTATCAAAAGAAGTAGCAAAAGCACTTATTGCTAAATTAGCGATTCCACTAACTTTAGCAGTGCTTATATTATCAATTGTTACGGCTGTAATTTCAACTGTTAACATTTTTAATTTCGGAGCAGGCGACTGTGATACTAGTGCTAACTATGACAATATAACTACCAAAGATATAGAGTCAAATGCTAAAAGTATTTACTCAATTATTCGTAAAGAAATACCTGAGTCCACCCCTCAAGGGATTTCTGGAGCATTAGGAGCTATGCAATTTGAATCTCAATTGAATCCAAGTGCAGTTAATCCAAGCTCAGGTGCGACAGGAATTGCCCAGTGGTTAGGTTCTCGTTTAACCTCTTTAAAAGAATTTGCACACAAAAAAGGAAAGAAGGAAACAGATTTAGGTGTTCAAGTAGAATTTCTGTTATCTGAATTAAATAGTTCATATTATCAATCCAGCAAAAAAATATTAGCAATGACAGATGTTCATGAAGCATGCAAAGAGTGGGTTATGAAGTTTGAAGGATTATCTCAAGACTCTAGCCAATGGTATTTGGATCAAAGAAACTCTTATGCTGATCATTGGTACGCAACTTTAGGGACGAGTGATCCAATTGCTGAAGGTACCATTAGTAATGGTGCGGATAGCGAATTAAATACGCTTACTTGTGATTTAGAATCTGATGGTGGCGATATTATGGAAATTGCTAAGAGTTGGCTAGGTTGGTTTCACTATGATCAGATACACCCTGCTCCCGATTTAGGAACAGATTTAAAAAATCCTAATAAAAATGGAAGAACTGATTGCTCTGGTTTTGTTTGGCTAGTTTTAAATAAAGCTGGGTATAGAGTACCTGCAAATATGCAATGGTTTACTGGATCAATGGCAAGTGACGCTAGAGGATCACACCAATATTTGAAGCAAATTTCAGAGACAGAAGCAAAAGCAGGCGATATTGTTATTGTTAATCAAGGTGCTGGAGCAGGTAGTAATGGACACACAGGAATTTTGACTGAAAAGTGGAGAGGTAAAGATACCAAAATCATTCAAGAAGGTGGAAATGGCGATAGTGTAAATATTGAAGCTTTTGGTACGTCCTTTATGAGCTTATTAGATGGTGGCGATGTTGTATTAGCACGTCCTATAAAAAAATAATTAGAGGGGAGGAAGTACTTTGCTCAACAGAAAATCAGCTACTATAACTATATTTGTATTGATCGTATCAGTATTTGCTTTATCCATTGGATTAAATATTAAGCAAGAGTTAACTGTAAAAACTGCAAATTCTAAAATAGCTGCTTTAGAAAAGAAAAACGATATTTTAAAAAGAGAAACGAAAGACCAAAAGAGCCGAATTAGTAAACTTGAAGATGAAAATAATAAAATGATTGAAACACAAATAGTCAATAAAGATGGTGATATCTACAAAGAATTTACAAACATTGCTACTAAATACTTTAAATCAAGATTTAATTATGATCCCAAAACATACAAAGAAAGTAAGGAAAACGTAAGAAATTTGATTTCTGAAGAGTTGTATAAGAAATTTTCGGAGAATCAGCTAACTTATGGAGATTCTAATAATGTGAGTTCTCGATTAGATAATTTAGAGATATATAGTGGTTCATTAATTAACCAAAAAACTATTACTGGTCTTTTGATTGTTGACTATGAAAGTAAATTAGGAGAAACTGACTGGTTTAAAAACTCAGAAATCTATACTGTTCAGTATGATATTCATGCGAAGAAATTGACTAAAATACAAAGCTTGGGGTCAGTTTTAAGGGGAGATATGATTGAATAAAAAGATTTTTTCTATTTGTGTCTTAATTTTTACTGTGTCTATCATATTTTTTGCAGATCATTCTTATATCAAATATATAGAATCACAAAATGATCCAGTCTATTTAGATGAATCAAATCAAGAGAAAATAGTTTTCTACAGAAACGATTGTAGAGACTGTGAAAAGATCATGCCTTACCTGATACGTCACAATTTTTTATACCATGACTTAACTTTTGTTAACATGAATAATAAAGAAAATAAACGTTATATTAAGGAGTATGGTTTGACTTCCGTTCCTACAATCATTTTCCTTAAGCAACGTTATGTAGGTACAGATATAAGTAAAATAAAAACATTAGTTATGTCAAAAGGAGATGATTTCTGATGGCAAGAAAGAGCTTAACAGAACGTATTCAGCAGAAGAAAGAAGAAGCAACAAAACTTGAAAAGAGGATTCAAGAAGATCAAGACAAGCTAGAAAAACTAGTAAAGCAAATTAGAGAATTAGAAGCAGAACAGGTTTTAGCGATTCTTGATAACCATAAGCTTAGTGTGAAAGATTTGAATAAAATACTAAGTAAGCAGCCTGATAACAATAATTTTATCAACCATAATTAATTAAATATATATCTTTTTAATTGAGATAATAAGCGATATAATAAGATAAGCAAATAATAAGAGGGTGAAAGTATGTTAATAGCTAAAAGAATATTAGCAAGTATAGTAGCAGTTCCTTGCGTTTTGCTTTACTTGATTGTTTTTGCCATCGGCATAATTTCCATACCTATTTTGCTTGTTATACAGATTCTAAAAAAAATTATAGTCCTTTTTATTACATTAGTATGGATTGGCTTTATAGGTCTGTTTATTTATGGATTAAGTTCTTTAGGCTTCTCTGAAACAATTAGTATGTTCACAGTGCCAACTATAGGTATATTAATCCTTACATTAATACTATCTATTTTTACTTTTTTCTCAGATAAAATTCCTGATCTTCTTGGTATTGTTGGTTCATTTTTCCTTTCTATCCCGATTTTTCTATGGGGGGTTGAAGAATAAAACATTCAAGGGGGAAAATATGTTTTCAAAGAAAAAATATATTCAATTTATAGAACAAATAAATATTGAATTGCCAGAAACCCCTGTAGAAATATACAGGGGTATTTATTTACTTGAACAGGAAAATGATCGGCTAACGGATAAGCATATTAAAGGTTCTACAGTAATATTATTAACCGACAAAAAGGGCAACAAACTAAATAGACGACTAATCCAATTACCAATAGAACAAGGTATAGAGACTATTTTGACTGACCTTTTAATTGAACCTACCTCAAATAAAAATCAAAGTTCTTCTAAGTCGCAAATGATATTGAATGATATAGAAGAACCAAAAATAAAGAATAAAAAGAAGACCGTAGATTATCAGACGGTCTTCTTTTTATTTACTACTAATTTAGCAAAAAAAATCTACATGGCTTTGATAATAGTTCTGTTCCTATTTTTCACAAGTTTTTTTGTATTAAATAATCATTCATCAACTTCTACTGATTCTCAAAGCTATCATGAGCTTTTAAAGAAGAAAGATTATGAAAAAATAATAAAACAATATCCTGAAAAAGAAAACGAATTAGTAGAAAAACTGTATAGCGAAAAAAATTCTAAGGAATTAAAAGAATTGGCAGAGAAATCTGATTCACAGATAGCTCTTTTTTATTGGGATTTCTTGAATGAGCATTGGCAAGCAGTAACTACGATGAAAAATGTTACACCAAACGAAACAATACAAGCTATGCGTGGTTATGCATACTTAAAACAAGGAAAATTAGACGAAGCAGAACTAATTAACAAAGAAATTGATAATCAAACATTAAAAGATCAAATTTATCAATTTAAAAAGCAAGAAGCATATAAAGCTCTGCATGAAAAAGATACTGAGAAGGCAGAGAGAATAAATAAAGAAATAAATGATTCTGAACTATCTGAAGATATTAAAGTAGCTAAAAGTATGGTTAACCTACTTAAAAAATATGAAAAGGACAGATCGGATTCAAATTTATCAGAAGATGAAAGAAAAGAAGCTGAGAACAATTACAAAATGTGGTCAGAAAACTTAAAACAACTAGGAGGAAACGATAATGCATAACAAAAAGAAATTTTTATTAGTGGGACTATTTTCAGCTGTTTTATTAGGGGGTGCAGTTACTTATGGCATGTATTCTCACCAACCACACAATGAGACTGAAAAGACAGAACAAACAACTAAATCAGAGTCCAGCAAACACAAAAATAAGAAATCAGCATGGGAAGAAAGTGTGAAGGGCAAAGAAGACAAAAAGGACAAAAACAAACATTCTACAAAGAAAGCTGATGATATATTGGCTGTTATTGCTGATACACCGCTAGTTAAACAACAACCTAATCAAAACAAAAATAATCTAATTGATAGATTAGCAGTAGCTTTAGATGATCAGACTAAAAAAGAGGCAGACAGACAAGAAAAATTAATTATTAAAGGTAAAAAATCTGTAGATGAGCCAGTACTAATTGATTTGAGTTATAAACCTCAACTTGAGGATACTAAATCTTCAAATAAAGAGAACGGTAAAACAGAAAATAATAAAGATGAAAATAGCGAATCAGATAAAGGAAATGATACTAAACCTGATAATTCATTACCAGATCCATTGCCTGTACCAGAGCCAAATCCATTGCCTGATCCAACACCTAGTCCAGACCCAAATCCAATACCAACACCAGATCCAGAACCTGATCCAGAGCCTGAGCCAACACCAGATCCAGAACCTTCAATTGATGAACAAATTAATCAATCCAAGGAAGAACTCAATGATTCTAGGAAACAGGCTGATGAATTAAATAAACAACTAACTCAAGTAAAAGATAGCTTGGATAACTTACAAAGTATTGGAGCAAGTACTGAAAAGAACGTGGACAAAGCAGCATTACAATGGCAAAAAGTTGCTGACTTAGTCAATGAATATAATCAACTTACAAATGAGATCAAGAAATTAATTGAAGAAGACGGAACAGTGTTGCCAATCAATTATGATCTTTATAAAGAAACGTATGAAAAACTAAACCAAAAAGTCACTGAAGTAAAAACTGCACAAAAAGAAGCAACTAATACGACAAATGAAATAAATAAAAATGTAGAACAAGCAACTGATACGCTAAATAATTTAGAAGAAACTAAAAAAGAATATCAAAATAAACAGAAAGATGTTTCTGAGGTGGATTCTAACGTCAATTCGGCTATTAACCATGCACAATCCAACGAACAAGTTGCTTCAGCTGTTCAAGATGAGATAAATCAGGCTGCACAATCTAATGAGCAACTAAATGAAACTAATAAGACTGTTGGAGAACAGTTGAATCAAGTTGATCCAATTGAAAGCGAAACTGATATTGCTAGCGCTAAGGAGCAAACTGCTGATATCAATAATCAAGCTGAAGAACAAAATAATAATGTTGACGATATGATGAATGATTTTAACAATTTGCCAAAACCGAGTGATAGTGAAGAACCTAGCGTTCCAGAAAATACAGATCAAAATCAAGATTCAACAAGCCAACCACAAAAAATAGATAATGCTAGTGTTTCTCAAAACAAATTAGAAAATGAACAGGTTAGCGAAAAAACATTACCAGTTACTAATCAAAATAGTAACCAATCCGAAATTGAAGATATTCAAAAATAAAAGTGAGGAATGAAATAAATGTCTTATAAAGATAGTGAAGCAAAAAAAAATAATAAAACCGCTGAATTACTTTCACAGGCAGAAGAAGGTATTAAAGAAGTATTATCTTCAGACAAATACAAAAATTTTCTTCGTGTTATGTCTAAGTTTCATAATTACAGCTTAAATAATACCCTTTTAATTCTTATGCAAAATCCTAATGCTACTCATGTTGCTGGTTACAAAACATGGAAAAACTCTTTTAATAGACAAGTAAATAAAGGAGAAAAATCCATTAAAATAATTGGCGGTCGTCCCTATAAGAGGAAAGTAGAAGAAATAAAGAATGGGCAAAAAGAAGAAAAAGAAGTTGAAGGTATTTCATTTTTCCCTGTTTCAGTTTTTGATGTTTCTCAAACTTCAGGAGAACCTTTACCGCAACTAATGAATGAATTAAGTGGAGAAGTAAAAAATTATCCAGAGCTTTATGTTGCCTTGAAGCAAAGTACCAATTTTTCTATAGAATTTGCAGATATACAAGGTGGCACAAAAGGATATTGTTCTCCATTAGAAAAGAAAATTGTATTAAATAATGGTATGAGTCAAGCGCAAACAATAAAAACTCTGATTCATGAGATCACTCATGCTGATTTACATGCACCAGAATTTGATAAAAATTCGTCAATAAAAACTACAAAATCTACAAAAGAAGTTGAAGCTGAAAGTACGGCTTTTGTTGTTTGTGAACATTATGGAATAGATACAAAAGACTATAGCTTTCCATATTTAGCAGCTTGGTCTAGTGATAAAGAGTTAAAGGAATTGAAAAATAGCTTTGAAGTCATTTTAAAGCAAGCAGATAATTTAATTAAAAAAATAGACAAGAATTTAGCAGAATTACAAAAAGAAGTGACAAAAGAAAAAGAAGAAAAACAGAGTACTTTGTCATTATCTGATCAATTAGAAGAATTTGAAGATAAAGCAAAATCTTTAAATGAACAACGTGACAAAGAAAAATTAATTAATAAAATTCGCCAAACAAAAGAGCAAAAAGACGTTTCTACACTATAGTTTAAAGTAGATGAAACGATCTATTTTGCTTTTTTAATTTATCAGAAAAAGTAACCTTTATAATAAATGAGGGATATAAAAATGAAACAATATTTAGACCAATGGAATATAATTGAAGGAGCATTAACTGTAGAAAGAATTAATGAAATACCTGATTGTCTTGAAAAGGATCATTTATTTCTAATTAGAAAAATGCTAAAAGATGAGAATCTTGAACCCAATGATTTTATTGTTGTTGAATATCCAGCTACTGGAATATATTGCTGTAATCATATTAACAACGGTCAATATTTTATTATTCAAGAAGAAAAAAATAAATTAGTTCCATACTATACTACTTGTGATATGAATGAAGAGGGAATTAATAATTTTCCTTGTACGAGTATCAAAGAATCCATGAAATTAATAGAAATGTAAAAGAGAGGGACATATAAATCATGCAAACATTTACTCAACACGAATTAGAAATTATTAGCGGACACAAACAGATTGCAGGTTCAAATGCAAATAAATTAAGCGTCATAAAAAGCGAAGTTGGAGAAATGCTTTCAATGTTAGAAAGTGATTTAGGAAAACAATATATTGAAGATGATGAACAACGACATTACACGTTAAAGAATTATCAGTCTGTTTATGATAAACTCGAAAAAATGAGTGAAGATGAATTTAAACAAATTGATTTAAGCGGTATTGAAGAATTGGAATAGAAACGGGGATTGGGGCAGCGCCCCAAAATGCAAAAAGAAGAAGTCGCGTGAGCGGCTTTTTCTTTTTTTTCCGCAAGTTGGTACCAACTTGCAAATCTTGCTGTAAGACCGCCCCCCTGAAATCTTCGATTTCTAATCGGAGGGCGGTCACACAGTGGAAAATTTCGTTTTTAAACAAAGATAAAACACTAAACTAGTGAAAAAAAACAAAAAATATTGGTAAGGAGGGGAAAATATGGAGCAAAAACTAGCTAAAACTCCTGAAAATATTCTACAAATCGCTAAAACTTACGACAACGATGAAAGAAATATTCAAAAAAAATTTAGAGTATCTGAAAGAGAAAAATTCTTAATAGACTACAAAATGAGTCAAGCAAATACAAGAAATTTTTCCCGATACGCTCGTATTATGTGTTTAAGTGGTTTAATGATTACAACAGATTTTTCTGATTTAAAAAATTTAACTACAGAATTAGGACGAATTGGAAATAATATCAATCAATTAGCTCACAGAGCTAATATTTCAAACAGTGTTTCAAAAGAAGACTTTTTAGAATTAAAAATAAATTATGATCAATTGACTAAATTAATTAACGAAGAATTACTTTTTAGAATGCGACGTGCTAGAGATAATCAGAGGTTTATTTAATGGCAGTGACAAAAATACACCAAATAAAAACTACTTTAAATAAAGCAATTGGCTATATTACAAATCCAGAAAAAACAAATAATGGAAGGCTGGTTAGTAGCTATAATTGTCAAAGTCAATTTGCAGAAGTTGAAATGCAAATGACTAGGGAATATGCACGTGAAGTAAAAGGCGATTATCGAAAAGTCGGTGGGAGTGAGGTTTTAGCGCACCACTTAATCCAAAGTTTTTCGCCTGAAGACAAAGTGACACCAGAGCTTGCTCATGAATTAGGACGACAATTGATTGATGAATTGACTGAAGGAAAGTTTGAATATGTGATTGCCACTCACATAGATCAAGAACATATTCATAATCACATTATTTTTAACAGTGTTTCTTTTTATGATCTGAAAAAATTCAGAAGTCAACCTTATCGAACAGCAAATAAAATTAAAGAAATTAGTAATCGTATTTGTGCTGAACATGATTTATCTTTATCACCGAAAAAAGAAAAATTAAAAGATTCCTACAAATCTTATTCTAACAGAAGAAATAACACGAGCTTTCGTTCTGAAATTCGTAAACGATTGACCATGTGCTTAAATGAATCAACTTCATGGGAGGAATTTGAAGAAAAAGCAGATCATTTAGGGGTAAATATTGATCGAAAAGGGAAACATATTTCGTATGCTTTATTATCCGAAGGACAACAAAGACGGACTAGAGGGGACAAGTTAGATGACTTAGAAACATTTACAGAAAGTAATATTTCTCAAAAACTTTCTGCTAATCAATCCTACATTAATCAGTTGAAAGAAGCGATTGAAGAGACATTCTTTTCTAGTGACAACTTGGCAGATTTTAGTTTTCTTTTGGAACAAGAGCATGGAATTACCTTTAAGTTAAATAAACAAGATCAATTTGTTTTCCATTTCAATGATGTAAATGATTTTAAATGGAATGAAAGCTTGCTGCCAGATAGTTATCAGATTAAAAATCTAAAAGATTATTTTAGAGAATCCTATGAGTTTACGAATGACTCTTCCTTAAATTCAATTGAAGAAAGATATCGTGAAAAAGAAAAAAGTGTGATTGTTCAAGAAGATACGCCTATTCAATTACAAGAAATTCAGATAGAGAAAGCGACCAAAGAAGGATTGTTAGTGTCTATCGAACATGACGACTTAAATGGTTTAGTGTTTGTCCCAAATAATTATGTTGATGTAAATGAAGAAACTGGAGAATATACAATTTGGATCAATGACAAATTTGATTATACACTTACTGATAAACAGACAAACGAACAAACTAGTTTTACTGTAAAAGGGGAAGGAATCATTCGTGGACTGGAAAAAATGCAAGGGATTCAGCCACAAGAGATAAAACTTTCTAGCAAAAATATTTTATCTATGAGTAATCGTGGTGTATCTATTTCGATACCAGAACTGAGTATCAAGCGGCTCTTTATTCCTAGTGAGTATGTTGTAATCGATGAAATTAGTAAATCTTGTTCTATCTTAATTGGGGAAAAGTGGAATTACTATGCAGAACCACTCCCTGAGAACGATGATAATTCAAATAAAAAATTACCTTATCAAAAATTTACTGGACGTTCATTAATCAGTAGTTTAAAAGAAACTCCTGAATTACTTGATGTGTTTCTAAAACCTAAATTTGATCAGCTACATTATCAATCAAAGAAACGATATACTAATCAATTAGTCGAATCTTTAAATACGATTCGTGAAGAAAAAATAGTTTCAGCTTCACAATTAGAACAGAGATTAAATGAAATTGTTGAGCAAAAAAACCAAGCAAAAGAAAAAATAGCTGAGATTGATGGAAAAATAAAAAATTATAACAATGTCGCAAAACTTTTAGTAACTTACGAAAAATATTTACCGATCATGAATGAAATTGAGCGTGCTACAATGCTTCAAAAAATTAAATTAGAACAAAAGTACAAAGAAGAAGTACGCCAATTTAAATTTGCTGAAAAGAAATTACTAGCTTCAGATAATCTACGTCCTGATTTAACGAAAGAAAAGATAATATCTGTGGCGAAAAATCAAGAGAAACAGAGGAAACGACTTATAGAGGGCTATAAGCATTATGAAAATAAATTAAATAGATTGATTGATGTTCAGGAAATATTGCAAGAACTAGATAGAAATGGATTATTTGATCTTAGTGGGTATCGTTTGATTGATAGAGAAGAAAAGCTAACGGACAAGATCGAGAAGTATGAAAAAGAAGTAGAAGAAACTAAACAAAAAAATGCAAAAGAGAAGAGGAAGGAACACGAAATATAAATAACTAAAAACACTATATATTCCGAAAAGTGAGTATCTCCATTCATAAAATAATCAACATATTTAAAAAATCTAATTAGCTTTTTTAGTTAATCTAAAGTTCTTTATTCTATGATATAATGTTACTGTAGAAAGTTTGTGGCGGTTTGGCAAATCCAATTGAAGGAGCGTGGTGCCTATGGGCTTATTAGCTTATCGGACGTACTCTGTAGAAAGGA
>SKEM01000157.1_pt2 | contig 27176 bp, 30 predicted proteins | sample 4826731 | NCBI WGS metagenome assembly SKEM01 (sample SAMN11008809, study PRJNA524170) | human gut metagenome | biome: Human fecal sample; material: Feces; isolation source: fecal sample from pouch patient p37 | host: Homo sapiens | place: Israel: Tel-Aviv | collected 2015-07-27
ATAAAGGTCTATCTAGTTATGAATTATATGAAACTTTAAATGGAAAATATAGAAATAAAATGAAATGGAATAGTAGAAGAAAAGAAAATAAAGTTTTGTCAAATAATCAAAAAAAGATTAGCTTATCATTAGAAATTTTAAATGACTTGCGCTATAATAGAAACAAGTTTTATTTCCTATTATACGTGATATCACTCTTATTTGATATCAGGGTTTCCGATATATGGTATTGATGAACTCAAACTCCCATCTGATACTATCCATTAAAAAAACAAGCAGAGCATTAGAAATGAAAAATTTTCTATTAGATAAAGACTCACATTATATCTTAAAAATGATCAGTTTGCTTAACGCCGCTCCCAATCATGAGCTTGCATTGAGTGAGCTGGAGACAGAGTTGGGCCTCGCAAAACAAACTGTTAAAAGTTATTTTAACAAGCTACTCGACTACTGTCACGAACAGGGACTAACGACTTTTTCAGTCAAAGCCAATCATTTCAAAATGGCACAAGGAACACCTTTCAATCTATTTAAGCTCCACCATTACTTGGTCGAAAAATCAGTCAAGTATCAAATGATGTATCGTATTTTTTCTGATACTTCTACAACTTTTACAAGCTTGCATAAAGATTTAGAAATTAGCCGTAGTAAATGTTCCGTTCATATAAAACAGTTAAATGACTACCTAGATTTCTACAACTGCTACATTAATTTTCTACAAAGAAAACCCATGCATGGTGAAGAATACCAAATTAGATTTATCTACCATAACCTTTTTTGGGGATTAGATTTGGAACAAATTATCCAGAAAACACCAAGTCTCGAGGCAGCAAGTCAGCTTGTCATTGATTTTGTACCAAATATCGATTATTCTACTTTTTTGAGAATCAAATTGAGTTTCTACGTTTTCCAAGTCAATACAAGACATGGTTCTTTCCTAACACCAGATGAGGATATATTTGCAATACCAGATTCACCTTATGTCACATTTGATGATTTTTTCGACAAAATTGAGGCTGTTGGTTTCCTTGATACCTGTCCTGATTTCGAGACCAAACAACGAGAAGGTCGTTACCTCTACTTTATATTTTGTCGCGCGAACTTAATCATGTTGGAAACTTTTCAAACAACTGACTTCCAGATTGAACGCTCAAAATCACCCGAAGTACATGATTTGATTACCCAATTCCAAAAAAATATTACCTTTAGCTTGTCACCAGAAGAGTTAAACTACCTCCACTACAATCTCACCCTCATGAACAAAGAGGCTGAAATTTTTAGAGGGCGAAATAAAATCTTCGACCTAGAAGAAACAGCTGAAGAAATTTATCGATCAGAAGCAATAACTTTTGAATTTATCAATGACTTTGTTATCGAACTCCGAGACCATAATATTAAAATTCAAAAACTCATTTTAAATTTCCCTAACCTATATTATCACTACATTATTCTCTTTAAAAACATCCTTAGAAAACACAAGAAACCGCTTAAGATATTGGTTCAAACAAACTCATCGCCACTCCATCGTGAAATGCTGATTTCTAAAATTCAAGATACGACTCCTGCACCTATCATCGTATATGCCTTTAATCAGCTCAAAGGCGAAAAGCCAGATGCCATCATCTCAAATTGTATGCCAGAAAATAAATATGCCGACGTGCCGTTCTTCTCAACTTCCTTATTTTACTCAAATTGGAACAAGGCAGAACTTGATAATTTCTTAAACAAACTCTCAACCGTAAAAATAATTTTTGCCGCTCAACTAACTAATCAAAACTGCCAACTTTCCGAACAGACACAGGTATGTTATAATCAAAGTAATTGAAAAAACAGATTGGAGATACACCCTTGTTAATCAGAGAATTTTGTGCTGAAAACTTTACCGATATTCCCCGAGCGGTCGCTGCTGGTGCTGAACGCATTGAGCTCTGCGACAACCTCGCAGTTGGCGGTACAACCCCAAGCTACGGCGTCATCAAAGAAACCGCCGACTACCTCAAGGATACCAAAACAACCTTTGCTAGTATGATCCGCCCACGTGGTGGCGACTTCGTCTACAACTCTATCGAGCTACGCATCATGGAATCTGACATTCTGAAAGCCGTTGAAGCTGGCACAAGTGAGTTGGTATTTGGTGCGCTAACATATGATAACAGCTTAGACTTAGAGGCTTTGGAAACGCTAATGATAGCGAGCCAAGGCCTTCCCGTAACTTTCCATATGGCATTTGACGAGATTCCGACAGACCTACAAAAATCTGCCCTAGACGAACTCGTCACATTAGGTTTTGACAAAATCCTCATGCACGGTGATAGCCTTTACAAGCCCGTCAATACAGCTAAAATAGCCGAACTCGTCAACTATGCAGAGGGCCGTATCCAGATTTTAGCAGGTGGTGGCGTGAGCGCTGCCAATGCTGAAACAATTTCAGCAGAGACTGGCAGTCCTTATGTACACGGTACAAAAATTGTAATCCTTTAAGTTTTAAATAGAAAAACCCCTCAGATTTCAAGATATAAATCTGAGGGGTTTTTCTATTATAGTAGTTCAACCGCTTAAAAGTCTTTAACCAAATGTTTTTCTGAAATAGCTTTGACTTTTTCAACACGGCGAATATATTTTTCTTCTGGTAGAAAATCAGTCGTCATCCAAGTCCGAACAATCTCAAGCGCAATCGCTGAACCAATGATTTTACCGCCTAAACATAAGACATTACTATCTGTATGCTCACGCGCCAATTTCGCACAGAAAGGGTCTTGACACACAACGGCATCAATACCATAAATTCGATTAGCAATTAAAGCAGAGCCATAGCCCACACCATCAACAAAAATGCCACGAACTTTTTCCTGACTGACTTTGAGAGCTGCCGGATAGACGAAATCTGACAAATCAACCGCAGTTGTGTCATAAGGTCCCATATCATCGACCTCATGCCCCATTGTTTCTAGTAATGCCTTAATTTCTGCTTTTAACTCGACCCCTGCGTGATCACTTGCCATGATAATTTTCATTTTTTCGTTTTTCTACTCGACTTTCTCTATTTTTGGTGCTTAATCTTCAATGCGATAAACATCGCGATCTTTCGTTTCTTGGATATTACGGTAATTGCTCCGCAATTTATCTTGTAATAAATCTTTTTCTGCTGGTGAAATTTTGATTGGTTCTTCTAAAATCAACCAAGTAATCGTTTGGTTCAATGGTGGTGTCGTCATTGATCCCTTATAAGTCCAGAAAGTCTGATTTTGGGGTAACAATTTATTGATATCAAAGTCAACCAACTTATGGGGAGCATCTAACAAAGTTAAGATACTATCATCTGTACAGTCTTCATCGACATCGGCAAATACAGCCAAAACAAGTTGGTTAATATCAACACTCTCAAAAGCAAAGTGAATCTCTGCTGCATGTCTTTTACCATCAACCAAATGCTCAGCACCATCATGAAAATGGAAACGGTTGAGCATATATTCATGACCACGCCATTGCAAATCACCATCCGCATAGATCTGAATCCCTATTGGCGTATCTTTCACAATAACTTCTTGATCACTCGGCAAATTAATTTGCAAAGATGTATCAACCTTAGCTAGCAACTGATCCGTCTGCACATCAATCGGCGACTGAGGGATCAAAGTATTATCAGCAAGCGCCCACTTCTCTTGGTGCCTGTAATCTAGATGTTTCATCATGGCAACTCCTTTAATGATGAGCGGATTTATCCGCGAAGAATTTAGGGAAGTTGCTACGTACAACGTGGCTTAGCGATTTAGCATTGGCACTTTGCGCTTTAGCGCATTACGTGCCCTGCTATGTACAGTAGACTTGATTTTTGAAAAAAATCTTAGTCGCTGGACAATCGCTTAGCCGTTAGACCGGCAACTCCTTTAATGATGAGCGGGGAAATCCGCTATAAATTCGATAAATATCTCTTTATAAAAGATAGAACAAGATAGGAATATAGACTTTAAAAATAAAAGTCACTTAATTTAGTATTCATTTCAAACTCTATCTCATCTATCATACCATATTTTGATTGGATACCTAAAATTTTTCATCCGAAATATATGATTTGTTGTGATAAAAGGCAACATCGCTAGGCTATTTTCTAATGTTATCATCATCTAATATCAATCAATATAAGATTTCCTAGATAGATATCTTACGACCATTCACCGAATTATCCGAATAATCAACACTTTTTCAAAAATAAAACACATTTTATTAAGCTAAAACCCTCATGATTATGGTAAGATATGAGAAAGAAAAAAGTAAAGTCGCAATTTAACTGACAAGACACGGAGAAAACATGCTAAATACAGTCCTTTCACTTCAAGCACAGAAAAATAAACAGCAAAAAATCACAATGTTAACTGCCTACGACTTCACAACAGCCAAACTCTTTGATGAGGCTGGTATCAATATGCTTTTGGTCGGTGATTCTCTCGGAATGGTCATGCTGGGGTATGAGGATACCTTGAGCGTGACAATGGCTGATATGCTCCATCACACCAAGGCTGTCTCACGCGCTGCAAAAAGTGCTTTTGTTGTGGCCGATTTACCCTTTTTTTCTTACCATGTTAGCACCGAAACTGCCGTCATCAATGCTGGCCGCTTGATTCAAGAAGGTGGCGCAAATGCCGTCAAACTAGAAGGCGGCGAGGCTTTTGCCGATGTCATCACTGCTATCACAAGAGCCGCTATCCCAGTCGTCGCACATCTCGGTCTAACCCCACAATCTGTCAACGCCTTTGGTGGTTTCAAAGTACAAGGGCGCACCGAAACCGATGCACGACAAGTGATTAAAGATCCCCTTGCCGTGCAACATGCCGGTGCTTTTGCAGTTGTCTTAGAAGGTATTCCCTCACTATTGGGCGAGTTCATCAGCCAACTTTTACACATCCCGTGCATTGGCATCGGTGCAGGCAACGCAACTGACGGTCAAGTCCTAGTCTATCAAGACATGCTAGGTATGATCGATACCCTGCAACCAAAATTTGTTCGTCGTTTTGCTGAAGGTGGTAGGCTCTTCAAGGATGCTGTCACTAGCTACCAAAAAAATGTCCAGTCTGGCGATTTTCCAAACGAGACTGAGAGCTACAAAATTGATGCCGATATCATCCAAAAGTTAAAACAAGAATTCAGTACAACTAATAGCATAGAAGGAGAAAAATCGTGACAATTTCAACTGCCACAACCATTTCGGAGCTCAAAGCAAAACTCACATCATGGCGATCTGCGCATCAAACAGTTGGGTTCGTCCCAACCATGGGCTTTTTACATGAAGGACACCAAAGCCTTATCCGTAAGGCCGCCTCTGACAATGACCGAGTCGTCGTTAGTATTTTTGTCAACCCAACTCAGTTTGCTGCAGGTGAAGATTTGGCAACCTATCCACGAGATCTCGCAAAAGACCAACTCAAATGTCTGGAGGCAGGTGCTGACCTCATCTTTACACCTCACGTTTCTGAGATGTATCCGTCTGGCTTTAATACCTATGTCACAACATCTGGCGTCAGTGAGCTCCTAGAAGGCAAAAGCCGGCCTACGCATTTTCGCGGCGTCACAACAATCGTCACCAAACTCTTCAATCTCGTCCAACCAAACAAAGCTTACTTCGGACAAAAAGATGCCCAGCAAGTAGCCGTGCTACAACAAATGGTGCGTGACCTCAACCAAGATCTTGACTTGATTGTCTGCCCGATTATTCGCGAGGCAGACGGCCTAGCTAAAAGTTCACGCAACACCTATCTCAGCACAGATGCTCGACAACAGGCCGTCGTCTTATTCCAATCGCTAACACTAGCCGAAACCCTCATTTCAAACGGCGAGCTCAAAACGAGCAATATTATAGCTGCCCTCAACACACATATCCAAACCCAATCCTTAACCCAAATAGACTATATCAAAATCGTCGATCCTACCACCCTACAAGACATCGACAATATTACCACAGACATCTTACTGCTACTTACCGTCTATGTTGACCAAACACGACTGATCGATAACAAACTGATACATTTGGAGGCCTGACACATGCTACTAGATATGCTGAAATGCAAAATTCACCGCGCCACCGTCACACAGGCCGAATTGGACTATGTCGGTAGTATCACTATCGACGCTAAATTATTAGCAGCGTCAGGCTTACTCCCCTATGAAAAAGTACACATCGTGAACATTAATAATGGCGAGCGCTTTGAGACCTACGTGATTGAAGGCCCAGCAGACACAGGCGTCATCTGCCTCAATGGTGCAGCTGCTAGAAAAGTCCAAGTCCAGGATAAAATCATCATCATGGCCTATGCGCAAGTCACAACAGAAGAGGCTAGAGTTCTCAAACCGCAAGCCGTCTTTGTCACAGATGACAACAAAGTAGAGAAAATCACAGATTACGAAAAAATCGGTAAAATTGGGTATTAAAAAATAGCGCATGAAACGCTATTTTTTATTTTAGTTTCCATTTTGGATAAAGCACACCCAGAAAGACAGCAAGTAGAACAAAAATACCTGCAAGCAGTTTATTCTGGAAAGTTAGCAGGCTCGCTACTAATTCAACCAGACTAACCGCAAACACCAGATTTCGAATCAACTTGCTCGCTGCCAAATTTTTAGCACTTGCTTTAAGTGGGTAAAGATTGGTCAAGATTTGATAATCCTGAGATTGACGAATCGGAAACAGTTGAAAAACAAGTAAGTAATCAAAAATTAAAGCGAGTAACAAAGCAAAAATATCCGCATGAATAAAGATAAGCGAAAGCACAGCAAGTCCTAGCAAACGCAACATAAGCATCCAATAATCACCACTTCGCAAAAAAGTTCTGATAAAAAGATAATCATAGGTCATATTTGACTTAGGCAGCAGAACATCCAGATACTTGCGGCGTTTAGCCTGCTGCTGTAAGCCCTTGACATCTGTAAACTGGCTAAATACCTTCAGCACCGCATTTTGACGATTTTTTTCATAATTGATAAGTGATTGCCACTGAATCAACTCATTTTGAACAAAGGACTGCGCTTTTTTTGAAAGCAGAAAATATTTAACCGCGATTAAGACGATAGCCCAGACTAGCGTTAAGGGAAGTGGCAATTTAATAAGCGGACTGATAATAACCGTCAGCAAAACAATCACAACCGCTGGAAAAACTAACGATTTTTTCACTGCGCTTATCAGATAGGCTTGAACAGCTTTTTCTTTTGCTAGGAGAAATTGTTGGTCTGCGCGTTCGACAAACGTTGCTAATCGTCCGAAAAACAACACCATTATAGAGATTAGGGCTGCTATCACATAACCCGGTAACCAGTGAGCCGGTAATTTTTTCAAGAAATCAGCATACTGGTAGGCTAGAAAACCAATGAGAAACATGAGAACAAGAACAAAATGGTCGTTAAATACATAGCGAAGATATTTAAGATTTTGCGCTCGCCAGTTGCCACGCCGTTTGGCAAATAAATCATAGATGTCTTTAGCCATGCGCCTACCAACTTTCATCAGTCAAAGCGACATAAATCTCATCAAGACTTGCCTCAGGCAAGTTAAATTTCACACGTAATGCCGCTAAATCACCGTCTGCAATGACTCGGCCCTCATGTAAGACGATAAATTTATCACAGAACCTCTCTGCAGTTGATAAAATATGCGTCGACATCAAGATAGATGCCCCTGTTTTTTTCATCTCTAACATCAGGTCAATCAAGTCATTTATAGCAAGGGGGTCAAGCCCCAAAAATGGTTCATCAATAATATAAAGTGACGGCTCTGTTAAAAAAGCACAGATAATCATCACTTTTTGTTTCATCCCCTTAGAAAAATTCGCCGGAAACCAGTCTAACTTATCAGAAAGTCTAAATGTTTTCAGTAATTTTTCAGCACGTGACATAGCCACTTCTGGCGCAACATCATAGGCTAGTGCAGTGACTTCAATATGCTCACGCAAGGTCAATTCTTCATATAAAGACGGTTGCTCAGGAATAAAACCAATTTTTTTACGGTAGGTTTCAGCGTCCTCACGGATACTCAAACCATCTAGCAAAATCTGACCTTGATAGGGTGTCAGCAACCCAATAATCTCCTGGATTGTCGTCGACTTACCTGCACCGTTTAGGCCAATCAAGCCGACAAGTTCACCGTCATTGACCGTAAAATCCACGTCTTTCAGAACGGTCGTCCCGAAATAACCACCTGTTAAATTTTCAATTTTTAATGTCATATACGCTCTCTATACTCTTTTTTACATAAAATGCTATAATGTAATTATAACAAAATTCAGAAAAGAAACGGTAAAATTCATGACAGATTGCATTTTTTGTAAAATTATCTCTGGGGATATTCCCTCTTATCAAATTTATGAAGACGATGATGTTCTAGCCTTTCTCGATATCACACAAACGACTAAAGGCCATACGCTAGTAGTTCCAAAAAAACATATCCGAAACGTTTTAGAAATGACTGCTGAAGATGCTGCGACTCTATTTTCTAAAATCCCTGAAATCGCTGCTCACATTACCAAAACATTAGGTGCAAGCGGTATGAATATTCTTCAAAATAATGAAACTATAGCAGGACAAACTGTTTTCCATGCGCACGTTCACTTGATTCCGCGTTATAGCAAAGATGACGGTTTCACGGCTAACTTCACTGAACACGACATCGACTTAAACACACTTCAGAGCACTCTGACCACCCCTTAATTTGTTGACATGGCATCAGACATCTAGCACCATTAACTACTTTGAGCAGACGCAAGTTCGCGAATGACCACGCTTGAACGGAGTATAAACATAGAAAGAAAAGCTGACATGAGTATTATTGACTATTTTAAAGACTTAAAAGCTATCGGTGGTGATTTTATTTCAGAAACAGCTGAAGCTAAGAAACATTTGGATACAGTCAAGTTTGAACTTGGCTATGCACAATTTGTCATGGATGATATCAAAAAAGACATCAAAGAATATCAGTTCCAAGCACAGCCAAGAATTGATGCGATTAACACACTATCGACTAAAATTCAAAACGAGCTCTCAAAATAATTGAGAACTCGTTTTTTTATGTACTTAATGATAGCTTATCTTGAAACTATTAACTGCAATGATTAATACAATACTTACTTAAAATTGATTACGAGCAAACTTTCGCCCCCAGAACACTCCGAATAATTCAGCAGTCACCATTGCACCAATAAAAAGCAGCAACATGCCTGTGTTTTGAATATAATGAAAGGTATGCTCAGAGAACCAAAGCGTTAATATAACAACTGCGAGACAAATATTAGACGCAATCATTTCTTTTATTCTATCATCTTTTATCAAGACAAAGCTCAAGCATAACATCCCAACAAACATCATGTAGTCGCCCATTACCGTCATTCCAATCGCCTGGAATGCAAACAAAATAGCAAAGGCAGCCATCATGTAACACCATACAAATTTTAACATAAAATAACACCCCTTAAAAAGCAATAATAACAGAATATCAAGTTTTGACTATCTGATATTATAGAAAAAATAGCGAAACAAGATTTAAAACCCTGTCAATACTTCTGATCTAGACAATAAATCATGAAATTATCGCTATCTATCACCTAAAAAACATCCTAAAATACGGAAATATCTTAGTCTTATTAAATCTTATACAAACTCTCCCCTAATGTCAACTAAAATAATAATAAGAAACGCTAAAATTTTCTTATTATTACTAAGCCAGTCATAGCAAATGATAACAATCCTTTATAAATCACTGTTCCTATTTTCTTTTAATAACAGTCTTTTATTTGTAAAAAAAATCACGAATTAAACGTCTTCTCTATCATTTTAAAGTCTATTACCAAATTAATTTTAAAACAAAGAAAAAAGCCATTCGTAACTGAATAGCTTTTTAATAGTCGTTTGAATTAGAAGTTTGGATCTACTTTGATACCAGGACCAAAAGTAGTTGTCACTGTCAAGCTTTGGATGTAAGTTCCTTTAGCAGTTGCTGGTTTCGCAGCAGCGATAACAGCGTTGATTGCTTTGAAGTTTTCAACCAATTTTTCAGTTTCGAATGACACTTTACCAATAGCAACGTGTACGATACCAGCTTTTTCAGCACGGTAAGTTACTTTACCAGCTTTAACTTCTTCAACTGCTTTAGTAACGTCCATTGTTACAGTACCAGTTTTAGGGTTAGGCATAAGGTTACGTGGTCCAAGTACACGACCAAGACGACCAACAACAGCCATCATGTCAGGTGTCGCTACGACAACGTCGAAGTCAAACCAACCACCGTTGATTTTTTCAACGTATTCCATTTCACCAACATAGTCAGCGCCAGCAGCTTTAGCTTCTTCAGCTTTTTCACCCTTAGCGAAAACCAAAACTTTAGCTATTTTACCAGTTCCGTTTGGCAATACCATTGCGCCACGGATTTGTTGGTCAGCTTTTTTAACGTCGATGTTCAAGTTGTAAGCAACTTCAACAGTCGCGTCAAATTTAGCGAAGTTAGTTTCTTGTGCCAATGCAACAGCTTCTTCAACTGTGTATACTTTAGTTGCTTCTACTTTTTCCAAAGCAGCACGCAATTGTTTGCTTTTTTTAGCCATTATAAATTTCTCCTTGTGGTTTTAGCGGTTGCAAGCAACCTTCCACCGCTTCATCATAGTCGATCGGTGGTTTACATCATTCAGACATCAGTCTGAAAGCAGCATTTTGATACTCTCTATCATTCAAAAGTGACCCAAAGTCATGTCTGAAATTACGACAGAAAAATCGAAAATTAACCTTCGACAGTGAAGCCCATTGAACGTGCTGTTCCTTCGATCATGCGCATTGCAGATTCGACAGATGAAGCGTTAAGGTCTTCCATTTTAGTTTCAGCAATTTGTTGTACTTGTGCTTTAGTAACAGTTGCCACTTTAACAGTGTTAGGTGTACCAGAACCTTTTTCAACGCCTGCTGCTTTTTTAAGCAAAACAGCTGCTGGTGGTGTTTTTGTAACGAAAGTAAATGATTTATCTTCGTATACTGAGATCACAACTGGAATGATCATGCCAGCTTGGTCAGCTGTACGTGCATTAAATTCTTTTGTGAAGCCCATGATATTGATACCAGCTTGACCAAGTGCTGGTCCTACTGGTGGAGCTGGTGTTGCTTTTCCGGCTGGGATTTGCAATTTAACGATGTTTTGTACTTCTTTAGCCACGATAATTTCCTCCTAATAATGATTTCTTGCGAAATCTCTTCTCGTGATGTGGTTTAATGGACGAATGCCCTCCCACGCAGTCTGCTTTTTATAAAGCATACCGTAATATTGTACCGCTATTTTTGTATCTTGTCAAGTTATTTATCACTTGATTTTCTGAGTCTGATTGTACTAAAATATTCTCTGTTTTATGGTACTGGTTTTCTCCCGTTTAATTGTTAAACAGATTGATAGTGCTGATTTATCAGGTCGTTTAAGTCTTTTATCTATGTTTAGACGCCTTCTATTTTCATATTTGTTCTATCTTTATTATTAATACTTTAAGTATTTTTGTGTCATCTTCCCCAGAAATTTTAAAACAATACGAAATTGGTAAAAATAAGTTGTTTTTTGCTGAAAAATTCAGGTTCGTTCAGCGAATAACACTAAAAGAGGGAAGTAAACTGATAGTTTTTCTTCCCTCTTTTAGGACTGAGACCTTTTATCCCTAGCTCATTAAAATAAATCAAGTAAGGTCACACTCACCCCGCTAAATACAACTCCCAAATCTCATCAAAAGTTGATAGATTAAAGGCAAAGTTTGCATGAGTTTCCATATAAGTCGAAATTTCATCGAAACTTGAAGATTGTTTTGGAAATGTCGTGTCATCATAAACCAGGTTTGCAAGTTTGGTGATATCATCGACTTCTTTATGCGCCCGATGTTTCATCAAAAAAGTATAAAAACTCATTTCTCCCCCCATTGTTTGACTAGAAAATCATGTCTCATTTGTGAACTTTGGGCATATCGAGTTGGATTCTTTTTATAAAAACCTTGGTGGTAACTTTCTGCTGGCCAGAAGGTCTGACTCGGTTCAATCGCCACAACAATCGGAAAATCAAAGCGTCCTGAAGCCTGCAATTGCGCTTTACTTTCAGTCGCTACCTGTGCTTGCTCGACATTGTCATAAAAAATCACTGGGCGATAGTTATCGCCGCGGTCTTGAAATTGGCCGAAAGCATCCGTCGGGTCAGTCAGCGTCCAATAAAGTGCAACTAAAGCCTCATAACTGACGATGTCATTATCAAAAATAATCTCGACAGCCTCAGTATGGCCGGTTTGGTGACTCAAAACATCTTCATAGGTTGGGTTTTGCGTGGTACCACCTGTATAGCCGCTCAGGACACTCAGAATGCCTGGCATTTCCTCAAAGGGTTGCACCATACACCAAAAGCAGCCGCCTGCAAAAATTGCTCGTTCTTGACTCATAGTAATGTCGTTCCTGTCTCATCTTGTTTGATTTTGCATTGTTTCATTAGACCACCTAATGCTTTTTTAAATTGGCCTTTTGAAATGGCAAACGTTGCTTTGATATCCTCTGGTGCTGATTTATCGTAGAAAGGCATATGACCTCCTTGTTGTTCCAAGTAAGTCATAATCAGCTGTGCATCAGCATCCAGCATCTCGTAAGAGCGCGGTTTAAGGCTGAGATTTAACGTTTTATCGATTTCACGATAGCCAATCACGCGTACATCAAGTTCTTGTCCCAAACGCGGCTCAGAAAAGCGCTCATTTGGATGAATAAAGCCAAGCATATTATTTTCCGGCAGATAAACAAAGCTACCAGAGAGTTTATTGCGGTAGACAATGGCGTGTAAATTCTGGTTTTGCATGTTATCATAAGCTTTGCCAGCCATCTGAACAAAGGTTTCAGGATAGGCTAGCTCTCCCCAGATACGGTCTTTATTGTCAACATCCAGCTTAACGTACAGCTTATCGCCTTTTTTCGGCCACAACTCTTTAAGTTCAGGCAAAATATCAACGGAAACGACGACGTCTTTTTCAGGAATGTTGACATCCAGAAAAACACCTAAGTCTTTTCTGACATCAGTTACAGTCCCCCAACCGTAAGTGTCTCGTGTGGCTGCAGGTTCTGTTAAAGTCAAGCGTTGCTTGCCGGCCTTGTCCGTGTAGGCGAAGCCTGTCACATCGTCGCCAATCGCAAAGTCACCTTCAGTTTTCGGTAATCTGAAAATCAGACCATCTTTTTGAATGTAGTAATTTTGCTCATTTTCATCGGTGATTTTTCCGGTAATCATAGTTGCCATAAGGGCATTTAAATCTGTCATAGTATCCTCTTTATTTTCATATCTCATTGGTTAAATAGATGCAATTTTCTCCATTATACCATAAAAAGCAGACTGTTTCTTGACAGCCGTCCAGAGTTGTGTGCGCTCGAAAGTATCAAAAAACCACACAAATGATCTGTGCGGTTCTATAATACTTAAACTGTCAAAAGCTCTTCTTCTTTATTGGCAGTGTGTTGATCGATTTCTTTAACCGCAGCATCTGTCACTTTTTGAATTTCTTTTTCAAGTGTTTTCAACTCATCTTCAGTGATTTCTTTTGCTTTTTCAGATTTCTTAGCATCATTCATGGCATCTTTACGGATGTTACGAATCGCTACTTTACCACCTTCAGCTGTTTTCTTCACTTCTTTTGCTAATTCTTTACGACGTTCTTCAGTCAGAGCTGGAATTACCAAACGAATCACATTCCCATCAGATTGAGGATTAATTCCCAAATCACTCGCATTCAATGCAGCCTCGATATCTTTAATCACTGTTTTGTCAAACGGTGTAATCAAAAGCACACGCGCTTCAGGCACAGAAATCCCTGCCAATTGGTTCAAAGGTGTTGGTGCACCATAATAGTCCACAGTAATGCGGTCAAGCAAGCTCGCATTAGCACGGCCAGCACGAATGCTACCAAATTCACGTTGCAAGCTGTCAATAGATTGTTTCATACGGTCTTGAGCCGTTGTTACGATGTCATTTGTCATGATAGTCTTCCTTTTATATTTCCTTCAAAATTAATTAGACACGGTTGTTCCGATATGTTCACCCAGAACGACACGTTTGATGTTACCATTTTCATTGAGATTAAAGACAACAAGGTCGATATTGTTATCCATCGACAAGCTAGATGCCGTTGAATCCATAATCTTCAAGCCCTGTTTCAACACTTCAATATGCGTCAACTCCTCAAATTTAATCGCAGCCGCATTGGTGCGTGGGTCATCATTGTAAACCCCATCAACCCCATTTTTAGCCATGAGAATGGCATCTGCACCAATTTCAGCGGCTCTGAGAGCAGCCGTCGTATCTGTTGAGAAATAAGGCGACCCAGTTCCAGCAGCAAAAATCACGATACGCTCTTTTTCAAGATGGCGCAAAGCACGTCCCCGAACATAAGGTTCAGCCAATTGTTGCATATTAATCGCAGTTTGAACACGTGTTGTCACACCAACTCGCTCAAGCGCATCCGCCATGACAAGGGCATTCATGACAGTTCCCAACATACCTGTATAGTCAGCTGGAACACGTTCCATACCTGCTGCAGCAGCTTCTTCACCACGCCACAGATTACCACCACCGATAACCAAGGCAATTTCGATACCTAAATCGTGAACTTCTTTCAACTCGTTGGCGATTTCCTCAACCGTCGCAATATCAATACCGACACCGCGTTCACCCGCAAGTGCTTCTCCGGAAAGTTTGATGAGGACGCGTTTATATTTTACTTGAGACATAATTCACCTTTCATACTGTTCATTTCATACTTTATCTTATCCATTTTACCACAAAATTGAAGAATTTTTAAAAATCATAATCAGATTTCTAAGTTTATTTCAAATTGATTGACTCGTCACAATACACAAGACGATATCTTTCAATATCATTTTAGCAACAATAAGTCCATTTTACGATACCTAGTAAGCAACAAAAAAACTTCCCTATGCCATGGCATCAAGGAAGTCTTCAATCTTTTTTAGGCTAGTGCCTTAAATTTTTCAACGTCACGCGCGATGACAAGTTCTTCATCTGTCGGAATGACAAGTACTTTTACTTTAGCATCTGGCGTTGAGATGATACCATCCGCACCAAAAACGTTTTTGCTTTCGTCAATGTCTAAGCCAAACCATGATAAACCATCAATAACTGCTTTCCGAACGACATCTGAATTTTCACCGATACCCGCTGTAAAGACAAGGGCATCCGCACCATTTAATACAGCTAAATATTGACCGATATATTTTTGAAGTCGATTGATATACATATCGAAAGCCAGTTTAGCCTTCTCATCTCCTGCTTCACAAGCAGAGATGATGTCACGCATATCAGATGAAATTTCAGAAATACCTGCCAAACCAGACTTTTTATTAAAGATATCAATAACTTCAGCTACATCCGTGATACCTGTTTTAGTCATAATGTAAGGAATAATTGAGGCATCTAATTCACCAGTCCGTGTGCCCATCATAACACCAGCAAGAGGTGTAAAGCCCATAGATGTATCAACTGATTTGCCACCATCGATAGCTGTCAAACTACCGCCATTACCGATATGTGCTGTAATAAGTTTAAGCTCTTCGGGTGCCTTACCAAGACACTCAGCAGCTTTTTGCGCCACATACATGTGACTCGTACCATGCGCACCGTACTTGCGGACTGCATATTTATCGTAGTATTCATTTGGCACAGGATAACGATAAGCAACTGCAGGCATAGTTGAGTGAAATGCGGTATCAAAGACAGCGACGTGAGTCGCTTCTGGCAACAACGCACAGAAAGCATAGATACCGGCAGCATTAGCTGGATTATGTAATGGTGCTAAATCTGATAAGGCTTCAATTTGGTTAGCTACTTCATTAGTAATCAAAACTGAATCTTTAAACAGTTCACCACCAGCAACGACACGGTGACCAGTACCAGTGATTTCTGAAAAGTGAGCAATAATGTTCAAATTTTTGAGGTCATTCATTAAAATTGCCACAGCCTCTGTATGGTTGTGAATATTTTTTACCGTGACATGTTTATCCCCTTCAAAACTAACTGTCGAAACCGACTCCGGCAAGCCAATCCGCTCAATCAGTCCTTTAGCTATCACTGTTTCCTCTGGCATTTGGTAAAGCTGCCATTTAAGACTTGAGCTACCGGCATTAATCGCAATTGTTTTTGACATTTTACATTCTCTCCTAGATTAAGATGTTGAGGCGACTGTTTTGGTGTGTAGAATTCTTTTCCGCGACGAGTAATCGCAGGAGTGAATTAGGAAAAAGACGTCAAGACACGACAGTGTCTGCGTACTTTTTATCTATTTTCCTAACACCAAGGAGCCGAAACTCAATTAGATTAAGATGTTGAGGCGACTGTTCTGAGACTATGAAAAATAGGAAAAGACGTCAAGACACAACAGTGTCTGCGTACTTTTATCTTTTTTCCTAGTCTCAAGGAGCCGAAACTCAGTTAAATAAGATGTTGAGGCGACTGTTTTGGTGGCAGCCGTTTTGGTCATTTCAACGACTCCAGTACCTCAGATGTTTTTAAGTAATGCATCAGATATCGTTTACTATCTAAAAAAACGCTTGTGTTGAAAACGTTTTCCATTAAATTATATCATATTTTGACGAAATTGCGTCATAAAAGACTGCACAATTTCCGGATTTGTCAAACTTGTCAAAGGAAAAACAAACGGTGCTTTACCTTGTGCTGATTTCTGTAAAACAAAGATCGCCTTGCTATTATTTTCAGTGACAATGTCTTCTGGTAAGGTAATAACAGCAGCGACGCGTGCATAGTCCTGCAACCATTTTTTCAACAAATTGGCCTGCGGACTTGATAGCAAATCACTTGGTGCAACAAAAATGGCATACCCTTCTGCCTTTAGGTATTTGAAACCTTGCGCCATCAATAAATGGTGGGCATAAGTATGCTCTAGCTGACTACCAACTACTGAGCGTTTGGCAATCTCATCATCAGGATAGTAACCAACTGGTAAATCTGATAATAATAAATCAACAGGTTCAATGACTTGTGGTCGGACTGCATCAATCTGTAAAAATTGGGCTGAAGTTTGCATGACATCAGCAATACTAGCCGACAAGTCAATCATTAAGTCATCAACTTCAAAACCAGTATAGGTCAAGTCTTTATCTGGCATCCCAGTCAATAATGTCTCTGCTAAATTACCTGTACCAGAGCCTAATTCCAAAATAGACAAGCTAGTTTCAGTGGTCAAGGTCTCAATCATAAAATTAATAATATAGCCAATCGCGTCGGGTGTTAATTGGTGATTGGCTTGCAAGTGCATTTCTTTTGCACCCTTTACTAAAGCAAATTGATAGACTTTTTGCCACTCTAGTTTTGTCAAATTGAGTGCTCGCAATTGCTCATTACGGTGTTGCAAGTCATCCGAGACAGCTTTACCAAGATAGCTCACATTTTGCTCAATCAAAGCATCGTAAAAATGTGTGGCTAAATGTGTTTCAAGTTGCTGAACATTGGCTAATAACAGACCAAATGCCGTTTCAATTTTTTCCATATTCATAACCTTTATTATATACTCAATTAAGTAAATAAAGCAAACATTTTTTGCTATTTACCACTACTTCCTCGCAGTCAAGTCTTGATTTGTTGGGGAAATATCTCAAAATTTTCGTTCCCTTTCTTTCCTTATATGAGTCTACCACAATCCGATTCTTGAACTTTAAGCTTTGGTTTAAGTCTCATTTAAGCATGCTTGGTTATACTTAAATCATTCCTAAAATATTTTTTCATAATAACTCCCCAAAAAAATCTCGTAGGCTTGGATAGTCTACGAGATTTTTTATTTTAAACTGTTGTTTCCCAAACCATATCATACCAAATGGCACCACCATGTGCCGATTTCGATTGACCATCGTTAATAAAGCCATTTTTTTCATAGTAGGGAATCAGATAATCATGACAAGTCAAGGTAATCCCTTCACGTTTTTGCTCATATGCGAGGTCTTTCAGAGCTGCGATTAATTTTGTCCCAACAGCTTGACCTTGAAAAATATCTGCAACAGATAAACTAGTGACTGCAATATAGCCACCTGTTGTGGGATTTTCAGTCACGGTTTGAAACAAATCATCAGTCAAATGTCGCGCATGAATCACTGGTCCTTCTATGTAGCCTGCGACTTGACCATCAATTTCGGCTACTAAAAAGGTATCCGGTATTTTAGCTATTCTTGCCTTAATCGCCTCGTAACTTGCCGTCTCACTCTCTGAAAAATTCGCGATTTCTATGCTATAAGCAGCTTCTAGGTCTGCTGGGGTGACATGTCTAATATTCATCTCTTTCTCCTCTTTTTTATATCTTTTTCCGCTGTATGAGACAAACGCCAACTTTAATAAAAAATTGGCGTTTGTTTTATTTTATTTAAGTTTACTGAACATTACTTGTCAGTTGTGATAAGAGTGTTTCAAAGGCATATTCATACTTTTGAATATCACCAGCACCCATAAAGACATAGACAGCATTGTCATGGTCAAGTAAAGGTGACACATTATCAACAGTAATGACTTTAGCTGGCTTTTCGATTTTCACTGCTAGATCTTCAACCTTGACATCACCATGGTCAACTTCACGCGCTGAGCCATAGATTTGTGCTAAATAAACGGCATCAGCTTGGTTTAAGCTTGTCGCAAACTCATCAATCAAGGCAATTGTTCGTGTGAAAGTATGCGGCTGAAAGACAGCGACAATTTCTTTATCCGGATATTTTTGGCGCGCTGCGTCCACCGTCGCTTCAATTTCAGTCGGATGGTGCGCAAAATCATCGATTATGACTTGGTCGCCAATTCGTTTTTCTGTGAATCGACGTTTAACGCCACCAAATGTCGCCATGTATTTGGCAACTTCTTCAGCGTCAAAACCATATTGATGTGTCACGGCAACAACTGCTAAGGCATTCAAGATATTATGTTTGCCATATGTTGGCACGACAAATTCACCGATTTTTTGGTCGTGGAAATAGGCTGTGAATTTTGAGCCACTTGTTGTCCGCGTCACATCTTTAGCAATATAGTCATCGCTATCAGAGAAACCATAACGATAAATTGGCACATTAGCCTTTATTTTTTGTAAATATTTATCATCGCCATAAACAAATACACCTTTAGTAACTTGTTTTGCATAGGTTTGGAAGGCGTCAAAAACATCATCAATACCTGTGAAATAGTCAGGATGGTCGAAATCGACATTAGTAATAATTGTGTACTCAGGATGGTAAGGTAGGAAATGACGCTCATACTCATCAGATTCAAAAACAAAGAATTTAGAATCTGCAGAACCACGACCTGTGCCATCACCGATTAGATAAGACGTGTCTGTCACGTGACGCATCACATGCGCTAAAAGACCAGTTGTTGATGTTTTACCGTGCGCACCAGCGACACCGATTGAGGTGAAGTTAGTCATAAATTGGCCAAGAAACTCATGGTAGCGAACAAAGTGGTAACCGTTTTTATTAGCGTAAGCTACTTCAATATTATTATCATCTCGGAAAGCATTGCCGACAATAATTTCAACGTCTGGCGTGATATTTTTAGTGTCGAATGGCAGAAGTGGAATACCCGCCAATTCTAATCCACGTTGGGTAAAGTAATAATCAGTTGAATCAGACCCTTGAACTTTGTGCCCCATTTGATGTAGCATGAGCGCAAGTGCTGACATACCTGACCCTTTGATTCCAATAAAATGATAAGTTTTTTGTGACATTTGTCTACTCTTTTAAGCTGGGTTGGGCAATCGTGTAGATAGCGGTGAAAATTTCCACCGCTATCCGATCCCAACAAAACTCTATTCCTTCCTAATTTAAACTTCGAGCTCACTTTTGTACAAAATAAATCATTTTCTACAAAAGATTATGACATCGTCGTCCTGCTCTCAGTGTTATTTTCTAGCGATAACGAATTGTCATCTTTGTATCCCTTGATTACCTTGCATTAATCAACTGTATCAAAACCATCACGATGCTGATGTTTACTAGCAAAATAATCTTGTTTTGGCTCATCAAATAAAGAGCCGTTTGACTCCCGAGCGGCAGTCTTGTCAAAGCCTGAGACTGATTTCCCTAATGAATGTTGCGTTTGAGCAACTTTTTTATTAGCTAAACCTTTGATACCTAACTCATCTGCTGATGCCCGTTCCAATGGATTGACATAAGGTTTAACCGGTTTAGGCGCAACCGCATTTTCACGTGCGCGCTTTCTGGCATCTTCAACCAAGGTTGATTTCTTCTTAATCGGCACTTGATTTGCAGACGACGCCTTAAAATTTTTGCTCAACGGACGTTTTCCAGCGACTGTTGGCGTTTGACGACGCGTCTCAAAAGAACCGAATTGCTCCTCTTCAGCAGATGCCTCAGAGACACTACCAGACGATGCATAATTACCAGTAGACGACTCAAAACGCTCGAGAGAGGCATCTGGATTTTTGGTTAAAAGTTGTTGATTGGTCATAATAACCCGATTATCTGGTGTTAACACCGCATCATCGGGCATAATCGGAAATGTAATTTTATTTTTGTAATACGAATTTTCCATAATTGGCCTTACTTTCACTTGAGTTAAAGAATATTTTAATAGCACCAGTCGATTAAAGAATCATTCGACAAGAGATACCAACTACATTGTACCAAAATTTTGAGGAATAGTCTCGGCTTATACGAATTTCTCCCACTCAAAGCCCCAAAATAGACTTCATTTCATCCTTAGAAATTGTACTATCATCCGCACCACCATCTAAAACTGTCGATACCATATCACGCTTGCTATCCTGCAACGCCATGATTTTCTCCTCAATCGTACCTCGGGTAATCAAGCGAATGACTTCTACCGTTTTCGTTTGGCCCATGCGGTGAGCACGTGAAATAGCTTGCTCTTCGACAGACGGATTCCACCACAAGTCAATCAAAATGACGACATCAGCAGACGTTAAGTTAAGACCTGTCCCGCCAGCCTTGAGCGAAATCAAAAACGCATCTCGTGAACCATCATTAAAAGCCTTGACCATTTTCATCCTATCTTTAATCGGTGTTGAACCCGTCAATTGATAGCTCGAAATCCCCACTTCTTCCAATTGTCTCTCGATATGTGGAAACATTTTTCTAAACTGAGAAAAAATGAGTGGTCTATGTCCTGCATCCTTGATTTGCTGCAAGAGCTCTGCCAAACTTTTGAGTTTACCTGATGTTCCTGTATAATCAGGCATGAATAAAGCAGGTGTATCACAAATTTGACGTAGGCGTGTAATTCCCGCCAGAATTTCGATCTTCGAACGTGAAAATTCATAGTCGTTCATATTTCTCACACGATTTTGAATGGCCTCAAGCTGCGCTAGATAGATAATTTTTTGCGACTCCTCAAGCTCACTATACTGAATCATTTCAAGCTTGTCTGGTAATTCCAGAAGGACATCTTCTTTACGACGACGCATCACAAATGGTTGAATCATACGAGAAATCGCATCATGTTTCAGTTTACGAAATTTCTTTCGGTCACCTAAAATCCCCGGCATGATGATTTGGAAAATCGCCCAAATTTCATCAACACGATTTTCAATAGGTGTACCAGATAAAGCAAAGGTATGGTCAACTTTGAGTTGAGACAATGCTTTGTTTGTCTTAGAATTAAAGTTTTTAACCGTCTGCGCCTCATCAATTAGTAAATAATTTAACTCAAGCGCTTGATAGGTATTCACATCTTTCAAAAAACTACCATAACTCGTGATAAAAATCTGCGTCTTGGGATTGCTGATTAACGTTGAACGTTCATGTTTAGTACCATCCACAACGACAACTTCAAGGTCTGGTGCAAATTTAGCAAACTCACTCGACCAGTTATAAATCAAACTAGACGGTGAAACAATCAAGGCAACATCGCCTTGGGCCAAATTGCTTGCCAGATAAGTAATCGACTGCAAAGTTTTACCTAATCCCATATCATCGGCAAGTACACCACCCATATGGTAGCTACTCAACATATTCATCCAACGCACACCGTCTTCTTGATAGGGGCGTAAAGTCGCCTTAATTTGTTCTGGTTTTTGATATGGAAAAGCGTGTGGATTGGTCAAATTCTCATATAAAGTTTCAAATTTTTTCGAAAATGAGACCCCATCCTTGTCACCAAAAATTTTAGAGAGTTGGAAGGTTTTAAAAGTCGGAACAGCAATTTTGCCTTCTCCAACCTGAACAGCATCTGACATATCTGTCAAGACTTGCTTGACCGCATCAAATTGCTCATCTAGCAAGATAAGTTGACCTGACTCTGTCACATAATAACCAGCATTTTCTTGAAGTCTCGCCACAAGTTTTGAAAATTCTTGCTCAGGCACATGAGGCATACTGAAATTGATTTCTAACAAACCACCATTTTGGTCAATATCAATATCAAAATTCTCTGTGATTTGTAATTCTTGAATGCTTGGTGAAAGTGTAACGTCTCCTAATTTAGCAAATTGTGGCAAAATTTCAGTGAAAAACTCATAGATTTCCTCACCTTTAGGTGGCACTGTCTGCGTATCAAAACCGACTGGAAAGCCAGAGCGTTTGACCAAATCAAAAATGCGTTTTTCTAAACGTAGATGCCGTGAAAAATCAAGAGTATCTAAATCTCTAAAACTTGTAATTTTAAAATCGCCATAATCAAAAGCAATCTGCAAGGTTAAGAAACCATCTAAGTCAAAGCTAAACTGAGGTTTAAATGGTCGGATTTTAAAGGCACTAGGTGCATCAACGTATCCTAATTTTTCAAAAATTTGTAAAGCCTGAGCTAATTTATCCTTGTCGTCATAATCAAAATGAATCATTCTCAAGTCGTCTGTTGCCATTGGCACCTTGGATAAAAGATTCAATATCTCCAACTGCTCAGCATCCAACTGATAGAAAACATGGTCCCGATAGATAATCTCACCGTCAAAGAAGGTCTGATGTGGCATCTCTTTAATCGTTAACTCAATGACATCATCCAGAGGTTTAACCTCGAATTGATACAAGTCACCTTCATCATCTAATGGCAAAACACTAAAATATCTGACTGGTTTTTCTGATATTTTCATCGAAAAATCCATAGCCGCAGTCAAGGCTAATAACTCAGGTAATAGTCCTGCATGAGGGACAAAATATCGCCCCAACTTACGAAAAAGATTCGTCAAGGCCATTTCTTCATGGCTCGGCGTGATTTTCAATAGATAACTTAGAAAATCTTGACTGGCTTTATCAAAATGTGACAGCATTAGTGTCACATAGTGTGAGCTCCCAATCAGATAAGTGCCACCTTTTCTAAGCAAGGTAATAAAATGCGGAATATCTTTAATGATATAAGAGCGAGACATGGTGGATAGACGAATTTTGAACGTAAAAGCTAAAAAGTTACCACTATAATAAAAGGACTCCATTAACTGAGGGTCAGAAACTTCAACCTCTAAAATCATTTTTTCCGATTGGTTTGCCCATTTATCTTCATTGACTTTAGCTAAAAAGTCAGCGGATGCTTGCAATTCTTTTGATTTTTCGACCTCAGCTTCGTAGGCTTTCTTTTCTTCTTCAACTGCTTCAATATCTGCTTTTTTCAGATATTCTTCGACAGCAGCAATATGTTGACAATAGCGTTTATTACGTTGAAAGACATCACAAAAACACAAGTCATTTTGCCCGTCTAGGTCATAAACGACTTGCTCACCATCAACATCAGCCGAAAGTTTCATTCCACTGACAGACACATCGGTCATCAGTCCTTTGTCAAAAAGTTCCGCACCCTCGGCACGGATGCGCGCTGGCATCATTCGGCTCATATCATTTGTCCCATCTTCAAAGCATCTCTCAAAAGGCTAATACTCAAAACTTCCTATCTTTATTTTAGTTGGCATCGGCGTGATGGCACGCTTCTTTTTGTTGCTATTTCTTTGCCAAATACGCTTAAATTTTGGCACTATTATACCATATTTTCTAGAAAATTTCAGAGATTTTCTATATCTTAAAATATGTCACTTTCGTGAATAATTGCAACTTAACTGTGCTTGTGTTCCAACCAAAGGTGGATATTCACGACCTTGTAGTCACACAACATTTTCCATCATTTTTAAAAAAGCTTGAATTAAAACATTTCGGTCTGCAATCCATTGCTTTCGCTCATCACGTAAATGGACGCGATTGGACAGAAAAATTACGGCTTGTTGGGTTTTTAAGTTTAACAGAATGAAAGTACCAGTGTATCCTGTGTGCAGTAACCATTGTCCCACTTGGTTTTTGGAGGTTTCTGCTGAGGTTTCTGCTGAGGTTTCAAGACCTACCAAATCCCAAGCTAAGCTCCTAGCTCTGTTTGCTTTTGCGTAATCTTGCATTAGTGTTAGGTAGGCTGGGTTGGCAAAATAGGCTTGAGAAAAAGCAATCAGGTCGTCTAAGTATGAGAAGAGACCGGCTGAGCCAGTATGACGACCTAAGACCTGGGCTTTAGGGTCGTGGACAAGTCCTTTAGGCAAATCCCAAGCTGTCGCAACTGTTTTATCAGGCGCGGCAAAACTTGTATGGTGCATATTAAATGGCTTAAAAACACGGTCTTGCAGAATATCTGCTAAATCTTGTCCGTAAATCGCCTCTAACATGAAACCTAGTAAAATAAAATTCACATCTGTGTAGTGAAACGTCTTATCTGATGTGACAGTTACCTGATTGAGCGCTGCTCGTAGTTCGTCGTAAGCTAGGTTATGACGATTTTCTATAAAGGGGTCAATACCTGAGGTGTGGGTTAAAAGCTGCCGAATGGTAAGCGTGGTGCTGCCTGGTCCTTTAAAATCTGGGTAATAATCCGTGAGCAACTCATCAAGTCCGACTTTCCCTGACAAAATTAAATCAATCATCAATGTGCCTGTGCCGACTACTTTTGAGACACTGGCCAAGTCATATGTCATATCAGCTTGTAACAGCACTGGTTCAGGTTTCAGGCGTTCATAGCCAAAGATATGTTTTTCTATATCCTGTCCGTTGATAATTGCAAAAGACGCACCCGGGAAAATTCCAGATGCGACGTAAACTTTTACAAGTTCTAAAGGACTGTCTGGCGTTGCTACAATCATTTCACGAACCATATTTCTATATTTTGACCATCTGTTAAGGTCAAAATTTTACCTTTTTTATCAACATAATAATCTAAGCCTAAGTCATCTAATTGGCTCGCAATTTGATGCAAATCAACTTCTGGTGCGACTTCAAATTCGATGATTTCTAAATCCCAGACTTCTTCTGGATTGGCTAACAAATCCGGTCCTTGCGCCTCAAAATATGAAATTTTTCCAAAAGGCAACTGCACAGCGTTTTTCTTCTCAGTTAAACCAAATCCCTTAACATAAAAGGCTAAAGTGTTTTTTATGTTACTCGTATTGAGTTGAATCTCCGTGATTTTAATATCCAGAGAATCAGACTGGCTCGGCACAATTTCAAAAACATCACCTTCTGGTGAAGTTGCCTCAAACCCTTCTGTAAACTCTGGACTTTCAATCACAATTTTACGCAATTTTTTCACGCCATTTACAGCACGTGTTCGCATACTAGGTGATTCTTCCAAAATCAATCGAGTATCCATGCGAGTTTTAGCTGATTTACTACCGAGCATTGCTAAGGCATTTTCTTCTGAGATAACTTTCAATCCCAAAGTTTCCTTATAAAACGCTAAGTTCAAATCGCGATTATTCACACGAATAACTGGTACGGCTTTGGTAATATTATCAAAAACTGTCTTCATTTTCTCTCTTTTCCTCACTTTTCTCACGTCATTAAAGTTATTTCAGACTTTAACTCAGAGGCAATTTAGTTTTTGGATATTTTCTGTTATCTCTATTATAGTCAACTCTGTCAAATTTTACAAAAATTTATCATTTTTTTACGTTAATTTATTAACTAGCGGTTAGCAAAAACAAAGATGATAATGAACTTTTTCACAAACACGCAGCATCGGTAGACTTTTTAAGAAAAAATATTGTGAAAACTTATTAAATATGTTATCTTATAAACATGAATTATTTAGAAATTGCTAAAAATAAAGCTAAGCAACAGCCACAATTGCCCACTCTTGAGACACACAACCAAACTTGGAAAACACGTCTCACCTTCATCTGGGCCCTTGTTTTATGGCAGATCTCATCCGCCTTACCGGCAATCACTTCGAATCGACAAGGACATTTTGAACTTTGGAAAATCGGACTCTTCCTAGTACTCTTCGCCGCTTGCGTCTGGCTATCTTACATCTGGGCGCTTAAATTTCACTTGATCCCTAAAATTAACTGGCGCTACTTCCAACTCAGCAAAATCTCTGCTGGCTTTGGACTCATGTTTGCATCAGCATTAATTTCAAGTATCATCATGATGTTAACCGGGACAAATGGTACTGAAAATCAAGATATCATCAACAGCATCGGTAAAGTATTACCACCACTTGTCTTTGTTATTATGGCAACGTCTGCTGGATTTTTCGAAGAATTAATTTTTAGAGTGAGTCTATTTGAACTCTTGTTTAATAAATGGCCTAAAGTAGCAGCTATTTTTGCCTGGGCACTCTTTACCGCAGCTCATCGCCCGACTGATTTTGCAAGTTTTATGACTTATGGGTTGATGAGTCTCGTTTTAACAGGACTATATGCCAAATATCGTAACTTTTACCTTAATCTATCTGTTCACTTCCTTTGGAATGCCTTAGGGATGGTTGGCTTTTTCTTAACTAAGTAAATTTTTACTATTATATCATGTCAAATAAAAAGAGGCTATAAATGATTTCTGACCTTAATAGAAATTATTCATTGCCTTTTTCTATGTCATTCTCTGAAAAAAAATTTAGGACAACATTCTTGTTCATTGAAAATCTTACCACTTTCGTATTGTTTTGGTAAAACATTACGAAAGTGGTAAGAAAAGTGCCGTTTTTGTGCGAAATTGGAATTCTTTTGCCAAAACAATACGAAATCGGTAAAAATAAGTTGTTTTTCGTGAGAAACTCAAATTAATTCAGCTAACAATACGAAAAAAGAGAAAAGTAAACTTACCAGTTTACTTCAGATTGAAGACAAAAGCACAATTCCTAAGCGAATTGTGCTTTTTGATAGTTCATAACCTTAAATATCATCTGAAAATGGGAAATAAACGCCCTCCCTCTATCT
>SKEM01000472.1_pt1 | contig 26877 bp, 27 predicted proteins | sample 4826731 | NCBI WGS metagenome assembly SKEM01 (sample SAMN11008809, study PRJNA524170) | human gut metagenome | biome: Human fecal sample; material: Feces; isolation source: fecal sample from pouch patient p37 | host: Homo sapiens | place: Israel: Tel-Aviv | collected 2015-07-27
TTTAGGGTATCTTACACCTAATCAATTTGAAAAGGTAAGTGCTTAAAATAAATAGATTAAAATTCTACGTTTGTTACTCTAAAAACTTGACTTAACGTCACCTCTCTCATTGTTATATAGAAGTGAAAGACAAGTCATTAATGAAATAACTGGACGCGTTTGGCTTGTTGGTGGCATTTCTCTATCCATACTTTTAACAATTATTAGGCCAACTCATAGTCCCCTGCTGATCATTAATCTCTATCTCCTAACAATAGTCGTATCGTTTCTTATCACCTTTGTCATGATAAAAATGAAAAAAAGTAAGGATAAACAAGGCATTGAATAACAAAAGGCGCTATCTCTTAGGGGAGTAGCGCCTTTATTATATAGTGTGACCTTATTTGAAATTCAGTTCTAGATAGGTGTCTGCATACACAGTGATGATGTATAAGAGCCTGTTTCTATCTATCTTTTAATGTCTCCATAAGTGGCAAAAAACGATCCATGTGTTCGTAAATTTTTTGCTTGACTTCTGGTGACACATTATTTTGTTTAAGATAGGTAGTAACTGCTTCATTGACAAAGTCAGAGATGGATTATTCTGTTAAGTTAGTGTAATCTATCATTTCTTGATAGCTTGTCTCATCAAATTGGATTGTAATTTGTTTGCGCATCAGGTCACCTCATTATTTTTATACTTATTAATTTACGCACATCTTAAACACCTATTCAAATCAAAACAACCTCAAACTTATTCAGAGATTTTGGAAAGATAATTTGTACGATCATCAAAAATGAAGTCGACGTAGCAAGTGTCGTTTCTAGAATCATAAAGATACAGAATAACATAATGCTTAACTATCATTCGACGATAATTTTTAAATGTTGGTCTGATATTATTATAGACATTTGTGATGAAATTGCCTGTGGTTGGAAATTTATGTAGAATTCTAATTTGGTTATTGATAAGTTTAGGAATTTTACTTGCTGCTTTCCGATTTTGAAAATGATGAACGATATAGCGTTGGAATCCTCTGACTTGAAAATAGACTTCTGGATCAATTACCACTTTAGTCATTTAAAGTGTAATCCGCAGGAGCTTCAGCAACTATGAGATCATGATCGTCAAAAAGTTTTTCAAATGATTCAAGAGAATAGCCTCGAATACCTTTCTTTCGTCTTGCAATTGCAGCGTCTAAATGTTTTTCGATGTAGTTAAGCTCTGCAGCTTTCATCTGATCTGTTCTAAAATCCAGTGGCAAGGTTTCTTCAGCAACAATTTTGCCTAAAAACATATTGAGCGCTGTTGATAAATCTAACTGATTTTTAGCTAAGATAGCTGTTGCCTTTTCTTTCAGCGCTTTATTGGTACGGAAAGCGATTCGATCATTTTTTTCGGTCATACTAGGCATGGCAAATCTCCTTTGTTTGTTCATTGTGCTTACATTGTACCATTTCTATGATATTAATTCAAATATTTACCAAAAATAAAAACACCAAAATTGGCTACTTGATGTCTCTTTTTGTTTCATTCACCCCACCCGTTCTCTTAATTTCTCAACAAACAGGTAAGTCGCATGGCAAATTAAGGTATTTTTTAAGGTCAGATGATTAATCTGAAGAAACTTTTTGCGGTCAGTATGTGGGAACTCCCGACAGGCTTTGGGTCTGACGTCATAGACATCACAAAGATTGTCAGCCCCTAAAAAGGGACAGGGCATGCATTGGAAGATTTTGTCACCGTCTTCATCGACTTGGAGGTATTCTGACTCAAAATTAGCCAATTTCATGCGGAGTCGTTTCGCAACTCGCTCAATATCGCTTTCTGTAAAGAGTGGTCCAAGTGATTTACAACAATTGGCGCACTGGGTACAGTCGATTTCTGTAAAGACTTCATCGTGGAGTTCTTTTGTTAGTTTATTTAGGTTTTTAGGTGGTTTCTTTTTGAGTGACGTCAAAAACTGACGATGCACTTTCTGTTTTTGGAGGGCAAGGTCTCTATAATGTTCGATATCCATAACTTATATTTTAGCATAAAAATAATACAAAAAAAGATACTCCATAAAGAGTATCCGTCTTAATCTTAATCCAAAATCGGGAAATAAAAATTATTTCGCCAATTTTTTAGCCAAACGTGATTTATCACGGTTAGCTTTATTTTTATGGATTAAACCTTTGGAATGAGCTTTGTCGATTGCAGCAGATGCAGCGACATACAATGCTTGCGCATCATCAGAGCCAGCAGCAACGGCAGCTTCAAATTTTTTGATTGAAGTGCGCAAAGCAGCTTTTTGAGCAGAATTACGTTCATTTTGAATGATATTCAACTCAGCACGTTTGATGGCAGATTTAATGTTAGCCATGTTTGTTCTCCTTGTTAATGATATAAAATTGATGAAACAACTTTACTCAATGCTTTTATTTATACTGCGTAAAACACAATACAAGACTATTATATCATTTACAATACCATAACGCAAATTTTATTTTTTAAACAAGTTTTATGTTATAATAAGTAAAGAAAATAGGTAAGCTAGCTGTATTGTATTCGTTCAATTATAACTTGCTGACTAGTGAAAGGGATACCATGTCATTTCAGTTTGGGCGTTTTCGCCTGGGTCTTAGAACGATTAAAACGGCCATTGCTATTTTAATCATATTAGTTTTTACACATTTGTTTCAGCGTGGTCAGTCTGCAGCAATGGTGGCGGGGATTTCAGCAATTATTGCTGTGAGAGACTCATATACTGCAACGATTAAAGCATCTAAGGCGAGATTTATTGGCGCAACGTTGGGTGGTACTCTTGCGATTGTTTACTACTTTTTTTATTTGCTAAGTCATCAAAACTTTGCCGTACAAATTATCGTCATTCCTTTATTTGTGTTAGTCAACATTGTTATCATGGATGGCTTTAATCTTCATCCCGGTCTAGTAGGCGCGAATGCGACTTTATTGATTATTGCCTTGACCATTCCGGAAAATGCTTATGTAAGTTATGCGATTAGTCGGGTTTTTGATACTTTTTTTGGGGTGGCAGTGGCAACGCTTGTCAATAGTGCTTTTATTCATGACGCGCCTAAGGTGACGATAAAAAAAATCAGTCGAGACAAGGTTAATAAAAACAAGCAAGTTGATAGCAAAGCTAAAACCGCTACGGTTAAAAAGGAGAATACGAAGTGACAGCAATTTATATACGTATACATGATGAAATTAAGCATCAAATTGAGACAGGGGTTTTTGAAGTTGGACAACGTTTGCCGAGCGAACGTGTGATGGCGGAGCAATTTGGTGTGTCTCGGATGACTTTGCGTCAAGCCGTGACTAGTCTGGTTGAAGAAGGTATTTTAACTCGTTATGTTGGCTCTGGTACTTTTGTTGCGAGTGACCGTGTTCGTGAGAAAATGCGTGGGACGACCAGTTTCACTGAGATTATTCAAAATTTAGGTAAGACACCGAGTTCAAAGGTTTTGAGCTATCAAAAAACGAAGGCAAATGAAGTCGAGTGTGATAAGTTGCAGCTTAAAAAAGGCGCTCAAATTATCCGCATGGAGCGGATTCGTTATGCAGATGAGTTGCCGATTTGTTATGAAGTGGCGAGTATCCCTTATCGTTTAATTGAAGATTTTGCTAAAAATGATATTGCCAATCATTTTTATGAGACCTTAGCCAATGCTGGCAAAAAAATTGGTCGAAGTGAGCAAATTATTTCAGCCAAGATTGTTAATAAAGAAATTGCTAACTTTTTGTCAATCAAACAGAGTTCAGCAATTTTGGCATTGACGCAGGTTTCTTATTTCGCCAACAGCGATGAAACGCCTTTTGAGTATGTATTATCTCAATATGTCGGCGAACGATTTGAATTTTACTTAGAAAGATAAAAAATAATGACGCATTCTGAAAAAGTTGTTGATTTACTACATGCAGGTCAATTTGATGACATGGCGACGGAGCTAGCGAAAGCGATTGAGACAGATGGTCTCGATTTGCTAACGGATTTGGCCGAATATTTGTCAATGATGGGCTTTATAGATGAAAGCCGTCAGGTTTATGAAAAAATTGCAGCTAAAGATGCTGACAATACAGATATTTTGCTCAACCTCGCTGAAATGAAATTCGATGATGGCGATTTGGATGGTGCACTCGAATTGCTCTACAAAATAGAGGCAACAGATGATAACTATGTCGCAGCCCTCGTTATGATTGCTGACCTTTACCAGGCAGACGGTGTCTGGGAAGCAGCGCTTGAGAAATTACTGGAAGCGGCAAGCCTGACAGATTCTCCTTTGGTAACATTTGCCATTAGCGAACTTTACTATAACCAAGGAAAATGGCGTGAGGCGATTGCGCATTTCGCGAAACTCAGTCAACGTCAGATTTTAGAACTCACCAAAATATCAACCTACCAGCGGATTGGGACGGCCTATGCCTCATTAGGAGAGTTTGAAAATGCCACAAAATTCCTAGAGAAGTCACTCGAAATCGATCATGATGATAACGTCTTGTTTGAATTGGCGCAAATTAATTTTGCAACTGGCGAAGTTACACGTGCTATTGACTATTTCAAACAATTGGATGCTTTAGCACCCGACTTTGATGGCTATGCCTATCCTTATGCGCAGGCCTTGATTGAAGATAATGACTTTGAAGCTGCTTTTGCGGTAGCTAAAGACGGCTTGAGTAAAAACCCAACTGATGTGCCTTTGATTCATTTAACTAGCCGAATCGCCTATGCTTTACATGATTTAGAGAACTCAGAAAAGTATTTAACGCAAGCACTTGATTTACCAGATTTACATGATGAGACGGTCTTTCTTTTGAGCAATCTTTACATGGAGCAAGAAGATTTTGAAGCGGTTATCGCGCTTGAAAGTCTGCTTGATGAAGAACATGTCTTAGCGCAATGGAATATCGCTAAAGCTTATCGTGAGCTTGATCAAGACGAAAAATCGTTGACGATTTATGACGAGATTAGTCAAAGCGTCTTGGCTGATAATCCTGAATTTTTATTGGATTATGCCCAAATGTTAATTCGAAATGGTCTAACAGACGATGCCAAGGCAAGTCTAAGCAAATATTTATCACTTGTACCAGATGATGATAATTCACAAGCTTTATTTAATGAGCTATGATAATGGCGTTTTAACGCCTTTTTTGCTACAATAACCATTATGAAGTTAAACTTTCAAGAAGGAACGTATTTAAAAAATGACAGAAGAAAAATTTGGTGCAGATTTAATTGTAGACTCACTCATTAACCATGATGTGAAATACATTTTTGGGATTCCGGGTGCTAAAATCGATAAGGTTTTTGATACTTTAGTCGATAAAGGCCCTGAGTTGATTGTCGCGCGTCACGAACAAAATGCCGCTTTTATGGCGCAGGCTGTTGGTCGAATTACAGGTGAGCCGGGTGTTGTGATTGCGACTTCAGGCCCTGGGGCATCAAACTTAGCTACTGGTCTTGTAACAGCGACAGCAGAAGGTGATGCGGTACTTGCGCTTGGTGGTCAAGTGAAGCGTGGCGATCTCCTGAAACGGACGCACCAGTCTATGAATAATGCGGCGCTTTTTGAACCGATTACCAAATACTCGGCAGAAGTTCAAGATGCAGACACCCTATCAGAAATTGTAGCTAATGCCTATCGTTTATCAAAAGCTGGCAAACCAGGCGCAAGTTTCATCTCCATTCCCCAAGATGTTGTTGACAGTAAGGTGAAGGTTAAGGCGATTAAGCCTTTGCACGAGCCAAAACTTGGGAATGCGTCAATTGATGATATTAATTATCTGGCGCAGGCCATTAAAAATGCCGTCTTGCCTGTTTTTCTTCTGGGTAGTGGTTCGTCATCTGCTAGTGTGACACACGCCATTCGTGAATTGTTACAATATGTGAACATTCCAGTTGTTGAGACTTTCCAAGGGGCAGGTGTGATTTCGCGTGATTTAGTTCATAATTTCTTCGGTCGTGTCGGTCTTTTTCGGAATCAACCAGGGGATATGCTCCTTAAAAAATCTGATTTGATTATTGCGATTGGTTACGATCCGATTGAATATGAGGCACGTAACTGGAATGCTGAAATTGATAGTCGTGTGATTGTTATCGATAAAGCTTTGGCTGAGATTGATACTTATTATCAACCTGAGCGCGAGCTGATTGGAGATATTGCACAAACGCTTGAAAATCTGATTCCTGCGATTCGTGGCTATAAAATTCCAGAAGGGAGTCTTGCCTATTTAGATGGGTTACATCATCTTCTGTCTAAAAATGAGTTTGACCGTAATTCTGACCCCAATCTTGTGCATCCACTTGATTTTATAGATGTGCTACAAGACACTGTTAAAGATGATGAAACAGTCACTGTCGATGTCGGTAGTCACTATATCTGGATGGCACGGAACTTCAAATCTTATGAGCCGCGTCATTTACTCTTTTCAAATGGGATGCAAACGCTTGGTGTCGCACTACCATGGGGCATCTCTGCAGCGCTTTTACGTCCTGGTAAGAAAGTTTACTCGATTTCAGGTGATGGCGGTTTCCTATTTTCAGCACAAGAGCTTGAAACAGCAGTACGCTTGAACTTACCACTGATTCATATTATCTGGAACGACGGTCATTATAACATGGTTGAGTTCCAGGAAGTGATGAAATATGGTCGTGCATCGGGTGTGGACTTTGGCCCAGTTGATTTTGTCAAATATGCTGAAGCATTTGGGGCAAAAGGAATTCGCGTGACTAACAAAGAAGATTTGGCTAAAGCATTGTCAGAAATAGATAGTACAACAGGTCCAGTCGTGATTGATGTGCCTATTGATTATAAAGATAATATTAAATTAGGCGAAACGATATTGCCTGATGAATTTTATTGATAAATATGGTAAAATAAGTCTGAAACTTGTGAGCATTCACAAGTTTTTCGTAAATAAACATGATACTGATAAGCATTGCGACAACAGTCGTAAACTTCTAAGCATTACTAAGAAGTTAGCTAAAAGTTCTTACTAAGGAAAACAAGAGATATGTCTGAACCGATAAAACTTTTTCAATATAACACCCTATCCGCTCTGATGAGCGGTCTTTTCGAGGGGAGTATGACGATTGGCGAATTGCTAGAACAAGGTGATTTAGGAATTGGCACGCTAGACGAAATCGATGGCGAGTTAATCGTGCTGGATGGCAAAGCCTACCAAGCGCGTGGCGATAAAACAATTACAGAAGTAGGCCCTGATGTAAAAGTACCTTATGCGGCGGTTGTTTTCCACCAAGCAGAAGTCATTTTTAAACAACGTTTTGAAGCAAGTAATGAAGAACTCCAAACGCGTATTGAAACCTATTACGATGGCGCTAATTTATTTCGCTCTATCAAGATTCACGGGACTTTTGCAAAAATGCACGTTCGCATGATTCCTAAAGCTAAAGAAGGTGCAAGATTTGCAGATATTGCGACAAGACAGCCAGAATACACCGTCGAAAATGTAACAGGGACAATTGTTGGGATTTGGACACCAGAAATGTTTCATGGCGTGAGTGTCGCTGGCTATCATTTGCATTTTATCACAGATGATCATACCTTTGGTGGTCACGTTATAGATTATGTGATTTCTGAAGGGATTGTTGAAGTTGGCGCTGTCGATCAGTTGGACCAACGTTTTCCAGTCCAAGACCGTAAATATTTATTTGCCAAGCTAAACCTAGAGGAATTGAAAGAGGACATTGAGAAAAGTGAGTAATGCAAGCATTGATTGGATCCATTCGCGCCTGAAATTTGGCATTAAGCCCGGTCTCTCACGGATCATCTATTTGCTCGAGCAGCTAGACAATCCCCAAAACAAAATCAAGACCGTTCATGTCGCAGGAACCAACGGAAAAGGCTCAACCGTCACTTTTTTGTCCAATGTCCTCCAGCAATATGGGCTCCAAGTCGGTACTTTTACCTCACCCTTTATTGAAATTTTTAATGAGCGTATTGCGGTTAATGGTCGCTATATTTCTGACGAGGATCTAAATCGTATCGTTGATGTCATCAAGCCACTGGTTTTGAAGATGGATGAGAATCCTGACCTTGTGAATATCACAGAGTTTGAAATCCTGACGGCAATCGGTTATTATTACTTTGCTGACCAAGCTGTTGACATTGCGCTGATTGAAGTTGGCCTAGGTGGACTTTATGATTCAACAAACGTTATCACGCCATTAGTTTCTGCAATCACAACGATTGGCTATGATCATCAAGATATTTTAGGAGACACCTTGGCTAAAATTGCTAGCGAAAAAGCTGGTATTATTAAACCAAATGTACCAGTTGTCGTAGGGAATATCATGGGTGTTTCTGAGGAAGCCTATGAAGTGATCGTAGCAGTAGCGCATGAGAAAAATGCACCGATTTATCACCCTGAAACGGGTAGAACTTTTGATTTGAATCTTCATGGTCAATATCAGCAAGACAATGCAGCATTAGCGCTCAAAATATTTGAGATTTTAGCAGAAAAATTAGGTTTGATACTTGAATCTGAAAAAATCAAAAAAGGGCTCAAGCAAGCCTTCTGGCCTGCCAGAATGGAAGACTTGAATGGCTTTATCTTAGACGGTGCACATAATCTACCTGCCATTAAACGATTGGTAGCAGAGTTTAATGGCTCGAAAAAAGTCCATATCCTTTTTTCAGCCTTGCAACGTAAAGATTTTCATGAGATGATTACCTTGTTAAAAACGATTCCAAATGTTAGCTTAACTTTAACGACATTTGATTATCCTAAAACGATTGTAGCAGCTGATGTGGCTGATATTTCTGATGTCACTTGGTTAGAAGACTGGCGAGAGTTTGTGACGGCACCTAGACATGCAGATGACATTTATCTCTTGACTGGCTCTCTTTACTTTATGAGTCAAGTTCGTGAGTTTCTATTGACTTCAAATAAATCAAATTAAATAAAATTCAAAAAAATAATGTTTACCAGTTGACATTATTTTTTTGTCGTGATATACTTAACCAGTAAACTAATTTAATGGATACCTGAGGTATCATCATAGAGGTTATCAGTTAGCTTACGATTATTTTTTGAGCAGATACTTAACTGGTAAAGGGAATTAAGAAAGAGAAAAATGAAGAAGAAAAAGCATTTATTACTAGGTGTATTGGCCGCAACAACTGCGTTAACACTCATTGCTTGTAGCAATGAGTCTAGTAAAAAATCGGATAAATTGCAAATTGTGACGACGTTTTATCCGATGAAGGAATTCACTGAACAAGTTGTGGGTAAAGAAGCAGACGTGACAGTCTTAGTTAAACCAGGTGTCGAACCACATGATTTTGAGCCATCAGCCAAGGATGTTGCTGCTATCCAAAATTCGGACGCTTTCGTTTACAATAATGAAAATTTAGAGACATGGGTTGATAAAACAACTAAAGATATGAAAAACGTTGACGTGATTAAAGCATCAGAAGGTATCTTATTACTTGGTGGCACAGATGAAGGCGATGATGAGGCGGGACACGAAGGCCATTCTCACGCTTATGATCCCCACGTCTGGTTAGCGCCAAGTCTTGCCATCAAAGAAGTTGAAACAATCCGAGATCAACTGATTAAAAAATTCCCTCAGAAAAAAGAAAATTTCACAAAAAATTTGGAAAGCTATCTAACCAAGTTAAAAGCCTTAGATCAAGCCTACAAAGATGGTTTATCAAATGCTAAACAAAAAAACTTTGTGACACAGCATGCGGCTTTCGCTTACCTAGCGCTTGAATATGGCTTGAATCAAGTCTCAGTTTCGGGAATTAATCCTGAAACGGAACCATCAGCATCTCGCTTGAAGGAACTAAAAGCCTATGTTGACAAAAATGACATTCACTATATCTATTTTGAAGAAAATTCATCAGATAAAGTAGCAAAAACTTTAGCAGAAGAGGCAGGTGTTAAGACGTTACCGCTGAATCCATTAGAATCACTCACGCAAGAACAGGAAAAAGCGGGTGAAGATTATATTTCAGTCATGACGCAAAATCTACAAAATCTACAAAAAACAACAGATGCAGCATCAAAAGTTACAGCAATTGAACCAGAAAAAACGCCAGAAAAAACAGCTGCCGCAGGTTATTTTAAGGATGACCAAGTCAAAGACCGTAAACTATCAGACTGGTGAGGCACTTGGCAGTCCGTTTATCCATTACTTCAAAAGGGTGACCTGGATCAGGTCATGCGCTATAAATCTCTACTGAATAAAGACAAGACTGAAGAAGCATACAAGGCTTATTATACAGCTGGTTACAAGTCAGATGTCGATAAAATCACGATCAAAAAAGACACCATCACCTTTGATGTCAATGGTGTTTCAAACAAAGCAACTTATAAATATGTCGGTAAAGAGATACTGAACTATACTAAGGGTAACCGTGGTGTCCGCTATCTTTTTGAGGCAGTAGGTGATACAAATGGTGCCTTCAAGTATGTCCAGTTTAGCGACCATGGGATTGCACCAGCTCAAGCAGAGCATTTCCATATTTATTATGGTAATGACAGTCAGGCAGCTTTAACAGCAGAACTTGAAAACTGGCCAACTTATTATCCGTCAGATTTAACACCAAGTCAAATTGCACAAGAAATGATTGCACATTAAAGTTAGTAAAAAGTTAGTCGTTACAAAAAGTCAGTTTCCGAATGAAATCTGACTTTTTTTGATGCCGTTAGTTTTAAATGCTATAATGAAATCAATTAAGCAAAAAAAGAGGAGTGATCGACGTGTCTAAAAATTATGAAAAGCTATCTGAAATCTATTATAATCGTCATGCCAAAAAATTTGACCGGTCATTTGATGGTTTTTTATCTGGCTTTTTTAAGCGTTATATTCTCAAAAATTTAGAACTGCCAGAACACGCTAACGTATTAGATGTCGGATCAGCGACAGGTCGTCTTCTTAAGATGCTTGCAAGCAAGTATCAGTTTGAAGGTGTAGGCTTAGATATTTCATCTCAGATGACAGAGATTGCACAGGCCAAGTACCCAGATTTTTCATTTGTAACTGGCTCGGCGATGCAACTCCCTTTTGAAGATCAGAGTTTTGATGTGCTAATCTGTTCAGCCTCTTTTCACCACTTTCCGAGTCCTGAAACATTTCTTAGAGAAGGGAAACGGGTTTTAAAACCCGGTGGCAAACTTGTCATTGCTGAGATTCGGATTCCTATTTTTCATGGTCTTTACAATCAATATATTCATCGTTTTTCAAAGGAAGGTGATGTCAAGGTTTATACTTTTGATGAATTAATGAATTTTCTTGAAAGCGCAGGTTTTGTCTTGATAAAAGGTAGAAAGCATTTACAGATTCAATATTTTGAAGCACACAAAAAAGCCTGAACAGGCTTTTTGATTAGGCTTTTACATAAACACAGACAGCCTCTGGGACGATAAAGTCATGTTGCACCTCAGTTAAGAGACCTGTTGTGCTATCGCGGAAGAAGGTTGTGACATTATCAGAATCTTGATGTGCTGCGATAATCACTCTTTCATCAGATGATAGGTTGAAGTCGCGAGGCATTTTGCCATGAGTCGCAGCGATTTGAATCAATTCTAAAGTACCGTCAGCTGAAATTTTGTAAACAGCAATGGAATCATGTCCACGGTTTGAGCCGTAAAGGAATTTGCCTTCTGATGATACGCGGATAGCAGCGGTACCGTTAAAGGCAGTCCAATCTTCTGGCAAGGTTGAAAGTGTTTGTAATAGGGTAAACTGACCTACACCGTCATAAATCAAGACTTCAATCGTGCTGTTTAATTCGTTCATGAGGTAAGCGATTTTTTGAGTTGGATGGAAGGCGATATGACGTGGACCAGCACCTGGTGCAGATTTGTAAGTGTTGATTTTTGTTAATTGACCTTGCTCAGAAACATCATAAGTCACGACTTCATCAGTTCCTAAATCACAGGTCACGAGATATTTATCAGGTGTCAAATCAGTGAAATGAACATGAGGACTAGTCTGATTCTCGTGAGGACCAGAACCAGTGTGAACGTCCTTATCAGCAAGTGATAGACTACCGTCGGCAGCACGCTTGTAAACTAAAACTTCCCCTTTATGATAGTTAGCACCATATACTAAATCACGGGTCTCATCCACAGCCACATAACAAAGTGGCGCGCCAGCGTCAACAACGTGATTAATGAGTTTGCCACCATTATCATAAGCCGCAATGCCCCCGTCGCCGTTCTCAGCCCCTACGCTGTAAAGATGCCCTGCTTGGTCAAGCGTGAGATAAGTGGGATTAGGTTCTTTCGCCACTAACTGAAGGTTGCTAAGTAGACCTGTTGTTGTGTCTAAGGTCGCTTTGTAAATGCCTTCAGACGTTTTTTTCGTATAAGTACCAAAATAAAGTGTTTCTGTCATGAATGTAATCCCTTTCAAATAGATATATTTATTATAGCATAACTTTTGAAATATGCCTGAAAAGAGGATGTATGCGCTTTAAAGGTTGGGTGTTGTCGCAGATTTAATGGACTGGGCTGACTATTTTGGAAAGACGTGTAAGCTCTATAAAATAGTTTGAAGTCTGCTAATAGCATCAGGTATGCTATAATATTAATTATAAAGTTGTTTCAAATTTTACATAAATTGAAAGCAATAGGTTGATTAGATAGGTGAAGGATAATGAACGATAAAAATAGTTTTAAAACGACTTGGTTTTTCAAATGGCTATTAGATAATAAAGTGGCGACTGGTTTCGCAGTTGTTTTGCTTTTTTTGTTAAATATTTTGCTTTTGACGAAATTGAGCTTTATGTTTCAAACTATTGCCGATTTTCTCGGTGTCATTATGTTGCCAATTATTTTAGCAGCCGTTTTTTACTATCTATTGAATCCGATTGTCGATTATTTTGAGGCACGTAAAGTAAATCGTGTGGTATCAATTTCGGTTTTATTTGCGATAATTCTAGCTTTGATTATCTGGGGGTTAGCAGTTGCGATTCCAAATATGGTGACACAAGGCGAAAAATTTGCGGCTAATTTTCCTGATTATGTCGAATCAGGCGAAAAACATATTACTAGTCTCCTTGGCGATGAACGATTTAAACAATTTAGACCACAAATTGAAAAAGCCGTCACGAGTTTTTCAGATAATTTGATTGAAATTTCTAAAAATCTTTCAACGACCTTGGTCAATAGTACAAGTTCATTTTTATCAACAGCAACTAGTGTAATTATCTCATTGATGATTTTTCCTTTTATTTTGTTTTACCTCTTACGCGATGGAAAATCACTCAATAAATATATCACGAATATGTTACCGAATGCTTGGCGTAACGATACATCAACTGTCTTGACACAAGTTAATTTACAGTTGTCAAGTTATGTTCGTGGTCAATTGATTGTTGCAGCAACAGTTGCGATTATGTTTTCAATCATGTTCTCAATTATTGGTCTCAAGTATGCGGTTGTTATTGGGATTGCAGCTGGTTTCTTAAACTTAATTCCTTATTTAGGGTCTTTCCTAGCAATGATTCCAGCCTTTATCATTGCCTTGGTGGCAGGACCGCTTATGGTCCTCAAAGTTGCCATTGTCTTTGTTATTGAGCAAACAATTGAGGGGCGTTTTGTTAGTCCGCTTGTATTAGGTAGCAAATTGAATATTCATCCGATTACAATTCTATTTGTTCTCTTGACATCGGGTAAAATTTTCGGTTTCTGGGGCGTCCTAATTGGGATTCCTGTTTATGCCTCTGCTAAAGTTATCGTAGTTTATTTTTATAAATGGTATCGTAAAATTTCACGTCTCTATGAAGACGAAGAACAAGAAATACAAGAATTACTTGAAGAATAGTTATCCAAAACTCTCGCCTCTTTTTTAGAGCGAGAGTTTTTTGATTCATATATGCATTACTAAGGAAAGGAGAGAGTTGATGGACTAAAAGTTGGACAAATTCAGTAAATAGGATTAAAATAACATTGAAAACGCTTTTAAATTCTAAAATAAAGATAGAAGATGAGGGACAAAAGATGAAAAAAATTATCAATCAACCGGCAGACATTGTGACTGAAATGGTATCAGGTTTAACACGCGCCTATCCCGATTTTATCAAAAGATTGGATGGTACCAATGTCATTGTTAAAACTGAACAAGCGTCACAAGTTCAGCTGATTTCAGGCGGTGGTAGCGGTCATGAGCCAAGTCATGCTGGTTTTGTCGGAGAAGGAATGCTTTCAGCAGCTGTCTGCGGTGAGGTATTTACTAGCCCAACACCAGACCAAATTTATGAGGCAGCTAAGGCAGTTGATACTGGGGCTGGTATTTTCTTTATCATAAAAAATTATTCAGGTGATGTTATGAATTTTGATATGGCAAAAGACATGGCTGAAATGGCTGATATACAAGTAGATTTTGTGATTGTTGATGATGATATCGCAGTTGAAAATTCAACGTATACGCAAGGTAAACGTGGCGTTGCAGGAACAGTTCTCGTGCATAAAATTCTCGGTAATCTAGCACGTTCGGGTGCTAGCTTAATCGAAATTAAGAAAGCTGCCGAAGTATTAGTGCCAGAAATTCATACAATAGCTGTTGCACTTTCTGGTGCGACGGTACCAGAAGTCGGCAAACCTGGTTTTGAATTACCAGAAGATGAGATTGAGTATGGTGTCGGCATCCATGGCGAGCCTGGCTATCGTCGTGAAAAAATGTTACCTTCAAAAGACTTAGCAAAAGAATTGGTAGATAAACTTGTTTTGTCTTTTGATGGGGATACAACAAGTCACTATGCTATTTTAGTTAATGGTATGGGCGCATCACCTTTGATGGAGCAATTTATCTTTACTAACGATGTCATGGATTTATTAGACGATAAAGGAGTCAAGGTCGCTTACTCGAAAGTCGGAAATCTGATGACATCAATTGATATGGCAGGGATTTCTTTGACGCTATTGAGACTTTTAAATGCTGATTGGCTTGAAGGGCTAAATGCTGATGTTAAAACGATTGCATGGGGGTAACAAAAATGAATTTAACAGCTGAAATGGCAAGAAAATGGCTCATTTTATTTAACGAAAAAATCCAAGCTAAGCAGGACTATTTGAGTGAGTTAGATACACCAATTGGTGATGGTGACCATGGTCACAACATGGCGCGTGGGATGACGGCAGTTGTTTCTGTCCTTAATGATACTCAAACTTTGCAAGAGGTATTCAAAGAAACCGCAATGGCTTTAATTTCTAAAGTAGGGGGCGCAAGTGGTCCTTTATATGGTACTGCTTTTATGGAAATGGCGAAAGCTGCGGCAACTTCTGACCAGTTATCAGACTTACTATCAGCTGGATTGGCAGGTATCATCAAACGTGGTGGCGCACAAGTAGGTGATAAAACGATGGTCGACGTTTGGACGCCAATTGTAACTGAAATTCAAAAGAGAACATTGACAAAAATTGAAATTGAAGAATTTGTCATGGCTACTGCAGATTTATTAGCTAAAAAAGGTCGTGCATCTTATGTTGGCGACCGCTCAATTGGTCATATTGACCCAGGTAGTCAATCTTCTGGCTATTTATTTGAAAGTCTCATGGAGGTAATTTGATGACAAGTTTAGGAATTGTTTTAGTAACGCATGTTGCGGAAGTTTCCGAAGGCTTGGTTAAATTATTGCGAGAGGTCGCAAAAGATGTTGACATCACAGTTGGTGCAGGTCTTGATGGCGGTGAAATTGGAACAAGTTTTGAGCGGATTCAAGCCGCTTTTGATGCCAATCAAGCTGATGAACTTTTGGTCTTCTATGACTTAGGTTCGGCCAAGATGAATTTGGAAATGGTTATGGAATTTTCAGAAAGACCAGTCCATTTGTACGATACTGCCTTTGTCGAATCAGCTTATACAGCGGCGACTTTGATTCAAGCAGGCAGTTCACTTGAAGAGATAAGGCAACAGCTTATACCTTTAAAAATAAAATAACTTCATTCAAGTTGAGAATGAAAGATAAGGATTAGAAATGAAAGAACCAAATTGTGAATATTGACGTATTTTTAGATAATAAAGAAGGCACTCAGATTGACATCATTCGGCAACTTCTGTTTCATGCTGGTAAGATGACACAGAAAACATTGGCCAAAGAGGTTGGCTTGACACAGAATGCCTTGAAAGACTATGTGTCGGACATTGTTCAAGTGTGCCAACCATTGGGAGAGCAGTTCGAGATTGAGCTTGAACAAAAGGAAGTACAGTTAAGCTTTTCGTCAGATATTAATCTGGATAAAATCCTTTTGGCTTATCTGAATAATAGCCTCAGTTACCAGATTTTGGGCTTTGTATTTGAGCATAAAAAGTTTTCTACGTTTCAATTAACGCAAGAATTTAACAGCAGTGAAGCTACCATTTTTAGGAAACTTCGAGACATTAATCAATCACTTAAGAAATTTGGTATTGGTATCAGAAATGGTCAGTTAGTTGGCGATGAACTTCAGATTCGTTATTTTTATTACCAGCTATTTTTGCTTGTTGACACAGGATTTTCAAGTGATGATTTGGCCGTAACAAAATTAGTAACCAAGCTGCAGCCAGAGTTTCATCAAAGTTTTTCGAAAATAGCGCTTAAATGGCTGAGTTGTTGGCTTTTTGTCACGCGCCACCGTTTGCAAGTCGCTAATACTGACAATACGAGATTGACTCAAATTCAAGATAAGTTTGAAACAGATAAACTTTATCGAATGATTCAAGAGGTGATGCGTGAGTATTTTAAAGAATCCGTCAATTTTGTTGGTAAGCATGAAGGAGCCATGTTTTATTGTTTCTTGATTACTTTTGACATCTTGGGTGAGGATAATTTTGCACGCTATGATTTGACACGTCGTAAAAAAAATTCAACAGCTATGTTAGATACGTACAGTCGAGAAATGATTGTCATGCATTATGGTTATCAAAAATTAAGCATTTCTGATGAGAAACGACTGACTTATCAGTTATCGCAAGTTCATGCGCAAGCCCTCTATTTTCAGGGGCAGCTCACAAGTTACGAATCCGAGCGTATGATGCAGTACTATCAACAGCATTTGACGCCAGAAATCACCCAGTTGATTTCAAAGTTAATCGCAACGACTCATGAACAGCTAGCACTCCAAACACCTCATACTGACTTTTTATGGCTGAATTATGCGAGTATCCTTATTGCCATTGATTTATCATTGCATCAAAATATCTCAGTTGGTATTGATTTATCAAATTTATCGTTATTAGGTCATTCACTTTATTATTTCTTGTTGTCTGAGCTATCTAGTATGACGCAGGTCCATTTTGAAAAATATCGGCAGCACCAATATTACGATTTAATTCTGACAACAGCAGAACATCCAATCTCTGTTAAAGCAAACTATTACTATTTATCAGAGTTTTTATCACCTTACGATATCGTTCAAATCAAGACAAAAATCAAAGCGATCAAGCATCAGAAAAATAATCGGTGATAAACGAAAAGTGATTAATAACCTTTGCATTAATTGGAGAGTATAGGTATCTAAATGGAAAATTATGTAGAGACAATTAGGCGTAAAATAGGTCATGACTTGCTGGTATTAGTGGGGGCGAATGTTATTATCTATAATACGCATCACGAGTATCTCTTACAGCAGCGTGCCAATGGCAATTGGAGACTGATGGGAGGTTTAATGGAGGTTGGTGAATCTTTAGAGGAAACGGCTATCAGAGAGGTGTATGAAGAGTCAGGCTCGACTATTGAATCATTAATGCAACTTCAAACATTTTCAGGTACCGCTTTTAGATTTAAATTGAAGAATGAAGATGAGATTTATGTTGTGACAACCTTATTTCTTGCTAATCAGGTTTCAGGAGAAATGGCTTATGATGGTAACGATGAGACATTAAATCTTAAGTATTTTTCTTATCAAGATTTGCCTGAAACACTAGAAGATGAGTATCGCAAATATATTCAATACTTTGAGGATAGTGTCTTGCAAGACAATTGATTATGGTAAAATCAGGCATAATAGGGTGTCATCAAGCTTTGGAAAATAACCTGTCATAAATCAGTGAAAAATGGCCGATTGTTGATAGGCTATTTTTCATTTAGCATGATAAGATAAATATGTAGCAAGAAAGAAAGCGCTTTCTTAGATAAAGGAGGAACGGATTTTGGTAGAAGAACAATATATTATGGCGATTGATCAGGGGACAACAAGTTCTCGTGCAATTATTTTTAATAAGATGGGGTTGAAAATTGGGAGTTCTCAAAAAGAGTTCACGCAATATTTCCCGCAAGAAGGCTGGGTAGAACATGATGCCAATGAAATTTGGAATTCAGTTCAATCTGTAATTGCTGGTGCCTTTATCGAATCAGGGATTAAGCCTTCGCAAGTTGCTGGGATTGGGATTACCAATCAGCGTGAGACGACTGTAATTTGGGAAAAAGATACTGGGAAACCTATTTACCATGCGATTGTGTGGCAATCACGTCAAAGCTCTAGCATTGCCGACAAGCTAAAAGAAGATGGCAAGAGCGAGTGGATTCATAAGAAAACTGGTCTAGTGATTGATGCTTACTTTTCAGCAACAAAAATCCGTTGGATTCTAGACCATGTTGAGGAGGCACAGGAAAGAGCAGAAAAAGGAGAGTTGTTATTTGGAACGATTGATACGTGGCTAGTCTGGAAATTGACAGACGGTCAATCTCATGTAACAGACTTGTCAAATGCGAGTCGGACCATGCTTTTTAATTTGACAACACTTGACTGGGATCAAGAAATCTTAGATTTACTCAATATTCCACGTCAAATGTTACCAAAACTAGTGTCAAACTCAGAAATTTATGGTCAAACTCAAGGTTTCCATTTCTATGGGAGTGAAGTGCCAATCTCAGGTATGGCGGGGGACCAACAAGCAGCATTATTTGGTCAAATGGCATTTGAAGCAGGTATGGTTAAAAATACTTATGGCACAGGTTCCTTTATTGTCATGAATACAGGTGATAAGCCTAGCTTTTCAAAAAACAATTTGCTGACGACAGTTGGGTATAGCCTCAATGGTCAAGTCAATTATGCGCTTGAAGGAAGTATCTTTGTTGCAGGCTCAGCGATTCAATGGATTCGTGATGGTTTGCAGTTCATAGATAAAGCTAGTGATTCTGAAGAAGCTGCGCGTGCCTCACAAAATGACGATGAAGTCTATCTTGTCCCTGCTTTTGTTGGACTCGGTGCGCCTTATTGGGATCAAGATGCGCGTGGTGCCATGTTTGGTTTGACACGTGGGACAACGAAAAATGATATTATCAAAGCAACTTTACAATCGATTGCTTATCAAGTGCGAGATATCATTGATACAATGCATGCGGATACTGGTATTGATATTCCGGTACTTAAAGTTGATGGTGGTGGTACTGCCAATGACTATCTCATGCAATTTCAATCTGACTTACTTAATACGCCGATTCAACGCTCTAAAAATGCAGAGACAACTGCACTTGGTGCAGCTTTTCTAGCTGGTTTAGCTGTTGGTTTCTGGAAAGATACAGATGAGATTCGAGAATTTTATGAAGCTGGTAAAATATTTGAAGCAAATATGGCACCAGAACGTCGAGAAAAATTGTACGAAGGCTGGAAAAAAGCAGTAATTGCAACACGTACATTTAAATAAACGAGGAAGAAATTATGATAAATTTTTCAAAAACAACACGTCAAAAAAGTATTGAACAAATGCAAGCAGAAACCCTAGATTTGCTTATAATCGGTGGTGGTATTTCAGGTGCAGGTGTTGCCATTCAGGCTGCTGCATCTGGCATCAAAACAGGTCTATTAGAGATGCAAGATTTTGCAGAAGGCACATCATCACGATCTACAAAATTAGTACATGGTGGTATTCGCTATCTCAAAACTTTTGATGTTGAGGTCGTCTCTGATACAGTCAAGGAACGTGCGATTGTGCAACAAATTGCTCCACATATTCCTAAGCCAGATCCTATGCTACTCCCGATTTATGATGATGAAGGTCCGACAACCTTTGATATGTTTTCTGTTAAGATTGCTATGGATCTTTATGATCAGCTGGCAGGTGTCAAAGGTACGAAATATGAAAATTATACCTTGACTGCTAAAGAAGTGTTGGAGCGTGAGCCTTATATCAAAAAAGAAGGTTTACAAGGTGCGGGTGTTTATCTTGACTTCCGTAATAATGATGCGCGTTTGGTAATTGAGAATATCAAAAAAGCGGTAGAAGATGGCGCTTATATTGCAAGCAAAGTCAAAGTAGTCGGTTTCTTGTATGAGGAAGGCAAGATTATCGGTGTTAAAGCGCGTGATTTACTGACAGGCCAAACTTTTGAAGTACATGCTAAAGTCGTCATTAATACAAGCGGTCCTTGGGTGGATAAAATTCGTAATTTGAACTATACCCGTGCAGTCATCCCACACATGCGTCCAACTAAAGGTGTGCATTTAGTGGTTGATGCTAAAAAGTTGCCAGTACCACAACCCACTTATTTTGATACACAAAAACACGATGGTCGAATGGTCTTTGCTATTCCACGTGAAAATAAAACTTATTTCGGAACGACAGATACTGATTATCAGGGAGAATTTTCAGACCCTAAAGTCACACAAGATGATGTCGATTATCTATTGGATGTCATTAATAAACGGTATCCAGATGCCAATATAATGATTGATGACATCGAAAGTTCGTGGGCTGGCCTGAGACCACTTTTACTAGGTAATTCAGGTTCTGACTATAATGGTGGTGATAATGGTAGTTTATCAGACACAAGTTTCGATAAAGTTTTAAACATTATCAGTGCTTACAAGCAAGATCAAGCCAGCCGTGGCGATGTTGAAGATGTTTTGAATCACCTTGAAAATTCTCGTGGTGAAAAAGAGCTATCACCGTCTCAAATCTCTCGTGGTAGTGCTTTGGAGCGTGAATCAGATAACTTGGTGACCCTAGCCGGCGGTAAAATCACAGACTATCGTAAGATGGCTGAAGGGGCGCTTGAATTAATCAAAAACATCTTAGCAGATGAATTCAATCAAACTTACAATGCCATTAATTCTAAAGAATATGCTGTCTCGGGTGGTGAGTTTGACCCAGCTAAAGTAAGTGAAACAGTTGAAATCAATGCTGCCATTGGTGTTGCGGCAGGTCTATCAGAAGAAGAGGCCTACTACATTGCTGATTTTTACGGTATGAATGCCTTAACAATCTTCGATATGGCGAAAGAAATGACAGCTTATGAGAAATTAACGCTAGCAGAGTCAGCGATGCTACGTTATGCAATGCAAGCTGAGATGACACTGACACCGAGCGATTATCTCATGCGTCGAACCAACCATATTCTTTTCCAACGTGATAGACTGGATGCGATTAAACATCCCGTTGTCGACGCTATGGCAGATTATTATAACTGGTCTCAAGACGAAAAAGCAGAGCAATTAGTCGAGTTAAACCAAGTTATCAACGCATCGGACTTGAAAGATTTGAAAGCGGGGGCAAACTAATGTCAGGTGATATGGTACAAATTTTTAGTGAATTCATCGGTACACTCATTCTTATTCTCCTAGGCGGAGGCGTTTGTGCAGCTGTTAATCTGAATAAGAGCAAGGCACAAAATTCAGGTTGGATTGTCATCGCATTCGGTTGGGCACTTGCAGTGACGATTGCCGTTTATATCGCTGGGATGAATGGTCCAGCACATCTAAATCCAGCTGTAACTATTGCAATGGCAGTGGATGGCAGCTTTAAGATGAGTTTAGTCCTACCGTTTATCATTGCACAATTACTTGGTGCAATCGTTGGTGCAGTACTTGTTTGGCTTGCTTACTTGCCACATTTTGACGCAACTACAGATAAAGGTTCAATCCTTGGCACATTTGCCACAGGACCTGCAATTCGTAATTATCCAGCTAACTTTATTACCGAAGTTATTGGTACATTTGTCCTTGTCCTAGGTCTATTAGCCTTTGGTGCTAATAAATTTGCAGATGGTACAAACGTATTTGCAGTCGGTGGCCTAATCTTAGCGATAGGTCTATCACTTGGCGGGCCAACAGGTTATGCTATCAATCCAGCCAGAGATTTAGGGCCACGGATTGCGCATTTCTTCTTACCAATGAAAAATAAAAGCGATTCTGACTGGGCTTATAGTTGGATACCTATTATCGCACCTATCGTTGGCGGTCTCTTAGCAGTCGGTCTATTCCATTTTATGAAATAGACAATATAAAAATCGTGAATTCAATCACGATTTTTTTGTTTATCTTAGTGAATAACTTGATTAATGCGTCTGCCTACAAAGTTACAGTGAAGGTAGTCCCCTTACCAACAACACTGACAACATCAATCTGTCCGCCAAGCTCAGTCAGGTTTTTCTTGACAATTGCAAGACCAAGACCAGTTCCTTCAGCATCACGTGTTTGGTCAGCGCGATAGAAACGCTCGAAAATACGTGATTTTTCAATTTCAGTCAAACCAGAACCATTATCAGAGATAGAAAATGTCGCTTTACCTGTGATTTTAGTGACACAGATATAGATTTTACCACCAGTTGGGGTGTAGTTAATCGCATTTTCTATTAAGTTTTTAAGGACGGCATAGAGATGCTTATCATTGGATTTGACAGTGACATCGTCAAATTGTGTCGTGACTTGCAATGATTTTTCTTGAACTGACAGTTTGAAATTCTCAAGCACATCCTGCGTTAATGTTGTCAAATTAAGTTTTTTCTTTTTAAGGTGGATTGGCTGCCGCGTCATCTCTAGCGTGTCAGTAACTAAACTTGATAGGCGTTTTGTTTCCTTGACGATATGTTTGGCAAAGCCTTTTATCTGCTCTGGTGGCAGTTTGTCAGAGTCATTGACCAAAATATCGGCGAATCCAGAAATCGCAGCAAGTGGTGTTTTGAGGTCGTGGGAAACATTGGCAATGAAGTCATTATGCGCACGTGTCGTGACTTTGTAGGCCGTCACATCAATCATCGTCACCATGAGACGACGCTCTAGAGCCTCGATAGGTTGAACCGTGACGGTATAGTAGGCATTGATTTTCTCAAAATAAAAAGTCTGCTCTTGCCGTGTCGGTTTCAACATTTTATTGACAAAAAACTGGAGGACATCACTATAAGGACTGAAAACATCCAGATTTTTTGTCGCCATAAATTCATTTTGAAAGCTAGCATTACTACGTCGAATCGTACCTTTTAAGTCATAGATAAAAATCGGAAACTCAAAAAATTCAATAAAGGCATAGAGATTTTTCTTGGCAGGCGTCGAACTCTCGGCCTGATGCTGAATCGTTTCACCCAAGTGATTCAGTTCCGTTGTGATATTATTATCATCTTCAGAAATCAAATAACTCTGAGTGAGCGGACTACGTCTGATATTCTTGATTTTGGCAATGGTATCAGTCTCAAAGGTTAGACGTTTTTTATTAGAAAGGTAAAACTGACCAAGCGCAATCACATAAATCAAACCAGCGAAAATAATCACGACAACTGTCTCGAATAGAGTAGAAGAACGCTGGGTTGACACCTGGATGTAGTTCTTCAAAACAGCTTTTTCATAATTTGGAATCGTAATCGTCATATTCTTTGCTGATAACGTTCTCGAAAAGGTCGCCCCTTTTTGGATATTTTGAACAGCCTTAGTTTGACTATTTTTCGGTAAAATTTTGACCTTATCTCCAAATTTTGTTTCAGGAGATTTATTTAAAATATCAGAAATTGTATATGCACGGTCAGCTAAATTATTCGTATCGATTGTGACCGTATGTGTATTGAGTAAAAAAATCACTAAAATCGTTGCTAAAAAATAGAGACCTGAAAAAATCAAGACCAATCTTAATTTTGAGCGTTTCTTTTTCTTTTTAAATGTTTTTGGTATGATGTTCACTGAATTGATACCCGAACCCTCTTTTAGTTTTGATAAATTGGTTGTGTAGTTTTTTGCGCAAATTACTAATCGTCACATCAACCACACGTGTTTCATAATCCTGCGTTTCTCCCCAAAACTCAGTTAAAATCGCCTCACGACTCACAATTTTATCTCGATTCTGAATTAAAAAAATCAAGAGATTAAACTCACGTTTAGAGAGGTCAATCTTATCATGGTCTAAACTAGCTGATTTGGTCTTAATATCAACTTCTAGGCCATCAAAACTATAATGTTCCACCACCTCGACAGCATGCCCCGACTTTTGATAAATCTGATTTCGCCGAATCAAAGCATTAGCGCGCGCCACAATCTCTCGCTGAGGCGTCGTCTTATCCAGATAATCATCCACCCCAGAATTAATCCCAGTAATTTTCAGGTCATCATCTTCACGTGCCGTTAAGATGATAATGGGGGTGTAATTCGCGCGTTGGCGTAATGCTTCAGTCACCGCTAGACCGGACAACTCAGGCATCATCATATCGAGTAAAATGACATCAAAGTTTTGCTTTGTTGCAAGGTCTAGGGCCTCTTGACCATTTTTAACTAAGGAAACCTTAAAGCCATCAGATTCAAATGTATAAGATAGGAGTGCTAAAATAGCACTGTCATCATCTGCAATCATAATTGTTTTCATACTCTAAATTATAACAGAAAATTGGCATTTTTTTGACATTGACTTGATGAATCTTTGAAGAAGTCTTTCATTTTTTATTTGTGCTCTATGTCAAATTTTTAGGGATTGAAAATGAGAGACTTAACGGAACCAGAAAGCGACTGTATGAAAATTTAGAAATTTTATGCCAAACGAGTCATGATAAGTGTTTAGAATATAGCCTTAAGTTCTTCCTATTTAAAGAGGAGTTTAGAAACACCATTTTATATTTTTTTTGATATAATTAAATTATAATAAATTACCGCTATAAACTCATATTAAACTCTCTTTTCTTGAATTTTCTTATAATTCTAATTAAGAGCTGTTGTTGAGTGTTAGCACTTTGAGTTGAGATGTCAGAAAAGAGGAATATGTATGGAAATTAGAATTATTGGTGGTTCACATGCTGCGATTGCTTGCGCGACCAGAGCGCGTGAAGAATATCCTGATGCTCGGATTGTCATTTACGAAAAAAATAAAAATATTGGTTTTATTGCCCAGAGTATCCCGTTATATTTGTCGGGTAATACAAACTTTTTAAAAATGTCAAGTTATACAACAGTTTCTGAGCTTGAAAATCTTGGCATTCTAGTTCGAACACAATTTTCTGTTACTGACATTGATATGACAAATAAAACCTTCAAGGTCGTTGATTTAGTAGAAAATAGTGAAAGCGAAGACCGCTATGATAAACTAATTTTGACTATGGATTCGTATCCTTCGCTACCTCTTGTACAAGGTGAATTTCGTGAAAAATTATTTATCATTAAAAATTATGTTGATGCCGAAAGAATCAAACGTTTTATGCGGACATCTCGTAGTGTTATTATCATTGGTGGTGGTGTAATTGGCGTTGAAATTGCTCAGTTAATGAACAATGCCAAAATTGAAACAACCCTCATCCATGCCTCAGACAATATCTTGAACCGTTATTTGGACCAAGAGGTTGCAGAAGACGTACAAAAAACCTTGGCTTTGAGAGGTATTGATATTGTTACAAATTCTGTTGTAACTGATATTAAAGAAGAAACGATTGAAAATACCAATATCCATGAGGGGAATGTAGGTAAGGTTATCAGCCGCGTATTCACACGTGATGGTCGAGAATTTGTCGCAGATGGCGTGATTTATGCGACTGGTTTTCGTCCCAATACTTTCCTAGCTTCTGAGCAGTTAGAGCTTGATGACAAAGGCGCTATTCTTGTAGATGATTACATGCAAACAAGTCATCCAGATGTCTTTGCAGTAGGAGATTGTGCGACAACTAATGTTACAAACATGAAAAATCCAACGTATGTGCCTCACGTGAGTGATGCCATTCGTGAAGGTGACGTTGCTGCTATCAATTTGCTTGAACCTAAGATTAAATTGAACAAATCTCAAGGAACATATAAACTAAATTTCGATGAAGAAATGACACGCTGCACTAGCTATGATTTTACCAGTAATTGTTTGGATTTATTTATTGACATCAAAGGTCAGTATATTTGACGCTAAAACATTTGCTGTTTTAGGACCGCGAGTGGTTGGGGTACTCATGATTACAGCCTTGCTGTTCTTAAATCCCTATTTGTTTTTACACATGGTTTGGTGTCAACCTTTCCTACGTTCGTTTAGAAGAATATTTGAAAGTGTCTTGCGTGCCAATCTGATTAATGATGTTAAGAAAATTGATGCCAAAGCTACTGATATTGTCACTAAAGATGTTTTTATTGAAGAAAGAGTACCTGAAAGCTATTTATCAGTTGAATTTTTGACACTCCTGGTAAGATATTTTGAATGCGGTCAAGCGACATTTATGAAAGAGGCGCTTTATGAGCTGAAGATGGAACTTGAAAATACAGGTTATTACTCTAGCTCAAATACGCTCGAAACCTTACTGCAAAAAGAAAAAGCTTATTTAGCAGATGAAAAAAGGAACTTGGAATTGATGATAGAAAAGGAGGAGGGGATTCATGAATAATGACCCAGAAACAAGCGGAAAAACGCATCCCCAACCAAAGGACTTTGTCCAAGATGACTTTTTTGAAAAAGGGCATTGGTGGCTTAAAATTCGCCAAGTACTGTTTAATCTCGTTTTTCTAGCCGTCCTAGTTGTCCCGATTGTTATTTTGTTTAACTCGCTTTCAAGCGGTCGCTTGATTAGCTCGTTCCATTATTGGACGTATTCAGATGGCTTTGATTTAACAGATTGATAGATGTCTTCGTTCTTATTTTACCATTTTTTTAATAAAGTTTATCCGATTGCGTTAAATATAATATAGGGCACCTCTAAAAACTGCTTTTGATAACTTTTGAGATAAATTTTTCTAGCGCTAGGCATTGCGACAAAGCTTACTGCTGTAAGGTGCGGAGC
>SKEM01000474.1_pt1 | contig 26793 bp, 33 predicted proteins | sample 4826731 | NCBI WGS metagenome assembly SKEM01 (sample SAMN11008809, study PRJNA524170) | human gut metagenome | biome: Human fecal sample; material: Feces; isolation source: fecal sample from pouch patient p37 | host: Homo sapiens | place: Israel: Tel-Aviv | collected 2015-07-27
GAGCTACATCGGAAAGTACCCGAACCCGGCATTTGTCGAGTGGATGATGGGGTATCCAGAGAATTGGACAAAAATAGATTGATTGCTTTAGGGAATGCGGTCCAACCGCAACAAGTTTATCCGATCTTTAAAGCAATCATGGAAATTGAAAACGGAAGCTAACTCAGCCTATCAAGTAAGAATCTATGTGATCATTAATCGATTTTTTGGTCACATAGAATTTAGGAGGTATTTATGAATAAACAAGATAAGAAAAAATTGACGAAACATATAGAACTCAATCAACACATGACAGAAATTAGTATGTTTGGCAGAACAGCAGTAGTAGACGTTGTTCCATCAGATCGACTTATAGACTTAATTGATGAGTTAGCGAGTCCAGTCAAAGTGCCGAAATTCGTTGGAGAATTACTTGACTATTATCGTAATTCTACTGACGTCGACTTATTGGCGCTGCTCATCTGCTTCAAAGATTGGTACTTTAGAAAAGACAAACTCAGCGAGAATGAAGAGGCGATTGATTGGCTTGTTAGACATCCAGAAAAATTTATGAAGGCATGGCTAGACGGCTACGAAGTCGAGGAAGAGCCGAAGTATCGAGTTAATATCGGTGGACTTTACTTGAAAGAACCTTTAGCTGACACGAACGACTTCACTATCAGCATGACTTGGAATAAAGATTATGCTTATCCATTTGATAGTTGGAACATGGCAAGAGAGCATACGTCAGAGTTAGGTGGCACAGTCGAGAAAGTGTAGGTGTGATAAATGCTAAACAAGAAAAACATTATGGGGATCATGCAAGACCATCAAGACGAAATTGATCGAATAGAGTATGAACTAGAACAAGCAAGACAGTGGTGCATGACGGAAAGTGTGAAGTCACTAAGTAACAGATTATCTTATCTGAGAGACAATCAGTACAGATATAAGCTTCAAGCAAAAGCTTGGGGCTTGATCGAGAAAGTGTAGGTGTGATCGATGAATAAGCAAGAAGTTTTAGAAGAACTTGAAACAACAAGTACCCAATTTTTTCATGTAGCAACAAGCACAGGCGTAGAAGCCAATAACAAAACATTGTCCACAGGTGTCTTTGCAGGTTTGGGAATAGCAAAAAGTGTCCTTACCAAATTAGAAGAACCGCAGAAAGTGATCGCTCAATTATCCGAAAAATGGCACGAAGACATTGGTCCTGTTCTCTGGTGGGATTTCCCAGTCGAAGAACCACCATATTGCGGCACACCACTAGATGACGATTTTCCAAAGTATAAGACACATTTTACTGAACTTCATATTCCAGACGAGGTCGAGGAAGAACAGAAGTGGAAAATAATTAATGATCAAAAATACTGTCTGACATCAATAGAAGCAGGATATGGCAACTCGTTACATTGGGCTTTCGACAGTACGAAGAAAAAGCCGATCCTCTTTGATAACGAGGAAACGGCATTGTATACCGCATATATCACTGGCGGAACAGTCGAGAAAGTGTAGGTGTGAGTATGAGTAAAGAAAGCCGATGCGACTTAGCAAATGAGCTTATTCGTATAATTGCTTCTACTGGTCGACAATTCTTTAATTACGAAGAAAATGGCGGTTCTATTGGACGGTTTGAGTTAAGAAGTGGGAGAACGTATTTTATCGATGGTTATTTAGGTAAATCAATATATGCCTATGATAATCGCTTTTTTAGACAGAAATTTACAGAAGGCGGAACGATGCAAGCTTTAATCTTAGATATCGCCGAATGGATTCGGACTGGCAAAGCTACAAACGCAAAAAATGGATACGGTGGCATCTATTGTGATCATTGGGGCTATCCAGATGAAGATATGAAAAAGGTAAGAGAGAAAGCTATAGAGATTGGCTTTTCGAAAGGCCTAGATACAGATATCTACAAGTTTAACTATATTAATTAAGATCCGGTAACCGAAGCAATAGAGGAGAAACGAGGTGCTATGTTGCAAGCAATCTTTACATTGCGTAGAAAAGGTTTTAACAAAAAAATCAAAGTTGGAGAAATTTTTAACTATAAAGATGAAAAATATGTTTTGACACACATTGTTGAAATTAAACATTTTTATAGTAGTTCCGCGCGGATGGAAGTGGAAGGCGTAGCCCAGCTAGTTGGTGGTAAATCCGATTTTAGCCAATATGAAAGAACAAGTGAATTTGTAAGAAAATACCCCAAAGGTGAGTTCACAGAAGAAAATCCACTCTACAGGGTTGGAGACATTTTTGTATTTGATGGAATTTGCGGTGAAATAACGAATCTTGAATCAATTGAGTTTGAGTTCGTTGACTTAGTAATTACCTATCATTCAAGATTGTTCCGGCCGTGGAGTGACGAGGAAATGAGTCAAGCGGTCAAAGAGGATCGACTATCAAAGTTTAAAGTAATAGGTTAACAAAGCTATTACCATACAAAAAGACTGCCGCGGTATGAAACGGCAGTCTATGGCTAGGTGGGGAAGCATGTTTACCTAGCTGCGCACAATTGGTGTCTTCTCAAAAGACACTAAAAGCGTAACAAGTAACCGTTTTAGTTTCAAGCGCGAACGGTAGTTAAGAAGAAATAAGTTATAAATAATTTGTAACAAAAAAAGACCGCTGGGGATTGGTCAGCGGTCGTGAGCTGATTAAAATATGCTTTTAACCCGATTGAAAAAAGGAGGGGCCAGCTCATCACTATTGTACAACAAATTAGAAATGGAAGTGAGTAATATGATACCGAAGTTTAAAGCTTGGGACAAAATAGATAAAGTGATTAGAGAAGTGACTGCAATTGATTGGTCGCTTGATCTGGTGGAATTCATGCATGGCGCAATCGAGAGAAGCTTCGGAAATGTGATTCTCATGCAGTCAACAGAAATAAATGGTTTAGAAATTTCTGATGGTGATATCGTACACGTATTAGATTCAGAGCAGATCAATCAAAGAGATGAAAACGGCGCTTATATTGATGCCTTCTTCGAAGAAATAGATGAAATTGATTCTGTTGTATTTGTTGATGGATGTTTCAAGTTGAAGAGAACCGGTTTTGATGTATGTATCTGTAGATCAGTTGAAGACTTCAAAGTTATAGGCAATATTTACGAGAATCCAGAGTTGTTGGAGGTGGAAAGCTAATGAAAACACAAAGTGAGATTCAAAAAGAGAACGTAGCAGAGCTACTTAATCTGATCAAGGAAAATCCTGATCTACCTATTGTTCCGATGGTTGACAGTGAGATTGTTGCTAGTGATGAACACACAAATTGGCTAGGTTCATTTGGAAAAGCAGAAATTGATTATGTTTGGGATAACGGAGAACGAATCTATTTCAAATCTAATGATGAAGAGGATTTGCTAGAAAAAGAATTTGATCTCATTTACGATGAGATATTTTCTAACAATGTTGAGCCAGACCCAGCCATAATTAATCAAATGGCAACAACAAGAGTAAATGAGTATGAATGGGAAAAATCTATTGTAGTTTATATAGGATTGCCGTAGGAGGTGCCGAAGTGAAAGATGAATTTATGGTTAGGTACACAAATAAACACGGTTTTGGCTGCACGCTAGTTGTATATGCTACCACTATGTTTGAAGCAAAAGAAAAGGCTGAAAAAGAGCTTGGCGATTACTTGAAGTCTATTAATGAGATTGTCAACTGCTCATTTGCACGAAAATTGATTCGCAGTCAAGACTTTTAGTAGATCCGGGATCGTCGCCAATTAAGGAGGTTTCAAATGATACCTAGAAGGATTCGATCACAAATAGCGTTACAAAAAGATAAGATTGCTTTGCTCGAAGAAGAACTGAAAACAAAACAAAATCCAACTGCTCGAGCGTCCATAGAAAAATACATTGATAATGAGAGAAATACTCTAAACAGACTTTATGTTGAAGCTAAAATAAACGGCATCAATTTAACTGATTCTGAAAGATAAAAAGGCCGCAGCTCCTTAAGAGGCGACCAATAGACTAGAAATTCGTTTGTAGGAAGCGAGTGAAACCTAGCCTGCTTGGATTATAGCATAAAAAAAGGACTGCTACCCGATATAGCAGTCCTGAGCTAGTTGAAATATGCTTGCGCCCATTGAAGGAAAAGCCCAGCTCACAACGATTATATCACAAAAAAACACCAAGCTTTCGCTCAGCGCTAAATGTTATCTAGTCAATAACATTATAGCACAAGGAGCGGATGGCATGATAGCGCTATTGAGAGAAGTCGATTTTTATCAAACTAAATGTAATGCAAGAAAAATATTGAAAAATTATCGTAAGTGGGTACGTATAGCGGGAAAGTCAATGATAGATATTAAGTCACCAGTCATGTCAGACATGCCAAAAGGCGATAGATGGGGGAACAAGGCGGAAGACGGAATGATCCAATTTATGGAAGCTGAAGCTGAAAGAGATGCTATTTTAGCAGCTTTGATGTCTTTGGGAATAACAAGTCGTCAAGTTCTCTATTACCGCTACTGTGCACCTGATGGTTATTCTAATTATAAAATCGGCCGTGAAATTGGCTACTCTGAGCGCAGCGTTGAAAGACTAATGTCAGAAGCTCTAATTGAATTTGCTGAAGCTTATAAAAAAGGCAGATTGATCGCATATCGTTGAACAATTATTTTGGCGGTTTTTTGCGGGATATTTGGCGGGTTAATCACGTTTTTCTGCTATATACTATTATTATCAAATTAGTATATTTACAGCTAGTCAGACGAACATCATAAACAGGACAACTGCTAAAAAGTGGAGTAAATGAACAACCATCTGAACTAGCTGTTTTTATTAGAGAGTTATCAAAAATCATAGACTACTCACAATATTCTATGGAAAAAGGAGGTGAACAGCTTCCTCTCTCGGTTTCTACAATCTTAGGCGGCACAATTAAAAAAATAAAGAAGGAAGTGAATAGCTCCTCTTCCTTTAAAGTTCACGTGCCGCCGAAATGGACCTTTAGCTCAGTTGGTAGAGCTGCCTACTCATGATAGGCTGGTCGTGGGTTCGAATCCTACAAGGTCCATAGGCTTTAGTACAGATAAGTTGATTCCGCTTCTAGATAAGTCGGACGTAATAAGGGAACGGAGAAACTAACTTTCTTATCTTGTGCTATATCAGCCCTGATGCGGAGATCAATTGACAGAGCGCTTGTCTGATAATCAAGAGGTTGTCGGTTTGAGTCCGGTCGCGTCAATAGCAACTGAGACACAGATTTCATACCTAGGAGAAGCGCTTACTGGTAGGTTGCACAAATGCATATTGAATGTCTCGTCATTAACAGTCCTTTTTTTATAGTATAATAGAGAAAAAAGAGGAGAATAAAATGATAGACCAAATCATTATTGAACTAATTGTGAGTCTTTCTATTTTTATAATAGGTATATTGGTAGGACAAGCAAGGTCAATTAGAAAGTTTTTTAAGAGAATCAGTGATAAAAGGTACGCAAAAAGAACTGGGAAATTAAAACTTGAAATTAGCGATTATGAAGTAATTGACAAAGTTATAGAAAAGTACAAGAAAACTGGATCTTTTACGATGGGAGAGGCCAGAGATGTGATCGAAGCTGCGGCCAATCTTGAAAAGCAAGGCAAAAAGATTGATGATCCAGAACAAGAACTCCTCCTAAAAGAAATAACTGATGGCATAATGAAGTTAAAAAAATATTTTAATAAATAAGATACTACTTGGTTGAGTAGTGTCTTATTTATTTTTTGTTTATAAAATCAAACAGAGGTGAGACTAGTGAAACCAGAGCTAAAAGGAAAAGCGAAAAAGTTTGCTGATAATTATCTTGCTAATGGTTTGAATGCTACTCAAGCCTATCTTGAAGCGGGATATAAGGTGAAAACAGAAGCTGCTGCTGCTAGTGCTGCAAGTCGTTTGTTAAGAACTGTTAAGGTATCTACATATATTGACTATCAGTTAGATATGATTGAAAAATCAAAAATTGCAGAAGCCACAGAAGTTCTGCAAACTTTGACCCGAATCATGCGGCGAGAAGAAACAGAGGATCAAGTAGTAATTACTAAAAATCCTACTGCTGTAACGTTGGAATCTGCCGAAGGAGAATTTTATGATAAATTCGCTTACGAAGAATCTGCCGAAGTGGTTCAGACAAGGACAAAAAATAGTGACGTTGTTCGAGCTGCTGATTTGATTGGAAAATATCATAAAATGTGGACTGATAAATTTGATATCGATGGCAACATGGATTTGAAGGTGGTGGTCGATTATGGCGATGGCGGCAACGAAGCGCCAGATGATAGTTAAGGTTCAGTTCAATGAAAATTTTCGGGACTACAACCAAACGAAGAAGAGATATCGACTAGCCAAAGGTTCAGCAGGCTCTGGAAAATCGGTTAATACAGCGCAGGATTACATCATTAAGCTCGGTGATCCAAACTACAAAGGTTCTAATTTGTTATGTGTAAGAAAAGTTGCAGAATCCAATAAGGATTCCACTTTTGCTGAACTAAAAGCAGCGATTTATAAAATATATGGCTCGAATTATCATCGATACTGGATTATACGCAGCAGCCCACTAGAACTTGAAAATAAAATTACTGGTAATAAAGTAATTTTTCGAGGGATGAAAGATGATAGTCAAAGAGAAAAAGTGAAGTCCATTACATTTGCTAATGGGAAACTTACTTGGATTTGGGTGGAAGAAGCAACTGAACTCTATGAAGCTGATGTTGACATTCTGGATGACCGCTTGCGTGGAGATCTATCCTTCAATCCTCATTTATACTATCAAATGACTTTTACTTTCAATCCAGTATCAGCCACGCATTGGATCAAAGCAAAGTACTTTGATGTTAGACATCCGGATATTTTTACTCATCAGTCCACGTATCTTCAAAATCGCTTCATAGATAAAGCATATCATCGACGAATGATGATGCGTAAAGAACGTGATCCCGATGGCTACAAAGTTTATGGACTAGGCGAGTGGGGAGAAACTGGTGGTCTTATCCTTACTAACTACGTTATAGAAAATTTTAATACGAATCCTGAACGATTCGATTATATGGTAAACGCTCAAGACTTTGGGTTTAATCACGCTGATGCTATTGGTGAGGTTGGATTTAAAGATGGTGAGCTTTTTTTGTGTCGTGAGATATACGAGTATGAGAAGGACACAAGCGAGTTGATCCAAATTGCGAATGAAAAGCGATTCAATAAGAAACTTGTTATGTGGTGTGATTCAGCTGAGCCAGATCGAATTAAAATGTGGAAAAAGGCTGGATATCATGCAGAGGCGGTTGTAAAAGAACCAGGGAGTGTTTCAGCACAAATAGATCATTTGAAGCAATCGCGAATACATATTCATCCAAGCTGCACCATGACAATTAAGGAAATACAACAATGGAAGTGGCGTAAGGACGAACGAACTAATACATTTACTGATGAACCAGTGAATTTCTTCGATGATGCTATGGCGATGTTGCGTTATTCCATTGAGTTTGAACGAAGAAAAGGACAAGAACCTAGAAAACGGAGAGCAAACAGAAAAACAGCATTTTAGGAGGTGGAATATGACATCGAGAATTATCAGTGGTGGTAAAAGCGGAGATGTACCGATAAAGAAACAGAACATCAAGATTCAGAAAAAGAGAAGGCTGACATATAAAATGTCTGGTGGCAGAGAACAATTTAGAGACTTAACTTTGTTGAATCCGCCGTACGATTTGTCTGTGCTACGTTCGATCACTGATCTATCAGATATTTTAAATCAGTCTATTGAAGCCTACAAAACAAACGTAGTTGGCTTTGGAATGGGTATTCGCTACAAAGTCGAAGATTTGGAAGAAACGGAAAAAATGAAAGCCGAATGGAATCACCTTGAATCATTGGTGAAAGAACTCTGCTACGAACGACCAGCTAAAGAAGTAATTGAGGAAGTCATTCGTCACGTGGAAGAATGTGGTAATGGATTTCTAGAGGTAATTCGAAACGGCAAAGGTGAGGTCGTTGGTATTGATTCGATTAAGCCAGAGTACATGTTCGTTACAAAACTAAATAGAGTGGTAAACGAAAACGGACAGGATATCAAAGTCCGTTATTTTTGTTTCCGAGATCCGCTAATGGATTCAGGAGTTGAGAGCGGCACCTGGTACAAAACGTTCGGTGATCCTACACCGCTAAATGTGAATGGTTCGGTCGGAAAAGAAGGCAGTGGAACCGCAACTGAAGTCATTCATCTTAAGAACGGTGACTTCCAAGACCCATATGGTGTTCCTCGCTGGATTGGTGCATTGATAAAGGTTATTGGCAATCGCAAAGCGGATGAATTGAACTACAGATATTTTACCCAAGGCCGACACATTCCATTAGCAATCACATTGGAGAATGCCCAATTAACCGCTGAATCGGAAGCGACCCTTCAATCCTATGCGAATGCGATTGGCGGAGAGGAAAATCAACACAAGTTTCTATTATTAGAAGCTGAGAAAGTAACACCAGCTGATGCGATGCTTGGCGAAGATGATAAATATAAGCCGGCAATACGAATCGAAAAGTTAGCTGATATTTTACAGAAGGATGCGTTGTTTCTCGAATATGATAAGAATGTGATTGATTCTATATTAGGCTCGTTTAGATTACCACCAATCTATGTTGCCAGATCAAGTGACTATACTCGTGCTACAGCTGAGACGGCTAAGGAACTAACAGAGGAACAAGTTTTTCAGCCGCTGCGTGAATCTTATGAGGCTAGAATGAACTCACTGTTCCGAGAATATGAATTCCAGTATGTAGAAATCTTCTTCAAGACTTCGAACATTGTCAAAATGGATGACATCAAAGCGATTCTTGAACCCGCTATTGAGGCAAAAGCAGTCGCTCCGAATGATTTACGAGATGTTGTTGGTAAAGTCTTAAACAAGCCTTTAGAGCCATTTGATGGCGATGAATACAACAAACCTATTCTTACTAATAGTCAAGGGAATGCGATTGGTTCACTTACTGGTGAAATTGATCTCGAAAAAGCTTATGGTAGGTCTGAAACAAGTGAGTTAGCAGCAACTTTACGCAGGCTGATCAAAGAAGTGAGGTCCTAAGATGGATGATTCTCAAATGATAGAATTGGCTTTTCTAATCAAAGAAGAAGAGGACAAGGAACTAAAGAAGCTACTGGAAAATGCAGAATATCAGTTTGTCGATTTGCTAATGGAGTACATTTTGTTGGTAGAAATAAAGATTGAAGATGCCTTTCAGACAGATTACGAGGAACTGCAAAACATAGTTGATAAGTTGATCCAGAAATTCAAGAAGAAGCCGCCAACCGAAAAACAATTAAAGCGAGCAATGAAAAATCGCTCTTTTGATTCAACGATGAAAAATGAAATCGTTCCTGAATTAGAAGCGGCGTTTTTTGCGTTACTGGAAGTATTCAAAAAGCAATACGGTAGTGATTTACCTTTTGATGCAAACTCAGAAGCCTATAAAGAACTGAAAAATTGGTTAAAGGATTTGCCCAATGAACTGCGTGAAACAACGGAAAGCGCGGTTAGTCGTGAACTCGATAAATATTACGAAAAAGACGACGAGGAGAAAAAGGAAGGTATTTCTTTAGCGGAACTGGCAGTTTTCGGATATGTCCGCGCTCGATTGATCGCCATCCTTGAAATAACTCGGATGTATAGCGGTTCTCAATACGAAGCGATGATGCTAAACCGTCATGTGATTGGAAGTACGTGGCGGCATGCTGATGGTGTTAAGGAGCCACGATCGGCACATGTATCCGCTGATGGAATGACGGCGGCCAAAGGGGAGTTTTTCTATATCAATGGCACATTCATTCGATATCCGCGTGATCCATTAGCGCCAATTAAGGAAACCATCTATTGTCACTGTTGGCTTGATCCGATTTTCGATCGTTCAAAAAATGAAATTGAATATGAGATTGAAAAACCGCCAGTAGATTAAAGGAGTGAAAGATATGGAAAACCAAGAAAACTGTAGTAACTTTCGACAGATGACGTTAACTAGCTTGTTATTACTGTTCCATAAGACTCATTTGAATTTACTTGATTATGAGAGAAAGCCTCCTGATGAATCGAATAAAGAAGACGATCGGCAGTCTTTGCCAGAAAGGACAGGTGATCCGGCTTGAAGCCATATCTAATGAATCGAGAACAGCGAAAGGTGGTGATAAAATGCGAAAACTAGAAAATGTAAAAGTAACACACGTGTCTTACGTTGACAAAGCGGCGAATAAGAAATCATTTTTCCTGACAAAAGCGGAAGGCAAACCGACATTTGAAACGGCTGTCAAGCTCGTGACGAAAGCTGACGACCCGCAAAAGCTTGTATATGGTGTTGTTTATGAACCTGAAACAGAAGATGCTCACGGCGATTATATGGATGCTGAGACGATCGAAAAAGCGGCACATAGCTTTATGGAAGACTACCAACAAATTGATAAGCAGCATGATTTTACCACTAGTGCTGGTAAAGTTGTTGAAAGCTATGTAGCGCCTGTCGAAATGACAATTAACGACACAACAATCACTAAGGGAACATGGGTACTCGTAACAAAAGCGACAGACGAAATGTGGGAAGATATTCAAAAAGGAGAATTCACAGGATATTCACTCGCTGGAACTGCAGAGGTTGAAGAAATCAAAAAACAGACGAAAAACAATTTCAATCGAAGGAAGACTTTCCGAGATGTGAACGCGGCTATCGAAGCTTTCCAATCTGCTGCATGGTCCATATTAGACAACTATTCGTCCGATGATGCAGATAAAGTTGCAGAAATTCAAAAAGAGGTAAGTGAATTATCCGAATTAATCGGAACCATACAAACAACTAAAGCAGTAACAAAGCAGGGCGTGGTTAATGGGATCAAGTCCTTTTTTAGTACGAAAAAATCAAAGGAGGAACACGAGATGACAGAAGAAGAATTAAAAAAAGCATTAGGTGAAGCTCTAAATCCAATCACAGAGCGCCTTCAGAAATTAGAAGACGCTAAAAATGGTGAAGGCGAGCTTACTGATGAAGAGAAGAAGAAAAAGGAAGAAGAAGCTGCTGCTAAGAAAAAGGTGAAAAAAGAAGCATTTACTGCTGAAGACATCACTAAAGCAGTTCAAGAAGCGGTAGCTCCTTTGAATGAAAAGGTTGAGACGCTTGAAAAAGCTCGTTTCAGTAACAATCAAGAACAAAATTACACAGAACAGATTGAGAAAGAAGAAGATGTTTTCGGAAGTCTATTCTCAGTAAAAGGAGGAAATGAATAATGGCAAGTAACCAATCAATTATTGAAAAAGCAACGATGACATTAAGTGATTTAGCAGCTGGCGGATTAATGAATCCTATGCAATTCAAAAAGTTTTATCAAATGCTGATTGATCAGCCAACGATCATTAATGAAGCACGAACTGTCCCAATGACGTCAGATGCGATGAAAATTGAAAAAATCGGATTCGGTCAACGTATCTTACATCCTGGAGTTGAAGCAACAGCTTTAGATGCTAGCAAGCGATCAAAACCAACGACAGGTAAAATCGAATTGAATGCAAAAGAAGTGATTGCTGAAGTAAATATTTCTTACGATACGTTGGAAAACAACATCGAAGGGGGAAATTTGCACAATACGATTATCAGTATGATTGCAGAACGTGCTTCTTTGGATGTTGAAGAGCTAATTGTCAATGGAGATAAAACTTCTTCTGATCCATACTTAGCATTGTTGGATGGATTACGAAAACAAGCAACTTCACATATTGTCGATCACGACGGCGGAGACTTTAAACGTCCGCTATTGAAAAAGCTTTATGGTTCTGTACCTGCTAAGTATTTACGAAACCCAGCTGATTTCCGATACTATATGAGTCATGTTAATGAATTAAACTGGCGTGATGAAATTGCCAATCGTAATACCGGACTTGGTGATACGACTTTAACGGGAACAAATCGTCCTGCTGCATATGGAGTACCTACTAAAGGGATTGCGATGCTGCAGCCTTACGACGCTACAGTAAGCGGAGGAGCTGAAAAAGTATCGGACTTATTACTAACTCACCCAAAAAATATTGTATTAGGTGTCTCTCGTAATGTTCGATTGGAATTCGATAAAGACATCCGTTCTCGGACGTTCATTATAGTATTAACGATGAAACTAGATACTAAATTTGAAGAAGAAGACGCAGTGGCAAAAGCTATCAATGTAAAACACGAAATTATCTAGGAGGTCGTTTTTTATGCAGTATACAGTGAAAAGTGCCGTTGAAGGAAAAGATTATTTCTTTCGTGAAAAACAAATCACATCTTCATCACTAACTGAAATCACAGAAACTGAAAAGAAGTATTTGGAAACTGTGGATGCATTCAAATTCATTTTTGAGCCAGTCGAACAAGAAGAGGCTTGTAATGATGATAAAACAGAACAATCAGCAGAAGAAGCTTCCAGCGCAGAGTTTCCAAAAATGATTAGTCGTGGAAACTATCAGTTGTCTAATGGTGAAAGTTTTATCGGAAACAAAAATGATGCTATCGAAGCTGAAAAAGCATTAGAAAAGTAGGTGGGCGGTATGGCTCAAGCTTATGTTGACGAAAAGTATTATGAAGAAGTATTCGAGGGAACACCTGTCGAAAATGGCAAGTTCTCTCGATTTTCTAAACGTGCAACTGAAATAGTTGACGCGTTGACAGAGTATCAGATTCTCAAAATAGGGTTAGATAAGTTTTCTGAGGATGTTCAAGAACTGATCAAGAAAGCATGTTGCGCCCAGATCGAGTACTATCAAGTTGAAGGTATTGATGTAGATATAACAGGAACGCCCAAAAGTTCATTAAGCTATTCCATCGGTGACTATAGCCGATCTGCAAGTGGTGGATCTACTAGCCGACAAGCTGGGAGAGTAGCGCCTTCTTGCTTAATGTTTTTGGAGGGAACAGGACTCCTACGAAAAAGGAGCGTGAGAATCGGTGTTGTTTGATGATTTATTGATTCATACATGCGACCTGACATTGCCTGGAGAAAAGTATGTTGGTGAGGATAAATGGGGACGACCTATCTATGAAAAAAATGAACCTGAAACTGTCAAATGTCGATTCATGACGAAAAAAGTTTATGTAAGGAATTCGTCTGGTACCGATCGAGTAATAGAAATGAGTTTGCATCTAACACCAGATACAGCAGTCGATCCACAAATGACTGTTGAAAACATCAAGGATGATAAAGGGAATTTGCTCACCACGGCAAATCTTGAAGTGGACTCTATCACGCCTCATTATGACGATCGCACGCTTCATCATTACAAAGTTTTCTTAAAGGGCGCTGAGTAGCATGAAGAAGAAAATGCAGTACAAGTCGAAATTTGCAGCAGTATCGATTTCACTTGATTCCGAGACACTCGGCGGTTCAAGATCGATGAAAGATGCTAGAAAAGCTTTGGTTTCTGAAATGGCTAAGGAATGGGCGAAGAGTGCGAAAGAAGTTACTTCTGCTGATAATCACATAGATACTGCAGCGTACATTAACTCGCTCGGATTCATTACTCATTATTTGGGTCCAAGCGGTTCCGCTGTTGGCCCGATCATTAATGAATGGGAAGAGACGGGAACTAAAACTACTCTCAAGACTGGATCAGGCGTACCATACGCAATTTATCTAGAAGGTCGTTACAACATTTACGCCAGAGGACTTGAAAACGGCATGGATCGGATGATCAGTTCTGGTTTGGACGTGATGAAGAAAGTTTTACGAACATAGAAAGGGGTAGCTCGATGGATTTTGTCGATGCTTCAAGCAGTATTCGGGATTTCCTGAAGGCTGCTTTTTTTGAAGATTTCAATTCGTTTAGAACTTGGAAAATTGAAGCCACAGCACCACTTCCCTGTCTTTTAGTTAAGACAATAGGGAAAAATACCATACAACTTTTAGTACGCTCAGAAAGCGATATAGAGGCATTGGAGAAATGCACAGAAATTGGTAATTATTTAAAACGGAACTTTTCTGATATAGCGGGTGTCAATGTCTTTGATATTGATTTTCAAATGTCACCAGTTCCGAATGTCGATGATGTGTCCAAAAAAGACGAGGCGTGGTGCTACATGCATATTAACTATTTCGAAAATTAAGGAGGAACTATTTTGGCAGAGAAAGCTCAAGATAAGAAAAAAGAAACAAAGCAAGAAGCAGTTGCAAATAAAGAATCGAAAGTCAGAGTAATGGCTAAATCGAATTCTGGTGCTGGAACGACGTTAAGCGTCAATATCGAAGGTGTTCCGAAAGTTATCATTCATGGGGAAATCCTTGAATTGACTGAGAAGCAACTTCAAAAATTGAAAATTTCTAGCTCGTCATGGAGTTATGAAGAAACAGAAAAGAAGGAGGGAACTAAATAATGGCAAAAGACCAATTTTTCCATTTTAATAAAAAGAACATCCAAGGGGGCGCTGGACGTCTAATCATTGGTGAAGATACGACTTTTCGTCCAACAAAAATTTCAGATGTAATGGATATGAAAACTTTTGAGCTAAAGGAAGGTTTCCGTGATCTTGGTGGAACAACGGAAGGTATCAGCCGTTCTCGTGGCAACGAAACAGAAGAAGTAACGATTGACCAATCAGTTACTCCTATTGATACAACAATTAGCGGATGGACCAACACTATTGGTACCACATTAATGGAAAATTCAATTGACAATCGTTCGTTAGCTATGGCTGGTGGCGATATTACCGAGACAGCAGCCGACCTCGGTGATCCTGCGACCCTAGCTGCGGCCATCAATAAAGGTAACCGAAAAATCAAAGTAGCCTCTGGTAAAGGCGTTGATTTCGAAACCGTCCGTTTTGCTAAAATTGGTGATGAAACTATTGAAATTTCTTCTGTTCAAGCTGCAGACGATCTTATCACACTGAAAAAAGGTGTCTCAAAAGCATATTCCACAACAGATACTTTGACACCAGTAAAAGAACTTGGAACTAAGACGATTTCTTATGGTGCGCCAACGTCAATTGCTTCATATAGCTTAACTCTCATTGTAAAACGTGAAGACGGGACATTCTTAATGGTCCACTATTATGAAGTGAAGATCAGCGATAATGTCGAAACAAATCACGGAAAAGAGAAGGCAACACTTCCAGTTTCGTTTACTTCATTCGCTCAAGATGATCTTCCCGAAGACGAAAATGTCTTCATTGAAATCGAACAAGTATTGTAATCACATGGCCTTGCTTATCAGCAGGGTCTTTTATTTTGTCTAAAAAAAAGGAGAAGAACATGACTGAAAGTACAACAGTAGAACAAATCAATAGCGTAGTAACTGAAATGAAAATGGTGGAGTTAAGTGATGGTAGCAAGATTCCTGTACCACGCTTAACGAATAAGAAAGTATTGCAACTGGTGAAGTTTGTTGCTGGTGATGGAATGATTATCTATAGCAAGTTTACGGATTGGCGCAAAGATCACACTGAGGTAACGCCAATTTTGGATGAAGAAGGAAAGCAAAAAGTTGACGAGGAAAACAATCCGTTATTTAATACTAAGTTTCCAACGATTGAAGAGGGTGTTGAATTCTTCCTTTCGGAAGTTCCAGACGAAAAAATTGCTAATCTTCTGGCCATTCTTTTGGATAAGACAGCTGACGAAACAGAAGAAATGGATTTCTTTGATACTTCACTGATTATTGCTGAATTTCTAGCAAATACACCAATTGAAAAATTAACCGCATTGGTAAAAAAGATCCGTCCGAAATTCCGCACGATGAGCAAAGAAGAAGTGAAGGAAGCGTCTCAGAAGGAACAGACCGTGGAACCACAAAAAGCATCAGTAGTGCAATTGAGTCCTTCGCCATAAGCCTAATTGAGCAAATACAATATGTTTCGCATTTTTATAATATTCCTGAGTCAGAGATTTTAGATCAGTCGTTTAGTTGGCTGAGACGAAAATATGAGTGGGGAAACAAGAAGGAATATGAATCAAGGCGTGCTCGTCAATATGAGATTCAAGTAGCGATTGTTGATTCTGTTGGTATGTTCTTGAGTAATTTGACCGGCCAACAGGGTTATGAATCTAATTTGATGAAGCCCTATGAAGAAGCTATCAAGAGCGCAAAAGAAAATATCACTCAAAATGCAAACGATGAGGGAATAGACACCACTCAATGGTGGAAAGGAAGTAAAGTCGATGAAAACTAGTGTAATCACTTTTTATAAAGAGAATGGAGAAAATCACATCTTAAGAGTGATGGAATCAAATAATGGTTATTCCATGTTAACAAATAAAGAGTTTTTAGATGAGATTCTCTCCGAACATCCGAAAGCAAAAGGTAATCTATATGCTCTGGTTGGAAATACAGAGATTAAATTAGACCACTTTGACGCATTTGGTTCTCAATAAGATTAGTAATGACGGTAGATGCAATTGTTGAAATCATATTGACCGATACACTTGAAAACTTAGATGCAACCTTTTTCGTCTCGGCCCAAACTTGGTTATCACGAATAGTATCTAAAAATTTGTGTCCTTCCCAAGTTATAGAGTGAATCATCAATTGGTAATACATCGTATCTCCTCCAGCTTGATGACTTTCGTTAATATATCCAGCTTCGGATAGCTTAGAAATAGTATAAAGGAATTCATCCTCACCATATTTTTTATAAGATTTTAGTTCATCTAAATCGTATTTTGAAATATGGAGGTCAAACCCAAGTTCATCTTCGAGTTCTAGGAGAATATCACGAATGCAGTTTTGATTTAGTTTCATAGTTTTCACCTCACTTTGAGAATAATTATACCAATAAAAAATACATATAGAAGGGAGTTGAGCAAATGGCAGAAGGTACAAAAGTTGGCGGTGCTTATATAGAAATCACAGCAGACTCTGCACCAGCTGAGAAGGCGGTAGCCACTTTTTTCAACTGGTTCACAAGAACTGGCGAGGCCGCTACTGATTTGGCAAGTAAAATCAGTAACACGGTTGAGACTGCAAAAGATTTAGGCGAAAAAGGAAGCCAATCAGCGAAGACAGTTTCAACTGGTTTTCAATCAATGACGCAGAAAATGAAAAGCGCAAATGCTAGTTTATCTGCTGATTCGAAAAAGAATTTCGATCAGATGAAAAGCGATGCAAAATTATCCTATTCAGAAATGACTAAAGATAGCAAAGCGATGAATAAAGCATTAGTTATTTCAATGAAAAGCAGCGTATCCAATTTGAAGTCAAGTTTTACCGATCTGAAGAATGGCTTTAAGACAATTGGAAATTCATTGCTGGATTTGATTAAAAAGCCTGTCGATAAAGTCATAGAATTACCAGGAACCATTCAACGTGCCATGAAATCCGTAACTGGTTTTGTTAGTTCAGGTTTCGCTCAAGCAAAAAATCAAGCAATTTCTCAGATACAGTCAATTCCAACAAAGGCAACTCAAGTCTTAAATCGAACTAAGGATGTCTTTGTTACTGGTTTTAACTCAATAGTTAATACGACTGCAAGTGCTGTATCTAAAATCGGCAACGGATTGTCTCAGCTTCCTTCAAAAGCGTCACAGGTAGCCTCAAACATAAGAACAGGGTTTGTGAATGGAATAAAGAGCATTCCGAGTGTCGCTTCTAACATTTGGCAATCAGTAAAAAGTGGTATCAAGTCAATATCAACGAGTGCGTCAGATGCATCAAGATCAGTAAAGAATAATCTTACTAGTGGATTTAAATCTGTTTTTGATAAAGCAAAATCAATATTTCCTAATATCAGGAATCAAATTAAATCGGGTGTTGATGATCCTTCTAAATCTGCTAGGAAATCAGTAGAAGATGTTGCGAGCTCAATTGCTTCGATTGCGATTGTCGCTAAAGCTTTTGATATTCTAAGGGATTCAATCGGCAGGGCTATTGATCGTATTGACACGATTGATACGGCAACTAAATCCTTAACAGTTTTAACAGGCAGTGCACAAATGGCGAAAACAGTCATGGATGATTTGGCAGCTGCTATTGAGGGAACACCTATTGCATTGAATGATGTAGCGATGGGTGCTAAAAAAATGGTTGCAGCTGGTATGGAAGGCACAAAAGTTAAAGGTGTGTTCCAAGCAATCGCCGATGCTGCTTATGGTGTGGGTAATGGTGCTGAATCCATTGATCAGATTACAAGCGCAATTGCAGGAATGCAATCTGCAGGTGTTGTTTATGCTGATGATATCAATAGATTGGTAGACGCTGGGATTCCGGCTTGGCAAATCCTTGCTAATGCAAGTCAGAAATCTGTCACAGATATGAAAGAAGCAGTTTCTGATGGAACCCTTTCAGCAGGTGATGCAATCGAACAGCTTAGAAAAGGTATCGAGGAAGGAACGAACGGAGTTGCAGGTTCAACAGCTAGAATGGCAGGTTTGGCCAAAACTGCTGGTGATACACTGTCTGGTTCAATGGCCAATTTCAGAACGGCTATTACTACAACTATCGTCAAAGGCTTAGAACCTTTCAAAAAAGTTGCGGTTGATGCATTAGGTTCTGCGACTGCTTCAATGAAATCTTTCAGAGATAACACGATAGGCTCCGAAAAAGTACAAGAAGTATTAGCTTCAATCGCTAAAGCATTGGAAAATATTGGTGAATCTGCAAATCCACTAATTTCTATTGTAAAAGGGCTATTTGCTGCTATGAGTTCATATGGCGGATTAGTATTACTGTTTGCAACACTGATAAAATTCGGTAAATGGCTCTTAAAATTTGTTGAAATTGCAACAGCAAATCCATTTATCATTATTACAGCTGCAGTAATAGGTTTAGCAGTCGCAATAACTGATCTCTACAAACGCTCAGAGAAATTCAGACAGTTAGTAGCTCCATTGATTAATTTTGTTAAGAAGCTTGGAGAAACATTTGTTATTGCAGGAAATGCGATTCATGGAGCATTACAGTTAATATTTGTTGGTGGCGATCGCAAAAAGACTGAAGCGCTTCGAGAAAATCTCAATCAGCTCTTGCCACAGCAGACTGTTAATGTCATTATCGATCGATTAACAGCGTTGCATAAAGCATTTGGAGAGTTTAAAGAAAAGGCTAGTGAGAAGTTCGGACTAGCTGCTCAAGCAATCAAAGGAAGCTTTGATTTAATCTTCGTTGGTGGAGATAGAGGAAAAACTGAGGAACTAAAACAAACACTCAATAATTTGTTTCCTCAAGAAACCGCTAATAAAATTCTTGAACGTTTAACGATTCTTCATAAAGCTTTTGATCAATTCAAAAAAGATGCAAGCGAAAGAGTTCAAGTAGCGTCAAATATCATCAGATCAAGTCTAGATCAGATTCTTCACGGCGGTGATCGCAAGCAGTATGAAGATTTGAAGTTGGCTTTAGCTGACTTTTTACCGCAAGACACTGTTAATGCGATCATGAATCGAATAACTATACTTCATGAAAGTTTTAACAGACTGAAAAATGGAATTCAAATCGTCAAAGATGTTCTAACTGGCGATATGGACTTTCATTCGTTTTCCGAAGCTATCAATACAAACATGTTCAGCGATGCAACGATTCAACGTTTTGAAAAATTCTATGAGATCGTACAGCAAATTAGGCGCGCATTCTTAGGATTAAAGTTCATTATTTCAGGAAATATTACCAGCCTTGAAGGCCTGACGAATCTTTTTGGTGAATCATTTAGTGAAAATCAACTAAATATGATCTATCGCTTAGGTCAAGGCATCCGAAATTTTGTTCAAGGTGTAAAACAGCAGTTTGCAGAGTTCAAAATTGCAATAGACAAAGCATTCGATGGGAATTTCGTACCACTATTGAACATATTTAAATCGTTGTTACCAAAAATTATAGCTATTTTAGTTGGTGGAATACCAGGTCTGATCATTACTGGAAGCAATCTCATTTCGAAACTCGCAGAAGGTATGGGAACTACGGTGCCAGAACTATTGGAAAAAGTTTCAGAAATCGTCCTGGGATTGGTGACTTCATTTACTGAGATATTACCTAAGATGATTGAAATTGGGGTCAATCTACTAACGAATATCCTACAAGGGATACTGCAAACACTTATTCCATTAGCACAAGCTGCAGTAACTGTCGCATTCACCATTTCTAAGACAATCATTGAGACGTTACTCTCCGTGTTGCCTCAATTGATTGAATCAGGAGTTACTATCCTGACTGCGATTATTACCGGAATCATTCAGATGCTTCCAAACTTAATCAGTGCAGTTATTTCACTTGTTGAGATGATTCTTTCACTGATAATTACCTATCTACCAAAAATCATTGAAGCTGGAATGACAATCCTAGTTGCTTTGATCAATGGGATTATGATGATGCTGCCGAAATTGATTGAGTTAGCGTTCAATCTGATTATTTCTCTTGTCACGACATTGATTCAGAGCTTGCCGAAGATTATCGAGGCAGGCGTGAAAATTCTCGGATCATTAATCCAAGGGATACTGAACGTATTGCCTAAATTAATCGAACTGGCGATCAAACTAATCATTACGATTGTAGCGATTCTTATTCAGAATTTGCCTAAAATCATTGCTGCTGGCGTTCAAATCCTAATCGCTCTGGGTAAAGGTATTTTGAACACTATTGGTGTTTTGATTAAGATGTTGCCTCAAGTTGTTGCTGCTATCTTCAAAGCATTCGGCGATGTGAAGTGGGGCAAAATTGGTAAAGATATCATTGGGGGTATTGGCAAAGGGATTACTGATGCAGCTGGTTCGATCAAAAAAGCCGTAACTGATGTTGCAGGGAATGTTAGCAAATGGTTCAAGGATAAACTAAAAATCAAGTCACCGTCACGAGTAATGGCGGCAGATGCGTCATGGGTACCTGCCGGAATAGCAGTCGGTATTGACAAAGGGAAACCCATAATTCAAAAAGCTATTGAATCTATGACTGATTTAATGACAAAAGCTGTACAAGATGCAGAACCTGTTGGACTTTCTGGCAATATGATTGTGACAGAGAGCTACGGGATGCCTGATGCGAGTCAGATGCAAGCCTCAGCTCAGCAAGCTTCACAAGCAGGAAATCAGGGTATGTCTGATTCAACGCCGCAGTTGCTACAAACAGCTTTATCAGCTGCTAATGGTATTTTGGGTCAGTTTAGTTCAATCAGCCCTTCGATGGTAACTCAGGGCTCTGAATGGTTGAGTAACTTCATGACTGGATGGAATTCAGTATTACCTTCAATGATGAACGTAGTTAGTTCATTTATCAGCAATTACACAAAAGTAATTACTGCACAGAACTCGCCAAACTACTTAATGGGTCGAGCTTGGATGCAAAATAAGCTGAACGGCTGGAATAGTTTAGTCCAGACATTTATTAATACTGTCAGAAATTTCTGTAATCAAGTAATAAATTTATTAAGAAGTTTCTACGGAGCTATTTATCAGACAGGTAGGACTTGGCTTCAAAATCTGTTGAATGGTTGGAACTCACTTTACCAAACTTTCATCAATCGAGTGAATCAGCTGGGAAATGATGCAATCAATAATCTTCGTTCGAAGTCGGGCGGCTTTAATAACGCTGGACGTTTTTTGATGCAATCGTTGATCGATGGTATCAATTCTATGGGCGGTTCTCTATCTGCAACAATGAACAGTGTTGCTAATAAGATGGTCGGTGGTATTGGTAAAGGTGTTAATGGCGTAATTGGTGGAGTTAACTATGTCCTAAAAGAAGTAGAATCCGACAAGAAATTAGGAGCTTGGACAGTACCGCAGTATGCCAGAGGAACTGAAGGCCATCCGGCTGATGGTCCGGCGATTGTCAACGATCAGAAGGGCTCCAAGTATCAGGAAATCATCCAAGATCCAGACGGATCTACTTTCATGGCGAAGGGAAGAAATGCTCTTGTTTGGCTTAAAAAGGGTGCGAAGGTACTCAACGCAACAATGACTGAACGTGTGCTAAAAGCTCAGAATAACCTTGGAAGTATGATTCCGAAATATGCTGATGGTGTCGGTGAATTTGATATTGTCGATTTTCTCGACGATGAAAATGCAGTATTGAAGTTCCTGAATGGCAAAGTGGATTATAAAGGAATCAATGAACCCTGGTTAGACATGACAAAATCAGGTGTAAAACTGATGACAGGTGCTGCTAACAAAATGATTCAGGGGGAGTTGGAAAAATTCTTCACTCACGGAACATTTGATGGCGCAATGGGAGCAAATAATGTTTACAAGTATCTAGTGGATATCGCTCAGAAAATGATGAGTAAGTTCCCTGGTTTAACAATCACATCTGGTTATCGGGCTGGTGATCCATACTACCATGGAAAACATCAAGCAATTGACTTGGCATATCCTGGTGTAGTCGGTTCTGCAAAATATACGGAGGCTGCAAATTGGGCGTTTGAAAAATTCGCGAAACAGATCGCCTATGTAATCACGAACGGGAAAGTTAGAGACCGAATGGGTCTCAGTGGAACCGGATCAAGTGGACAGTGGGTTACTTGGCCTGACGGAGATCACTTTGACCATATTCATCTAAATGGATCAATGGGCGGTGGAGACATCTTTACTGGTGGTAGCGGGAGTTCAAGTTCAAGCGCAGTAGGATATAATCCTTCCGCTGGAGTAGAGCAATGGAGATCGCTAGCGATAAAAGCATTGAAGATGGAAGGGCAGTACTCTGTAGCTAATTTGAACGCAATGTTAAGACAGATTCAAACTGAATCAGGTGGCAATCCAAACGCCGTTAACAATTGGGATATCAATGCACAACGTGGCGATCCTTCTAGGGGGTTGCTTCAAACAATCAGTGCAACTTTTAAAGCATACGCTAGACCTGGATATGATAAAAACATGGTTGATCCTTTATCAAATATGTTGGCTTCAATTCGTTATGCAGTTTCAAGATACGGATCACTACTGGCGGCTTATCGTGGAGTTGGTTATGAGAATGGCGGATGGATAACTCAAGACGGTCTTTACCGAGCCGGAGAAAAAGGAAAACCAGAGGTCGTCCTACCTGTAACTAAGCCAGCTCGTGCCATGGAACTGATAGGTCAAGCTATTTCGTACATGGTCAACAATGGATCAAATATCCTTGACTCAGCGAGTATCGGTTTGAATAATCTCGCAACAAATATGACTGTTAATCTAGCTGAAATTATAGGGATGGAGACACAAGACGCTAGAAACTTAATGCAATCAAAATCTGGTGGGATGATCAACTTAACTGAGATTATCAATTTACTTAAGGTAAATAATGAATTGCTTCATGAAATTGCAGTGAAAGATTCATCAACCTATCTTGATAAGAAAAAAATTTCGCAAGAATTAGCTGAACCTATCGCAAAAGAAATAGTAAGAAAGGGGTTATAGTATGCGTCGAGAGTTTGAGCTAACTAACGGAGATGGCGATGCTATTTCCTTAAATGACAAAAAAGGTCTTCTGGGAGTAGATCCAGAAGGCCTTGGAATCTCAATAAGTAATAATTTCAATGCTAGTAATGGTAACCAGAGATTGGTTGAGTGTGAAGCGGATTTCGAAGAGTTCAAAATAGATATCATTTATGGTCTTCGTGATCACCAACAAACATACCAAATTTATCTTGAGTTTGTTAAGTTCCTTTCTCATCCGCCTATTGTATTAAAGTATGCAAGTGACGCAGGGGAGAAATACAGAAATGTTGCGCTGAAACGATTAACTAAGTCGGAACGTTCATTTGGAAGGTTGCTTAAAGAGTCTTTATTACTCGAATATTTAACCCCTTGGTATGAAGTAAAAAAAGCAGAAATTCAACAAAGTAATCAAAAAATATATACGAGAGGGAAAATATACGGATTCACTTTTCCTTACGTGTATACTCAAAATGCAAATGAAAAGACCGGAACTTTTAATGTTTCGAATGATTCAGTTTATCTTTTCAACAATAAAGATCGTAGTTCGCCTGTAAAAGTAACGGTTTCAGGTGAATGTAAAAATCCGTATTGGGAAGTATTTAAGGATGGAGAACTCGTCGCTAGCGATGGGTTCTTTTTGAATTTAGAAGAAGGACAAACACTAGTAGTATCGAGTCTTTTTCAGGATCGAACAGCGCTACTTTATGATTCTCAAGGAAATGTTTCTTCAGTTTATCAGCAACAAGATCACACAAAAACAAATTTTGTGCATATGCCTATTGGAAACTCATCCATCGTTTTTCATACTGCAAATGCTGAGGTTTCTGTAGAAGTTTATGAGGAGTGTGATGTTTTTTGATTCTGTCCATTCATCTATATAGGTTTGACTTATCGAAGTACGAAGAAGAATACATTAGTGAGGACTTTGATTTTGGAATCGATGAGATTTCTTCAAATTGGGTTAGCGAATTTGATTTGAATAAGTATGTGCAAATTGAGAAAGGAGATTTTCTTTTAGCAAAAGATATTGAGAGCGGAAGAGTACTATATTTCGGTGTAATTGATTCACAAGAAGATATCAAAATAAGATGTAGAGATTTAGCGCAAGCACTTGGAGATAGTAGTATCCCAACTTGTAAAACTACTGGTCCGAGTTTTGAGGAGCATTTCAAGCGGTTGATAGAAAAATATCTCTTAAGTGATCCGACAAAGAATCTTTCAGAGATTCTATCTGTGAATACAGTAACCAATACGAATCATAGTTATCAGGCAACCGAAGTTACTTCGAGAAAACTGAATAGCTACCTACGAAATGCATTTAAAAAATACAACATAAAATGGTGCTTTGAAGAGATTCGCGACGATAAGATCATTTCAAGTATTAAGCGAATCGATACGACGAAGCAAATCAAGGATAATTCAAGTGAGTTTTACGACTGGAATGTTTTCATCAAAAAGCCAGGAAATGGTAACGAAAACATGTTGTTGATAGTGGATAAGAAAATGACTGATATAGAGAATCCTAGAATCCTTTCTACATATTATCTAGATGATCAGAATGAACTAACCACAGATAAAACTAACGAAAGTATTCTCAAACCGACAGTCAGTATTGTATCGATTTACGACACCGAACAAGAGGATAAGCCTAGCTATGAAGAAGTAGCAAATTCTGAATTAAAAGGCAACGCGTACAGTCACGAAATCAGCGTGAGTATCATTCTAGACTCGAAAAACTTTGATATTCGTGATTTACAAACAGGATTACTTTTTGATGTAACAGTAAAAGAAAAAATGTATAAGTCCGTGTTAAGTGCGTGGAGAATCAACAGTAACAGCAATTCAATAAATCTTACTTTTGGAAATATCAGAAGCAGGGTAAGTGATTATTTTGACGAAGATTAGGAGTGATTAGTTTGGCAGATAATGTAGATGGATTCCAGTTTGACAATGTGAAGGTGAGTGCTGCGAATGATGCGAAGTTGTATCATACCCTAGCTCAGCGAAGGAACTATGTGATAAAGGGATATGAGCAGGAACTGAGACTTTCGAAGAGTGGATTAAAAATTACTGTAGGTGCTGGTTGTGCATTAGTACAAGGGCGTTTTATTTATTTAAAAGAAGCTCAGACGATAACTGTTCCAGCAAATTCGAGTGGTTATATCGTCTTGAGAATCGATTTAACTCAAGAAGTCGTTCCAGATTTGGAAAATGATCCTGCAACTGATTTATATACATGGACAAATAATCAAGTCAGTTTGGAGTGGGTTACGTCATTAGTAAATGGCAATCTTAATCAAGGAGACAAAGTATATACATTTTCACTTTGTAGTTTCAACTCAAATGGTTCAAATGTTAATTACGAACTGAATGAGTCAAATTATAAAGGATATGTAATTGTCGACAGAACAAAAAATAGTGATCCTGCAATTAAAGGTGGGCAAGTAAGGTTCATTAGAACCGGAGATTTAGTGATTGTTCATTGTAATTTTCAAACTAAAGATGCTGGATTAAAAGCAAAAGAAAATCTAATTAATAGAATTCCATCAAATTTAGAAGTTGATTTTAGTTCGCACATTTCTCTTACTGGAACTGGTGATCTTGTAATAGACGCACAAACACAAACTGTTCGAACGGAATGGGGGTTAAAGGGAAATTCATATTATCTTGGAACTGGTTTATATCTGGCTAAATAGGAGGTGAAGGATTGAGTAATATAAAACTAATATTGACCGAAAATAAGTCAAGTCCGTATCGAAAGCAACGAGTTGTTGGAAGGTTAGGCGATGGAGGACTAACAACGATTGATGTCGAATTACTAAAATCAGATGGGAAAACACCGTATTCTGTTTTTTCAAACCATGATTTGATTTTTGTCGGCACTAACGCAAAGGGCGAGTATACAGATGGTGTTCCCGAAATACTTGATGGACAGAAAGGTATGATTCGCTACACATTTACTAAAGATAATTTTAGTGTCTTGAAAGAGTTTAAAAGAGCGTATTTTCAATTGACCGATGCTGATGGCAATAGAATAACATTCCAAGATTTCACTGTTGATGTACTCAATAATTCTGACATAGATCAGGGTCAAGTGACATTGTATGTACGGCTTCTAGACCAACTTTTATCGGATTTTGAAAAAAGGTTTGGAGACCAATCTATTGATTTTGAGGAAAGATTTAAAGTATTTCTTCAAGCTAAAGAATCTCAGTATCAGAGCATTTATCAAATGTACAATGATTTGGTTATCAAACTTAATAACTTATCAAAGGATGCTAAATCATTACAAGAAGTTCAAGCAGAGATACTGAAATCTATAGAAGAGCATGACGTTTTTACCAAGCAAGAAAGTTCCGCAAACGTGATCAACCAAGTAATTGGGAAAGAAAAAGCTGAAATAACTTTTAGACTGGATGCAAAAAGTGAGTTTGTTAAGGTTTCGTCAGTAGGTTACACAACTTTATTATCACCAACGAATGTGAGTT
>SKEM01000479.1_pt1 | contig 26512 bp, 18 predicted proteins | sample 4826731 | NCBI WGS metagenome assembly SKEM01 (sample SAMN11008809, study PRJNA524170) | human gut metagenome | biome: Human fecal sample; material: Feces; isolation source: fecal sample from pouch patient p37 | host: Homo sapiens | place: Israel: Tel-Aviv | collected 2015-07-27
ATGCAGGACGGTTGTATGGTCTTTACCACCAAATTCCTTACCAATTCGTGGTAAAGAGTTATCTGTTAATTCCCGTGATAGATACATTGCAATTTGACGTGGGATCACAATGTTTTTGACACGTTTTTTACCAGTAATATCACTTTGGTTGATGTTAAAGTGAGCAGCCACCTTTTTTTGAATTAAATCAATTGAGAGAGTTGCTGGAGCATCGTTGCCAATTCCTTGTAGTGCTTCCCGTGCGACCGCTTCGTTGATTGAAGTTTTATGTAAATCAGCAAAAACCCGTACGCGCATGAGAGCACCTTCAAGCTCCCGTACATTCGTATTAATTTTAGAAGCAATAAAATTGAAAACTTCATTTGGAATACCTTGAAGGTTTTCTTCTTCGGCTTTGCGGTTTAGAATTGCAATTCGTGTCTCTAAGTCCGGTGCAGTAATTTCAACGGTTAATCCCCAAACGAATCGTGAAACCAGTCGATCAGTCAAATTAGGGATTTCCTTCGGATTTTGATCAGCAGTTAAAACGATTTGTTTGTTGTTGTCATGAAGACTATTGAAGGTATTAAAAAATTCTAATTGCGTCCCATTTTTTTCACTGAAGAATTGCACATCGTCCACCAGGAGTGCATCTAAATCCCGGTATTCCTGCCTAAACTGCTCTTGTGTACCCGTTTTAATAGAATTAATGTAATCGTTCATGAAATTTTCACTCGTCACGTATTTAATCTTTGCATCGGGATTATGAACGAGCATGTTATTGGCGATGGCCTGCATTAAGTGTGTTTTACCAAGACCGACATCCCCATAGATAAGGAGGGGATTGTATAAACCACCCGGTTGCTCGGAAGCAGCAAATGCGGATGCGTACGCAAACTGATTGGTACGTCCTTCAACAAAATTGTCGAATGTATATTCAGGATTGAGTGGTGTTTGAGTTTTATAAGTTGGTTGATCTGGTGCGGGATCCGCTTTTTTCATTAGATCCTTAGTAAGAACATAGATTGGTTCAATTTCTTCACCAGTTTTTTCGTGCAAAATATGCTTTAGTTGAATATTTAAACTCTTCTTCCACCAATTAAGATGATAGTCGGTTGGTAAGACAACCGTTAATTGATGATTTTGAAGAGAGTATGCTTTTGCCGGAGCAACGACGTTTTCGTAAGTCGGTGGAGTGATCGACTGCTTAAACTCGTTTTGGACCGTTTCCCAGAGAGAATCGAGCTCAGTCAAAATAATTCCTCCTCAGAATAAAATAATGTGGATAAATAAAAACCAAGAGTAATTTTATCATTAGTTTTTCTAGTTTTCCACAGGCAGTAAAAAATTTGATCCACAAATTACACAACGCTGTGTGGAAAATACTCACAAGGTTGTGGAAATGTGGAAATATCCACAGAAAATAAAAGATATCCACAACTTTTTGTGGATATCAACAGGGCTAAAAGGTGAAAGAATAGTAATTAACAGGATTTTCCACAAGGTTGTGGATAACTTTGTTGACAACCCTGTGAGTTGGTTATTTTTAGTTAAAAACCCTGTGAATTGGTTCAAAAATCTGATCGTTAAAAAATAACGCTGTGGATTATTTACTTCTTCTTATGGAAAACTAAAAAGTTTTTTCGGCGAAATCGCCCTTTATTGCAGAAAAAAAGTATGATATACTTTGACAGTATGTTTGAAGAGTTTGTCCATTTTGGACGTTAAACCGAACAATTTATTACAATGCCGAGGAGGTGCAAAAGCTTATGAAGCGCACATTTCAACCAAAGAAGCGTCACCGCGCTCGTGTTCACGGCTTCCGCGCTCGGATGAGCACTAGTAACGGTCGCAAGGTATTGGCCCGTCGTCGTCAAAAGGGTCGTAAAGTATTATCTGCATAAAAAAGTCCGTCAAGGCGGCTTTTTTCTCAGTAGGGAGCAGGGCCATACACTTTGCTGCAATTTTAATATTGTGGTGTTGTTATGTTCCTTCTCCCTTTTTTAGTTACTGAGGAGATTAATAATGAGAAAATCATTTCGAGTAAAAAAAGAGAACGAATTTCAACGGGTCTTTGAAACCCATAATTCCGTTGCTAATCATAAGTTTGTGATTTATCAAATGGAAAAGCCTGGTCAACCACATTTTCGAGTGGGGATCTCTGTTGGTAAGAGAATTGGGAATGCTGTTCATCGTAATTGGCTAAAGCGGCGTATTCGACAAACGTTGTTAGAAGTTAAACCACAATTAAAGTCTGAGGTTGATTTCTTAGTGATTGCTCGCCCTGCTGCTGATGGGATGACCATGTCAGAAACCAAGAAAAATTTGGTACATGCTTTAAAGCGTGCCAACCTATTAATTGAGGATTAAAAAATGAAAAAACGTTCAAAAAAACTTGTGAGTTTATTAGGAATTTTAAGTTTAACGCTATTCTTAGCGGCTTGTTCCAATAAACCAATTACTAGTCATAGTACAGGAATTTGGGATCACTACATTATCTATAACTGTTCCCGATTTATTATCTGGCTTTCTAATCACTTTGGTGGTTATGGGATGGGGATTATTATCTTCACCATCATCATTCGGATTATTATTTTACCGCTGATGTATTACCAGACAAAGTCGATGATGCGGATGCAAGAATTAGCGCCTGAATTGAAGAAATTACAAAAGAAGTATTCTTCACGGGATCGCGAAACGATGCAGAAACTACAAGTAGAACAACAAAAGCTTTATAAAGAAGCTGGAGTTAATCCATTTGCTTCCATGTTGCCATTAATTGTCCAATTGCCAGTTATGTGGGCTTTATACCAAGCAATTTGGCGAACAAGTACATTACGTCATGGAACATTTTTATGGCTACAACTAGGACGGCCTGATCCATACTATGTTCTCCCAATCTTAGCGGCGTTGTTTACATTTATTAGTTCTTGGTTATCAATGGCATCAATGCCAGAAAAGAACTCAATGTCAACTGCAATGACATGGTTTATGCCAATTATGATCTTCTTTATGGCGTTAGGTTTTTCATCTGCTATCACTCTTTACTGGGTGGTAACGAATGCCTTTCAAGTTGTCCAAACGTTGCTGTTGCAAAATCCATTCAAAATTAGACGTGAACGGGAAGCAAAGCAACGGGCAGAACGCCAACGGAAAAATAAGATTGCCCATGCTAAACGAAATGCAATGAAGAGTAAACGAAAGTAAAGCAAATGCCACTAGCCTGGCAACCACTAGTTGGTTCCGGCTGGTGGCTTTTTTGTTGAGGTGAAATAATGACAATTTTTACGGGAAAAGATGAAACGGTAGCAATCGAAAAAGCGGTCAAGCAATTAGCGGTTACTAAGGAGCAATTAGTAATAAAGGTTTTGCAAACTGCTCACCATGGATTTTTAGGAATTGGCCGTCGTCCCGCCAAGGTTGAAGTTACACTACGCAGGAAAAATAGTGATCCATCAATATCAGCGGTGAATAGAGATAAGCAGCGTGAAGAAAACGAACAACCTAAGAAAACAACTCCAGAGATAACAATGACGCCAGAAGAGAAGCTGCAAAAACAAATGGCGGAAAATCATCAACATAATTTAGCTAAAGTGAAGGATGCAATGGTGGGATTAACAGACTATCTAATTGATATTTATCAACAATTGGGGATTACCGTTAAACCACAGCTTCAAGTAGTAAAGGTTCATCATTGTGAAGTCAGTTTAGCGACCAATCGTCCGGGACAAGTGGTCGGCTACCATGGGCGGCGAATAAATGCCATTGAACAACTTGGTGTAGCTTTTTTAAATTACCATGGCGTTCGTGAAGTAGAATTAATTCTTAATACAGGAGATTATCGTGAAAAACGCCGGGCAACGTTGGATAAACTAATGGAGCGGAGCGTAACTCAAGTAATTGCCACAGGGCAAGCAGTCTTTTTGGATCCAATGCCAGCACGCGAACGTAAATATTTACATAAGCTAGCGGAACAACATGCTGAAGTGCGGACGTACTCGCATGGTCGGGAACCATTCCGGAGTATTGTTATCGCGCCACAAAATTAGGTAAGTATTGACATTCAGAACCGGTAAATTTAAAATAACGGTGTTAATTAAATCGAGCTTGTTAGAGTAGTGAAAGTGCTTTGACCATCACCAACGGGGAATCGTTGTTGCTGGAGGGGCACTTTTTTTATTAAGTTAGAAAGGAAGGAAGACAGTGGCAAATTCAGAATTTGATACCATTACCGCAATCTCAACCCCGGTTGGGGAAGGTGGAATATCAATTATTCGGGTTAGTGGTGAAGAAGCAATTCCGGTAGTGAAAAAGCTTTTTAAGGGAAAAGACCTAGCAAAAGTGGCTAGTCATACCATTAACTATGGACATATTATTGATCCCCAGACTAATCAAGAAGTGGATGAAGTCATGGTTTCCGTAATGCGGGCACCTAAAACTTATACAAAGGAAGACGTTGTTGAAATTAATTGTCATGGTGGCTTACTAGCGACTAACCGGATCTTGCAGTTGACGATTGGTGCTGGAGCACGGATGGCAGAACCAGGAGAATTTACTAAACGTGCCTTTTTGAATGGACGACTGGACCTTTCACAGGCGGAAGCGGTGATGGATTTAATCCGTGCTAAGACCGATAAGTCAATGAAGGTGGCGTTAAACCAACTTGATGGGAATTTATCACACTTAATCAAACATCTGCGTAAGGACATTTTAGATGTGCTGGCGCAAGTGGAGGTTAACATTAATTATCCAGAATATGACGCGGTTGAAGAAATGACCAGCAAGCTTCTACGGGAAAAGGCAATTGAAATTCGCCAAAGAATCGAGGGGCTTCTTAAAACTGCTAAGCAAGGCAAAGTTTTACGTGACGGTTTAGCAACCGCGATTATTGGTCGCCCCAATGTCGGAAAATCGAGTTTATTAAATTCATTGTTGCATGAAGATAAGGCGATTGTAACTAATGTGGCCGGGACCACGCGAGACGTGATTGAAGAATATGTCAACGTTAATGATGTACCACTCAAGTTAATTGATACTGCAGGAATTCGGCACACCGACGATACAGTCGAGAAGATTGGGGTAGAAAGAAGCCGACAGGCAATCGATACGGCAGATTTAATTTTGTTATTAATTGATAGCTCTCAACCGCTCACCAAAGAAGATCAGCAATTAATCGCACAAACCGCAAATAAGCCGCGAATCATTATCTTTAATAAGAGTGATTTGCCAACGAAGGTTGATCAAGATAAACTGCAAGCGCTCGTTGATGGCGATAAAATAATCACGGCCTCGATGACTAAGCATGAGGGAATTGATGAGTTAAGTGCTGCAACTAGTCATCTATTCTTTAATGAAGGAATTGAAAGTAACCAAAATAATGTTATGGTCACGAATGCGCGGCATATTGGGTTACTACGTCAAGCAGATCAAGCTTTGGGCGATGTATTAAAGGGCCTGGATGATGGGATGCCAGTTGATTTAGTTCAAATTGATATGACACGGGCCTGGGATTTACTTGGTGAAATTACCGGTGACAGTTACCAAGATGAGCTATTAGATCAATTATTTAGTCAATTCTGTTTAGGAAAGTAGCAAGGAGATTAGCGATGAAAACAGGAGAAGCAGTTCAATATGACGGTGGCAATTACGATGTAATCGTAGTTGGTGCTGGCCATGCGGGATCAGAAGCGGCGTTAGCGGCGGCCCGGATGGGGAATAAAACATTATTAATTACAATTAGTTTGGAAATGGTGGCGTTCATGCCTTGTAACCCATCACTAGGGGGACCAGCAAAGGGAATTGTTGTCCGTGAAATTGATGCCCTTGGCGGTGAAATGGGCCACAACATTGATAAGACCTACATCCAAATGCGGATGCTTAATACTGGTAAAGGCCCTGCAGTGCGAGCACTACGGGCCCAAGCGGATAAGCATGCCTACCATCGGCAGATGAAACTAACAATTGAAAAAGAACCAAATTTAGCATTGCGTCAAGGAACGGTTGACGATTTGATTGTTGAAGATGGGGTATGTAAAGGAGTCATTACCAATACTGGTGCTCGCTATGGAGCAAAAGCGGTTGTACTAACTGTTGGGACAGCTGCGCGGGGCAAAATCATCATCGGTGAACTCCAGTATGAGTCTGGTCCTAATAACTCTAAGAGTGCTACTAAGTTGTCTGAATGCTTGGAGCGTTTAGGCTTTGATCTAGAACGTTTCAAAACTGGGACCCCACCACGAATTAACGGAAACACAATCCACTATGATGAAACTGAAGAGCAACCTGGTGATGAAGAACCAAACCACTTCAGTTTTGATACCCCGGACAGTCAGTATTTAGCGTTATCAGATCAAATCTCTTGTTGGTTAACATATACTAACCTTCATACTCATGACCTCATTCGTGCTAACCTCGATCGTGCACCTATGTTTTCAGGAGTAATCAAGGGGGTAGGACCGCGTTATTGCCCATCAATCGAGGATAAGATTGTCCGGTTTGCCGATAAGGATCGTCACCAATTATTTTTGGAACCAGAAGGACGAGATACTGACGAATATTACGTTGATGGTCTCTCAACTTCAATGCCAGAAGAAATTCAGCAAAAAATGCTGCATTCTGTCAAAGGACTGGAAGATGCGCAACTAATGCGGCCTGGTTATGCGATCGAGTATGATGTGGTGGCACCATACCAATTGCACCCGACACTAGAAACAAAGAAGATTAAGAACTTGTACACTGCGGGACAAACTAATGGGACATCCGGTTATGAAGAAGCCGCTGGGCAAGGTCTAATTGCCGGAATTAATGCTGGACGCCGTGCACTAGGAAAGAGTCCGTTTGTATTGAAACGTTCCGATGCCTACATTGGGGTCATGATTGATGACTTGGTTACTAAGGGCACCAAGGAACCATATCGACTATTAACCAGTCGGGCTGAATACCGTTTGATTTTACGGCACGATAATGCAGACTTTCGGTTAATGGAAAAGGGTCATGCAATCGGTCTTGTCAGTGATGAACGACTAGCCAAGATGGAAACAAAGAAGCAGCACGTTGCGGATGAAATTAAACGTTTGGAGAGCTTTCGGATTAAGCCAAAGACGGCGGCTGATGAGTTTATTCAAGCCAATGGTGATAATCCTTTGAAGGATTCCTTAACGGCAGCGGCATTACTGCGGCGGCCATATGTAACTTATCAAAAATTATTAGAGTTTATTCCGGCACCAACAACTGCCCTGGATCGTCAGGAAGCTGAACAAGTTGAAATTCAGATTAAGTATGCGGGTTATATTAAAAAAGAAGAAATCAAGGTTAACCGCTTGAAGCGGATGGAAGCGAAAAAGATTCCAGCCAATATCGACTATGAAGCAATTGATGGATTAGCTACTGAAGGTCGTCAAAAGCTCGAAAAGATTCGTCCAGAAACACTCGCCCAAGCATCACGAATTAGTGGAGTCAATCCGGCTGATTTGGCGATTTTGAGTGTCTATATTCAGCAAGGACGAATTGCCAAGATCAGTCCTGAAGAAAATTCTGAAAAATAATAAAAGTTCAGACAAGATAGTAGATATTTTAATTTAAAATGTACTATCATTAACCTGAATATTTATGTAATTCGGGGATGGAAGAATGAAAACATTACGGCAAATTTTTAGTTGGGTCATTCCGGTAGTAATTGGTTTAATCTTGGCCTTGTTGATTCGGCAATTTTTATTTCAAAATGTCCGAGTTGATGGTCCGTCAATGCTGCCCAATTTGGTAAATAATGAACGGGTGTTTAGTTTTAAACAATCCAAAATTCACCGGGGGAGTGTGGTCGTCTTTAATGCGGATGGCGTGGATCCCCAAGTTTCTACTAAGACTGATTACGTTAAGCGGGTAATTGCAGTTCCTGGTGATACCGTTAAATCGCAAAATGGAAACTTGTATGTTAACGGTAAAAAAGCAAACCAAAGCTATATCAAGATGGACCAACGAAAAGCGGGGACTGGTAATTGGACTCTCAAGAGTATTTCTAAACAGAACAATTGGGTCCGGAATGCTGGCGCAACTAAGGTTCCTAAGGGCGAATATTTCGTGTTAGGGGATAACCGAACAGTTTCTAATGACAGTCGTTACTGGGGTTTTGTACCCAAGAATAAAGTTGATGGAGTAGTAAAGGTTGGTTTTTGGTCTAAGAATAAGACCCGTAAATACAACGTTAACCAATTCTGGAAGCATTACTTTGCCAATTAAAATAAGAGGGCGTGACAGAAGTCATTTATAGCTTCTGTCACGCCCTCTTTTAATATCTAATATTTTCAGGAGAGGGAAAGGTTATATTAATTTAATCTGCTGATTTTTGCTTTGTGGCTGGTGAATCGAAAATCGCGAAGGCGCGCACTGGGAAGCCAGGTGCTTTTTCAGCTTTGGGAACGGAAATTAAAATTTCGGCTCCGGTTGCTGGCACTCGATCAAGGTTATCAAGGAGTTCTACTTGGTAGTGACCGTGAGAAAGGACATAATATTCACCAACGAGGCCATCTTGTTGCTGAGTTGCAGTATCCGTATCAAAAGTTTCGTGACCATTAGCTGCCGCATGGCGAACTTCATAGATATATTTAAGCGCCTCTAGGGACCAGGCTGGATAATGATTTTGACCATTAGGATCTGGATTGGCAAATTTTTCTTGAGAAGGCCAACGTTTACTCCAATCGGTTCGTAACGCAACGAAAGAGCCTTCCGGAATGTTACCGTGAGTCTTTTCCCATGTTTTGATGTCCTTGACGGACAGACTAGCATCTGGATCTTTGGCAGCCTGCTGACTGAAATCAATGACCACTAGTGGTAAGACCAGGTCTTTAAGGGAAAGGTCTTCAACATATCGATCATCGTCCTTATAAAAATGAACTGGCGGATCGATATGGGTACCATATTGACCAGGAAATGTGTATTCTTTGACGAAAAAGCCGTCAGAATGGGTAAAAATAGTTTTAAATTCTGCAGGATGAAATTGGGGAAAGCGGGGGCTGCCAGGACCAAAGGTGTGCGTTAAATCAACCCATTCCTTACTTTTAAGTTGGTTAAATAGTGCTTAAACGTTGTTACTCATTGCGTTCCTCCTTATTTGGTGTTCCAAACTTCAGCGGCAATTTCTTTAACGAATTTGATCTTATTCCATTGCTGTTCCACGGTTAAAATGTTTCCCTCTTCAGTTGAGGCAAACCCACATTGGGGACTGAGACACAGTTTATCTAATGGATGGAATTTAGCTGCTTCGTGAATTCGTTTGATAATGGTTTCGCGATCTTCTAGCTCACCGGATTTAGAGGTTACAAGACCAAGGACAACGTACTTATCTTCAGGAACCTTAGCGAGTGGTTCAAAACCACCCGCCCGATCAGAATCATATTCGAGGTAGAAGGCGTGAACGTTTTCTTGAGCAAGGAGAGTATCAGCAACTGGTCCATATCCTCCAGCGGCTGCCCATGTTGAATGGTAGTTACCTCGGCAGACGTGGGTATTAATGGTTAGATCATCTGGTAAGTCAGCAATCGCCGCATTATTAACTTTTAAGAACCGTTCTTGAAGTTCCTTAAGTTGTGATGTGTCTGCATTCGGATCCTTCTTTTTCAAATTGGCAAAATTATTGACAGCGATGCCCCAGGTACAGTCGTCAAGTTGTAAAGTCCGACAACCAGCTGCATACAAATCTTCGATTACTTGATGATAGGCAGCGGCAACGTCATGGTCAAGTTCATCAAGAGAGGCGTAAGCATTCTTGACGCTCGCTTGGTTTTCGGGCCGAATTAATTCTTCAAGAAATTGAGCTGGCGCAGGAATCGTTTGTTTAACTTGGATTCCATCAGTAACATGGTCCCGCACGAATTTAAAATGTTCAACAAAGGGATGATTTTCACCAGAAATTTTACCAACAACCTGAGCTGAATCATTACGGGTTTCTTCATCATGGAAGAAATAACCATGTTCAAGCTTGACATGCTTCACGCCCTGTAAACCCCAAAAGAAATCAAGGTGCCAATAACTACGACGAAATTCACCATCGGTAACGGCCTTGAGACCCACGGCTTCTTCTTGCTTAATTAAATCAATAATGGCGTGATTTTCGACTTCAGTTAATTCGTCTTGACTAATTTCGCCATTATTAAATTTTTCGCGAGCGGTTTTTAACTTTTCCGGACGTAAAAAACTGCCAACAATGTCATAACGGAATGGTGATTTAGTGCGAGTTGTAAATTTAGTCATAAATAAAACTTCCTTTCTAAAGTACAAAAAAAGTCCCTAGAATCAATGACCATTACTGGTGTTGATTCTAGGGACGCTGGTTAATCAATAATCAATAGCGTGTTACCACCCTAATTTAGTCCAGTCTCACGACTGCACTCTCAGTAGGTACTCCACGAAAATGTGGAAGACCCAGGTACGATAACGGGTACCACTCCGTAAGCTGCTTGCGAGTGCTCACAACTTCCATCGCTCCGAGACCATCTTCATTAACTTTCCCAACGCTGCTTCCCATCTAACGCAGTTCTCTGGAGAAGGGGGCATTAACTACTCATCTCTTCATCACGGTTATTTAAATCTTGCTTAGAATATTATAATCGAATTTTAATTTTGTCAACCATCATTTTTGATTTTTTTAGAAAGTCGGGGAAGGACCCTTTGTCACAACAGATCAATGATAAAATAAGGACAATAGATAAACGGAGGAATTGTGATGAGTACTTTAAAGTTTATTCTTGGTCCAGCTTCAAAGGATCATCAGCATGCACTAGTTCAAGAACTACATCAACAACTGGTTGCCCACCCTAACGACCAGTTCTTTTTTCTTGTACCAAACCATATTAAATTTTCAACCGAAATTGATGTTCTCAATCAATTGAAAAACTTGGGTGATTCAACGGATGTATACGCTCAGTCACGAGTTCAAGTTCTTTCTTTTACCCGATTGGCATGGTTTTTATTGCGCAATGATCCTCATTATCAAACACCCCGGATTTCTGACGTAGGTCTAACGATGTTAGTCGCTAAAATTATTCGTGAATTGCCAGAAGACGATTTGAAAATGTTCGCGAAGGAGGCACATCGGTACGGTTTTATGCAGGATCTAACTGCACAACTGATTGAACTGCAAAATGCCAATGTCGATCCGCAAGACCATGATGCAATTATTGAGCGGGTTCAAAAGTGGGCAGATGAACATCAAGAACGGATTTCATCGGCATTTTTGGATAAAATGACGGTGCTCTTTAAAGTTTACGCAGCATTTGAACAGGGATTAATAGGACGACTAAATTCAAGTGCGGTTTACCAATTACTGATTAAACGGCTTGCTAAAGATGATTTTTCTCATACGCATTTTTTCTTAAACCGTTATAATGGTCAGTTTTCCGCGATGGAAGAGCAAATCGTAGAAACAATGATCAAAAAAGCAGCCTCGACCACGATTGGCTTGGTTTTGGACAGACCATATCGAGGGACAACGCTACCGGATCCGAATAATCTTTTTTATCAATCAGGAATGCAATATCATCGGTTAGCAGAGTTCGCAGAACAACAACCAAATGTAATACTGGTGGATGATCAAGTGGTCACAGTAAACCGCGTTAGTGATGGATTAGTTGAAGTTGAAGAGTGGATGAAAGCCCAGGCGCAATTTACGATCCCAGAGCAACAACCCCGAACCGATCAAGGGGTACATTTTTTTACTGCACCAACGCGGGTTGCAGAACTGCAGCGGGTTGCCGCTAAAATCCGTCAATTAGTGGCTAGTGGTCAGTACCGTTACCGTGATTTCTTGATTTTAACGCGGCACTTAGATGGTTATACGACAATGTTGAAACCAGTGTTTGATGCAAATGAAGTGCCGATTTTTAACGATAATGATCGTTCAATGGCTAATCACCCGTTAGTAACATTACTGGAAGCCATTTTTAAAATTGCTGATCACTGCTTTCAATTGCCAGATGTATTGCAGCTTTTAAAAACGGGGTTAGTGGTACCTCAAGAACGTGATGAAAAAGGGCGGAGTTATTATCCAAGTCAACGATTTATGTCAGCAGTGTATACAACGGAAAACTGGTGCTTAAAGTATGGGAAAACTGGTCATGCATGGCTAGAACAAGCGGAATGGGAATTTACTCCACACGTGGACCCACCAATTTTGGCAAATAATGAACAATTAAAAAAGCGTGAACAGCAACAAACTAGCCAGATTAATTGGGTCAAGAGTATCGTTCGCGATCAATTAGCACCGTTCATTAAAGAATTACAAGGTGCTTCTGATGGACAGACAGCAGCTCAAATCTTATATCAAGGATTAATCAATTTAGGAGTTCGCGAACAACTTGAGCAGTGGGCAAAGGCAGCAACTAAGCGTGGCCAGATGGATCTTGCTCAACAACCGCAGCAAGTTTGGAACACCATGGTTAACCTGCTGGATGAATACGTAACGGTGTTGGGGAATGAAGGAACATTTGATTTAACTGAATTTGCGGAAGTTATTCAGGTTGGTTTCCAAACGGCGACGTATTCGCAGATTCCTTCGACGATGGATCAGGTCTTGGTTTCCGAAACGGGAATTGTACAAACTAACCAACGTAAGATTGTTTTTATGATTGGCGCAACTGATGACGTCATGCCAGAAATTAAAATTAGCGAAGGCTTGTTAAGTGATCCAGACAAACAGCTTCTCACTCAGGGACTAGCGGATGGACAATTTTTGCCAGTTTCTGGAACGCAACGGATTGATAATGAAGCAATGGTGAACTATTTGGGGATGCTTAATGCGCGTGAACAGCTATACTTATCTGCTCCTGTGATGGGGAGCAATGAGGAGCGGGTTACAATGTCCCCATATTTGGTGGGTTTAGCAACCTATTTCGGCCAGTGGGATGCGGATAATAATCAGTTACGAAATGACTTACCATTTGCACCAGAACCGCGCGCTGATTTTGCAAAGTTAGAACCATTTGTTAGCGCGCCAGCGGCAACATTAACCAATTACGTCCAAGTGGAGCGGCAGGCAAAGAATGCTGGGCAAACTGTTAGTGCAGGTTGGCGAAATATTTCCCGGGAAATGAATCATGAACGCCTGGGTTGGTTAAAATCGAGTTTGAATTACCAAAATCAAACTACCAAACTGTCACCGGAGATGGCAGCACAGCTCTATGGTCACTTAGATCCAGACGTCTTAAAGCAAGCGACGGCAGCGGGCGATAATTTTGATTGGACGACAGTTAGTGATGACCAACGGCATAATACTTTGGCAACCTCCATTTCACAGTTGCAGACGTTTTACCGCAATCCATACGAATATTTTTTGAAGTTTGGCTTAGATTTGCAAAAACGAGAAGAATTGGAAATTACCAATGCGAATTCAGGAACCTTCTATCATGATTCGTTAGAAGCCTTTGTGCGGTTATTGAAACAGAATCAGGTTAAGCTAGCCGAACTCGCTGATGATCAATTAGCATTTTACGTTGCTAAAGCGATGGATTGGGCATTTAGTCGCCAACCGAGTGTGGTTGAACTTGCGGCAAATTATGAACGAATTGCTTATCAAAAGCATCACCTTGAACAGACGGTCTTAACAATGGCCCGAGTACTACGGAATCAGGCTCAATATTCAGCATCCCATCCAGTAACAACGGAACAAAAATTTGGTCATGTTGGGTTGCTAGATGATCGCCATGATTCACAGCCCAGCTATCGGGCCTTAATTTATGAAACTAAAATTCGTAATCAAAAATCATCTCAACCGGACTTAAAACGTAAAGTTTACCTTCGGGGCCGAATTGATCGGGTTGATGCAGTTCGTGGTGATCAGCAGGATTACCTAACAGTTGTCGACTATAAGTCTGCTAATAAGGAATTTGACTTAGTTGATGCCTACGAAGGGTTAGACCTACAGATGCTAACGTATCTTAATAATTTGCAGGCAAATTTAGATATTGCTAATCCAGATCGCCAAAGCGCAATTGCGGGTGCATTATACTTACACCTGTTTGATCCGCATTATCAATATAAGAATATTATTAAAAAGAATCCTGAAATTACAGAACTTCAAAATCATGAGTTCAAAGGAATTTTGTTGAATAATGATGCTGTCTTGCGTCAAATTGACGAAGGATTAGCAGCGGCAAAACCAAATCCACTTATCCTTGGGGTTAGCTATACTAAATCTAAGGATCTCATTAAGGCTAAAAAAGGTTCATTATTAGTTGATCAAGAACAACTGAAGCGACTGTTGGCGCGGAATAAGCAGTTGATTATTACAGCAGCGCAACAAATTTTTAGCGGAAATGTGGCACTCAAACCATTCCGCCGCGATCAGCGAACGGGATTAGATTACAGTGATTATCTTGATATTTACCATTTCGATAGTTTACTCGATCAAGATAAGTATCGTGAAATCATTCTGACCGATGATGATGTGATGAAGAAACTGAAAGATGAGGGGACAAATAATGAGTAGTTTTAAACCAACCCCAGAGCAAACGCGCGCGATTAATGATCGGAACCGGGATATTTTAGTTTCAGCTTCCGCTGGTTCCGGTAAAACGGCGGTCTTAGTTGATCGGGTGGTTAAGCTCTTAAAAGAAAATCGTCATCTAAATATTGACGAGATGCTATTGGTAACCTTTACGAAGGAAGCTGCTAAAAATATGCGGGAGCGGATTCGTAAGCGTCTGGTTGCTGATAGTAATGATCAGCACATGAAAGCTCAGATTAATCGGTTAGCACTAGCTAATATCAGTACGATTCACTCCTTTTGTGAACAGGTAATTAAACGTTATTACTATGTGATTGGATTAGATCCACAGTACCGGTTAGTTACGGATGCTACCGAGCAGGCGCTTTTAAAAGAACAAGTTTGGAATGATTTACAGGAAAAGCGGTTTAAAGAAGACTATGCGAAGGCTGATCCAAGTGAATGGCATTTTAGCCAGTTGGCGGAAAACTTTGTGGATGCAAAGTCAAATGTTGGCGAGGGCCTGCAAGAAGTGGTTGAAAAGCTTTATCAAGAGGCTAATGCCCAACCTGATCCGGATCAATGGTTATCACAAACCGTAAGAAACTACCAATTTGGTGATGACCCAATTATCCAAACGACCTTTTATCAACAAACGCTACTCCCCATTTTGCTGCAGTTCTTTGACCAATTGATTGCCGATTGGGAAGAGTTGGCTACTAAAGCATCCACCAGTGGGTTTGATAATCTTGCTGAGACGCTCACGGGTGATTTAATTCTGGTTAAAGATTTACAAAAGTCATTAACAACTGCAACTTGGGATGAGTTGCAAGCCCAAATATCCGGAATCAAATTTGGCAGACTGAAAACGCAACGATTTAAGGATGATCCAGATGGTAAGGCTCAGTATGATGAATTAAAAAATGGGCGTAATGAACTCAAAAAGCGTTTGAAAACCTTACAAGATAAATATTTTCAGTATGATGAGCGGCAATTGCGTGCCAAAACAGCTGCTGCTCGGATGTTGGTGGAAGAATTGGTCAGCGTCACCAAGGATTTTCGGCAGTCCTATCAAGAGGCTAAACTTGCTCGTCATATGCTCGACTTTAGCGATTTAGAGCATTACGCTTACCAGATCCTAACTAATCAGAGTGATGCAGGTAAGCAAGTTTTGAACGAATTACGCCATCACTATCGTGAAATACTGGTTGATGAATACCAAGATACTAACCGTCTTCAGGATGATTTATTGAATCAACTGCATGATCCGCAGCTTAATCACCTTTTTATGGTGGGGGACGTTAAACAGTCAATTTATCGTTTCCGCCAAGCTGATCCAACGTTATTTTTGGATAAGTATGAACGTTATCAATCATCATCTAAAAATGATGAAACTATCATATTAGCAGAAAATTTCCGGTCTATGAATAATGTGACAGAGTTTACTAATCTGGTCTTTACGCAATTAATGGATCGGACAGTTGGGGAAATGCCATATGATGATCAAGCGCAATTAAAGTTTGCGGCAAAGTGGTATGATCCAAAGGAAGTTTCTCCTGTGCCAACTGAGCTGATGGTTTATGATGCAAATGCTGATAATGAAACAATCGTAGATAAGGAAGAAAATCAGCAAAGGTATATCAAACTACCGGAGGGATCGGATAAGTACGCCGGTGAAGTTTGGATGGTTGCGATGCGCATTCGCCAAATGTTAGATAATCAAGAGTGCATTTATGATCCAGAATTAGGACATGAACGCCCGATTCAGCCGGCGGACATTGTAATTCTTGAGCGAACCAAAAGCCCGAACAACCGAATTGTGGAACAATTTGGCCAATTAAACATTCCGGTGGTGGTTCAAGATGTACAAAATTATTTCAAAGCGACTGAAGTGCGTACGATGATTTCGTTACTGAAAGTTATTGATAATCCTTATCAAGATATTCCGTTAGTTGCGGTATTGCGCTCGCCAATTGTTGGATTGACGGAACCAGAAATGGCTTACCTGCGGATTAATCATCGTTATGGTAATTTTTATGAAGCTGTTCAATTTTTTACTCAGCAGGATCCTGAACAATGGTCAGCAACAACGGATGTGAATTTAGAAAAGTTACACGTGAAACTTTCGCGATTTTTGGACCGGTTAACTAAATTTAAAGTTACGGCTCAACAGGAATCGTTAGTGGATCTTATTTGGCAAATTTATCAAACAACTGGTTATCTGGACTATGTTGGAGGAATGCCCGGTGGTAGCCAACGGCAAGCCAATTTACACGCGTTATATGAACGGGCACACACTTATGAACAATCCAGTTTTAAAGGCTTGTATCAATTTATCCATTTTATTGAGCGGATGCAAAAGCGGGATGAAGACTTAGGGGAAGCTCCAGTTGAGCTGGCAACGGATGCCGTTAACGTGATGACCATTCACGGTAGTAAAGGTTTGCAATTTCCAATCGTTTTTGTTATCGATATGAATCACCATTTTAACTCTCGAGATGTTGCGGGAAACTTAGTAATTGAGCCGCATTTGGGGATTGGAATTCGCTATTTGGGGGATGCTCCAATGAAGGGTGATGACCAATCGTTAACTGCAGAGAACATTAAGGTAACTTATGATTTGCCACAGCGGACAGTGGTTGCCGATGCAATTACCCGCGCTAACCGGGCGGAAGAAATGAGGTTGTTGTATGTAGCCTTGACCCGAGCCGAACAGCGACTGATTTTAACGGGATCGGTAAATGAAAAGAATTCTAAAAACAACTTAAAGGCACTAGGCAAACAATGGTCGAAGGGCCTTCAAGGATTTCAAACGGTATTGGGCCCACAGTTACGACTTGATAGTCGATCGATGCTCGACTGGATTGGCTTGACCCTTGTTCGCACTCCCCAGTTTGATCCTCAGGTAATGAAAATGGATACGGAGGGGGCGCCCCATCAGCTTGGTTTACCAAAAGCTGATTATTCTATGCAGTTGTGGACAGCAAATGGGGTCGAGAAAGAACTCGCTAAACTGCGGACTGCGCATCGGGAAACAATTGTTGGCGGCGCAGGAAGCCAGCCATTAACTGCTGATGAGCGACAATTTATTCATCGGGTTTTAACGATGAAGTACCCGTATCCAGCCGCAACTAAGACGACTGCTTACCAATCTGTATCAGCGATTCGGGATGTTTTTGCTAATCAAGATCCGGATGACGCACAGATGGGGCGGCTAACTTTCAATAAGACGGAAGTTAAGGATGAAGGGCAATATTTGCAAAGTAGCTTTAATCAACCGCGATTTATGCAGACCGGTGATTCAGCACCAGCACCAACAGAAGTGGGAACGGCCACGCACTTGGTTTTCCAAATGTTAGATTTGACAACTGGCGAAGTGACAGCAGACCGAGTCCAACAAACGATTGATCAATTAGTTCGGGAACGCCTAATTGCGAACCGCCGAATTGCTGCTCAAATTGACGTCGCTGGAATCGTTGAATTTTATCAAACGGCATTGGGGCAGCGAATTTTACAGCAGCCCGCCGCGGTGGTTCGTGAACAACCATTTTCGATGCTATTGGAAGGAGATCAGTTATTTAAGAATTTAGACCATGATGATGGTCAGATTCTGATCCACGGGATTATTGATGGTTATCTCGAGGATAATCAGGGAATTGAGCTGTTTGACTACAAGACGGATTATTTGTTACCCCATGATGACCAGCGACTGGCTGAAATTGTGGACCGTTATCAAGGACAGGTTAATTTATATGCGGCTGCCCTGCGACAGATGACTGGGCTGCCCATTAGTCACCGGTACTTATACTTGGTAAAAACCGGTACTTTATATGAATTATGATGAAAGGGGATTTTCTCAAATGGAATTCAAGAATATTAATACAATGCGGAAACTTAATAATGGGGTCAAAATCCCGTGTGTTGGTTATGGAACGTTTCGCACACCAGAAGACGTTGCGGAACGAGCAGTCGCTGATGCCATTGAAGTTGGTTATCGGCATATTGATACGGCAGCGGTGTATGGGAATGAAGAAGCCGTTGGTCGGGGGATTAAGGACGCGGGAATTAATCGCAAAGAACTCTTTGTCACCAGCAAACTCTGGAATACAGAACGCGGCTATGAGTCCACAAAAAAGGCTTTGCAAGATAGTTTAGACCGGCTGGGTCTTGACTACTTAGACTTGTACCTAATTCATTGGCCAGCAAATGAAAAACAATTTGGCGCTGATGCCAAACGCTTAAATGCAGAAACATGGCGGGCAATGGAAGAGATGTACCATGAAGGTAAAATTCGTGCCATTGGGTTAAGCAACTTTATGCCCCACCATGTTGCAGAGCTAATGGAGACAGCTGAAATCAAGCCGATGGTAGATCAAATTGAAGTTCATCCGGGTTGGCCGCATACTGAAGAAATTAAAAAGTTGCAAGCGATGGACCTTTTGGTAGAAGCGTGGGCACCATTGGGTGGTCAGGGCTCATCGGTCTTGGAGAATGAAACTTTGCAACAAATTGCCGCACGGCATCATAAGTCGGTTGCACAGGTTTGTTTACGCTGGGTCCTCCAACAAGGAGTTCTACCATTGCCAAAGTCCGTTCATGTTTCACGAATGCAACAAAATACAGATTTCTTTGATTTTGAACTCACGCCAGATGAAATGAAGCAAATCAGCGCACTCCGGGATCTGGGTGGTCAATGCGCGGATCCAGATGAAGTTGATTACTAATGGCAAAGCGGTTTTGGAAATGGTGGCAAATTTGTGGAATTGCCCTAACTGCAGATGTATTCATTCAAAATGGTTGTTTGCCGCTTCTGCGGTTAATTAATACGTGGCTCCTTCCTCAGGCGGAAGTGCCCTTCGTCTCGATAACGAATGTCGGACGAATTTTAACCCATCATCCATGGATATTTGTGGCAGTCATTAGTGAATTAATAGTTATCTGCGTCCTTTCTTTAATTCTTTTCATGACGATCATGGTTGCAATTGGAGAAATTAATCGTGGAGTTCTTAGTTGGCATCGCTTTATTCATCGTGAAATGCAAGTCATTAAAAAATTTAAGTGGTGGATGGTGCCATTATTTTTGGTTGAGTTTGTAGCATTAGCTCCGTTGCTGAGTATTGCGTTTCGCACACCGCTACTAAGTAATTTACGAATTCCAGAAGTGATTTTGGATTATGGAACACGGACCAGTTTACTACTGGGACTGACCGGTTTAATATATCTGATTTGCTTTGGGATCACCTTTCATAATGGTGGAACATTAACGAAAGTGGCAATTGCTTCAGATGTGCATTTAATTCACGATCATCAAATAATTTTACGATTCTTTCGAGGATTGATAATAACGGGGATTCTGAGTTGGTTAATTAATGGTGGGTTGTTAGTAATCCAAAAAGTTAGCGGTAGTAATAACCGTGAATTGAGTATTGTCTGTTTAACGCTTGCGCAAATAGTGGCACTTTTTCTGGGTAGTTGGCTATTGATGTGCTGGGGAGAATTGACCGCTGGTGGCCGGATTACGACCCCACGACCGAATAGGTGGTGGAGCGGATGGAGTTTCATGATGTTAGTCCTGGTTGTTTGTGAAACAAGTCTGAGTAGTAACAGCTATTTTCAACCTTCACGGTTAACTGCTCCAGTTACGATTTCGCATCGTGGCGTAGCTAACCATAACGGAGTACAGAATAGTATTGCGGCATTAAAACGGACAAATAAGGACTATCACCCTGATTATGTTGAAATGGATGTTCATGAAACGAAGGATCACCAATTTGTGGTGATGCATGATGAAAATCTACGAAAATTAACTGCTGTGAAGCGCCGACCAAATCAATTGACACTTGAACAGTTAACACATTTAACAATGCATGAAAATGGCCAGACAGCGAAAATTGCGAGTCTAGATAATTATTTACGGGTAGCTAATCAATTGCATCAAAAGCTTATTATTGAGTTAAAGACGACCCAAAATGACTCACCGGATGTTGTAGTGCGGTTTAATCGGCAGTATGGACAGTTGATTGTCCATCGTCATTATCTTGTTCATTCGCTGGATTATGGACTAGTCAGCCGTTTACAACGGCTTAATCCGCGGATGAAGATCCTATACTTACAAGCGTATAATTTGACTAATCCGCAATTACAGATCAAGGGATTTAATAACGAGTATTCGTCTCTGAACGAACGGTTTATTAATGCGGCGCACCGGCAACCGGTTTATGCCTGGACAGTTAATAACTCAGGGGCGATGAATCAATTAATTAACCAGCATGTGGACGGAATTGTCACGGATGATGTGCCAACTCTCCAACGAACAATTCGGCGAACGTTAAGGAGCCAAACGGATGCGGAACGATATTGGAGTTATTTGAATCCAATTGCTAATTTGCCATAAAAAAAGCTCGGTAGAGTATGAAGATGAAACTATGAATGGTTTCTATTACGTTCTCTACCGAGTTTTTTGATTATAGTTCTTTTTGTAAATATTTGGGCAAGGGCATATTTAAAGCCAATACAGCACCAACGATGAGAATGGATCCTAACCAATCCATACTGGTCATGTGCAAATTGAAGAAGACAACGGAACCGATTGTAGCGGTAATCGGTTCAAAGGCGTCCGTCAAACTAAAATTGGTCGCGCTGATGAATTTCAATGAATTAGTAGCTAGCTGAAAAGGAATCAGGGTTCCAATTATTACTACGCCGGCGACGCACCACCAAACAAGATGAGTATGCGGTAAATTTGGTTGAGCAGGATGAAAACAAAAGAGGGCAATTCCGGAGACAAAAATACCCCAGCCGGTAATGGTTAGTGAAGAGTAACCTTGTTTAATCAAATTTTGCGGAATGAGTGTATTTGTAGCAACGCCAATTGCTGAAAGAAGTCCCCAAAAGAGAACGGTTGGGGTGATCGCCAGTTTTGTTAAGTGACCATTAGTAGCCAGGAGGACAACGCCAATAAAGGCAATTAAGGCCGCGATAATTTGAATACGCAGTGGCCGTTGATGGCGAAAGATGGCGACATAAGCAATGATAAAGAAGGGACCAATGAACTGGAGAACAGTTGCAATCGAAGCGTTGCCTTCTTGAACGGCCATGAAGTAACAAAATTGAACGGGTAACATACCGAACAAGCCATAACAGATTAGGGTCACAATATTGTGACGATTTTCTTTGAAAATTTTGATCGGATGGCCGCCAACCAACCCAGAAATAATCAATAAGATGGGTCCGGCAGTCAATTGGCGAATTTGCGAGAGCCAAAGCGCATTGATCTGCGGGCTGAGCCTAAAAAGGGCGGTTGCAAATAGCGATGAAATCCCCCACATCATACAGGCCATAATGGCTAATAGGGTCCACAAATGTTCTTTCTTCAAAAAATCACTCCCAATAAAAAGCGGCTGGGGAAATTCCCAGCCTCAAACTCTAAATCTATCTTAACATGAACTAATTTTACTGTGCGAGTAACGCAGTCATCACAGTGATAATTCCAAAAATAATTCCAGGGAAATTACCAATAAAAACTTCCCAGTCACGATGCCGCTTATTTAATGCGTAAGCACACCAGAGAAAACCATTAAAAGCGGCTACCGTTGGCTGAAGGATGTTAACTGGATGTCCATGCAGGTTAGCGACAATCTGTGGGATATATGATACATACATCATAATGGTAAAGATGGAAGCGATGCGACCAATCATGATTGCCGAATGCTTTTCGCCACTCAGCATTTCTTTACGTACATCTTCTAACTTGTTTTTTTGGGCGTCCATGGAACTACCTCACTTTCATTATAAATTTTTACTGTTGATAAGATAGTCCGTTTTTGAAGAGTTGTAAAGATATTTATTGAAATTAATAATCACCATTAAGAATTGAATTTTTAACGATGACGTAATCAACTTTCGTAATGGATTCGAGGTCACGACCGCCCGCGTATGAAATTGATGATTGAAGGTCTTCTTTCATTTCTTGAAGGGTATCTTTGATGGAACCACGGAATGGAACCAACATCTGCTTACCTTCAACGTTGCGGTAAGCACCCTTCTGCACTTCGGATGCAGAACCCCAGTATTGTTTATACTGTTTACCATCAATCGTGATGACGTGTCCAGGTGATTCGAGGTGGCCTGCTAGCATGGAACCGATCATTACCATCGAGGCTCCGAAGCGGACTGACTTGGCGATGTCACCATTGTGACGAATCCCACCATCAGCAATTAACGGCTTCCGAGCAGCTTTACTGCAGAGACGGAGGGCGGCTAATTGCCAACCACCGGTTCCAAACCCAGTCTTAAGCTTAGTGATGCAGGCCTTACCAGGGCCAACGCCGACTTTAGTAGCATCAGCACCAGCGTTTTCCAAGTCACGGACCGCTTCAGGAGTAGCCACATTCCCCGCCGTTACGAATGATTCCGGGAGTTGTTTTTTGATGTATTGGATCATTTTGATAACAAAATCAGAATGTCCGTGAGCAACATCAATCGTGATGTATTCTGGAACTAAATGTTCGGATTTTAGTTGATCGATAAAATCATACTCACTATCCTTAATCCCCACGGAAATTGAAGCAAATAGCCCGCGATCATGCATGTGGCGAATAAAATCAGCTCGGGTTTCTGGAGCAAAACGGTGCATGACGTAGTAATAATCATTTTGTGCTAACCAAACTGCTAAGTCCTCATCAATCACACTCGCCATATTAGCTGGAACCACGGGAATCTTAAACTTACGTGGCCCAAACTGCACGCTCGTATCGGCCTCTTTACGACTCTTAATAATACACTTATTAGGAATCAATTGGATGTCATCATAATCAAAAGTTTCCACTTAGGAAAACCACCTTTCGTAAATCCAAATCGGTCTTAAACCATCTGCTAATATATCAGAACTTGAAAAATAGTCAATATAATTTACGGACATTTCTGAAAAATGTTCCGAAAATAGTTCGCTAAATCTCTTGAATTTTATGAAGGGATTATGTAGTATGATTAAGTAACTGTGTGCTTATAAGTTATAAGAAATGAATAATGAGGTGAATACTTAATGGCATCAGTAGTAATTGTTGGTAGTCAATGGGGAGACGAAGGAAAAGGAAAAATGACCGATTACCTGAGTCAAGAAGCGGATGTGGTTGTTCGTTCCCAAGGTGGTAATAATGCTGGCCACTCCATCGTCTTTGATGGCAAGAAATTTGCGTTACGGCTAGTTCCTTCGGGGATTTTCGGTGCTAAGAAGCTTTCCGTAATTGGAAATGGGGTAGTTGTGAACCCGAAAGCGTTGCTAGAAGAATTGCACTATCTTGAAGATAATGATATTGATGTTTCTGGCTTGCGGATTTCTAATCGGGCACACATCACGATGCCTTACCACATTTTATTAGATAAGTGTGAAGAGAATGCGAAGGGTGACCAGAAGGTTGGGACGACCCAAAAAGGAATTGGACCAACGTACATGGATAAGGTGGCCCGAATTGGGATTCGGATGTGTGACTTACTAGAAAAAGATACTTTTGAAAAGAAGTTAAGCGAAAACCTCAAAATTAAGAATGAAATGTTCACCAAAATTTACGGTGTTGAACCGCTGAAATTTGAAGACATTTTTGATGAATACTATCAATATGGTCAAGAGCTAAAGAAGTACGTTACTGACACTTCCCTATTGATCAATGATGAAATGGATGCTAACAAAAAGGTACTCTTTGAAGGGGCCCAAGGGACGATGTTGGATATTGATGACGGAACATATCCGTACGTTACCTCATCTAATCCTGCAGCAGGTGGTGCTGCTACTGGTGCCGGGGTTGGTCCCAACCGGATTAACCGTGTTGTGGGAATTTGTAAAGCATATACGACCCGAGTTGGGGAAGGACCATTCCCAACTGAATTAACTGATGAAATTGGTGATCACATTCGTGAAACTGGTCATGAATATGGGGTTGTTACTGGTCGTCCGCGTCGGGTTGGTTGGTTTGATGCAGTCGCATTACGTCACGCTCACCGGGTAGATGGTTTGGACTACTTGAGTTTGAACCTGTTGGATGTTCTTTCAGGTTTGAAGACCATTAAGATTGCGCGGGCCTATGAATTAGACGGTCAAGAAATTAATTACTACCCAGCTAGTTTGGCAGAATTGGATCGGTGTAAGCCAATTTATGATGAATTACCAGGTTGGGATGAAGATATTACTAATGTTACTAAGTTTGAAGATTTACCAGAAAATGCCAAGAATTATTTGAAACGGATTGAAGAATTGACGGCAACGCCACTAGCAACCGTTTCAGTGGGGCCAGATCGTGAACAAACGATGATTTTGCATGACCCATGGAAAGAATAGTGAATTTATGAAAAAGTCACGGTGGATTATTTAAAATCCATCGTGGTTTTTTTACTTTGTGAAAATATCCGGTAGCAAATTTATTTTTCACAAAGCTTCTTACTGCCAGTAAAAAATGGTATGTGTGAATTTATGAGCTATCAAAACTTTCGCTTGTGAAATTATAGGAAACGTTTACAATGTGAAATAAGGACAACAAGGAAAGGTGATTTTTAAAATGGCTTATAAAACAATCAATCCATATACTAATGAAGTGGAGCACGAATACTCCCAAGCAACAAACGATGAAATTGAAAAGACATTAGCGGCTGCACATGCGCTTTATTTAAAGTGGCGTGATGGCAGCGAATTGGTAGAACGGAAACGGGTGATCACTCGCTTAGGTGAATTATTACGCAGTAAGAAACATGAAATGGCCGAAATTATGACCCGGGATATGGGGAAGTTAATCGGTGAATCTGAAGGAGAAGTGGAACTTTGTGCATCGTTCTGTGATTATTACGTCCAACGAGCAGATCAATTTTTAGCACCAACCCCGATTTATACAGCATCTGGGAATGCGTATGTTCTACATCAGGCAACCGGAGTTTTGATGGCGGTAGAACCATGGAACTTCCCATTCTACCAAATTGCTCGGGTATTCATTCCGAACTTCTTGGCAGGTAACCCAATGATTTTGAAAGACGCTTCTAATTGCCCAACTTCAGCTCAAGCGTTTGCGGATTTGGTTAAAGAAGCGGGAGCACCAGAAGGTAGTTTAACGAATATGTTTATTGACTATGACCAAGTTGGTGCGATTATTGCTGATAAACGAGTTCAAGGGGTTTGTTTAACTGGTTCAGAACGGGGCGGCCAAGCAGTTGCTACGGAAGCAGCGAAGAATTTAAAGAAGAGTACGATGGAATTAGGTGGTAATGATGCCTTTATCGTTCTTCCAGATGCCGATATGGATAAGTTAGCAGCAATTATTCCAGCTGCCCGGTTGTACAATGCTGGTCAAGTATGTACTTCATCCAAGCGGTTTATCGTTCCTGATAACCTGTATGATGAATTCTTGAAACGGGCGACGGAAATCTTTAGTAATGTTAAGATGGGTGACCCTATGGATCCAGCAACGACTTTGGCACCAATGAATTCAGAAAAGGCGAAGAATAAGCTGCAGAGACAAGTTGATTTAGCAGTAGAGAACGGTGCGAAGGTGGTTTACGGAAATCAACCGGTTGACTTAGCTGGTCAGTTCTTCATGCCAACGATTTTGACAGATATTAGTCGGGATAATCCGATCTTTGATCAAGAAATGTTCGGTCCAGTCATGTCTGTTTACAAGTACCATGACGTTCAAGAAGCAATTGACTTAGCGAATGATTCTAGCTACGGCTTAGGAAATACAGTTTTTGGTAAGAACGTTTCTGAAGCCCGGAAAGTAGCTGCCCAGATTGATACTGGAATGAGTTGGATTAATTCTGGCTGGGCATCACTGCCTGAACTACCATTTGGTGGGGTTAAGCATTCTGGATATGGTCGTGAACTAGCTGAACAAGGCTTTAAGTCCTTTGTTAATGACCATTTGGTTTATGAGCCAGAAGCATAAAAGTTAACTTAGGAAAACCGTCCACTGAGGGCTATAATGCCCTCTGAGTATACAGATGAAATGGAAAATTCATCTTATATATTCGGAGGGCTTTTTCTATGGGAAGAAAATCAAAATACTCGGCGGAGGAAAAACT
>SKEM01000464.1_pt1 | contig 26266 bp, 19 predicted proteins | sample 4826731 | NCBI WGS metagenome assembly SKEM01 (sample SAMN11008809, study PRJNA524170) | human gut metagenome | biome: Human fecal sample; material: Feces; isolation source: fecal sample from pouch patient p37 | host: Homo sapiens | place: Israel: Tel-Aviv | collected 2015-07-27
GGTCAGCCGGGCGGCGCCGTCGCCACGACCGCCCCCGCCCCCGACGCCGACGGCGATGACGGGCAGGGGACCGGGGCCGGTGAGGAGCTCGGCGAGGGCGGCCACGGCACTCAGTCCCGCGGCGTCTCAGGGGCGCCGGTGACGCCGTCGGGTCCTGCGGCGTCCGCGCTCCGACCCATGGACAGGGCGATGCCGTCGAGGATGTCGGTGAGGCTCGTGACGGTGCCGGCCACGGGGCGACCGGAGGCGCCCGTCTCCTCGACGACCCGGCCGATGACCTCGCTCCACACGAGGGCGCCGGCGGCGATGACGTCGCGGCGCCCGGGGCGCAGGTAACCCCAGGACTCGCGCTCGGCGGCGGTGGAGTGGAGGACGGCGTCGCAGGAGGCGAGGGCCTCATCCACCGTGAGCCGGGCTCCGTCGAGGGCCTCGGGGTCGAAGGCGCTCAGCCCCAGGGCGTGGGCGGTGATGGTGGTGATGGTGCCGGCCAGGCCGATGAGCTCACCGGCGCGCCCCACGGGCACGGTGGCGCAGGCGGTGTCGAGGAGGAGGCGGACGTCGTCGCGGGCGGCGCGCTCCGCCTCGGGCGTGACGCCGTCGGCGAGGTGCCGCTCGGTGACGCGCACGGAGCCGGTGTTCATGGAGTAGGCGGCCTCGGGGGCGCGGCGGCCGAGGACGAGCTCGGTGGAGCCGCCGCCGAGGTCGACGACGAGGCGCTCGGGGCCGTCGACGGTCCCGCCGACGCCGAGGAGGGTGCCGGCGAAGGAGAGACGGGCCTCCTCCTCACCGGTGACGACCTCGGGCTCGACGCCGAGGACCTCGCGGACGCCGTCGACGAAGTCGGCGCGGTTCTCGGCGTCGCGGGTGGCGCTCGTGGCCACGAAGCGGGTGCGCTGCGCGCCGAGCTCGCGGGCGGTGGCGGCGTAGGAGCGCAGGGCCGTCATGGTGCGCTCGAGCGCCTCGGGGTCGAGGCGACCGGTGCGGTCGACGCCCTGGCCGAGTCGGACGATCTCGTTGAGTCGGGTGACCGGGGTGAGAGCGGGCCCGCTCGCACCGGGCTCGCGGAGGTCGGCGACGAGGAGGCGGATGGTGTTGGTGCCGCAGTCGATGGCGGCGACGCGGGTCATGGCGACGGGCTCCTGGGGGGTGCGAGCTGGGCGGGGGGGCGTCTCGACGGGACCGGGTGTCGGGCGCGCTCAGCAGGAGCAGCGCTCGGAGTCCCACAGGCCGCGCTCCTTGAGCACGGCGAGGGTGCGGTCCCCGATGGGGTTGGTGCCGGGGCCGGCGGCGAGGGCGTGCCCGAGGAGGGCGTGGAGGCACTTGACGCGGGTCGGCATGCCGCCGGCGGAGACGCCCTCGATCTCCTCGACGGCGCCGAGCTCGGCGCGGCGGGCGAGGTAGTCCTCGTGGGCGCGGGCGTAGGCGGCGGTGAGCTCGGGGGCCTCGGCGAGCTCGGCGTTGTACTGCTCCATGAGGTGCTCGGCCTCGAGGGTGGAGCAGCCCTTCACGGCCGCGGGGTGGGTGAGGTAGTAGCTCGTGGGGAATGGCGAGCCGTCGGGCAGGCGCGGTGCGGTGCGCACGACGGTGGGCCGTCCGCACACGCAGCGGGCGGCGATGGCGACGACGCCGCGGGGCACGCGGCCGAGCTGCTCGCGGAGGGCCTCGAGGTCCTCGGGAGCGACGGCGGCGTCCGCGGGGGAGGTGGCCTGCGCGGGCACGGCCCCGGCGGCGACGTCGTCGGGAACGGCTCCGGGCTCGCCGGGTCGGGTGGTGGGCTGCTGGGTCATGGGGAGTCTCCTCACGGCTCGCCGAGGGTGCGGGAGTAGGCGTTCAGGTCGGTGGGGGCGGAGGTCGGGGTCGGGACCGTCGGGACGGCGGTGGACCAGCCCTGCTGGGCCGGGTCCTGGTTCTCCTCGCCGTCCTCGCCGGCGACGCGCGCGGACTCGCGCAGGGTGTCGTACCAGGGGCCGGTGGCCGTGTTGGAGGCGGCGTCGCCGCTGGAGGAGGACGAGCCGTCCTCGTAGGCCTGGGCGCCGACGACGACGTAGGTGGTCTCCCCGGGCATGACGTAGGAGAGGCGCTCGCGGGCCTGGGCCTTGACGTAGTCGTCGTCGTTCCAGTCGGCGAGCTGGTCCTCGAGGGCGGTGGAGGTGGCCTTGGCGGAGGCGATCTCGTCGACGACGGCGTCGTACTGGGCCTGCTGGTGGAGGTAGCCGCGCAGCGAGGGGAAGGTGACGATGAAGGCGCCGAGCAGGACGAGGACGAGGACGAGGAGACGTGCGGGGACGGCGACGCCGTCGGGGCCTCCGAGCCGGAGGACGGTGTGCTGGGGGGCGCCGGCCTCGCCGGCGGCGCCCGTGCGCCGTCCGCGGGAGGAGCGGCCGCCCTTCGAGCCGCTCGTGCCGGCGGCCGGGTCTGCGCTGCGCACGGTGCGGGCGCGGCTGGATCGGCTTCCACCCTCGGCCTGGCCCGCGGGGCGCGTCGACCCGGCGCCGCGGGCGTCGCAGGCACGGCTGCGCGAGGGGTTCGGGTGCTCGCCCGCGCGGTTGCCCGGTCGGGCGGCGGGGCGGCGTGGTGACATGCTCCGATCCTGGCAGACGGTCCTGGGAAGAGACTCGACGCGACGGGGGTGCGTCGCGCGTCCGGGCGACCCGATCGGCGCACTTCCGCGCGAGCGGGCGGGTCGTGCCGGTGGACGCGACGACGGGGTGCGACGGATCTCTCCGTCGCACCCCGTCGGTGCGTCAGGCTCGAGCAGCCCGGGGGCTGCTCACCGCAGCCGGGTCACCGGCCGCGCCGTGCTCAGGCCTGGAAGCGCGGGAAGGCGGAGGCGCCGGCGTAGACGGCGTCCTCACCGAGCTCCTCCTCGATGCGGAGGAGCTGGTTGTACTTGTTGATGCGCTCGCCGCGGGCCGGGGCGCCGGTCTTGATCTGGCCGGCGTTGGTGGCGACGGAGAGGTCGGCGATGGTGGTGTCCTCGGTCTCGCCGGAGCGGTGGGAGGTCATCGTCTTGTAGCCGCTGCGGTGGGCGAGCTCGACGGCCTCGAGGGTCTCGGTGAGGGAGCCGATCTGGTTCACCTTGACGAGGAGGGCGTTGGCGGCGCCGAGCTCGATGCCCTTGGCGAGGCGCTCGGGGTTGGTGACGAAGAAGTCGTCGCCGACGATCTGGACCTTGTCGCCGATGCGGTCGGTGAGGGCCTTCCAGTCGTCCCACTCGTCCTCGGACAGCGGGTCCTCGATGGAGACGATCGGGAAGTCCTTCACGAGCTGCTCGTAGTAGTCGACCATGGACGCGGTGTCCTGGGCCTCGCCCTCGAAGGCGTAGGTCTTGGTCTTGTCGTCGAAGAACTCGGAGGAGGCGACGTCCATGGCGAGGGCGACGTCCTTGCCCGGCTTGTAGCCGGCGTTCTCGATGGCGACCATGATGAGCTCGAGGGCCTCGCGGTTGGAGTCGAGGTTGGGGGCGAAGCCGCCCTCGTCGCCGAGGCCGGTCGACAGGCCCTTCTCCTTCACGACGGCCTTGAGCGAGTGGTAGACCTCGGCGCCCATGCGCAGGGCCTCGCGGAAGGACTCGGCGCCGATCGGGGCGATCATGAACTCCTGGATGTCGACGTTGGAGTCGGCGTGGGAGCCGCCGTTCATGATGTTCATCATGGGGACGGGCAGGACGTGGGCGTTCGGGCCGCCGATGTACTGGTAGAGCGGGAGCTCGGCGGACTCGGCCGAGGCCTGGGCGGCGGCGAGGGAGACGCCGAGGATGGCGTTCGCGCCGAGCTTGCCCTTGTTGGGGGTGCCGTCCAGCTCGATCATGAGCTTGTCGAGGCCGCGCTGGTCGGAGGCCTCGAAGCCGATGATCTCGGGGGCGATGACGTCGTTGACGTTGGCGACGGCCTTCTCGACGCCCTTGCCGCCGAAGCGCTTCTTGTCGCCGTCGCGGAGCTCGACCGCCTCGAAGGCGCCGGTGGAGGCGCCGGAGGGCACGGCCGCACGGGCGGAGGCGCCGTCCTCGAGGAGGATCTCGACCTCGAGGGTCGGGTTGCCGCGGGAGTCGAGGATCTCGCGGGCGTGAACGTTCTCAATGAGGGCCACGGTGGGTGCTCCTTGTTGTTGTGAGAATCCGGATGCGATCCCTAGAGTACCGGGCCCCGCGGACGCGCACGAGGGCCATGGTCCTCTCATCCGGGGCGTTCACGCCCGGCGAGACGACGGCGCCCCGCCCCGTGGTGCGGGGCGCCGGCGGGGGGCCCGGGCGGCCGGTCAGCCGACCTTGACGGAGGAGGAGCCGGTCGTGTCGAGGAAGTCGCGCCTGGTGTCGTAGCGCGGGGAGGCCTTGATCGAGGAGCTGTCCTGGATGTCCTGGAACTCGACGGCGACCTTGGCCAGGGTGTCCTGGTCGAGGGAGGAGAAGGCGTTGGAGTAGAGCACCGAGCGGACGACGTCGATGGTCGTCTGGGAGGCGGAGGAGGCGTCGAGCTTGGCGGAGTCGAGGGCGGAGCGGGCGTCGTCGTCGGTGACGGTGATCCCGTGCTCCTTGCCGACCTGCTCGTAGGCGGGCAGCCAGATGAGGTCGGTGAGGACGGCGTCGGAGGTGAGGCCCTGGACGTTCTTGAGCTGGGTGGCCGCGGACTGGACCTGGTTCTCCGTGATGGTGACGGACTCGTGGGTGCCGTCGGGCAGGTCGTAGGACGCGGTGGCCGCCTGGCCGGGGTGCGCGGAGCAGCCCGCGAGCGCCGAGCCCGCCAGGACGAGGGCGCCGGCGGCGGCGAGGGCGCGGGTGCGGCGCGGGACGGAACGGGTCACGGTGTGCTCCTTGGTTGCTGGCGGGAACCGCGTCCGGTGAGCGGGCGGGGTCCGGGGCGAGTGTAGCCCGGGGCCGTGCACCGCCAGGGCCCGACCGTCCAGGGGCGCGACGCGCGGTCTCCCCGGGCGGCGCGCCGCCACCCGTCGCGACGTCGGCGGTGCCGCCGTCAGTGCCGCTCTCAGCGGCGCCGGCGGTACCTCGTGGCCTCGGTGGCGTAGTCCTCGTCGCCCTCGACGACGGCGTGGAGGAGGACCTCGGCCCAGCGCAGGAGCTCCTCGCCCTCGACCGCTCCCCCGCCCATGCGGGCGGCGCCGGGTGCGGGCACGACGATGGTACGGGTGGCGGGCTTGAGCGTGGTGCCCGGGTAGAGGCGGGTGAGGCGCATGCGTCCGGACTCGGGCAGGTCGAGGGGCGCGAAGCGGATCGACTTGCCCTGGGCGACGATCTCGCGCACGCCCAGGTGGGCGGCCAGCGCGCGCAGGCGGGCGAGCGCCGCGAGGCGCTGGACGGGCTCGGGGACGGGCCCGTAGCGGTCGGTGAGCTCCTCGAGGACGTCCGCGACGTCGGCGTCCGAGCGTGCCGCGGCGAACTTCGTGTAGGCCTCCAGGCGCAGGCGCTCGTGGGGGACGTAGTCCTCGGGGATCGTGGCGTCCACGGGCAGCTCGACGCGCAGGTCCTCGTCGATCTCGGCCTCGGCCTCGCCGGCGCGCTCGGCCGCGTCGCCGGCCTTGGACGGGTCGATCTTGAGGGCCTTCTTGTAGGCGGCGACGGCCTCGGAGACCATGCGAACGTAGAGGTCGAAGCCGACCCCGGCGATGTGCCCCGACTGCTCGCCGCCGAGCAGGTTGCCGGCGCCGCGGATCTCGAGGTCCTTCATGGCGACCTGCATGCCGGCGCCGAGGTCCGTGTTCGTCGCGATGGTGCGCAGGCGCTCGAGGGCCGTCTCGGTGAGCGGCTTGTCGGCCGGGTAGAGGAAGTAGGCGTAGGCGCGCTCGCGCCCGCGGCCCACGCGCCCGCGCAGCTGGTGGAGCTGGGACAGGCCCATGCGGTCGGCGCGGTCGACGATGAGGGTGTTGGCGTTGGAGACGTCGAGGCCGGTCTCGACGATCGTCGTGCAGACGAGGACGTCGATCTCCTTGTGCCAGAAGTCGTCGATGACCTGCTCGAGGCGGGACTCGCTCATCTGGCCGTGGGCGGTGGCGACCCGGGCCTCGGGGACCATCTCGGAGATCTGGGCGGCGACGCGGTCGATGTCCTCGACGCGGTTGTGGACGTAGAAGACCTGGCCGTCGCGCAGGAGCTCGCGGCGCACGGCGGCGGAGACCTGCTTGCGCTCGTAGGCGCCGACGTAGGTGAGGATCGGGTGGCGGTCCTCGGGCGGGGTGGCCAGGGTGGACATCTCGCGCAGGCCGGTCACGGCCATCTCGAGGGTGCGCGGGATGGGGGTGGCGGACATGGACAGGACGTCGACGTCGGTGCGCAGGGCCTTGAGCGTCTCCTTGTGCTCGACGCCGAAGCGCTGCTCCTCGTCGATGACGACGAGGCCGAGGTCCTTGAAGCGCACCTGCCCCGTGATGAGGCGGTGGGTGCCGACGACGACGTCGATGGAGCCGTCCGCGAGGCCGGCGAGGACCTTCTCGGATTCCGCGGCGGACTGGAAGCGGGAGAGCTGGGCGATCTTGACCGGGAAGCCGGCCATGCGCTCGGTGAAGGTCTCGGCGTGCTGGGAGACCAGCAGCGTCGTCGGGACGAGGACGGCGACCTGCTTGCCGTCCTGGATGGCCTTGAAGGCGGCGCGCACGGCGATCTCGGTCTTGCCGTAGCCGACGTCGCCGCAGATGAGGCGGTCCATCGGCTGGGGCGACTCCATGTCGCGCTTGACCTCGTCGATGGTGGAGAGCTGGTCGGGGGTCTCCGTGTAGGGGAAGGCCTCCTCGAGCTCGGTCTGCCACGGGGTGTCGGGGCCGAAGGCGTGGCCAGTGGTGGCGGAGCGCGCGGCGTAGAGGCGCACGAGCTCACCGGCGATCTCGCGGACCGCCTTGCGCGCCTTGGACTTCGTCCTCTGCCAGTCGGCGCCGCCCATCCTGTTGAGGGTGGGGTTGTCGCCGCCGACGTACTTGCTCACCTGGTCCAGGGCGTCGGTGGGCACGAGGAGGCGGTCGCCGGGCTGCCCCTTCTTCGAGGGGGCGTACTCGATGACGACGTACTCGCGCGTTGCTGGATTTGCAGTGTTCTTAGCCGATCCGACCCCGCGGCGCAGGAGCTCGACGAAGCGTCCGACGCCGTGCTGGGCGTGGACGACGAGGTCGCCGGGGTGCAGGGAGAGCGGGTCGACGCTCTTGCGGGAGCGGCGGGCGGGCAGGACCTTGCGCTGACGGGGCCCTCCCCCGGCGCGGCCGGTGAGGTCGGACTCGGCGAGGAGGGCGAGGCGCAGCTCCTCGGAGACGAAGCCGTGGCCGGCGCTGGCCTGAGTGACCCGGACGACCCCGTCGCCGGCACCTGCGCCGTCGCCCGCGGAGCCCGGCTCGCCCCGGCCGAGGTCGGCGGGCTCGTCGAGCTGGGTGACGATGCGGGCGGGGACGCCGCCGTCGCCGAGGAGCTCGGCCATGCGACGGCCCGGACCGGGGCCCTGCGTCGCGATGACGACGCTCCAGCCGTCCTTCGCGAGGCCGCCGATGTCCCGGACGGCCTCCTCGAGGCGACCGCCGTAGCCCTTGGGGTCGCGCAGCGGCAGCTCGACGGTGTCCGGGGTGGCCTTGAGCGAGGTGAGGGACCACCAGCCGAGGTTCGAGGAGAGCGCCAGGCCGCGGGCCTCGGCGAGGTGGGCGAAGGCGGCGGCCGACAGGTCGATGGGGGCGTTGCCGCCGTTGGCGGCGCTCGTCCAGGCGGCGGCGAGGAACTCCTGGGTGGTGGCGGTGAGGTCCTCGGCGCGCTTGCGCAGGCGCTCGGGCTCGAGGCCGACGACGAGGCGGTCCCCGACGAGGTCGAGGAGGGGCACCATGCGGGGCACGAGGACGGGGGCGAGGGACTCCATGCCCTCGGCGGGGATGCCGGCGGCGATCTTCTCCAGGAGGTCGCCGGCACCGGGGATGACGCCCTTGAGGCGCTCGGCGCGCTCTCGGACCTCGTCGGTGAGGAGGACCTCGCGGCAGGCGGTGGCGGTGACGGGGCCGAGCTCCTCGACGGTGCGCTGGTCGGAGACGGCGAAGGAGGAGACGGACTCGATCTCGTCGCCGAAGAAGTCGACGCGCACGGGGCGCGGCTCGGTGGGCGGGAAGACGTCGAGGATGCCGCCGCGCACGGCGAACTCGCCGCGGTTCTCGACCATGTCGACACGGGTGTAGGCGGCGTCCGCGAGGCGCTCGGCGGTGGCCTCGAGGCCCGCCTCCTCGCCGGCGGCGAGGCGGATCGGCTCGAGCTCGCCGAGCCCGGCGACGATCGGCGCGAGGAGGGCTCGCACGGGGGTGATGAGGACGCGGATGGGGCCGCGCGAGGCGTCGCCGGTAGTCTCGCTGTCCTCGGGGTGGGCGAGGCGGCGCAGGACGGACAGGCGGGTGGCGACGGTGTCGGCGCGCGGGGAGAGGCGCTCGTGCGGGAGCGTCTCCCAGGCGGGCATGACGGCGACGTCGCTCTCCGGCAGGTAGCAGGCCAGGGCCGCGGCGGTCTCCTCCGCCTCGCGGGTGGTGGCGGTGAGGACGAGGAGCGGCGTGCCCTCCCCCTCTGCGGGGGCCTGCCCCGCGGCGTCGAGGCGGTTGCCGGTCGGGGAGGCCGCGGCCCGTCGGCCGACGGCGCGGGCGACGCCGTCGGGTCCCATCGCCATGAGGGCGAGGACGGCGGGACGGGCCCCGGGGGCGACGACGACGGAGCGGTCGGTGCGCGCGCGGCTGCCCGCCGCGTCCCCGAGCGCGGCCGTGGTCGGGTCGGTGAGGAGCGGGGGCAGGAGGGCAGTCAGGCGCACGGCGGGCAGTCTAGGTGCTCCGTCCGAGGGCGCCAGGCGGGGCCGGGCACGGACAGGCCCCGAGGCCCCCGAGCGCCTCCGCCCTGCCACCGAGCGCCCCGCCCGGCCGCCCTCACGACGATCCTGCGGCCGGCGGGGCGTGGCGAGCCGGAGCAGCCTCAGCGCCTCACCATCATCCGTCCCATGGCCCCGAGCTCCTTCATGTCGTTGCGGACGAAGGGCAGGAGCAGGGCGAGCAGCGCCATCACGGCGCACAGCGCGGCGCAGGCGACGAGGCAGACGACGATCGCGGGCAGGTGGGCGACCGGCAGGCAGACGGCCCACGTCAGGGCGGTGGCCACGGCGGACACGGCGAGGATCCGCAGGCCGTTCCAGACCAGGGAGACCGTGTGCAGCCCCCCGGCGCGACCGGCGAGGAGGATCGAGATGGGCCACAGGATGAGGGGGGAGGCGACGTAGGCGTAGGCGACGCCGATCGCCCCGAACTGGGCGCCGATGACGATGGCGACCATGCGCACGGCCGCGGAGAGCATCTCAAAGCGCAGGTAGGCGCGCCCGAGCCCGCGGGAGGTGTAGATCCACCCTCCCACGACCGCCAGGGTGCTCAGCCCCTCCCCGAGGGCGACGAGCCGCATGTAGGGCACGACCTCGCTCCACCGCGGGCCCAGGACGACGTCGACGATGGCCGGAGCCACGGCGATGACCAGCCCCATCGCGAGCCCCACGGGGTAGCCGAGCCCGAGCTGGCCACGGCGCAGGTAGGCCAGGGCGCGCTCATCGTCGTCCTGGAGCCGGGCCATCACCGACAGTCCCAGCGTGGTGACCTGGGGACGGAACTGGTTGAGGGGGGTGCGCATCGTCTGGACGGCCCTGTTGTACAGCCCCAGCGAGGCGGTCCCGAACAGTCGTCCCATGAGCACGGCGTCCAGGTTCGCGGCGACGTAGTAGACCATCTGGGTCCCGGCCATCTGGACGCCGAAGCCGAGCAGGGAGCGCATGGGGGCGGAGCGGTCGTAGCGACGCGGCAGCCAGCCCGCCAGGAGAGGCAGGACGAGGAGCGGCACGAGGGCGGTCACGACGCGCTGGACGACGAGCGCCCAGTAGCTCCACCCCCACGCGGCGGTCAGGGCCCCGGCGACGAGGGCCAGGGCGGAGGCCGCCAGGTCCACGCTGAGGACCCGCCCCACCTGGAGGCGTCGGTTGAGGTCCGCGCGGTACTGGTTGACCACGCCCGCCATGAAGAAGGTGGGGGCGATGGCGATCGTGACGCCGGTGACCGCCGGCTCGCGGTAGAAGAGGGCGAGGAGCGGCGCGATACCGACTCCGATCGTCATGAGCACGGCGCCGGCCCCGGTGTTGAGCCACCAGAGGTTGGAGCGCTGGGCGTGCGTGACCTCGCGCCCCTGGATGGCGGCCGTGGACAGCCCGAAGTCCTGGAAGATGGTGGCGACGCCGATGACGGCGGTCACCATGCCGACCACTCCGTAGGAGTGGTTGTCGAGCAGTCGCGCCAGGACGACGACGTTGCCGAGCTGGACGGTGATGCGCAGGGCCTGCGTCCACACGGTCTGGCCCGCCGCCCGGGCCGCGAGGTGACCGAGGCCGCGGCGCCCGCTGGGGTCGCTGGGCGCCGCGCTCATCGTGCGCCTCCGCGGCCCTCATCGCCGCTGGGGGCGGCTGTGACCGGCTTCGGGCTGGGCCAGTGGTCGGCGGTGCGCATATCGTCCTTCGTGCCGTGGGTCGATCCGCCGCCCGCGCGTGGCAGGTGCGGTCCGTCCGGGGCGACGTGCCGCGGGCGGGTCGCGCGCCACGGTAGCGCCTCCTCCCCCGCCGGGCCCCGTGACCTTGGACGCGTCCGGGGCGGGCGCCCGCTCAGCGCGCGTACTCCTCGGTGACGCGGCCGTTCATCGCGGCACGGAGGATCCCGAGGGCGCCGGCGGCGCGGTGGTCGAGCTCGGCCCGGCGGGCGACGTCCCGCGTGAGGCGCGCCCGAGCGCCGTTGACGGCCGCGAGCGCGGCGCCGCGGGCCGCGAGCCGGGCGCGCAGAGCCCGCCGCTCCCCCGGGGCGGCGGTGAGCACCCGGACCATCGCCCAGGTCTCGCCGTTCCGCCGTGCCCGGGTGAGGACCCACTCGCGGGTGAGACGGTCCGCCGGGACGGACTCGGTCGCGACGGCCTCGTCGCACCAGAGGAGCTCGCCGCCGTCGCGGACGAGCGCGCGCGTGAAGAAGGTGTCCTCACCACCCGTGAACGCGAAGCGGGGATCGAAGCACAGCCCGCGGCGGCGCACGACGCTCATGTCGAGCAGGAGGTTGCCGGCGCCCGCGGAGGGCACGGGCGTCCCCGTCGCGCGACGGCGACGCATCCACACGGGCGAGGCCGCCACCCAGGCGTCGGGCTCGGCCTCGAAGGCGGACAGGACGGGGCCGGCGACGCCGGCCGGGCGCCGCTCGGCCTGGAGCGCGAGGAGGGCGGCGAGCCAGCCGTCGTGGGGCGTCTCGTCGTCGTCGATGAAGACGAGCAGGTCGCGGTCCTCAGCCTCCGACAACGCGCGGTTGCGGGCGGCGGTGAGGCCGGGAGCCTCCTCGACGACGACGACGAGGCCCTCCTCGCTCCCGAGGGCGGAGGCGATGGCGTCGCGCGCGCTGCCGGCGGCGTCGTTGTCGACGATGACGACCCGGGCGTCGACGTCCTCGAGCGCGCGGCCCTGCTCGAGGAGGAGCGGGATGAGCGCGGTGACCCGCTCGGGCCTGCGGTAGGTGCACACGGCGACGTCGAGCGTCCGGGAAGGGGCCGGCACGGGGGTCTCCCATCGTTGGCTGGTGGTGCCGGGATAGTATCGCCGGGCCACGTCGTCCAGGACCGGGGAGGACCCGGTCCCCCACCGGGAGGCCCGCCTCGATGCCCTCAGCGCCGCTCAGCACGACCGCCGTCGTCGTCGTCAGCTACGGCTCCCACGACCTGCTCGCGCGCAACCTCGCCCCGGTCACGGCCGAGGGCGGCCCCCGCGGCGTCGTCGTCGACAACCTCACGACGGCGCAGGAGCGCGAGGCCGTCACCGCCCTGGCCGACGAGCACGGCTGGACGACGGTGCTCCCGGAGGGCAACACGGGCTTCGGTCGCGGCGTCAACCTCGGCGTCGAGCGCGCCCTGGCTGACGGGGCGCGCACCGTCGTCGTCCTCAACCCGGACGCCACGATCGCCCGCGATGACCTCGAGCGCCTCGTCGCCCGCGTCGAGGCCGAGCCGATGACGATGGTCGCCCCCCTCATCGTCGACGCCGAGGGGCGGCCGGCCTTCGAGGGCTACGCCGTGGACCTCACGGACGGCGCCACCCGCGCGCCCCGGGCGCCGCGGGTCCCCGGCCACCGGCACGAGGAGTGGCTCACCGGCGCCTGCTTCGCGGTGAGCGCCCAGCTGTGGCGCGCCTGCGGCGGCATGGCGGAGGACTACTTCCTGTACTGGGAGGACGTCGACCTCTCGCTGCGGGTGCTCGCGGCCGGTGGCGCGCTCCTCAACGACACCTCGGTCAGGGCCGTCCACGACCAGGGCGGGACACAGGCGGAGGAGGCGCAGGAGACCCGGCACTCCCCCACCTACTACTACTGGAACGTCCGCAACCGCCTGCTCCTGGGGGCCCACTGGGCCCGGCGCGGGGAGCTGCGACGGTGGGTGCTGCGCACCCCGCAGGAGTCCTGGGCGATCCTCATGCGCGGTGGTCGGCGCCAGATGGTCCAGCACCCCGCGCTCACGCTCCTGCCCGCGCTGCGCGGGGCCCGTGACGGGCTGCGCGACGTGCACCGCGTGCGCTTCGGGGACCGCTGGGCGGCACCACGGCGCCGCCCGGGCGCGGCCCGGATCGGATCGCTGACCGGGCCCATGCGCTGACGGCCGCCTCCCCGTGCGAAGAGGCGGCCGTCGTCGTCCGGGCGGCGGGCCCGGGCGGGCTCAGGAGCGCTTGTACTCCATGTACTTGCTGCCGAGGGCCCCGGCGACCATGCCGCGGCCGCGCTGGATGAAGCGCACGGACTTCGAGTGGGCGCGCTCGGAGCCGCGCAGGAGGGCGGCGGCGACCATGACGGAGCCCAGTGCGACGCGCTCCGCGCCGCGCAGGCCCTGGTGGAGGCGGGAGCGGATCTCGGCGCCGCGGCCCTCCTGGCGCGCCAGGGCGAGGGCGACGGAGGCCCAGGAGTTGCCGGAGCGGTAGGCGCGCCTGGTGACCCACTGCCTGGTGAGCCGCTTGGCGGGCACCTCGTCGTTGACGACGGCCTCGTCGCACCACACGATGCGGCCGCCGTCGCGGATGAGGGTGCGGGTCAGCATCGTGTCCGAGCCGCCCGAGATCCCGAAGCCGAGGTCGAAGCGCAGGCCGAGACGGCGCATCGTCGCCATCTCGAGGAGGAGGTTGTTCGTCGCCGCGGCCGGCATGACGTATCCGGTCGTGTGACGGCCGTGGTCGAACCAGCCGCCCGCGACGACCCACGGGTCGGGCTCGACCTCGAAGTCCGGGAGCACGGGGCCGACGACGGCCTCCGCGCCGGTCTCCTCCCAGGTGGCGATGAGGGCGGGGAGCCAGCCGGTCTCCGGCCGCTCGTCGTCGTCGATGAAGACGATCGCGTCCTCGGTGCAGGCCTCGAGGGCCGCGTTGCGGGCCGCGGCGATGCCGGGCTCGGGCTCGTGGACGTAGGTGACCTCGTGGACGGCCGTGGCGGCGCCGGCAGCGATGATCTCGCGGGCCGTGGCCTCGGGGTCGTTGTCGACGACGATAAGCCGCAGCGGGCGGTCGTCGGTCACCTCGCTCATGGCGGCGTCGAGGACGGGGACGAGCTGCGCGGCGTGGTCGGGGCGCTTGTAGGTGAGGACCGCGACGGCGACCGAGGCCTTCGGGGAGCGGCTCTCGGGCAGGGTGTCACTCATGGGGAGCTCCTGGCTGTGGGACGGGGACTAATCAGGGAGGCGCATCGCGCCGCGGTCACCCTACGCGGTCAGCGCCCGCGCGACGGGAGCGGGGTCCGCACTCCTGACCGCAGCCGCTCGGGGGCGGTCCCGCTCCTCGCCGACACCGGCGAGTCCCTGGACGCGCTCGGCCTGCGTCGCGACGGCGAGGCCGACGACGAGCCAGACGACGGTGCCGAGCTGGGTGATGAAGGCGACCGTGACGTAGGCGGGGATGAAGGAGACGACGGCGATCTGGGGCGCGGTGGCCCGCCTGCCCAGGGCGCGGACGACCAGGACGGCCAGCCCGATGCTCAGGAGGACGACGGGCGCCCAGCCGAAGCGCAGCGCGCCGAGGAGCATCTGGTCGTCGACGGACTCGAAGCCGTCCCAGGTGGTCGAGCGCCCGTTGCTCTGGGCGGCCGGCGACTGGCCCAGCGGGATGAGGCGCGTGATGAGCCGCAGGAGGTGCCCGCGGTAGTCGGCGGAGCCGGACTGCTCCGTGCCGGCCACGGCGAAGACCTGGAGGATGGTCGGCAGGATCGCCGCGGCCCCCGCGCCGAGGAGGAGGATGACGGAGCCGCGGGCGACGGCCCCGAGGTCCGAGCGCATGAGGGTCACGGACAGCGCGAGCGCGAGGACCGCGCAGAGCATGCCCGTGCGGGAGAGGGTCGGCAGCGTGCCGGCGAGGATGAGCAGCATGACGCCGACGCGCACGCTGCGCCTCCACGGCGCGGCCGCGGCGAAGGGGATGCCGGCCGCCAGGGAGGTGCCCAGCGCGATGGAGTGCCCGAAGGCGCCCTCGACGCGGGAGAGCCCGCCGCGCACCTGGATCTGGGACCAGTTGCTGTACATGGAGTTCGAGAAGTGGATATTGACGAAGATGTTCGTCTTCGTGACGAACTCGACGAGGGCAAGGACGGCGACGACGGCCCACACTCCCGCGATCAGCCCATAGACCCGCTTGCGGCCCACCGTCTCGATCGCGCAGCGGCCCACGAGGTAGGCGGGCAGGGCGCCGAACCAGACGTCGGACTGGACGTAGAGCTTGTTCGCGCCCACGAAGCGGGAGGCCATGACGAGCAGCATCGCCGAGAGGATGAGGACGTCCCCGGCGGTGAGCCTGAAGGAGAACCGCGGGAGTAGCGCCACCAGCGCGAGGACGCACATGAGGGTGGCCGGCGGCACGTAGGGGTTGACCGGGGCGGCGACCCAGACGGGGACGAAGGCGATGGAGCACAGGACGAGGAGCATCGCCAGCCAGGGGCGGCGCCCCATCGCCCTCACGAGCGCGACCGCGAGCACGACGCAGAGGGCGAGCTCGACGAGGAGCATGAGCTGGTGGTGCACGAGGGCCTCTCCGCCGATGATGCGGGTCTTCGGTGAGCCGAGCAATAGCCTCACCGGATGGTCACGCTACTACGATGGCGGGGCCGCGGTCCTGCGGCGACCCTCACTCTCAGGAGTAACGTGAACCCCCCTCAGATCGGTTCCGCAATCCGTCACCACCTCGTCGGCTTCCTCGCCATCGTCGTCCTCCTCGCCCTCGCCGGGGTCGGCAGGGCACTGCGGATCCAGCCGTCGGCGACGGTCGAGGCCCAGCGCGTCATGCAGCCGGGCCTGGCCGGCTCGACGAGCGAGGAGTCGAGCAGCGGGGCCACGTCGTCCTCCGCGGACAAGCCCCCGTCGCAGCAGGAGGCCGCGCTCGCGGCGGCCACGAAGGGCTCCGCCGCGACCAGCAACAGCTACCAGCTCGCGACCTACGCGATGGCCGCGATGCCGACACTCGTCGAGCTGACCACGAGCCCGGCCGTCATGGACGAGGCGGCGAAGACCACCGGTGACGACTCCGACTCCCTCGCCACGGCCGTGACGGCCTCGAACCCCACGGGCACGCTCCTGCTCTCGATCAAGGCGACCGCCCCCACGAAGAAGGAGGCCGTGGCCCGCGTCGACGCGACCGTCGACGCCCTCCAGGGCAAGCTGGCCTCGGGTGAGCTGCTCGGCGTCGGCGGCACCGTCCTCAACCCGGCGGTCACCACCCCGGCGACGACGGACACCGCGACCATGTCCCGCACGGGCGCGAAGGGCGACGTCATCGTCGCCGCTGCCGTGGGCCTCATGCTGGCGGTCCTCTACGCCATGTGGGCGGAGCGCCGCGAAGGCAAGCGCGCCGTCGGCCCCGGCCGCCGCGCCCAGACGAGCACGGAGGTCAAGGCGGAGCCGGAGACGGGGCCAGAGGCTGAGCCGGAGACGGAGCCGGCAGCCGAGGAGTCCTGAGCCGCGGGCTTCCCGCGCAGGACGCGCCCGGATAGACGAGGAGGGGCGAGCAGCGCGTGCTGCGCGCCCCTCCTCGCGTCCTCGTCACTACCTACGCGGCCGCGTCAGGAGGCGGAGCCGTCGAAGACGGCGACGGGCTGGTCGGTCGTCACGATGACGTCGATGGTGACGTCGTCCTGGGAGCCGGTCGGGACCGCGAAGACGTAGGAGCCGGTGACCGACTTCCCCGCGGCGACCGAGGACGGGAGGCTCTTCGCCTGGTCCATGCTGGCGAAGGTGGTGGCCGGGGTCTCGTCCTTCCCGTAGGACAGGGTCACGGAAGCGGCGGAGAGGTCGACGGCCTTGGAACCCGTGTTCTCCAGGGTGACGGTGACGACGAGGGCGGGGCCTGAGACCTCGCCCGGTCCGTCGGCGACGCCCTTCGTGGAGGTGATCTTTCCGAGGGCGACCCTGACGTCGCCGGCGCTCTGGTCGTCGTCGAGGGCGACGGGGGTCGACTCGGGCTGGGTGTAGCCGGCCTGGCCGGGGAAGAGGCTCGCGCCGTCAGAGGGGTCGGCCACGGCCGCCGAGGGCGCGGCGGTGGAGCCGGTGGTCGCGGTGGGCGCGGGTGCCGCGGTGGCGCCGGCCCCCGCCGAGGTGGTGGCGGTCGCGGAGGCGCTGGCGCTGGAGCCCGAGTGGGTGGAGCAGGCGCCCGCGCCGAGGGCGAGCAGGACGACGCCGAGGCCGGCGGCGGTGCGACGCACGGTGGTGGACAAGGTCATGGGGTCTTCCTTCCGGGGAGGTCCGCGTCCTGGCGCGGACGAGTGCGATTGTGCCGCGCGCCGTGCGGGGCACTGCGTGCCCGCCGCGGTGCGTCGGGCGCCTGCGCCGCGGGGGGGGGGGGGGGGGGGGGGGGGGGGGGGGGGGGGGGGGGCCCCCCGCGGCGGGTGGGGTCACTCGGTGACGGAGGAGGCGCTCAGGGAGAGCAGCTCGAGGGCACCGGTCGTCGAGGTCGCGGACCCGGAGGTGTAGGCGCTCAGCCCGATCGAGCCGGTCGTCTGGAGGCCCTCGGTGGAGTCCGTCGCGGTGAGGGTCCAGGCCTCAGGCTCGGTGTCACCGGTCCAGACCTTGGCCTGGAGGGTGGTCGTCGAGGTGCCGACGGTCTGGAAACGGACGTTGATGGGCGTGCCGGGGGTCCAGGTGCCCTCCACGCGGGCTGAGGCGAGTCGGGTCTCCTGGCCGCCGGAGACCGCCATGAGCGAGGCCGTCAGCACGCCGTTGGCCTCCGTGCGGACCTTGACCGTGTAGGAACCGGCAGAGGTCTGGCGGCCGACGACGGAGGTGTAGACGCCACCGCCGGTCGGGGCCTCGGTCAGCGTGTAGGAGGCGAGGGTCTCGGCGGAGTCGGAGCTGACGTCCTTGAGGGAGGCCGTCGAGGTCCAGCCGGGGCGGTCGAGGCGGATGACGCCCTTGCCGCCGCTGGCGGAGAACTGGGAGCGCGGGGCGGCGGTCCAGGAGCCGCCACGGTCGGCGTCGCCCCAGCCCGCGGACGTGTCGTGGGCGAAGCTCGCCTTGGCCAGGACGCCGTCGGCGACGGCCGGGTCGGCGACGACGACGGTCTGCGTCGTCTGGGCGGTGGTGCCCTTGTCGTCGGTGACGGTGAGGGTCACCGTATAGGTGCCGGCCTCCTTGTAGGTGTGCGTGAGGGAGCTGCCCTCACCAGCGGTGGTGCCGTCGCCGAAGTCCCAGGAGTAGGAGGCGATGGAGCCGTCGGGGTCGGAGGACTCCTTGGCGTCGAGGGCGACGTCGAGGTCCTTCGGCTGCGCGGAGAAGGCCGCGGTCGGCGCCTGGTTCTCGGCGACCGGCTCGCTGGTGGTGACCTCCTGGGTGACCTGGGAGCTCAGGCCCTGGTCGTCGGTGACGGTGAGGGTCACCGTGTAGGTGCCGGCCTGGGCGTAGGTGTGCGTGGCCTTCTGACCCTCACTGGTGGTGCCGTCGCCGAAGTCCCAGGAGTAGGAGGCGATGGAGCCGTCGGGGTCGACGGACTGCGAGGCGTCGACGTCGGCGGTGAGGCCGCTGACCGCGCGGGTGAAGGCGGCCTCGGGGGCGACGTTGGCGGCGACGGGGGCGGTGACGGTGACCTGTGAGGTGGTACGGGTCGTCGTGCCCTTGTCGTCCGTGACGGTGAGGGCGACCGTGTAGGTGCCGGCCTCGGCGTAGGTGTGCGAGGCGGCCTTGCCCTCGCCGGTGCTGCCGTCGCCGAAGTCCCAGGCGTAGGAGGCGATCGAGCCGTCCGCGTCGGCGGACTCGGAGGCGTCGACGTCGGCGGTGAGATCGGCGGTCGAGGCGCTGAAGGAGGCCGTCGGGGCCTGGTTGGTGCTGAGGCCGTAGTGGTCGGAGACCTGCTGGTCGGTGAGCTGGGTCGGGTAGACGGTGACGCCGTCGACGGAGCCCTCGAGGGAGCGGTCGTAGACGGAGCCCGGCCACCCGGAGGTGGTGCCCACGCCGAGGGTCCAGTAGCCGTTGAAGGACTGGGCGGAGGTGACGCGGGAGTCTGAGGCGACCTTCTTGCCGTCGACGTAGAGGGCGGTGCCGGCCTTGCCGAGGGTCGCGGTGACGAGGTGCCACTGCCCGTCGTTGTAACCGGTGCCGGACTGGAGCGCCTTGACCGAGCCGGGGTAGACGCCGAAGCGGACGCGGCCGGCGGAGTCCATGTAGAGGAGGCGGTCGAGGGAGGTGCCGTTCTTGTAGCCGACGATCGGGCCGCCCCAGGATGAGTCGGTCTTGATCCAGGTCTCGACCGTGAAGGTCTGGATGTCGCCGTCGGAGGCGGCGGCGGCCGCGGTGGCGCTGCTCTGGCCGTTGAGGCCGACGGCGGAGGAGCCGGCGCGCGCGCCGGACCGGCCCAGGGAGACGCCGGAGGCGGTGGTCATGTCGTCGCCGCCGATGAGGTCCTTGAGGGTGGAGCCGCTGGTCTCGTCGAAGGTCCACAGGTGCGTGGCGCCGAGCTCGACGGAGCGGGTGTCGTAGGGGCTGAGGGTGGAGCCGGCGCCGACCTCGACGGTGGTCGTGGCGTCGACGGAGTTGCCCTCTGCGTCGGTGACGACGAGGTGGTAGGTGTGGGTGCCCTCGGAGACGCCCTTGTCGGTGAGGCTCTGGGCCTGGAGGTCCCAGTGCCGCGAGGAGATGGTGCGCTCGTCGACGGGGGCCGTCTGGTCGTCGCGGTAGAGCTTGTAGGTGAGGGAGGTGTCGTCGCGGTCCCAGGTCGGCTGGTAGCTGATGCTGACGAGGCCGTTGACGTAGGAGCTCGCGGTGAGCTTGAGGTCGTCCCCCGTGCCCTCGGGGGCCTCGGAGGTCGTGGCGGTGCGCTTGGCGTAGCGGACGAGGCCCTGCTGGGTGGTGCCGTCGGCGGCGGTGAACTCGCCGGCCATGAGGAGGTAGTCGTCGGTGCCGGTGACGTTGTAGGCGGCCTGGTTCATGCCGGTGAAGGTGCCGGCGGTGAGGTCGGGGTACCAGTCGAGGAGCTCGGGGCTCTTGTAGCCGGACCAGTCCTTGTAGCCGTTGGTGCCGGTGCTGGAGATGGTGACGTCGGGGCTGTTGGTGAAGGCGAGCCCGCGGTAGTACTTGGTCAGCGTGGTGCCGGAGTCGGTCTTCCAGGTGTAGTCGGGGAAGCCGCCGATGGTCTGGCAGGAGTGGGCGTGGTTGGCGACGTAGACCTGGTCGCCGTCGGGGTAGATGCCGTAGGAGTCGCCGTGGCAGGGCTCGACCCAGGTGAGGTTGCCGTTCCAGTCGGACTTGAAGGTGCCCTCGAGGTTGGCCCGGCTGACGGACTGGGAGTAGGCGGCTCCGTAGAAGCCGGAGTCGTCGACCTCGAGGTCGAGGATGGCGCCGTAGTTGCCGGCGACGCGGATGGTCGAGTTGACGGGGGTGGAGAGCATGGCGCCGGTGGAGGCGTCGAGCATGGCCAGGCCGTAGCCGGGGTTGGAGGAGCCGTTGAGGGTCTGGAAGGAGCCGCCGACGACGACCTTCGAGCCGTCCGGGGAGACCTTGAGGGCGTAGACCTGCGAGTTGGTGCCGGTCGCGGAGGCCTTCCAGTCCAGGAGGGTGCCCTTGTCCGCGGAGACGGCGGCGAGCTCGGTGCGGGCGACGCCGTTGACGGTCTTGAAGGCGCCGCCGGCGTAGACGGTGTTCCCGTGCACGTCGATGGCGTTGATGGTCGTGGAGAAGATCGGCTTGAAGGAGCTGATGAGCTGGCCGTGGCCCTTGGTGAGGTCGAAGGCGGCGAGGCGGCCGTGCCACTCGCCGTTGACCTTGTCGAAGGAGCCGGCCACGTAGAGGGTCTTGCCGTCGTCGGAGACGGCGAGGCTGCGCCCGGTGTTGTTCAGCACCGGGGCGAAGTCCTCGATGAGCTCACCGGTGTGGAGGTTGTAGGCGAGGAGGTTCGTCCGGGGCGTCTCGTTGACGCCGGGCTTCGCGCCCGCCGGGCGCGCCGAGGTGAACTGCCCGGTCACGTAGACGACGTCGCCGACGACGACCTGGTCCCACACGACCCCGTTGACCTGCACGGTCGGCAGGGGCTTCGCGCTGTACTCCGTCTGGAGGCGCCCGGAGGCGTCGTCGACCTGGGCGGCGGAGGCCGCCACGGGGGCGAAGAGGGATGCGGCCACGACGGGCACGGTGGCCAGGACGACCAGGCCGCGACGGCCGGTGCGAGAGAGCTTCACGGGTCCTCCGAGTAAGGAGTAGTGGGGGGAACGAGGCGGCGGCAGGGACGCGTCGACCAGGGATTGACGGGACCGAGTATCCGGCGCGCGTGCGAGCCACTAGGTAACGGCTGGGCAACGATGCCCTGCTTGCGACGTCCCTGCGGCCGGTGTGGGACGCACGTAACAGCATGGGTTACGAACGCGTCACCGTTGTCACGGTGCGGTCACGGGCGAGGGTGAGGCGCCGGCCCGAGGGGTTCACCCCCAGGGGGCGTCGGGCGATCCACCGAGTCACCCGGGTGACGGCCCGCGCCCCGTCAGGGGACGGCTCCGTGTGGCTCCGAGTCGGGGAGCGCGCGGCGGGGCGGGCTCGTGCCCGTCCCGCCCGCGTGCGGAGCCCTCCTGCGTCAGTCCGCGGTGGTGGCCGTGAGCCCGTCGAGGCGCATGACCCCGGTCGTCGAGGCGGCACCGGCGGAGAGGTACTCGGTGACACCGACGGCGCCCGCGACCTGCAGACCCTCCGTCGAGTCCGTCGCGGTGAGCATCGCGACGTCGGGGGCCGTGTCGCCCAGCAACACCGAGGCGGCGAGGTTCGTCGTCCCCGTGCCGTCAGCGGTCACGGAGACGTGGATCGGCTCGCCAGCGGTCCAGCCCTTAACGCTCGTGGAGCCGAGGCTCGTCTCCGTCGCGCCGACCTTGCGCACGAGGCTCACAAGGAGGGTCGCCGAGGAGGTGGCGCGCACCTTGACGCCGTCGGAGCCCGCCGCAGTCTGGCGCGCGTTGACGGTCGTGTAGGCGCCACCGCCCGTGAGGGTCTCGGTGTAGGTGTAGTCGGCGTCGACCGTCGTGGAGGTGGAGGAGACCCCGGCGAGCGAGGCCGAGGAGGTCGAGCCGGCCTTGTCCATGGCGATGACGCCCGCGCCGTCGGCCACGGAGAAGCGGGAGGCCGGCGAGACGGTCCAGGCGCCGCCGATCTCGGCGTCGCCCCAGCCCGCCGTCGCGGTCCGCTCAAAGGAGTCGGTCGCGAGCGGCGGGGCGGTGACGACGACGTCGGACGGCGGCGTGCTCGTCGCGCCGAGGGCGGCGGTGACCGTGAGGGTCACCGTGTAGGTGCCCGGCGTCGCGTAGGCGTGCTCGGCGGTCTCCCCCGTCCCGGTGGTCCCGTCGCCGAAGTCCCAGGCGTAGGAGGCGATCGTGCCGTCGCCGTGCGCGGTGGAGGCCGAGGCGTCCAGCGTCGCGTCGAGGTAGTGCTCGGAGGCCGTGAAGGAGGCCGACGGGGGCTCGTCGAGGCCGAGGTCGTGGTGGCGGGCGACGGCGTCGGCGTCGAGCTGAGTCGGGTAGACGGCGGTCTCGTCGACGTCCGCGTTGAGGACGGTGGCGCCGCTGGGGGCTCCGGGCCAGCCGAGGCTGCCGACGCCGAGGGTCCAGTAGCCGGCCATGGCCTGGGCGCTCGTCGTGGTGGTGTCGGCCGCGACCTGCTCGCCGTCGACGTAGAGGATCTCGCCGGCGGCGCCGAGGGTGGCGACGACGTGGTGCTACTGGCCGTCGTTGTAGGAGCCCGCGGTGGTGAGGATCCGGTAGGCGCCGGGGTAGAGGCCGAGGAGGAGGTGCCCGTCGCCGTCCATGCAGAGGAGCCGGTCGTAGTTGCCGATGTTGTTCGAGTACCCGATGATCGCGCCGGCCGCGGTGGACCTCGTGCGGACCCAGGTCTCGAGGCTGAAGGTCTGGAGGTCGCCGTCGGACTCGACGGACTGCGCGGTGGCCTTGGCGGTGCCGTCGAGGCTGACGGCGTCGGGGCTCGTCGTCGGGGCTGTTGGTGAAGGCGAGGCCGCGGTGGCTGATGAGCTGGCTGGTGCCCGAGGAGGTGGTCTGGACGCGGTCACCGAAGCCGCCGATGGTCTCGCAGGAGTGGGCGTGGCTGACGGTGTACACCTCGTCGCCGACGCGGGCGATGGAGTAGGTGTCGCCGTGGCAGGGCTCGACCCAGATGAGGTTGCCGTCCCAGTCGGCGTGGAAGGAGCCCTCGAGGTTCGCCTCGGTGAAGCTCATGGAGTAGCCGGTGCCGTAGAAGCCGGTGTCGTCGACCTCGATGTCGCGGATGCCCGCGACGCGCCCGCCGTTGCACACGGCGGAGTTGACCGGGGTCACGAGGAGCGAGCCGGTGGAGGCGTCGAGGAGCGCGAGTCCGTAGCCGGGGTTGGAGGAGCCGTTGGGCGTCTGGGAGGAGCCGCCCACGACGACCTTCGAGCCGTCCGGGGAGGCCTTGAGGCCGTAGACCTGGGAGTTCGGGCCGACGGCGTTCGCGGTCCAGTCCAGGAGGGTGCCGGTGGAGGCGTCGACAGTGGCGAGCTCCGCACGCGCGGTGCCGTTGACCGTGGAGAAGGAGCCGCCGACGTAGAGCGTCGCGCCGTCGTCGCTCAGCGCGAGAGTGCGGCCGGCGTTGTTGAGGACGGGGGCGAAGTCCTCGATGAGCTCACCAGTGCTCAGGTCGTAGGCCAGGATGTTCGAGCGCGGGGTCTCGTCGGTGCCGGCCTGGGCTCCGGCGGGACGGGCGGAGGTGAACTGGCCGACGACGTAGACGACGTCGCCGACGACGAGCTGGTTCCAGACGACGCCGTTCACCTGAACGGTCGGCGGGGCCTCGGCGGTGTACCCGGTCTGCTGACGACCCGTGCCGTCGACGACGTCGCCCGCCGAGGCCGAGGCCGGAGCGGCCACCACCAACGACGAGGCGATGAGCGGCGCGGCGGCCAGGGCGGCCAGGCCGCGACGGCCGGTGCGAGTGAGCTTCATGGGGTCCTCCAGACGGGGGAATTCGGTGGTCGGAGTCCGGGTGAGACACCCTGGCGTCCCACGGGGTGAGGGACGCGGATTCGAGCTGGAGGAAGTGTGGGGCGCCAGCGCAGCGCCGAGGAGTGAGAACCCAGCACGATGCACTCACTGCGGTTGCGCGGAGACGCAGGTCACCGCAATCGTCACACCCGGATCTCATCGGTCTCGGTGACGTCACGACGAGGGTGAGCACCGCCCCACTCACTCTCACCTACGGTGGGTGAACGCCCGTGCCACCGCTTCACCCCGGCAGGCACCACGGGGGACCAAGGACCCGGCGGACGGGTGATCCGGTCGGGCCGTACCCCTCCCTCGCCCGGCCGGAGCCCGTCCGAGATCCCGACCGGATACCCTGGCCCGAGCACTCGCCGCTCCCTGTCGACCCCGAAAGGCACGTGGATGACCTCCCCCGACCCGAACCGCCTGCGCATCGCCATGATCGGGACGCGCGGCGTGCCCGCCCGCTACGGCGGCTTCGAGACCGCGATCGAGGAGGTCGGCAAGCGCCTGGCCGCCAAGGGGCACCAGGTCCTCGTCTACTCCCGCAACCCCGCTCCCGAGGAGGGGCCGCTCCCCCGCGTCCACGAGGGCATGCGGGTCGTCGAGCTACCGGCCGTCAAGAAGCGGAGCCTGGAGACGCTCTCCCACACGGCGGCCTCGGTCGCCCACCTCCTCCCGCGCGTCCACCCGGACTGCGCCATCGTCTTCAACGCGGCGAACTCCCCCTTCCTGCCCGCCATCCGGGCCGCCCGCATCCCCGTGGCCACTCACGTCGACGGCCTCGAGTGGCGGCGCGGCAAGTGGGGTCCGACGGGCCAGCGCTACTACCGCACGGCCGAGGCCGTCGCGGTGCGCTACTCCGACGCGCTCATCGCCGACGCCCGGGGCATCTCCGACTACTACACCGACGAGTTCAACGCCCCGACCGACCTCATCGCCTACGGCGCCCCGCGCATCCACGCGGCCGCCGACCGCCTCGAGGAGCTCGACCTGGCGGCCGGGCAGTTCCACCTCGTCGTGGCCCGCTTCGAGATCGAGAACCACGTCGACGTCGTCGTCGACGGCTACGTGCGCTCCAGCGCCCGGCTGCCGCTCGTCGTCGTCGGCTCCGCCCCCTACGCCAACGAGTACACCGAGCGGATCAACGCCCTTGCGGACGACCGCGTCCGTCTCGTGGGGGGCCTGTGGGACCAGGAGCTCCTCGACCAGCTCTACGGCAACGCGCTCGTCTACTACCACGGGCACTCCGTGGGCGGGACGAACCCCTCGCTCCTGCGCGCGATCGGCGCCGGCGCGGCGGTCGACGCCTTCGACGTCTCCTTCAACCGCGAGGTGCTCGGCGACGCCGGCCGCTACTGGACGAGTGCCGAGGACGTGCGCGCCCTCGTCGAGTCCGCCGAGGCGGACCCGGTCGCGCAGGTCGACCGCGGACGCCTCTCCCGCGAGCGCGCCGCCCTCTACGACTGGGACGAGGTCGCCGACCTCTACGAGGAGCTGTGCCACCGCCTCGCCGTCGAGGGCCCGGTCCGCCACCGCCCCTCGGGCCGCCGCACGGGGGCCTTCCCCGCATGAGCACCGCCTCCAGCTCCCCCCTCGTCCTCGTCGCGCATCCCTCGCCGGACCTCTACGGCTCCGACTGGCAGCTCGTCGAGACCGTCACCGGCCTCATCGAGTCCGGCTACCGCGTCAACGTCGCGCTCCCCCTGGACGGACCGCTCGTCCCCGTCCTCGAGGGCGTCGGCGCGAAGGTCGCCGTCATGGACTTCACGGTCCTGCGCAAGGCGCTCCTCACCCCCAAGGGGCTGGCGGGTCTCGCCGCGAGCACGCCCGGCGAGGTCGCGCGCCTGCGCTCGGGCATCCGGGCCTGCGGGGCGGACCTGCTCCTGTCGAACACGGTGACGATCCCGTGGTGGCCCGTCGCAGGACGCCTCGCGGGCGTCCCGGTCCTCTCCCACGTGCACGAGGCGGAGGACACCCAGCGGCTCGTCATCCGCGCCGGGCTCAATGCCCCGCTCCTCGCGGCGAACCGGATCGTGTCGAACTCCGGCGCAGCCCGCGACGCGCTCCTCGCCGCGCAGCCGCTCCTCGCCTCCCGCACGCAGGTCGTCCACAACGGCGTCGCGGCGCCGGAGTCCCCGCTCGCCCCGCTCCGCGAGCGCACCGCCGGGGACCCTTTCCGCGTCGCCATGGTCGGGCGCCTGTCGCCCCGCAAGGGCGTCGACGTCCTCCTCGAGGCGATCGCCCTCCTGCGTGAGCGGGGAGTGGACGCCTCCCTGCAGGTCGCGGGCTCGATCTTCCCGGGGTACGAGTGGTACGAGGAGCAGCTCCGCGAGCGCGCCGCCCAGCCGGACCTCGCCGGGCACGTCGAGCTCCTCGGCTACGTCCACCCCACCTGGCGGGTCCTCGAGGCCGCCGACGCCGTCGTCGTCCCCTCGCGGGCCGAGCCCTTCGGCAACACGGCGGTCGAGGCGATGCACGCGGCCCGTCCGCTCGTCGCCTCCCGCGTCCAGGGCCTCGCCGAGGTCGTCACCGACGAGGCGACCGGCCTCCTGGTGCCCTCGGAGGACCCCGACGCCCTGGCGACGGCGCTGGGGCGCATCGCGGCCGACCCGGCCCTGGCCGCCCGCCTCGCCGCGGACGGCCGGCGCGAGGCCGCCGAGCGCTTCACCACCGCCGTCTACCGCGAGGCCATGTCCGGCATCGTCCAGGAGATGGTCGGTCGCTGAGCCGGTTCTCACCGAGCACGATGGAGGGGCGGACGAACCAGTGGTTCGTG
>SKEM01000494.1_pt1 | contig 26045 bp, 28 predicted proteins | sample 4826731 | NCBI WGS metagenome assembly SKEM01 (sample SAMN11008809, study PRJNA524170) | human gut metagenome | biome: Human fecal sample; material: Feces; isolation source: fecal sample from pouch patient p37 | host: Homo sapiens | place: Israel: Tel-Aviv | collected 2015-07-27
CTCCAAATAAATTCATCTTCAATACCTCGTTAGCTTATTTTTAATCTATTATACCTCTTTTCATACGTTTTTAGAGGTGCCCTATATAGATAATTTTATCACTGATGTTCAAACTGATGCGGATTCTTTAAATATATCCCTTGAAGAAGCTTTTTTAACTAATATTGCAGAAAAATTGGTAGATTCAGAAATAATATCTAATTATGAAGTAGGTTATTTTCAAAAAACAGGGCGTCAAAATCGGAAAATTGAAATTAACGGTTATTCTTATGAAGAAGCTGATGGTACTTACAATCTTTTTATTATAGATGACTTAAAAGATCCAAATTCTTCACTTACACAAACAATGATTGAAAGTTTGTTACGTAAGGTTGAAGAAATAGTCTATATTGGAATTGAAAATAAGTATCAGGCTTGGGAAGAAAGTTCAGCCGGCTATGAAGCTGCAGAGCAAATCAAAACATTTTATTCTAATAGAGAAAAACTTGATAATGATTTTGACTTGAAAAAAATAAGAATATTTATTTTTACAAATAAGGAGTTAAGTAAGCGCATTAAAAATGAAAAACGTGATTCAATTTACAATATTCCTGTAGAATATTCTATTTATGATGCAACAAGGTTATTTGATATGGCAAAAACTGGATTTGCTAAAGAACCAGTTGATATTATTTTGAATGATTATGGTATAAAAGGAATTTATGCTATAAAAAGTACAGAGAAGAATGGCGAATTTGTAAGTTATCTTACTACAATTTCAGGGAAAGTATTATCTGATATCTATCTTGAAAACGGCACACAAATTCTTGAAGGAAATGTTAGAGCGTTCTTGAGTGTTCGTGGTAAAGTTAATAAAGGGATTCGCAAAACGATTCTTGAAAATCCAGAGAAGTTTTTTGTTTTGAATAATGGTATAACTGTGACAAGTAATGGTATTAAAACGGTGAAAACTGCCGAAGGAATACTAATTACTGAAATTAATGATTTACAGATTGTTAATGGAGGTCAAACAACTGCTTCTCTTGCAAACTCTGTTTTGAAAGATAAAGCTGATTTATCTAAAGTTCAAGTTATGATGAAACTGTCAGTTCTTGAAAGTTCAGAAATTTCTGAAAAACTAGTTTCGGAAATTTCAAGAGCATCAAATTCTCAAAATAAAGTTGATGAAGCGGATTTCTTTAGTAATCATCCATTTCATATTAAAATCCAAGAATTGTCTGAGAGGAATTTAGCGCCTGCAGTCGATGGTAATCAATATCAAACAATATGGTTTTATGAGCGTGCCCGTGGTCAATACACAGTTCAACAGATGAAGTTAAGCAGTAGTCAGACACGGGCATGGTAGCTAAAACATCCCAAAAATCAAGTGTTAAAAAAGACAGATGTTGCAAAATATTATATGGTTTATGAGGGATTTCCTCATGAAGCAAGTAAAGGTGCTCAGGCAGTAATGAAAAAATTTGCTAGCGTTATTGATGGGAAAGGAGAAGAATCTGGATTTTGGGCAACAAAATCACCAGAAGTAAATGCGTCATATTTCAAAAATTTAGTTGCCAAAGCGATTTTGTTTAAAGAAACTGAAAAACTTGTTTCAAATCAAGAATGGTACAAAGAGATCAAAGCATATCGAGCTAATATTGTAGTTTATTCAATTGCAGTACTTTCCAATTTTGCCAAAGATAATAAACTATCTATTGATTTAAATAAAATTTGGAATAGGCAACATATTTATTCTGCACTTACATCACAGTTGATTGTTACAACAAAGGAAGTGTATGAATTTTTAACTAGAGATGACAGGACTACCTTAAATGTGACGGAATGGGCTAAAAAAGAAGAGGCATGGAAACGTGCTAAAAAAAATTCTTGGACAATTTTGGATACTTTCAAAGAAACGCTCCTCTCTTTGAAAGAAGGTGGAAAAGAATCAATAAAAGAATCTACGATTGATGCCATGACTTTTGTTGGAGAACATAATCTGTATTTTTGGGTAGATTTACTTGAATGGGGGAAAAAATACTTGTATATAGACTACAAAGATGAAGAATTTTTAAAATTGGCTATTTCTCTTCATCAAACAGGTAAATATTTAAGTGATAAACAATACAATGCGATTGTAAGTGTATATAATAACCTTGTGAGTAAAGGATATGAAGCAAAGAGTGTAGAAGATTATGATAACCAATTTGACTATATGTAAGTACTATATTACTACGTAATAATATAGAGATTCAAATATCCACCCCCAACAACTCCCCCAAAAAAAAAATCAAATGCCGAATCCCCTTATCATTACCACGTAGCAGTGGATCAAGCGTCAAAACATACTTAGGAAAACTATCAGAGATAGCTTCCAAAGACGCAAATTCAGGTTGAGCAGTTTCAGCACTGGCAAGAAGATAACTGACTTGAGTATAGAGTTTCTCCATCTGATGCCTCACGACTTTTTCAGCAATAAAATCAACTTCAAGCGCATTTGAACTGCCAACAGTCACTTGATAACCACGAGATTTCCTTTCAAGCGATACAATATCCTCAAGAATAAGTTCAATATCCTGTTCATTTCGCCCTAAAATAGCTTGTCTTAAACCGTGATCAACAGTATAGATTTTTTCTTGTGTCTTGAGAAATTTCTTACCTTCCATGTTAAATTTACGAACAGGGATATAGAAATAAGCATCTACACTAGCATCAATATAATTATTAACTGTTGCAACCGGGGTGTTGACTTGTTCGTTTTTTAGGAATTTGACAGCAGAAAGCGAAGAAAATACTCTACCGACATTGCCAATGGTAAAACCAAATCAGTTGTTGAAATGCATCTGAAATTTCTAGAAGCGGTTGATTATAAATTGTATAAGTATTTGACAAACATCGAATAATAAAAATATAACTCAATTATTTTGTTGGGTTATTTTTTATATTTCACTTACAAATTGATTTCAGTCTGATTTTTCATCATATTTCACTTACAAATTGATTTCAGTCTGATTTTTCAACAAATTTCACTTACAAATTGATTTTAGTCAGATTTTCCCTAAAATTTAATCTACAAATGAAATTCAAACCAAAATAAAAAGCATGTCACCAAACAAATGCTTTTCACTAAAATATTTTATCCCCAAATCAATCCCAAAGCAATCGTAATCGCCAAGGCACCATTATAAATCATCAAATTATGAACAGACAGGATGAAAGTTTCTCTTTTATCCTGTTTTTTCAGGAATTTATTGACATTTCGGATAATGAAAGGTGAGACCAAACTCATGAGCAGCGTCGTTTTAGGTAGCACACCAGTAATCACGCCTACTAAAACAATGAAACAAGCCAAGCCGTACATGCTAACAAATAATTTCAAAGCGTTATGAACACCAATAAAATGCGGCAGAGTCAAACGACCATTTTTTTCATCTTGCGTCAAATCGCAGATGTTATCTGCTAGCATGACGTTGAAATTCATACAGAAGCACATCATCCCCACCAGGCCAATGGGTATGAGCGTCGCGAAATCGATGTTGAAAGTCAGCAACCATTGATGAAAAGAGGCTGTGAAGAAATTAGCGTCGAAAGCGTTGACGTAGATGCCGAAGAAGAACCCACATAGTCCCTCAGCAAAACCAGCTAGCACTTCACCTAGTGGAAAGCGAGAGAATGCGAAGGGGCCAAATGTATAGAAAATAGCAATGATAAAGCAAAGCGCGCCAATCGGTAAAATGGCGATGTTAGTTGTCAGCACAACAGCAATTCCGACGATTAGGTCAATAGCTAGCAGTGTTAAACAAATTTTGAGTGCTAGGCTAGGTGCGATGTTGCGCGTCGACAGGATATTTTCGTGAGATTTGTAGTCTGGGTCGAGCGCTTTCTTATAATCCATTAGATTATTCCAAGCGCTGACAAATAGATTAATCGCGATAAGTCCGATGAAAAATAGAAGAGTTGGTAGAAAATGAAAGCTATTGAAGGTATAAAGTGCGAAAATGACACCGGCAATCGGTGATAGAAGCGCAGCAGGTAAGGTCTGAATGCGCGTGAAATTAAGAAATGTTTTGAAGGTCATTGTTTTCCTCTATCCTAAAAGCCTAAAAGACAAAATTTTCTAAAAATTATGGCGATTTTGTGATATAATATTACTAACTATTATATCAAAAAATAGATAGGAACAGAGTATCGACTAACGAATTCTTAAGAAATAACAGGTTTATCCGTATGAATCATTTCGTTTTGGTGAATCAATCATTTTCTAGGTTTCAAAACAGTCGTCTCAATAGCTTGAAGTTCAAATAAGGAGAATCAAATGCGCGCAATTGTGACAGTTATCGGACAAGACAGAACAGGCATCGTAGCAGGTGTGTCAACACGTTTGACAGAACTTGATGTAAACATCATCGACATTTCACAAACGATTATGGATGGTTTTTTCACCATGAACATGGTGGTTGAAATTGAAGCAACGGAGCGTTTCCCAGAAGTGAAGACAAATCTTGAAGCACTAGGTGAAAGTTTAAAAGTTGATATTAAAATCATGAATGAAGCGATTTTTGAGGCGATGCACCAACTTTAATTTTTAGTCGTATTAAACGATTGAAATCAGTCATCATCAAAAAAGACGATGAGCGGACGTCGTTCGCTATGACCCCCGTTTGGATGAAGTTCAAGCGCAGGTCAAGTTTTTAGATTTCAAAAAATGAAATCGCAGAAAGGTTAATGAAGTGAAACAAAATCAAATTCTTGAAACGATTCGCATGATTGAAGAAGAAAATCTCGATATCCGTACAATTACAATGGGGATCTCTCTTCTGGATTGTATTGATAGCGACATTGATAAAGCATGTGAGAAAATTTATCAAAAAATTACTAGCAAGGCAAAAAATCTCGTTAAAATTGGTGATGAGATTGGTGATGAACTCGGTATTCCTATCATCAATAAACGAGTTAGCGTAACGCCAATCGCCATTATCGGTGCGGCAACTGATGCGACTGATTACACACCGTTTGCCTTGACACTTGACCGTGCTGCTAAAGAAATTGGCATTGATTTTATCGGTGGTTTCACTGCACTTGCCCAAAAAGGCTATCAAAAAGGCGATAAAATTTTGATTAATTCCTTACCTAAAGCCCTCGCAGCAACTGACTACGTTTGTAGCTCAGTTAATGTTGGCTCTACGAAAACCGGAATTAATATGGATGCTGTCCGTGATATAGGAGAAATCATTGTAGAGGCAGCAAAATTAGATGATATGAGTTGTGCTAAGCTTGTTGTCTTTGCGAATGCTGTTGAAGATAATCCATTCATGGCCGGTGCCTTCCATGGTGTTGGTGAAGCTGATGTCGACATTAACGTTGGCGTTTCAGGTCCTGGTGTCGTGAAACGTGCCCTTGAAAAAGTGCGGGGTGAGTCATTTGATGTTGTCGCTGAAGTGGTTAAGAAAACGGCTTTCAAAGTCACACGCATGGGACAACTTGTCGGTAAAATGGCATCTGAACGTTTAGGTGTAGAGTTTGGGATTGTTGATTTATCGCTTGCGCCGACACCTGCCGTTGGTGACTCTGTCGCGCGTATCCTAGAAGAAATGGGTCTCGAAATGGTCGGAACACATGGGACGACTGCGGCACTTGCTTTGCTGAATGACCAAGTCAAAAAAGGTGGCGTCATGGCTTGTAACCAAGTCGGCGGACTCTCAGGTGCATTCATTCCAGTTTCTGAAGATGAAGGCATGATCGCAGCCGTTAACGCTGGCGTGCTCAATCTTGAAAAACTTGAAGCCATGACTGCCATTTGTAGTGTCGGTTTAGATATGATTGCTGTACCAGGCGATACACCTGCAAGCACGATTTCTGCCATGATTGCAGATGAAGCAGCGATTGGCGTAATTAATATGAAGACAACTGCTGTTCGGGTGATTCCTAAAGGTAAGGTTGGTGAGCAAATTGAATTTGGTGGATTGCTTGGAACAGCACCTGTTATGCCAGTTCACAAAGAATCATCTGCAGCCTTCATCGCGCGTGGCGGTCATATTCCAGCACCGATTCATAGCTTTAAAAACTAAGACTCTATTTGCCTATTATCAGAATCTATTGCCGATTACGATACTTAAATCGTCATCAAAGATACAGCAAGAGAGCCTAATAAAAAGTGGAGAAATCTACTTTTTTTTGTTAGAATGAATATAACCGATGTTGTTAAGCGCTTACATTTTAGAGTATCCGTAACAGACTTCATATTTATAAGCTAGACATCAACGTGATTTATAATTTTTAGTCACCGAGTAAGCTTGTGCAACATATCAAACAAACATTTTTAAAATGGAGTAGACAGAAATGGTAAATATCTATTTAGTCAGACATGGCAAGACCATGTTTAATACAATCGGCCGTGCCCAAGGCTGGTCAGACACCCCTCTAACACGTGATGGCGAAATCGGCATTACCGAGTTAGGTTTAGGCTTTGCAGCAAAAAATATCAAATTTGATTACGCTTTTTCGTCAGATAGTGGCCGGACAATTCAGACCATGGGACTTATCTTGAAGTATTCTGAAAACGAAGGTATCCCTTATGAGATGGACAAACGTATTCGAGAATGGTGTTTTGGTAGCCTAGATGGTGGCTATGATGGCGAACTTTTCGACGGTGTTTTGCCACGAACTGATGCTTATAAAGGCAAAAGTGCAGAAGAACTAACCTACGAAGACATTGCTAAAGGCCTACTCGAAGTCGACACTGCTGGTTGGGCAGAGCCTTGGGAAGTGTTAAGTAAACGCATCCTCGACGGTTTCTTTGACGCTGCTAAAAAGGCTGAGGCCAATGGTGCAGAAAATATTGTCATCGTTAGTCACGGCATGACGATAGCAACATTTATCAAATTACTCGATAGTCGTCGCCCGAAATTTCAAGGGCTAGATAATGGTTCGGTGACACACTTAACCTACTCAGATGGTAATTTTTTAATCGGTGAAATCGGAGATATGAGCTACCGAGAATTAGGACGGGAGATATTAAATGCAGAATAATGAACAGCAAAACGAACCATATCATAGAAGAAGACCCCGCAAAAAGCCTCGTTATGATCGCTTAGTAGGAGCTGCCATAGTGGGTGTCGTTGCAATTTGCGCAGTTGCTTTTCTGGTGCATGCTTTACTTAAGAAAGAAACGGCAACACCAACCAAGTCAACACCAACTAGTCAGTCTCAAAAATCAGCAGAAAAGGCTAAGTCATCAACAGCACAAACTTCAGAATCTAAAAAAGATAAAAATCTGCCAGATAGTAAATCAACAGATTGGGATCTTGTTTTAGTTAATCGTGATCATCCTAAAGAAGAAATGAGTCCTGATGTCGTACAAATTGATAATATTTGGGTTGATTCGAGAATCGGAGATGCGACAGAGCAATTTTTAGCAGCAGCACAGGCAATCAATCCTGCTGAACATCTGATTTCAGGTTATCGCAGTGTAGCTTATCAATCAACACTCTATGAGCAGTACGTTGATCAAGAAATGGCAGCTGATCCGTCGTTAGATCGTGAGGCGGCAGAAAAGAAAGTCCAAACTTACTCACAACCCCCAACGAAATCTGAGCATCAGACTGGTTTAGCCATTGATTTGTCGGATGTTGATAGCCTTAATGAATCAACAACTGCTGAACAAGTTGCTGCAATTGCGCCAGAGTATGGTTTTGTTTTACGTTTTCCAGAAGGTGGTGCTGCAAGTACTGGTGTTGACCATGAAGACTGGCATTTTCGTTATGTAGGTGTTGCCAATGCCAAATATATGACAGAACACCATTTGACCTTGGAAGACTATCTTAAATTACTAGACAAAAAATGATTAGAGTTAATCACAATTCTGTATGAAAATTATGGTAAAATAGTAATATATAACGTCATTTAAAGTCAAATTAGGAGCAAAGGCCCTCATGTTTTCAGGAAAATCACCGTCATTTATCATTTTATCAAGTATTGGTTTGCTGATTTATTCAGCTTGGCAAATGATTAACAACATATTACCCAATTTACAAATTTTTAAGGTTGTCTATGACACCTTCCTTAAAGCATTTGATGCTTTTAAGTTACAGTCAAGTGTTTCAATGACTAATATTCAATTTTTGATTTATGTTGTTTTACTAGTCATTTTCATCTTTCTTTTGGCTAAGTTTTGGAAATTTGCCATTTATGCTTTGCTCTTTTTCGTGTTTGTCTTGGTTTGTAACTTTGCTTACTATGCTTGGTCAACAGGTGCAACGTCAGCAGAATGGTTTACCTTTATTGTTATGAGTGTCAGTTTTATCAACGTTTTTCTGACATCTAAGACAGGCGGACTTATCTAAATTATTGCTTTAAAATCAACAGTTTAAAAAAATTAGCACTCTACACAAAAGAGTGCTAATTTTTTTGTGTTTTTTTCTTGACAATGCCGTAATAGAATTATATAATAAAAGATGTAGTTAGCACTTAGCAACTACGAGTGCTAAAAAGAGGTGTTCAACATGATTACAAAACGCCAACAACAAATTTTAAATCTCATCATATCGCTTTATACACAAACGCATAAAGCGGTAGGCTCTAAGGCTTTGATGAGCTCGATTAATGCCTCTAGTGCGACAATCAGAAATGATATGAAGTCACTAGAAACACTTGGGTTCATCCAAAAAGAGCACACGTCATCTGGTCGTGTGCCAAGTGTTACAGGTTATAAATATTTCGTTGAAAACTTTTTGAAACCTGGGAAATTAGACAATAATGATGTTTATCAGGTGATGAAACGTTTTGACGGTGAGTTTTATAAACTGGATACGCTGTATCAACAGGCGGCTCAAATTTTATCTGATATGACTGGTTTTTCAACCTTCATCTTAAATGTATCATTGAAATATCAAATTTTATCAAAATTTGATATTGTTCAACTTGATAGTCACTCAGCAATGGCTGTGATGACACTTGATAGTGGATTAGTCAAAACGATGCAGTTTTCACTGCCTAGGTCGATGACTTTAGATGATTTGACGACTTTCAAGTTTATTTCTGATGAACGGTTAGTTGGTAAAAGAATTTTGGATATTCATTATTCTTTACTGACAGAGATTCCGCAAGTCGCACAGAAATATTTTGTCGTGACAACAGATGTCTTGCAACTCTTTGACCATGTCTTTTCAGATTTGTTCAAGGAAAACTTGATTTCGGCAGGTCGACAAAATTTATTAGAGTATTCGGATGATGTTGTTTCTCTTTACAAGATTTTGATGGATGACGAGGCGATTATTCATGAGATCCGAGATATGGTATCTGATGACGAAATCAGAAGTGTCAAATTTGACTCTAGCTTGACAGAGAATCATCAGATTTCAAAAAACATCACCCTTATGACGCAACAATTTGTTGTGCCGTATAGAGGCCTGGGTACTTTAGCGCTAATGGGTCCAGTAGATTTAGACTATCAAAAGGTTGTTTCTACCATGGACCTTGTGGCAAAGATTTTAACAATGAAACTGAGTGATTACTATCGTTATCTTGATGGTAACCACTATGAAGTAATATAACATTCAAATGGTAAAAAAGGAGATGCAATGTCTAAGAAAAAGCATAATGAAGATGTCGAAAAAGAATTAGCTCAGGAAGTTGAGAAGGAAACGGTTTTGGAAGAAATTGTTGACGACGAAATTGATGAGTTGGCAGAACTTCAAGCTAAGCTAGATGAGATGGAGAACAAGTATCTCAAGGCGCATGCGGAGATGCAAAACAATCAGCGTCGTGCTAACGAAGAACGTCAAACGATTTTGAAATATCGTTCACAAGACTTAGCGCGTAAAATCTTACCAAGTTTGGATAATCTTGAACGTGCGCTTGCAGTTGAAGGGTTGACAGATGATGTCAAAAAAGGCTTGGAGATGACGCAGGAAAGTTTGCTCAATGCCCTTAAAGAAGAAGGCGTTGTTGAAGTGTCAACAGCAGGCGAATTTGATCCTAACTTCCACATGTCAGTTCAAACTGCACCAGCAGACGATGAGCATCCAGCGGATACCATTGCACAAGTTTTACAAAAAGGGTATCAGCTCCACGAACGCAACCTACGCCCAGCAATGGTTGTAGTTTATCAATAATGAGTTATTTGACCGAAATGTCACAAAACTATGAATAAATTAACGAACGCGCGTAGCGCACAAAAAGGATACGCATCGCGTAAACTTCCCAGATTTTATTTTCTGAAAGTGGTGATTTCATTGAATTCCTCTACTTCAGAAAATAAAATCAAAACAAACAAAAAATAAAATAAAAAAAGAAGGTAAAACATTATGTCTAAAATTATCGGTATTGACTTAGGTACAACAAACTCAGCAGTCTCAGTTCTTGAAGGTGGCGAAGCTAAAATCATCGCTAACCCAGAAGGTAACCGTACAACACCATCAGTAGTCGCTTTCAAAAACGGCGAAATCCAAGTTGGTGAAGTTGCCAAACGTCAAGCAGTGACTAACCCAGATACAATCATCTCAATCAAACGTCACATGGGTACTGACTACAAAGTCGAAGCTGGTGGCAAATCTTACACACCACAAGAAATCTCAGCTATGATCCTCCAATACATCAAAGGTTTTGCTGAAGATTACCTTGGTGAAAAAGTTGAAAAAGCTGTCATCACTGTACCTGCTTACTTTAATGACGCCCAACGTCAAGCAACAAAAGACGCTGGTAAAATTGCTGGTCTTGAAGTAGAACGTATCGTTAACGAACCAACAGCAGCAGCACTTGCTTATGGTCTTGATAAAGTTGATAAAGACGAAAAAATTCTTGTCTTTGACCTTGGTGGTGGTACTTTTGACGTCTCAGTTCTTGAACTTGGTGATGGTGTCTTTGAAGTATTGTCTACATCTGGTGATAACCATCTTGGTGGTGATGACTTTGACCAAAAAATCATTGATTACTTGGTAGCACAGTTTAAAGCTGCTAACGGTATTGACTTGTCTCAAGATAAAATGGCTTTGCAACGTTTGAAAGATGCTGCTGAAAAAGCTAAAAAAGATTTGTCAGGTGTAACATCTACACAAATCTCATTGCCATTTATCACAGCTGGCGAATCTGGACCACTCCACTTAGAAGAAACATTGACACGTGCTAAATTTGACGATTTGACTGCTGACTTAGTAGAACGTACTAAAACACCAGTTCGTAAAGCATTGTCAGACGCTGGTTTGTCAGCATCTGAAATTGATGAAGTCATCTTGGTTGGTGGTTCAACACGTATTCCTGCGGTTGTTGAAGCAGTTAAAAAAGAAACAAATAAAGAACCAAATAAATCAGTTAACCCAGACGAAGTAGTTGCTATGGGTGCTGCGATCCAAGGTGGTGTCATTACTGGTGACGTTAAAGACGTTGTCTTACTTGACGTAACACCTTTGTCACTTGGTATTGAAACAATGGGTGGTGTCTTCACAAAACTCATCGACCGTAACACAACAATCCCAACATCTAAATCACAAGTCTTCTCAACTGCGGCTGATAACCAACCAGCAGTAGATATTCACGTCCTTCAAGGTGAACGTCCAATGGCAGCTGATAACAAAACGCTTGGTCGCTTCCAACTTTCAGACATCCCTGCTGCACCACGTGGTATCCCACAAATCGAAGTAACATTCGACATTGACAAAAATGGTATCGTATCTGTTAAAGCCAAAGACATGGGTACAAACAAAGAACAAACCATCGTGATCCAATCTAACTCAGGTTTGTCAGATGAAGAAATCGACAAAATGATGAAAGATGCTGAAGCAAATGCTGAAGCGGATGCGAAACGTAAAGAAGAAGTTGACCTTAAAAACGAAGTTGACGCAACAATCTTTGCGACTGAAAAAACAATCAAAGAAACTGAAGGCAAAGGCTTTGACACTGAACGTGACGCTGCTCAAGCGGCACTTGATGAGTTGAAAGCAGCACAAGAAGCTGATAATCTTGAAGATATGAAAGCAAAACTTGAAGCTTTGAACGAAAAAGCACAAGCTTTAGCTGTTAAACTTTACGAACAAGCTGCGGCTGAACAACAAGCTGCTGGAGCTGATACTGCTAGCGATGCGCCTAAAGATGACAATGTTGTCGATGGTGACTTTGAAGAAGTTAAATAATTAAAACGTATTGAAACGTGATGAAAAGCAGATTTTTAAGAATCTGCTTTTTTTTCGTTAAAATGTTGACAGGGTACAAAAAGTATAGTAGACTTTACGTATAGTTTATTTTACGTAAAGCTAACTATTACAGGAGGTGTCTTATTAATAAAATAAAAGACTATCGCAAAGAATATGGTGTTTCTCAAGAGGTGTTAGCTGAAGCGATGGAAGTGACAAGACAAACAATCATTTCACTTGAAAAAGAAAAATACACGGCATCGCTAAATCTGGCCTATAAATTAGCCCAATATTTCAATACAACGATTGAGGATATTTTTTTTAGTGATGCTGAACATGGTAGGGGATGAAAAAAATATGTTTAAATATTTATTTAGAAAAAATATCAAGACAGACAGTGATTATAAAAAGTATCGGCTTATTGAATATGCTATCATGGTCATTGCTATCATCGCAACTGCTATCCTTGAATTAAAGTTAGCTAGTGGAGAAATGGACTTTATCCTTGGTTTTCAACTAGGACTAGGAATTGTACTTTTGGGTTACTCCTTACTGATATTTAGGGAATTATCAAATCCAGAAAAACTACACGCCGCAAGAATTAAGACAACTGACGAACGCAGAAAACAGTTGGAATTAGAGATTTGGGCACAGGTAGGCAGAGTCTTAACCTGTCTCATTGCAATCTTTCTGGTCGTGTCAATCAGACAATCTCTAACACTTAATAATCAAATACTCATTGTCATCATCTATGCCATCTTATTTTATCGTGCTTATAGATTGAGAAAATAAAAGATTTATACAGTTAAAACCTGGAATATTCAGACTATTATGATAAAATTGAATTTTTATAATAACTTATTAAAATTTTCGGTATGGGGGGGTGATATCATATCGTAAGTCTTTAGCGACTAGAAAAAAGGAGAGTAGATGTGTTAAAACTAGAGAGTATCACGAAACAATTTGGTGATAAAATTGCTGTTGATCAGCTAGACATGACCGTCAAACCAGGCGAAATTATGGGGCTGATTGGTCAAAATGGTGCAGGTAAAACGACAACTTTTCGGATGATTTTAGATTTCATCAAACCAGATAATGGTCAGATTACTTGGCAAGGTGCGCCTATCACACAAGATATTAAGCAAAAGATTGGCTTTCTACCTGAAGAACGTGGCCTTTATCAAAAGTTGACGATTGAAGAACAAATCTTGTATTTTGCTGAGCTCCATGGCATGAAACGAGCAGAGGCACGCACTGAGCTTGTAAGTTGGATGGACAAATTAGAAGTTGTCGGTAAACTCACAGATAAGGTGCAAACTCTTTCAAAAGGGAACGCCCAGAAAGTTCAGTTCATCGCGACGCTGATTCATCGCCCTGATTTTCTGATTTTGGATGAACCGTTCACAGGACTTGACCCAGTCAATACTAGTCTCTTGATGTCGGAAATTAAAACGCTCAAGGAAAATGGTGCAGCGATTATTTTCTCAAGTCATAATATGAGTGGTGTAGAGTTACTCAGTGATCAGTTAACCATGCTTAAAAAAGGTAAAGTCGTCTTGCAAGGTGATATTTATGGGATTCGGGATAGTTTTGGTCGCACACAAATTTATGTGGAAAGTGATGTACCAAATTCTGAATTATCAGCTATATCAGGTGTTAAAACGATTGAGAAACAGGGTGCTGGCCGCATGATTCATGTCAATGAGGCAGCTGTTGGTCGAGAGATTTTCAAGCAAGTTAGTCAATCTGGCTATGTTCAAGCTTTTGTGCAAGCGCCACCGACGCTAGATGAAATTTTCCGTAAGGAGGTCGCTGAAAATGTTTAAACAAATAAAATTAGTCGCAGGACAAGTTTACCGTACAAAAATTAAAACCCCCAGTTTTTGGCTAGCTGTTTTAACGCCTTTGCTGATACCTATTGTGATGTTTGCTGTCGGTTTTATTATCGCCAAAACAAGCGATGATGCAGCGCCCAAACTTGCAGTGGTAGATAATCCAGTACTTGCGCAAACTATAAAGTCAGGTAAATTACTAGATACTGACATTATAGAAGTATCTGATGTTGACACGGCGAAGAAAAAAATTATATCCGATAAACTAGATGGGTATTTAGTTAAAAAAGACGATAGCTATACCTTGGTCACGTCAACAGATGGGACGATGAAATTTACAGAGGGTACAGTTAGAACAGCATTATCACAGATTGAGTTAGCAGACAAGGCGAGCCAATTGAAGTTAAGTGCACAGGAGTTAGCGAGTTTACAACAACCAGCTGAATTGACCATGAAAACTTTGAGTGATAAAGGTGAGACAGATGGTGGTGCAGGTAAAAATGTCGTAAATTCCGCTATTTCTTTAGCAGTCACAATTGTCATTTTTACATTGTTAATGGTTTATACAAACGTGATTGCACAAGAAATAGCGAATGAAAAATCAAGTCGTATCATGGAAACATTACTAGCAGCTACAAGCGCTAAAGTCCAATATTATGGAAAAATTATGGGTATTGGCTTACTTGTACTCACGCATATCTTGTTTTATGTTGTCTTGGGAGTAGGGGCAAGCGTCATCTTAAAAGATAATAAGATGGTCAAAGGTGTCCTGGAGATGGTTAAAGGAGTTGATAGTAACTTTTTGATTTTCTCTGTTCTGATGTTAGTCGTTGGACTTTTATCTTATCTATTCTTTACGGCGATTATCGCAAGTCTTATTAATGACCAAAGTCAGGTACAACAAGCAGTTCAGCCTATTGTTTTCCTATCTATGATTGGTTACATGGCCGGGATTGTTGGCGGAACTGTTCCAAATAATGTTGTTTTAAAAGGTTTGAGTTTTATACCTTTTGTGTCGACAACATTAATGCCGAGTCGTTTGGCTACAGAGGTGTCTACACTGACTAGTGCTTACATTGCCTTAGCGATACAAGCACTTGCATTGATTGTTGTTGCAAAATTTGGTGAGCGAATTTATGCCAAAAATGTCTTGAGTTATTCTGACGAAAAAATCTTTAAACAGTTTGTCCAAAACCTCAAAAAATAATAAAAAATCCCTGAGATAAACGGGGATTTTTTTCGTATATAAAAGTGAGGTGAAAATATGCATATGAAAATGATAATTGCACAATTAAAAGAACATTTAAAACTTGTTATAGGCGTCAGTATTGTTCTTATTTTAGTTGTATTTTTTTGGTTAAAAAGCACGACTAATAGAATTGAAGATACTCCTATATTGTCAGATAAAATTTCAGTTCCAGAACAGAATGCTCAGCCAAATTCTAAGAAACTTATCGAAAGTCAAAAGTCTGAGATTAATAAACAAATTATGGTCGACATTAAAGGCGCAGTGAAAAAACCTGCGGTCTATAAAGTAAATAGTAATGCTAGGGTCAATGATGTTATTACTCTGGCAGGAGGTTTGACAAGTCAAGCGGATGGGAAATCGATTAATTTAGCTCAAAAGGTGACGGATGAGATGATTATTTATGTAGCAAGTGTTGGTGAAAATGTCACTGCCGTGCCCTCATCATCACCAACAGATAAAGCTATTAATGAACAAGGTAAAGCAGTGACCACGACATCAGATAAAGTGAATATCAATACGGCTGATATTGCGCAGCTCCAAACCTTGAAAGGTATCGGAGCAAAGAAAGCTCAGGATATCCTTGATTATCGAGAACAAAACGGACCTTTTAAAACACCAGAAGAATTGGGCAAGGTCTCTGGTTTTGGGGAGAAAACGATTGAAAAACTTAGAGAAAGCATTACAGTGGATTGATTTACCAACGATTTTTATCGCCTATTTTTCAGTCATTATCTACTATACAATTTTTTGGTTCTCCTATTTGATATTAGTCTATCTTGTGATTTCTTTACTAGCGTTAATCTGGCACAATGGTATTGGAGCTTGTCTAAAGCTCAGTTTAATTTTATTTGTCTTTGCGAGTATATGCGTGGTGATTAAGCAACAAGAAACTAATGATTTTGCGCGTGAGACAAAAGTGACAGTAATTACCCCAATACTTGATACGATTCAAGTGAACGGAGACCAAGTCTCGTTTCGTGGTAAGTCAGGTAAACAAATCTACCAAGTTTACTATAAGGTACCCACAGAGCAAGAACAGCAGTACTTTATGACATTATCGCAATCAGTTGTTCTATCCGTTTCGAGTCAGTTGTAACAAGCTAATCAGAAACGAAATTTCAACGGCTTTGATTATCAAACCTATCTTAAAACACAAAATATTTATCGTGTTTTGACAATTGATCAAATATTAGACATCAAAACTAAAAAAAGTTGGAGTCTGCCACTTTTAAGACGCAAAGCTATTTTATTTTGTGAGCAAAATTTCCCACAACCGATGTCAGCCTATATGACAGGGCTACTTTTTGGACATCTAGGGAAAGACTTTGATGAAATGGGTAGTATTTACACTAGTTTGGGGATTATGCACCTCTTTGCCTTATCCGGCATGCAAGTTTCATTTTTTGTTGATTTTTTACGTAAAGGTTTATTCAGACTCGGTTTTAGACGCGATGTCGTTGATCTATTTCAAATACCATTTTCAATCTTTTATGCCGGTATGACAGGTTGTTCAGTATCTGTTATCAGGTCATTAATTCAGAAAGTTTTAGCCAATTTTGGTAGCAAGCATCTTGATAATTTCAGTCTGACTCTGTTTCTTTTATTTCTGATCATGCCCAAATTTCTTCTAACCACGGGTGGCACCTTGTCACTCCTTTTCGCATTTGTCATCTCCATGTTCGGCGATCGCTTTGAAAAGCTAACGAAATATCGCAAGCTACTAGCTGAAAGCTTGACACTTTCTCTATCAGTTCTACCGCTCCTTATCCTTTACTTTCATAATTTTCAACCCTTCTCGATTCTTTTTACATTTGTCTTCAGCTTTCTTTTTGATGTTCTTTTTCTACCAGGATTATCCCTTATTTTTTTGTTGGCAATGGCGACAGGCTTTTCGTTAACGCAAGTTAATATGATTTTCCAGTGGCTTGAAGGCCTTATAAAATTAGTCGATAGCTGGCATCATTATCCACTGATTCTAGGAAAACCAACAGCCTTCGTTTTTCTGGCAATGTTAGTTGTGACTGGCTTTTTAATCGATCAGTGGCTCAATCGAAAAGTAAGGTATAGTTTGTTGCTGATTTTGCTGAGTTTATTTTTCGTGACTAAAAATCCGCCACTACCAACGATTACGATGGTAGATATTGGTCTAGGAGACAGTATTTTTTTACAGGACAGATTGAACCGTCGAAATATTTTAATTGATACAGGTGGTCGGGTTCAGTTTGGCGAGACGAAAAAGTGGCAGGAGCGAACGACATCAGCAATGGCTGATAAGACTTTGATTCCCTACTTGAAAAGTATAGGTGTCAGTGAAATTGACACGTTAGTTGTGACACATACAGACGAGGATCATATGGGAGATTTGCTTGCAGTCGCCAATCAAATTAGGATCAAAAGAATATTGACTAGTGAAGGGAGTCTCAAACATGCAAAGTTTGTCAACCTTCTAAAAAAAACGCACGCTAAAATTCTGGTGGCACATGTCGGTCAACGTTTAAAAATTTTTGACCGCTATTTAGAAGTGCTGTATCCATTAGCCTTAGGGGATGGTAAGAATAATGATTCGATTGTTTTACATGGAAAATTGTATGGTAAGAATTTTTTGTTTACAGGGGATTTGGAGGAGCCTGGCGAGCGTGAGTTGTTGGCGCATTATCCGACACTTGCAGTGGATGTTTTAAAGGCAGGTCATCATGGCTCGAAAACGTCATCATCTGAGCCTTTTGTTAAGGCGATTAATCCGTCTATCGCTTTGATTTCTTGTGGTTTGGATAATCGCTATGGGCATCCTAGTACAGAGACTCTCACGACTTTTAGGAGATATGGCATTCAAATTTTTCGAACAGATGAAAGTGGTGCTATTAAATTTGAGAAAAACAGTAAATCTTGGCATATCTCGATGGTAAAGTGATAGAATAGATGCAATACTTTAGAAAAAAAGTACTGATGGAATCACTCTGTTTTGACATAGCGTTAGCTTAGGTCAAGTTTCAAGCTTTTATAAAATGAAAGTGTAGAAAGACTTGAGTGGACGTGAGGTCGCAAATACCCCTACTAGGACGTAGCGATAGCGTAGAAAGGAATTGTGCGTTGAAAAGACGTGCAAATTTATATCATGGCCCTATTAAAAATCGATTATTACTCAGAAATACTAGGTATGGTGCGCACGGTCAACGTGTTATACCCTGAATCTCGGAAAAATCCAGATAAGGATGTGCCGACAACAGATATTCCTGTTCTTTACTTGTTGCATGGGATGTCTGGCAATCAAGATTCTTGGTTAAACCGTTCGGGGATTGAACGTTTGGTTAGAAATACCAATTTGGCAGTTGTCATGCCGTCAACAGATTTGGCTTGGTACACGAATACAACCTATGGGGCCAGATATTATGATGCAATTGTAGATGAGTTGCCAGAAGTGCTGCATAATTTCCTACCGAATCTGTCTACAAAACGGGAGAAAAACTTTATTGCTGGTTTATCTATGGGCGGATATGGGGCTTTTAAAATAGCGCTTGCTTCTAACAAATTTTCCTATGCGGCGAGTTTATCAGGTGCGATTTCATTTGAAAATGTTGCAAGAGAAGAGATGGGAGATTTGTCTTATTGGCAAGGTGTTTTTGGTGATTTAGATAAATTTGACGAATCGGTTAATTCTGTCCAAAAACTGGCTTCTGATTTTGCGAAAACATTTGGTAATGATAAACCAAAACTTTACGCTTGGTGTGGTCACCAAGATTTTCTCTATCCCGCTAATAATTTTGCGGTCCAAGACTTGAAGGATAAGGACTTTGACGTTATTTATGAAACGGCGGATGGGACACATGAATGGTATTATTGGACTAAAATGATGGATCGTGTGCTTGAATTTCTTCCTATAAAATATAATCAGGAAGAACGTTTATCATAAAAGTGAAAACTTTTTTGGTTTTTTTCAGAAAATCAGTCCAGAGTCTGATTTTTTAGTTGACATTTCAGCAAAATAGGACTAGAATTTTACTGTTAAGTAAAAACGTAAGGTATACTTACAAAAAATATTTATCCAAATTATAGGAGGACAAATTAATGTCATTAGGAATTCTCGCTTTAGGGATTGCAGCACTCGGTGCAGGTATCGGTGAAGGTCTCATCGTTAGTAGTATTTTGAACGCAGTGTCACGTCAACCAGAACTTGAAGGCAAATTGCGTTCATTGATGTTTGTGGGTATCGCATTTATTGAAGGAACTTTCTTTATCACACTTGCTATGACATTCGTCTTGAAATAAGACGGTTCTCAGTTTATGCACCGTCAGTAAGACTATTAAGTAGAATAATTTCTTATTAAATAGTTTGAGATGTGTGTATATATAAGAAAGGAAGTGAGTATTCGTGGAAAAATCTTGGTCTTTTCATATTGGACCGGTTTATTTTGATGGTGCTGTCCTTGTCATGACTATTTTAACTTGTGCGATTACCTTTGGGTTTATCTTTTGGGCGAGTCGTCGAATGACTTTGCGACCAAAAGGTAAACAAAATGTATTAGAAACGCTCATTGATTTTGTCAATGGTGTCTCTCAAGACAATTTGGGTGCGACTGAATCACGTCGCTACTCACTTTTTGTCTTTGTCCTTTTCATGTTTATCTTTGTTGCCAATAACATTGGCTTGTTGATTAAAATTGAAGGATCAAATGAGTTAACTTATTGGAAATCACCAACGGCAGACGTTGGTGTGACATTGGCTTTATCATTAATGGTGTCGCTTGTAGCGACATTGTCGAGTATCAAGCGTTTTGGCTTTAAAGGCTACATTAAACACGTCTTTTTATCGCCTGCTGCTATGCTACCAATGAACATTATAGAAGAATTTACCAATTTTCTAAGTTTAGCCTTGCGTTTATTCGGTAATATTTTTGCTGGTGAAATTGTGATTGGCTTGATTGCACGTATTGGTAATATTCAGGTTTATTATTTACCACTTGCGATTCTTCTTGAAGTGGCCTGGACAGGGTTCTCTCTCTTTATTGGAGCGCTGCAAGCATATGTTTTCGTCTTGTTATCAACCATGTATATCAATGAAAAAATCGCAAGAGATGAGTAGAAAGGAGTAGTCATGAGTCCATTTATTTTGTTAGAATCTGATCCGAGTTCAATGCTAGGCAACATTATTGTGGTCAGCGGTGCCTTTTTAATCTTAGTTTTCTTGATTAAAAAATATGCTTGGGGTGCGGTGACATCAATTTTTGATGAACGTGCAAAAAAAATCAACGAAGATATTGATAACGCAGAAAATGCGCGTCTACAAGCTGAAGCTTTTGCAGTGCAACGCGAGACTGAATTAGCAGGATCGCGTGATGAAGCTATTAAAATCATCAATAATGCAAAAGATACTGCTGAAGCTAATAAAGCCAAAATTGTAGCAGAGGCTGCAGAAGAAGCACGTCGTGCAAAACAACGTGCTAATGAAGAAATTGAACAGTCTAAAAAAGAAGCCATTTCAGGTATTAAAGGTAATGTAGCTGATATTTCAGTTAAGATTGCCGAAAAATTAATTGGCGAAACATTAGATGCGTCAGCACAATCAGATTTGATTGATCAATACTTGGAAAAATTGGGGGAATAAATATGTCTCTCATTATTGCTCAAAAATATAGTAAAGCTTTGCTTGAAGTCGCTCAAGAAAGTCAGCAATTAGAGGCTGTCTTAGCCGAAGTGGCTGCTTTTGATAAAGTCATTCAGCCGACGGATCTCCAAGCTTTTTTAGTTGATGTAGCTTATTCGGATGACAAGAAACATCAAGTCATTGAGAGTTTACAAAATGTGTCCTCTGATATTTTCAAGAATTTCTTGGAAGTGTTGGTGAAAAATCAACGGATGGCACTCTTGCCTTTAATTATTAAAGAGATTCGGCATCAAGCCGATAATCTATTCAAGATTTCAGATGTTGATGTTACGAGTGCGATTGCACTGTCAGATGCACAACTCAGTAAACTTGAAACGACGATTAAAAGCAAGTTTGATCTTAATGAAGTCACAATTAAGAATACAGTCGATAGCAGTATTTTGGGCGGTGTGATTATAAATGCCCGTGGTAAAATCATCGACGCAAGTATTAAGTCGCAGTTAAACAAAATTGCGAAATCAATTATTTAAAAATGATACTGAAAGCTTGGGCGACACAGTCGTAAACTTTCTTAGAAAAAGGCTTTAATTGATTTGCGCTTGCGCAGGTCCGGTAAACATTCTTTTTTCTAGAAAAATAGCTTGAAGTTCAAATGTTCTAATAAGGAGGCGACAATCTTTGGCTTTTAACGCTAATGAAATCAGTTCACTGATTAAACAACAAATTGAAAATTTCACACCTGATTTTTCGGTCGCTGAGACCGGAGTTGTAACATACGTCGGTGACGGGATCGCCCGTGCTCATGGACTAGAAAATGCCATGAGTGGTGAATTGCTTGAATTTTCAAACGGTTCGTATGGTATGGCACAAAACTTGGAGTCAACTGACGTCGGGATTATCGTTCTCGGTGAATTTGACGACATCCGTGAAGGCGATACTGTCAAACGGACAGGTAAAATCATGGAAGTCCCTGTTGGTGAAGCGCTGATTGGGCGCGTTGTCAATCCTTTGGGAATTCCTGTTGATGGTCTTGGTGATATTAAAACGGACAAAACACGTCCGGTTGAGTCAGCAGCACCTGGAGTTATGCAACGTAAAAGTGTTGCAGAACCTCTTCAAACTGGTCTGAAAGCGATTGATGCTTTGGTACCAATCGGCCGCGGTCAACGTGAGTTGATTATTGGTGACCGTCAAACAGGTAAAACTACAATTGCAATCGATGCAATCTTGAATCAAAAAGGTCAAGACATGATCTGTATCTACGTGGCGATTGGTCAAAAAGAATCAACTGTCCGTACGCAAGTTGAAACGCTCCGCAAATACGGTGCGCTTGACTATACAATCGTTGTGACGGCATCTGCATCACAGCCTTCACCTTTGCTTTACATCGCACCTTATGCTGGTGCAGCTATGGGTGAGGAATTCATGTATAACGGCAAACACGTTTTGGTTGTTTACGATGACTTATCAAAACAAGCCGTTGCCTATCGTGAATTGTCACTCTTGCTCCGCCGTCCACCAGGTCGTGAAGCCTATCCTGGTGATGTTTTCTACTTGCACTCACGTCTTTTGGAACGTGCAGCTAAACTTTCAGATGAATTAGGTGGTGGTTCTATGACCGCCTTACCATTTATTGAAACGCAAGCAGGTGATATTTCAGCCTACATCGCAACAAACGTTATCTCAATTACCGATGGTCAAATTTTCTTAGAAAACGATCTCTTCTATTCAGGTATTCGTCCAGCCATTGATGCCGGTTCATCCGTATCACGTGTTGGTGGTAGTGCACAAATTAAGGCTATGAAAAAAGTTGCCGGAACGCTTCGTCTTGACTTAGCGTCATTCCGTGAACTAGAAGCCTTTACACAATTTGGATCAGACTTGGATGCAGCAACACAAGCCAAATTGAACCGTGGTCGCAGAACAGTGGAAGTTTTGAAACAACCGTTGCATGAACCACTTGCTGTTCAATACCAAGTCTTGATTCTCTATGCTTTGACGCATGGTTTCCTTGATACAGTGCCAGTTGATGATATTCTTGCCTTTGAATCACAATTGTTTGATTTCTTTGATGCTAATCACAAAGACTTGCTTGAGACAATCGTTACAACTAAAGATTTACCAGCTGAAGATTTACTAGATGCAGCTATTCAAGAATTCAAAGCATCATCAGCAATTAATTAAAAGGGAGGTTTGCTATGCCAGCTTCGCTAAATGAAATCAAAGTCAGAATTGCATCAACCAAAAAAACAAGTCAGATTACAGGTGCTATGCAAATGGTATCCGCTGCTAAGTTGACAAGATCTGAACAAAACGCAAAGAATTTTCAAGTTTATGCTCAAAAAGTTCGGGCGATGACGACCGATTTGATTGGCTCAGAATTATCTGAGGGGTCAAATAATCCGATGTTGATCAAGCGACCGGTTAAAAAGACAGGTTACATTGTCATTACATCAGATAAAGGTCTCGTCGGTGGTTATAATTCAACGATTTTGAAGGCTGTTATGCAGATGTTGGAAGATGATCATGACAATCAAGATGAATATGTCATCATTGCCCTTGGTGGCATGGGAGCAGATTTTTTCAAAGCTCGCGATATCAACGTCTCTTATGAACTTCGCGGTCTGTCTGATCAGCCAACTTTTGATGAAGTTCGCAAAATCGTCAATAAATCCGTTAGTCTTTATCAAAATGAATTATTTGATGAATTGTACGTTTGTTACAATCACCATGTTAATTCTTTGACGAGTCAGGTACGCGTTGAAAAAATGCTACCAATTACTGATTTAGATGAAAATGAAGCTACATCTCATCATCAAGAATTTGAACTTGAACCGGATCGTGATACCATATTGGAACAACTTTTGCCACAATATGCGGAAAGCATGATCTATGGTAGTATTATCGATGCCAAAACGGCTGAACATGCTGCGGGTATGGCAGCCATGCAAGCCGCAACAGATAATGCGAAAAATGTGATCAATGATCTGACTATTCAATATAACCGCGCCCGTCAAGCAGCCATTACCCAAGAAATTACGGAAATTGTTGCCGGCGCGAGTGCCTTGGAATAAATAGTCAACTGAATATCTTAATAAAACAGGAGGTAATATGAGCTCTGGTAAAATTTCACAGGTAATCGGACCAGTTGTAGACGTAGAGTTTGCAGGTGGAGAAAATCTTCCTGAAATTAATAATGCGCTGATTGTCTATAAAGACAATGGCGATAATACAAAAACTAAAATCGTGCTAGAAGTAGCGCTTGAGCTTGGTGACGGTGTTGTCCGCACCATTGCCATGGAGTCTACTGATGGTTTAAAACGTGGTCTTGAAGTTCTTGACACAGGTCGCCCAATCAGTGTACCTGTCGGGAAAGAAACCCTTGGTCGTGTATTTAACGTTATTGGTGATACAATCGACTTAGAAACACCATTCCCTGAGGATGCTGAGCGTAGCCCAATTCACCAAAAAGCACCTGCTTTTGATGAATTGTCTACTTCTAACGAAATCCTTGTGACTGGTATCAAAGTTATTGATTTACTTGCCCCTTATCTTAAAGGTGGTAAAGTTGGTCTTTTCGGTGGTGCCGGTGTTGGTAAAACCGTTTTGATTCAAGAGTTGATCCATAACATTGCCCAAGAACATGGTGGTATTTCCGTGTTTACTGGTGTTGGCGAACGGACGCGTGAAGGGAATGACCTTTACGAAGAAATGAAAGAATCAGGCGTTATTGAAAAAACTGCCATGGTCTTTGGTCAAATGAATGAGCCACCTGGTGCGCGGATGCGTGTTGCCTTGGCTGGTTTGACAATTGCGGAATATTTCCGTGATGTTGAAGGTCAAGATGTGCTTTTGTTTATCGATAACATCTTCCGTTTCACACAAGCCGGTTCTGAAGTATCTGCCCTCTTGGGTCGGATGCCCTCAGCCGTTGGTTACCAACCAACATTGGCAACAGAAATGGGGCAATTACAAGAACGGATTACCTCAACTAAAAAAGGCTCTGTTACATCAATCCAAGCGATTTATGTACCAGCCGATGACTATACTGACCCAGCGCCAGCGACTGCCTTTGCCCATTTGGATTCAACGACCAACCTTGAGCGTAAATTAACGCAACAAGGGATTTATCCAGCCGTTGACCCGTTGGCATCAAGCTCCCGTGCTTTGACACCGGAAATCGTTGGTCAAGAACACTACGAAGTGGCGACAGAAGTGCAACGTGTACTCCAACGCTACCGTGAATTACAAGATATTATCGCTATTTTAGGGATGGATGAATTATCTGACGAAGAAAAGACCCTTGTTGGTCGCGCTCGTCGCATTCAATTCTTCTTGTCACAAAACTTCAACGTGGCTGAACAATTTACTGGTCAACCTGGTTCTTATGTGCCAGTTGAAGAAACAGTTAAGGGCTTTAAAGACATTCTTGCTGGTCAATATGATGATTTACCTGAGGATGCTTTCCGTGCCGTTGGTCCAATCGAAGATGTCATTGCCAAAGCTAAGAAAATGGGTTACTAAGGAGGTCTGATATGGATTACATGACAGTCCAAGTCATCACACCTAATGGGATTTGTTACGATCACCATGCCTATTTTATCTTGTTGTCAACTGTTGATGGCGAACTTGGGGTCTTGCCTAACATGATTCCAACGATTGCATCTTTGAAAATTGATGAATTGAAGGTGCGCCGAATTGATGATGAAAAACACGTCGACTGGATTTCTATTAATGGTGGGATTGCAGAAGTTCGTGATAATTTAGTCACAATTGTTGCCGATTCTGCAGAACGAGATCGTGATATTGATGTGACACGTGCTGAACGTGCTAGACGTTTAGCTGAAAGTGCTCTTCAAGAAGCTGAAAATAAACGTGACGTCGATGCTGCTAAACGTGCCGAAGTCGCACTTCACCGTGCGCTCAATCGTTTGCGGGTATCTGGTCACAGATAAATTGATAATACACAAAAAACCTTGTCATTTGATAAGGTTTTTTTGGTTCAAGGGAGTGAGTTTCAGGTGAAATATCCTGCTGTTTCTCAGAAAGTCTATGAGGTCATCAAGTAATCAATTAATCTACCGATTTCGAATTGTTTTGGCAAAAGAATACCGATATGGTAAAAAAAACAGGGAATAATTTACCGATTTCGCATTGTTTTGTAACATTTTCATGCTGAATTACAATTGATTGATAAGCGGTATAGAAATAGATGATGCCCTATTTCAATTAGCGTATTTAACATCTATTCTTTAGAA
>SKEM01000495.1_pt1 | contig 26018 bp, 16 predicted proteins | sample 4826731 | NCBI WGS metagenome assembly SKEM01 (sample SAMN11008809, study PRJNA524170) | human gut metagenome | biome: Human fecal sample; material: Feces; isolation source: fecal sample from pouch patient p37 | host: Homo sapiens | place: Israel: Tel-Aviv | collected 2015-07-27
AAGACCCCGACCCTCACACCCACCCCGACACGCCAGCCAGACTCAACCCCCCGCTACACCCCGGATCGCGAAGAGCCCGTTGTCTCATGTCCCCGTAGTTTCACGTGAAACGGTTGGAGCTGGAGCCCCCGGAACCTCTGGAGCGTCTGCCAGCATCGAGGGGGTTCTCTCTGGGGCCCCGGAGCCCAAGGACACCGGCAGCCGCGATGGCTTCGTGCCGTTGATACCGAGCTTCTCCGCGTGCCGCCCCTGGCGGTCACGGTGACCGTAGACGTTCCGGTGTGGGCTCCGCAAAGACGATCCAGCCTCAATGTTTCACGTGAAACCGCGCAGCGAGTGGATCGTCATGCTGCGTCCGGTATTAGGTTCGGCGATCCGTGGCCACCGCTCGTCGGAACCGCGCCGGCACTGACACTGACCTGAGACGGACACGAAGGTTGCACCGCCATCGAAGTATCGCGGCACGATCAGACTCGGCGGTGGCGTCGGGTTGCTGCGGAGGCACGGAAGCTCCTCAGGCCTTGAAGGCACGCGCGGAGGACGGATTCCGACATCGCCCCTCCTGGCGGCGCCGGCTCGACGGTCGCGGTGCTCGGCGGTTGTGTTTCACGTGAAACACCTGGCCTGGACACCTCGATAGCTTCGTCCTTGCAGCCCACCCGCGGCGGGCGGAGCATCCCGCCTTGGCTTTCCCGAGCCAATCGCGCTGAAGCACGGAAATGCCCGAGGCGGGCGATCCATGGGTGTCTCGGTGCGGTTCGGATCTGCAAGGTCTCATCCGCGATCAGCATCAGTCGTGTTGTTTCACGTGAAACACGCGATGTGCCCGCCGCCTACGAGGGGCGACGGGCACATCCCGAACGTGCAGTTGTGCGGATCAGGGTCGGACGGCGGGGTTCCTCACGAGGACTTCGTATAGGGCTTCCACCGAGCCGTCCGCCTCGGCAGCGAGCGGCAGCAGTGAGGTGGAGGTCATCCCCGGGACGACGTTGACGTCGATGAACCAGGGGGTGCCGTGCCCGTCGAGGATGAGGTCGGTACGGGAGATGTTGCCCAGTCCGAGGGTCCGGTGCACCGTGAGCGCGACCTCGGTGACAGCGGCGGTCTGCGCCTCGTCGAGTCGTGCGGGGATGAAGTACTCGGAACGCCCCGGGTTGTAGCGGGCGTCGAAGTCGTACTCGCCGTCGGTGACGATCTCGACCGGGGGGAGAGCGCGTGGTCCGTCACCCGTGTCCACCACGGAGATGGCGAGCTCCGTTCCCGCGACGTAGCGCTCGATGAGGGCCCGGTCGTCGTAGGCGAAGCAGGCCACCATGGCGTTCCGCAGGGAGTCTGCCGAGTCGGCGTAGGAGACGCCCAGACCGGAACCGCCCTGGTTGGGCTTCACGACGACGGGGTAGCCCAGGTGGTCTGCGACCAGTCCGAGCACCTCCTGGGCGCCGAGCTGCGAGAAGTAGGCCTTCGGCAGGGTCACGGAGTCGGGCGTGAGGACTCCGCCGGCGCGCACGGTGCCCTTGGCCGTGGGCTTGAAGGATGCGCGCTGGCAGCCGTCCGAGTGGGTGCCCACGTAGGGGAGGCCTAGGGCGATGAGGATGTTCTGGAGTCCTCCGTCCTCGCCGGCACCGCCATGGACGAGGGGCCACACGACGTCGGGCCCGAAGGCCCGTAGCTTGGCGACGAGGGTGGCGTCGACGTCGAGGACGATGACGGTGTGCCCGGAGTGCCGCAGGGCCGAGGCGACCCGGTTCCCGGAGCGGATGGAGACGTCGCGCTCATGGCTGAGGCCGCCGGCGATGATCGCGATGCGGAGCTCGTCCTCAGAAATTGACTGATCGGTGGATTCCGTCATGGTGACCCCTCAGATCTGGTCGGGTGCGGGAGCGGAGACGCCCTCGGGGGAGCGGGTGGTGGTCGGCCCGAAGATCTCGTGCAGCTCGAGGTCCCGGTTGACCACCTCGGACAGGCGGCGGACGCCCTCACGGATCTCGACCGGCTCGGGATAGCAGAAGGACAGGCGCATGTGGTCCCGTCCCGCGCGCCCGCCGGCGAAGAAGGCCGTCCCGGACACGTAGGCGACGAGGTTGGTCACGGCGCGGGGCAGCATGTCCTTGGCGTCGAGGCCCTCCGGAAGGCCCACCCAGACGTAGAAGCCGCCGTCGGGGACGTTCCACGTGCACATGGGTATGAACTCGTCGAGAGCGGCCACCATGGCGTCCCGGCGGCCCTTGTACATCCCCCGGAACTCCTCGATCTGACGCTTCCAGTCGAAGTTGTCGAGGTACATCGAGATCGAGAACTGGCCCACCGAGGACGGGCACAGGATGGCCGCCTCGGAGGCGAGCTTCATCTTCTCGCGGATGGCCGGGGGAGCGACCGCCCAGCCGACCCGGTAGCCGGGCGCGAAGATCTTGGAGAAGGAGCCCAGGTAGACGACGTCGTTGGGGGCGAGTGTCTTGAGCGCCGTGTAGGTCTGCCCCTCGAAGCCGAGGAGGCCGTAGGGGTTGTCCTCGACGATGAGGACGTGGTGGCGCCGGCAGATCTCGATGATCCGGGGGCGGCGCTCCTCGGAGAGGGTGACGCCCGCCGGGTTGTGGAAGTTCGGCAGGCAGTAGAAGAACTTGATGGTGCGTCCCTCGCGCTCGAGGCGCTGGATCGTCACCTCGAGCGCCTCGGGGACGACGCCGTCGGCGTCGATCTCGACCTGCTGAACGTCCGCCTGGTACGTCGCGAAGATCGACAGCGAGCCCACGTAGGTGGGGGCCTCGGCGAGGATGACGTCACCCGGGTCGATGAAGAGCTCGGTGATGATGTCGACGGCTTGCTGGGAGCCCGTCGTCACGATGACGTCCTCCGGGTCCGCGGGGATGCCCTCGAGGGCCATGATCTCGGGGATCTGCTCGCGCAGGCGGGGCAGGCCCTGGCCGTTGCCGTACTGGAGCGCCGTGCCGCCGTCCTTGCGGATCATCTGGGCGGTGGCGTCGGCCAGCTGATCGAGGGGGAGGTCCTTGAGGTTCGGCATGCCGCCGGCCAGGGAGACGACCTCGGGGCGCGAGGCGACGGCGAACAGGGAACGGGTCTCCGAGGCGCGCAGGCCGTGAGCTCGTGCGGCGTAGCTGTCCAGCCACGGGTCGAGTCGGTTCCCCTTCACCTGGTTCTCATCGCTCACTGCACGGTCCTTTCCGGGTGGTCCGTCCCACCGCGTGCCCACAGTGTGCCACGCACGACACCCGCCCCCCGGGGGCCGTGCCCGAGGGATGGGTCGGGCGGTGCCGGAAGAGGAGCCTCGGCGCGCGGGCGCCGGGGGCGGCCGCGCGCGGATCGGGGCTCAGGCCCGCAGGGCGTGCTCCTCGATGAGGGAGCGCAGGGCGTCCAGGTCGTTGTCCAGCTCCGTCACGTGCTGCGGGGCGTCCAGGAGGGCCTGGACGGCCTCGTCGACGGCCTGCTCGCCCCCGAGGGCCTCGGCGACCGTCGCGCCGAACTTGGAGGCCTTGGCGGTCTCGAGGACGAGGGTGGGGAAGCCGGGCTCCATGAGCGCGAGGGCCACGGTGACGCCGTCGGCGGTGTGCGGATCGATGAGCCGGCCGGTGAGCGTGTGGACGAGGCGGATCGCGGTGAGGCGCTCCTCGTGGGTGGAGGAGGCCGAGACGAAGCCGAACTCGGACTCGAGTCGGGCCTGCTGGTCGGACAGGTCGAGGCTGCCCGTGGCCTCCAGCTCGGGCCACCGGCGCGAGAACTCCTTGGCGCCGAGCAGCTCGAAGACGAAGCGCTCGAGGTTCGAGGCCTTCGAGATGTCCATGGAGGGGCTCGAGGTGGCCAGGGTGTCCTCGCGCGAGCGCGGGGTGTAGACGCCGGTGCGGAAGAACTCGTCGAGCACGTTGTTCTCGTTGGTCGCCAGGATGAGGCGCCGGATCGGCACGCCCATCTCCCGGGCCAGGTGGCCGGCGTAGATATTGCCGAAGTTGCCCGAGGGGACGGCGACGTCGACCTGCGCGCCCGAGCGCTCGGCGTCGTCCAGCTCGTCCGTGGCACGCAGCCACGCCCACACGTAGTAGACGCACTGGGCGGCGATGCGGCCGACGTTGATCGAGTTGACGGCGCCGACGGAGTTGCGGGCCTTGAACTCCGGGTCCGCGTTGACGGCCTTGACGAGGTTCTGGCAGTCGTCGAAGACGCCGTGGACGGCGACGTTGACGATGTTGGGGTCGTCCAGGGAGTACATCTGCGCGCGCTGGACGTCGCTCATGCGTCCGTGCGGGGACAGCATGACGACGGAGACGTTGTCCTTCCCGCGGAAGGCGTGCTCGGCGGCGGAGCCGGTGTCGCCGCTCGTGGCGCCGAGGATGTTGAGGACGCGGCCCTCCTTGGCGAGGACGTAGGGGATCGCCTGGCCGAGGAACTGCATCGCCAGGTCCTTGAAGGCCATCGTGGGCCCCTCGGAGAGCCCGACGAGCTCGAGGCCCTCCGCCACCCGGGTGAGCGGCCTCAGTGGGACGATAGGGGCCGGGAAGCGGTCGGGGGAGTAGGCGGCCGCGGTGAGGCGGGCCAGGTCCTCGCGGGGGACGTCCGTGGCGAACAGGCCGATGACCTCCGTGGCGAGCTCTGCGTAGCCCAGGCGGCGCCAGGACTCGAGGGTCTCCCGGGTGAGGGAGGGCAGGGCGTCGGGGACCGTGAGGCCGCCGTCGGGGGCCAGTCCGGACAGGAGGACCTCGGTGAAGCCCGCCGGGGCCATGCCGCCGCGGGTGGAGATGAACTGCATGCGCTGCCTTCCCTCGTGGCCGGGGAGCACCCGGATCCGATCGCCGCCATCCTATGCGGGGCGCCGGAGGCGCGGCCGGGTGGCCCGGAGGGCGGAAGGGGCGGGCCAGGCGCGCGCCGACGTCCGGGAGCGGCGCTCGGGCCCTCCGGCGGGCTGCGCCCGGCCCGCGCGTGCGCGACGATGGGAGGGGCCGGCGACCGCCGGGCCCCGTCGACGACGAGGAGGACGCATGAGCGAGCGGGAGCGCAGCGAGCTGGAGAAGCTGGAGGCGGGGGAGCCGTCCATGTTGCTCGACGAGGAGGTCGCCGCCCGCAAGGAGGGCGCCGTCGTCCTCACGCGCGCCTTCAACGACGCCGACCCCACCGACCACGCCGCCCAGGACCGGATCATTCGGGAGCTGCTCGGATCGACGGGCGACTTCATCTCGGTGCAGCAGCCCTTCCACTGCGACTGCGGCCCCAACATCCACGTCGGCGACGGCTTCCTCACCAACGACGACGTCACCATCCTCGACATCGCGCCGGTGCGCATCGGCGAGCACGTGATGATCGGGGCCGAACACCCTCATCTCCACGGTGGGGCACCCGCTGTCCCGCCGCGGTCGGCGCGAGTGGGGCGCCGTCGCGAAGCCCGTCACCATCGGCGACGACGTCTGGATCGGCGGCAACGTCACCATCCTCCCGGGGGTCACGATCGGCTCCCACGTCGTCGTGGCGGGTGCCGTCGTCTCCAAGGACGTTCCCGACGACGTCGTCGTCGGCGGCGTGCCGGTGCGGGTCCTGCGCGAGCTGGATGACGAGGAGGACGTCTCCGAGCCTGAGTGAGGGGCGACTTCTCCGCGGAACGGCGGGGATCGCCATGTAAATGACACGCTGTCATGATGACTCGTCGGACCCGGTTCGGGCCCCGCGGGCACGACGAAGGGCGACACCCGGGTGGGTGCCGCCCTTCGGTCTCCTCCCCTCGCAGCGCGAGCGGGGATGTCCCGATCTCGAGGTCAGGACGTCCCGATCTCGCGGGGTGCGGTGGGGAGGGGCGTCAGCTGAGGACCTTCTCGACCTCGGACTTGAAGGAGGCCTTCGGGCGGGAGCCGGCGAACTGGTGGAAGACCTCGCCGTCGCGGATGACGGCGAAGGTCGGGATGGAGCGGATGCCGTAGGAGCGGGCGGTGGCCGGGTTGGCGTCGACGTCGACCTTGACGAACTTGACGCGGTCCCCGAGCTCGGAGGCGACCTCGTCGACCACCGGGGCCATCTGGCGGCACGGGCCGCACCACTCGGCCCAGAAGTCGACGACGACGGGCGTGTCGGACTTGAGGACCTCGGACTCGAAGGTGGCGTCGGTGACGGCCTTGGCGTTGGACATGGGGTTCTCCTTCGTTGGGGGTGTTGCGGAGGGGCGCCGGTCAGGCGTCCAGGGCGGCGAGGTAGTGCTCGGCGTCGAGGGCCGCGCGGCAGCCGGAGCCGGCGGCGGTGATGGCCTGCTGGTACTCGGGGTCGGCGACGTCGCCGCAGGCGAAGACGCCGGGGATCCGGGTGCGCTGGCTGGGGGCCTCGACCTTGATGTAGCCCTTGCCGTCGAGCTCGAGGACGTCCTTGACGAGCTCGGAGCGCGGCACCTGGCCGATGGCGACGAAGAGGCCCGAGGCGGGCAGGTCGCGGCGCTCGCCCGTGACCGTGTCCTCGAGGGTGACCGACTCGACGGCGTCGGCCCCGTTGATGGCGACGACCTTCGAGTTCCACGCGAAGTCGATCTTCGGGTCGTCCTGGGCGCGCTTGGCCATGACGGCGCTGGCGCGCAGCTCGTCGCGACGGTGCACGATCGTCACGGAGGAGCCGAAGCGGGAGAGGAAGGTGGCCTCCTCCATGGCGGAGTCGCCGCCGCCGACGACGACGATCGGCTGGTCCTTGAAGAAGAAGCCGTCGCAGGTGGCGCAGTAGGAGACGCCGTGGCCGGAGAGGCGGTCCTCGCCGTCGAGGCCGAGGTGGCGGTACTCGGAGCCCGTCGAGATGATGACGGTGCGGGCCTCGTAGACCTCGTCGTCGGTGGTGATGCGCTTGACGTCGCCCTCGAGCTCGAGCTCGGTGACGTCCTCGAAGCGGACGTCGGCGCCGAAGCGCTCCGCCTGCTCCTGCATCTGGGTCATGAGCTCGGGGCCCATGATGCCCTCGACGAAGCCGGGGTAGTTCTCGACCTCGGTGGTGTTCATGAGGGCGCCGCCGGCGGTGACGGAGCCGGCGAGTACGACGGGCTTGAGCTGCGCGCGGGCGGCGTAGGTCGCGGCGGTGTATCCGGCGGGGCCGGAGCCGACGATGACGACGTCGTGGATCATGACTCTCCTGGTTCATCGGGTCCCCGCGAGCCGGCGCGCGCGGGTCTGCTGGAAGCAGTATCGCCCCATGGAACCTCTGATGGGAGTGCTTTCTTCCCCCAGGAGGGTCCTATCGAAGAGTGATCTCCGAGATAGTCGCCTTGTTGAGCCCGTCCGAGGAGGTCGGCAGGTCGGTGATCCACACGACGATGGTCGTCGCGTTGGTCGCCGGGAAGCTGAAGGTGGTGGTGCCGTCCGTGAAGGCGCCCTCGGCGAGGAGGGTTCCTCCCTGGGGGTCGTCGGCGCTCGTGGCGTGGATCTGGACGTTGCCTCCCGTGCCGGTGCCCTGCATCTCGATGGAGGAGACCTCAGCCGCCTGCTGGAGGGTCACGGCCACGCCGATGCCCTGCTTGAAGGCCAGCGACGGCGAGGCGTAGTAGCGCGAGTACCAGCCGCCGTCGGTGCTGCCGTCGATGAGGGTCGCGGCGAGCTCGGGGTGCTCGGAGTCGTCGCCGTAGGGGTCGAGGGACTCGGCGCTCGCGAGCGCGATCGGCGCGGCCTGGGTCGGCGACGCGGAGGCCGACGGCGTCGCCGCGGCGGTGCCGTCGCCCGCGTCCGCAGCCTGGGAGGTGACGGTCGGGACCGTCTTGGCGGCGGGGACCTCGTCGTCGGTGACGCGGACGCCGAAGAGCTGGAGGAGGTTCGACACGGCGAAGAACACGCCGATGAGGACGGCCAGGAGCATCGCGACGAGGACGACGAAGGTCGTCCGGCTCACCGAGCGCGAGACCTCGTCCTCCTCCTCGTCCGGTTCGTCCTCGTCGTCCTCGATGAGGGTGGCGTCGTCGGCGCTCACCGAGGACGGCACCGGGGCCGGGGCCTGCGGGGCGGGTGCCGGGGCGGCCTGCGCCTCCTCGGGAGGGACGACGACGAAGGCGGGGCGCTCCTCAGCGGCCGTGGCGTCCTGGCCCTCGGCGGCGACGTCGGCGGTCTGGGAGCGGGAGCCGCGCGGGGCGGCGTGGGCGGAGGAGCGGCCGCGCAGGCGTCCGAGGACGCCCAGCGGGCCGGAGGTGATGCCGGCCGAGCGGGCCGCGGCGGCCTCGCCCGACTCCTCGGTGGCGGGCAGCACCGAGGCGTCCCAGGGGGACAGGGCCCGGGCCACCTCGGCCGCGGAGATCGGCGGGCGGCCGCCCCAGGTGCGCTCCACGAGGGCGTCGACGCGGGCGATGTCGGGCACCGCCGCGCCCTCGGGCAGGAGGGTCGAGGGCGCCGCGGGGGCGTCGCCGTGGAAGGGGGCCGAGGGGATGCCGGAGCGCTTGCCCGGCCAGCGGCGGGTGAGGCCGTAGTAGAGGAGCTCGACGAGGGAGCGGGCGTCGGTCCGGTCGAAGGCGAGGGGGTCGTCCTCGTCCTCGACGTCCAGACCGAGGACGGCGGCCTCGATGCCGATGCCGGTCACCTGGACGGAGCCGTCCGGGCGCAGGCGCACCGAGTCCGGGGAGAGATGGAGGTGGTTGAGACCGCGGCGCGAGGCGATGTCGAGCGCCTGGGCGGTCTCGCCGACGACGGCGCGCACCTGCTCGGGGCTCAGCCCCTCCTCGACGAGGGAGGTGAGGGTGCGGGAGGCCGCCGGCTCCATGACGATGAAGGAGCCGTCGCCCTGCTCGACGTCGTAGACGCGCTGGACGCGGGGGTCCTCGATGAGGACGGCGCGCGAGGCGGCCCGCAGGACGTCCTCGCGGTGCTCGGTCGCGTTGCCCAGGGTGAGGACGGTGACCTCGCGGTCGAGGATCGTGTCCCGGCCCAGGTGCCGCACCACGCGGGGGAGGGTGGTCGGGAGGGTGGAGACCAGCTCGTAGCGGCCGGTGCCGATGGGCGTGCTCTCGCTCATCGTTCTCGCTCCTCCTCGGGACGTCTGGGGCTTCGGGTGCGTGCCGAGTGTACGGTTCGCGCCGCCCTCGGACCGCTCCAGCGCGCCGCCCGGGCGCGCTCCCGGCCAGTGGTACGGGGCCCCTGGGGCGGGTGCGGCTGCTGCGTCGGATGAGGTCCCGGGGCCGGAGGGGCCGCGGGACGGACCCGAGGAGGGACCGCCGGCGGGGCCGCCGGGCAGGTCGTCGGCGGAGCCCGCGTCGTCGTCGGGCTCGTCGTCGGACCCGGTGCCGGGGTGCTCCTCGGCCAGGGCGGCCACGGCCTGCTCGGTGGGCGCCGCGGCGCCGTCGACGGCGGAGGTCGCCTCGGACTCCCCGGCGCGCGCGGTCACGGCGACCGGGGCCGGCGCCAGGCGCTCGGCCAGGCGGCCCGTCGCGCGACCGGCTCCGCCGGGCAGGATCCGCCCGATCCTCGCGACGACGCGCGACAGGCGGGAGAAGAGGATGGAGAGCTCGGAGATCCGCAGGAGACGTGCCACGACGAGGTAGACGAGCGTCATGACGAGGGCGCCGAGGACGACGATGACGACGGCGTCCGTCGCGCGCGTGCCCGTCATCGTGCCGTCGGCCGGGCCGAGGACCCGGCGAAGGGCGTAGCCGACGGCGGCGGCCGGCAGGACCGCGAGCACGAGGCGCGCGTAGGTCGTCATGATGCGGCGGCCGTCGAGGTGGGGCACGTGGCGCCGCAGGAGCGGGATGGTGATCGCGGTGCCGATCGTGTGACCGGCGACGATGCCCGCGCAGGCCCACGCCATCCACTGGGTCGCGGGGGCGAGCAGGTACGCGCCGAGGCAGAAGACGACCATGGTGAGGCCGACGGCGGCGTCGGCGCGCAGGAGGCGCTTGGTGTCCGCGTAGGCGAGCATGACGCGCTGGACGGTGAACCACAGGCCCTGGGTGATGACCCCGATGCCGAGGATCGTCATCATCGGCGCGGCGGCCTGTGCGGCGTCCAGCGACAGGGAGGGGACGAAGGCCTGGAGCGCGGGCTCGCCCAGGACCGAGATGCCGAAGCCGCACAGGACCGTGAAGACACCGACGCTGCGCAGGCCGAGGGAGAAGTCGTCGCGGACGCCGTCGGAGTCCCCGGCCGCCGCCTTCTCGCTCATGCGCGTGAACAGCGCCGTGATGATCGAGGTGGTGATGAGCGACTGCGGCAGCATGAAGATGAGCTGCGTGTTGGCGTAGAGGGTCGTCGACGGGACGACGACGTGCGCGTAGGCGGCCGACTCGCCGGCCGTGAGGGCGCGGGAGGACAGGTTCGTCGTCGCCCAGTCGCCGACGCTCGCCAGGAGCACGCCGAGGAGGGCCCACAGCGCGACCTTCGACGTCTCGCCCAGGCCCATGCCCCGCACGCCCCAGATGAACCGCGGCTTGAAGCCGATCCTCCGCAGCGGGACGTAGAGGACGACCGCCTGCAGCACGATGCCGAGCGTCGTCGTCGCACCGATGAGGGCGATGCGGTCGAAGGTCCAGATCGAGGGGTCCTGACCGCCGGCGTACCCGCCGTAGATCTTGAGGTAGGCGACGAGCGAGGCGATCGAGATGAGGTTGTTGAGAACCGGGGACCACATGTAGGGCCCGAAGCTCGACCGCGCGTTGAGGACCTGCCCCCACAGGGCGTAGAGGCCGTAGAAGAACACCTGCGGCATGCACCAGAAGGCGAAGGCGAAGGCCAGCGGCTGCCAGCGCCCCAGGCCGGAGGCGTAGATCATGATGACCAGCGGGGAGGCCGCCGTGAGGATCCCGGCCACGACGAGCAGCAGCATGGAGGCGGCCGTGAGGAGCCGGTTCACGAGCTCGTCGCCGTTGGGCTTGCGCAGCGCCCGGACGATCTGCGGGACGAGGATCGCGTTGAGGATGCCGCCGATGAGCAGGTTGTAGAGCTGCGTCGACAGCGAGTTGGAGATGTTGAAGGCGTCCGCGGCGCCGGAGCCCGTGGCGCCGAGGGCGGCGACGAGGAGGGCGTTGCGGACGAAGCCGAGCAGTCGCGAGGCGAGCGTGCCCGCCGCCATGATGGCGCTCGAGCGCGCGACCGAGCCGCCGCCCTCGGCGGCCTTGCTCGCGCTGGATCCCGCGGGGGACGTGCTCATGCCTTCTCCTGGGGTGTGACGGTGCGTCGGCCTCGGCGCACGGTACGCGTGATGCCGGCCGCGAGCATGATGACGAGGCCGACCCCGATGACGCGTGTGCCGAGGTTCTCCCAGTCGGCGCGCACGCGCATGTGGACGGTGGTGGGCGTCCCGACTCTCGTGCCGTCGGCGGCGAGCACCTCGATGGTGAGCTCGACGTCGCCGGAGCCCACGGCGGTCACGGGCACCTTCGAGGTGACCTCGCCCCGGGCGGGGACCGTCACGGTCGTGTCGGCGTCGGCCTGGAGCCGCTGGGTGCTCGGGACGAGGTGGACGCGGACGGTGACGTCCTGGTCGAGTGAGGAGGTGATCCGCACCGGCAGGTCGGCGTTGGAGCTGATGAGGTTGATCGTCGAGGAGGGCACGGCCGTGAGCCCGGCGGCGACGGCGTCGCCCGCCTCGCGCGCGGCCGCGATGTTCGAGTCGCGGCCGGCGGTGTCCGTGCGCCCCGCGGCCGAGGCGGTCGTGGCGACGACGTCGCCCTGCCGGCCGAGCACCGCGGAGGGGCCCTCGAGGACGCTCGCGACCGAGCTGAGGTAGGAGGCCGCCTGGGTGGCGCGCGTGAGGTCCGCGGCGGAGACCTCGTTGGCGGCCCGCTGCTCCGAGGGGAGGTCCTGCCGGGCGGCGTCGCGGCCCTCCCGGGAGGACTGGTCGGCGTCGGCGAGCAGGTCGTCGAGGCCCTGGGCGCCCGTCCACCCGGAGTCGGAGAGGGCGGCGATCCTCGTGCGCAGGACCTCGGGGTCGGTGCGGGCGGCCTGGGTTCGCGAGAGCGTGACGACGACGTCGCGGGAGACGGAGGGCGCCTGGCGGGTGAGGATCGCGGCGTCGGCGCGCAGGACCTGGCGGGCGTCGAGGTCCGACAGGTTGGTCTCCCCGGCGTCCGTGGTGAGGCGGCCCCCGAGCGCCGAGGACAGGTCGGTGTCGGGCACGAGGACGGTGCGCCCGTCGACGACGGTCGTGCCGGAGGGCGTGTAGGTGAGGTCCTCGGCGACGGGGAGGTCCCCGGGCGAGGCGATGACGGTGGTCGTCGTGCCGCCCAGCGCGCTCAGGGTGCTCGTGTCGAGGGTGTCGGCGACCCAGGCGACGCCCGTGGAGGCACCGTCCTCGACGGTTCCCGATACGGCGGAGCGCGAGGTCGCGGAGGTGATGAGGTCGCCGCGGCCGAGGTGGGCGAGGGCGGCGACGTCGGCGGCCGACCAGGGCAGGGCGACGACGTCGCCCTCGGCGGCGGCCCCCTTGAGGGCGTCGACGAGCTCGGTGTGCGTCGTGGCGCTCGCCTCCGTGCTCGAGTCGGCGGCGGCGCCGGTGGGCTCGGTGGGGGCGACGGTGGGCTCGGTGGAGGCCTGCTCGCTCGCGGTCGGGGTGGGCGCGGCGCTCGCGGTCGGTGTCGCGGAGGCGCTGCCGGTCGCCTGCGCCGACGCGGTGGAGGAGGCCGTGGGGGAGGCGGTGGCACCCGCCGAGGCCGCGGCGTCGGAGGGGACCCCGAGGGCCTCCATGAGGGCGGGGTCGACGGCGAGGACGACGCCGTCGCCAGCCAGGGACAGCAGGCCGAGGACGCGCTCGCGGACCGCCGCGACCTGCTCGGCCGTCGAGTCCTCCTCCGCCGTGCCGGCCTGCGTCGCGGAGGCGGTCGCCTCCTCGGTGGGCTCGGCGCTCGCGCTCACCGAGGCGGCCACGGCCGCCTCGCCGCCGGGGGAGGTGAGGAGGGCGAGCTCCGCGGGCGAGGCCGTGACGGGGACGACGGTGGTGACGCGGGTCGGGGAGACGGCGACGTCGTCGTCCCAGACGACGATCGTGCGGTCGCCGGCGAGCTCCGTGCCCGAGGCCAGGGCCGTCACCTGCACGCCGCGCGGACCCCACTGGTCGGAGGAGAACAGGGGCAGGCTGTCGTGCGGGACCTTGAGACTGAAGGCGCGGGACGCCCCGGCCTCGACCGCCTCGTCGAGGTCCTGGGTGAGGACGGTGGTGAGGCCGCCCGTCTGGTCCTCGTCGAGCCAGGCGGCGAGCTCGGCGCTGCTCAGCGCGGTGCGGTTCTGGACGTCCACCCGCAGCGAGAGGGAGGAGACGGCGGCGTCGGTGCCGTTGGCGATGGTGCCGGTGACGGTGAGGTCCTCGTCGCCCCTGAGGACCTCGTGGTCGAGGGCGTCGATGGTGACGGTGACCTTGCCGTCGACGACCTTGTCGGCCGCCCGTGAGACCGCGGGGGTGACGGCGCCGATCGCGGAGATGGCCGACGTCGTCGTCATCGAGGAGGGCGAGGCGGCGCTCGCCGGGGCCGTGGGGGAGGCGCCGAGGACGAGGACGAGGGCGGACAGGGCCGTGCCCAGGACGGTCAGGGCCGACGCGAGACGGCCCCGGAGCGGCTGCTCGGACCGGGGGGCCGGGGCGGGCCGGGGGCCTGCGGGCGCGGTGGCGCGGCCGGCAGGGTGCTGACCGGTCGACCTCAACCGTCCCCCACGAGGATCTCGCGGGCGGCGGCGACGATGCGCCGCTCGTTGGGGTAGGCGAGGCGTCGGGCGACGTCGTCGAGGGCGACCCACTCGACGTCCTCGGCCTCGTGGTCCGGGTCGTTCTCGGTGGTGAGGTCCCCGCCGAGGGCCTCGAGGAGGAAGTGGTGGACCACCTTGTGGACGCGGTGGTCGTCCCCGGCGAACCAGTAGTCGATGGTGGCGAGGTGTCGCAGGACGCGGCCGTTGATGCCGGTCTCCTCCGCGATCTCGCGGACGGCGGCCTGCTCGGCCGTCTCCTCGCCCTCGAGATGGCCCTTCGGCAGGCACCACTCGAGGCGCCCGCCCCGGTTCCGGCGCGCGATGACGGCCGTGTACGCCTGGCCGTGCTGGACGTCGACGACGAGGCCGCCGGCGCTCGTCTCGTCCACGACGGGCAGGGAGCGCGCACTCGTCCGACGCGGCTGCGAGCCGGTGCGGGGTCGTCGAGTGCGGTGGGTGGGCATGGGGACACTGTAGGCGGTTCCACGGGGAGCCCGTGCCCACCGGGAGGTGGCGCGTGCCCCTGAGGGTGGCGTCGACGGCGGTCGGACCGGGGCGCTCGCGGGCGGGACTCCGCTCCGCTTCGTGGCAGGCTTGGCCGCGATGACGAACGCCCCCACGCCCACCGAGAAAACCGCCGACGCCGTCGGAGAGCAGGCCGCCACGAGCCCCGCGGATCCCGCCGGCGCCGCGACCCCGGCCCCGGACCTCGCCGCGCTCGCGGACGAGCCCGTCGACGACTCCGGCCTCACCGCGACCGCTCGGCGCGCCCTCGAGGTGCTGCCCCCCTCGCTCGCGGCCCTCGGGCACCTCTTCGCGCGCGCCGGCCACGAGCTCTCCCTCGTCGGCGGGCCGGTCCGCGACGCCTTCCTCGGCGTCACCCCGCACGACCTGGACTGCACGACCTCGGCCAGGCCCGACGAGACCGAGCGGATCCTCACCGCCTGGGGAGACGCCTGCTGGGACGTCGGCAAGGAGTTCGGCACCATCGGGGCGCGCAAGGGCGACGCCGTCGTCGAGGTGACGACCTACCGCACCGAGGAGTACGAGATCGGCTCCCGCAAGCCGCACGTCGCCTACGGGGCCAGCCTCACCGGCGACCTCACGCGCCGCGACCTCACCGTCAACGCGATGGCGCTGCGCCTGCCCGACCTCGAGCTCGTCGACCCCCACCACGGCCTGGAGGACCTGCGCGACGGGGTGCTCCGCACCCCCGTGAGCGCCGTCCAGTCCTTCGACGACGACCCGCTGCGCATCATGCGCGCCGCGCGCTTCGCCGCCCAGCTCGGCTTCGACGTCGAGCCCGACGTCATGGCCGCCATGGAGGAGATGGCCCCGCGCCTCGGGATCGTCTCCGCCGAGCGCGTCCGCGCCGAGCTCGAGCGACTCCTCATCAGCCGCTGGCCGCGCCGGGGGCTCGAGCTCATGGTGCACACCGGCGTCGCCGACGTCGTCCTGCCCGAGCTCTCCGCCCTCGTGGAGACGGTCGACGAGCACAAGCGCCACAAGGACGTCTACCAGCACACCCTCACCGTCCTCGACCAGGCGATGGCGCTCGAGACCGGCCCTGACGGCCCCGTCCCCGCCCCCGACCTCGAGCTGCGGCTCGCCGCGATCATGCACGACGTCGGTAAGCCCGCCACCCGGCGCTTCCTGCCGGACGGGACCGTCACCTTCCACGGCCACGACCACGTCGGCGCCCGCATGACGAGGAAGCGCCTCACCGCGCTGCGCTTCGACAAGCAGACCGTCAAGGACGTCTCCCGGCTCGTCGAGCTGCACCTCCGGTTCCACGGCTACGCCGACGCCGGCTGGTCCGACTCCGCCGTGCGCCGCTACGTCACCGACGCCGGGCCGCTCCTCGAGCGCCTCCACCGGCTCACCCGCGCGGACGTCACCACCCGCAACAAGCGCAAGGCCCGCATGCTCGACGCCGCCTACGACGACCTCGAGGCGAGGATCTCCCAGCTCGCCGCCGAGGAGGAGCTCGCGGCGATCCGCCCGGACCTCGACGGGCAGCAGATCATGGCCGAGCTGGGGATCGAGCCGGGACCCGTCGTGGGGGAGGCGTACCGCTTCCTCATGGACCTGCGCATGGAGAAGGGCCCGATCGGCGAGGACCTGGCCCGCGAGGCGCTGCACGCCTGGTGGGCCGCGCGCGGGGAGTGAGACTCGCGCCGGTCGTTCTCACGGGCCGAGGAGGGCGGCGGGGACGACGGCGATGCCGTCCTCATCGCGGTACGCCCGGCTTCCCGTGGTGACGACGAGGGCGTCCGCGAGCTGGTCACCGAGCCGCTTGCGCAGCCACGGAAGGTGGCGCGTGTCGTCGGGGCGCGGTGCTGTTCCCGCCTTCACCTCGATGGCGACCACTCGGCGGTCCGGGCCCTCGACGATGATGTCGACCTCCTGACGCCCGCCCTTCGTGCGGAGGTGACGGACCCTGGCGCAGCACAGGTCGGCGTGGACCTGGGTGCTCTGGACGACGAGCGACTCGAAGAGCGGCCCGAGTATGCGGGTCCGCCGGGTGACGCCCCGAGGTGTGGTCATGGCCGGACGGCCGACGCCGAGGAGACTGGCGGCACCGAGTCCTGGGAGCCTGGCGGCCAGTGCCGGGTCGCACATCTGGTGCTTCTCGATACCGGTGGATCGAGAAAACTCGTTCTCGGAGGGGAGCCATCCGGGTAGGGGCTCGAGCACCCAGACCCCCTCGAGGACATCCCTGTAGAGGCGGGCGGTCGAGGTCGCCAGGGGACTCCCAGTCCTTCCGCCCGCGAGGTTGTTGATCGCCTCGTGCGTGGCGCACGTCGACACACCGGCCGCGTAGGCGCGCATCCAGTCGAGGAGTCCGCGGGCGCGTCGCGGCGTCCCGTCCGCGAGGTCGTGCAGCGCCGTCTGCTCGAGGTAGGAGTCCAGCTGCGCCTCCCTGGCGAGAGGAGGCAGCTCCCTCACGGCGGGAAGCCCGGACCTGAGGATCTCGTCGACGTACTGGTCGAGGCCGACCTGCGTGCCGCCGGTGACAGCGGCATCGCCTGCCCCGGCGAGAAGCGCGGAGAGACTGACCGACGGCGTCTCGACTCCGCGTTCGACGAGGCTGAGCGGGCGCATTCGCATCGTTGCGATGCGCCCTGCCCCCGTGTGGACCGGCGCCTGGGAGGGTGAGGCCGAGCCGGTGAGGATGAATCGGCCGGGTGTCGGATCGAGGTCGACGGCGCGCCTGACCCGATCCCACAGCTCGGGCATCCGCTGCCACTCGTCGAGAATCAGGGGAGACATGGCGTGCTCCATGAGACGCGCGCCGAGGATGGAGAGCTGGGCGCGCTCGTCCGGGTCATCCACGGGGACGAAGGTTCCGCCGAGTCTCCGCGCGAGCCAGGTCTTGCCGACCCCTCGTGCGCCTTCGACGTTGACAGCGCTCAGACCGGCGAGGAGCTCGCGGAGCCGGGGTTCGAGGAGCCGGGGAAACTCTGATGCCATAGCCGTGATGCTAGGAAGTCCATGCCCTCTCGGGCAGGGTGAGATCTCGAGCCTGTGGAGAGCCCATTGCTCGCGTAGTCCGGTGCCGATCTGTGGAGCACTCACTTCGGTCCACCGCAAACACTCACTCTGGTCCACTCGAAACGCTCACTCTGGTCCACTTCGTCCGCCGAGTGAAGGTGCGAGATCGAGCCTGATGCGGGGCTGACGCATGCATGGGTGGTGGATGATGTGGTCGTGGGTGACCTGGAGCACAGGTGGCGGTATCATCTGTTTCGTGTTCTCCGCGTTGGCGGAGGTCGAGGTTGTACTCACGCGATCGCGTAGGTCGATCTCATCGAGGCCCCGAGTGATCGGGGGTTGAAGTGAACTCACGCTATACAATCATTGAGTTCTTCCCACCGGAACATCCGAGGATGTGATGACCCTTCCCATGTTTGAGGACGTCTTCGAGGCGCTGACGGGCCACCGTCCGAGGGCGTACCAGGTGGAGCTGGCCCGGAGGATGAGCCAGGGCGCGCTGCCGAATACTCTCGATGTGCCGACGGGCATGGGGAAGACCTTGGCCGCTGTCGTGGCATGGTTCTACTCGCTGGCCGTCGACCTCTGCTCGCAATCGGGTGAGAGGGCGGTGCCCATGCGCCTCCATCTCATCTCTGACCGCAGAGTGGTCGTCGATGACACGTTCCTCGCAGCGGACCGAGTGCGACTCCGGCTGAGCTCCGCTGCGGATGGGCCGCTCGAGGCTGTCGCCGCGGCGTTGAGGGAGGCCCTCGGGCTTGCCCCGGAGGAGGATGTCCTCGAAGTGCTGCGCATCCGCGGTGGCCTCGTCGACGCTGATCGGGATGCTGGGGCTGTTGCGAACGGTCTTCCTCGGCGGTTGACCGAGCACACGCGCTTTCCCGCCAGGCCGGCTGTCGTCGTTGGGACGCTGGACATGGTCTGCTCGCGTCTCCTCTTTCGGGGCTACCAGCTGAGTGCCGCTCGGCGCAGCATCGACGCAGGACTGACCGGCTCCGATACGTGGTGGGTCCTTGATGAGGCGCACCTCGCACCTCAGGCGGTTCGCACCCTCTCCACCCTTGAGAACGCCGGCGGTGCTCTCCTCGGAGAGCTCTCGGGGACCATCCCGGCATTGCGCGTCATGGCGATGACGGCGACGCCCGTCCCGGAAGCCGTTGACGTCCTCGGCTGGGACGAGAGTGCCGAGATGGCTCTCGACTCCTCTCTCGGGGCACGGATGGCAGCCCGGGCAGAGGTGCCCTTCGAGGTCGAGCTGGTCGATGGATCGGCGACGCCTGCACTTGTCCAGGCATCGGTGGACCTGCTGGAGAACCTTCAACCGGGGCAGAGCGTCGTCGTGTTCTCCACCAAGGTCTCGACCGCCAAGGCGGTCCGACGCGGGCTCGACCCCGCGTGCCAGGAGCACGGTGTCGGCATCGAGCTCCTGACCGGAGGCATGCCGGAGCTCCACAGCCGCGGGGTCATCGAGCGACTCGCACCATTCCGTACCGGAGCCCCGGAGCGCACCGGGGCTGCGCCGGTCATCGTCGTCGCCACCTCGACCCTTGAGGTCGGCGCCGATCTGGACTTCACACACCTCGTCACGGAATCGGCCGATGCCAGCGCCCTCATTCAGCGGTTCGGTCGAGTCAACAGGATCGGAGCGCGTCGCGACGGCAGTGTGCATGTGGTCCACTCGAGGACCGGGCAGGATCCGGTGTACGGGGACGCGGCGTCATCGGCGATCGCCGTTCTTGACGGTGCTCGCTCGCTCGGTGCCGCAGTCGTGGCGCTCCGCGAGGCACCGGCGAGCGCGAGAGTGCTGACGCAGGAGCCTGTGACGATCCCGCCGACCGTTGTCGGTGCCTACGTCCGCACGGCGGGGTCGCGCAATGACCCGCCGGTGTCGCCTTGGATCCGGGCCCTGGAGGATCCTCGGGGCGAGGTCGTCGTCGTGGCTCGCACGGGGACGAGGCTGATGTCCTCGGACTGGGGGCGGGCGCTCATCGATGATCTTGTCGAGGAGCCGCCGGACGCCCGCGCGGAGGGCTGGACCGTGCGTCTGGGTGATCTGAGGGATGTGCTTCCCATCCTTCTCAAGGCCGGACCAGTGGTGGTTCTCGATCCCACCTCGGCGCGCGAGCCCCGGATCTTCGAGAGCTCGACTGGATCCGACTCAGTGAGTCCCGGCTCGGTGCTCGTCGTCGAGACCACAGGGCTCGGTGCTGCCTTGGGCATTCCCGACGCCGGCTGTGGCTTGTCGGACCGGGTAGTCCTCCCGGGAGCGACGATCGCCCAGGTCGTGGAGGCCCTCGGGACCGATCGCGTGGCTCGTGGGACCACGGTGCTCACCGACCTGGGTGCCGAGGTTGATGGCGCCTCGGCCGAGGAGGCGGAGGACCTTCTCCTCGAGCTCGTTGAGTCCATGCGTGACGAGGTGGATGGAGTCCTGACGGTGGACCTCCTGGGTAGCGAGTCGGTGCACCCGTGGTTGCGGCTGCGCCTTGCGACCCCGGCGGCCGAGAGCGTCGAGCGCGCGGTCGCCCTGGAGGCCCATTCCGATGACGTGGCACGGCTCGCCGAAAGGTGGGCCCGCGTGCTCGGTCTGCCCGCCGGCGTCGTCGAGGACATCCGCCTGGCGGGGTACTGGCACGACGCAGGGAAGGGCGCGAGCGAGCTCTTCCAGGCAGCGCTGAGGATGAGTGAGGGAGCCGATGGCTGGCTGGTCCCCGGGCCCTCATGCGATGCCATTCCTCTCGCGAAGTCGGCGCTTCCCCGCAGGCTCCACCGCCGCTCGCAGGCCCTGGCGGGTGTTCCCTCGGGCTGGCGGCACGAGGCGCTCTCGGCCGAGCTCCTGGATGAGGCGATCGCAGAGGGAGTCGTGGTCCCCCATGACGCGGAGCTGGTGCGTCACCTCGTCCTTTCGCACCACGGGCACTTCCGCGGTGCTGGCCCGGTACTCACCACGCCGACTCAGGCGGTGCCGTGCGCCTACCAGGATCCGCGGGACCCGCGGTGGCTCGACCGTCCGGGATCCTTCCGAGATCTCAATGACCGGTACGGGATCTACGGCCTCGCCCTCATGGAGGCCGTCGTCCGCCTCTCCGACTGGGAGGCATCGAGGAAGGAGCAGCTGGATGACTGACTCGCCGGTACCCGACGCGACCGAGTACCCCCTGATTTCGCTCAGCGGGCGCAGGCCGGCTCATGTCCTGTGCGCCTGGGGACTCACCTCGCTCCTTCCCGGGGCAAGGGTTCACTTCGAGAAGACATGGGCACGGCCCGTGATCACGTGGACGGGGACAGCGCAGGAGCTCGCTGAGCGCGCCGCCGTCGACCTGGTGGCGGGAACTTGGGATCTCGGCTCAGGACTCCTGCGTGGGATTCAGACGACGACGCCGACGCGGGCCCTCATCAACGGCGCAGTGGCGGAGCTCTGGGAGGGCGTTCGTCAGGGAAGGCGCCTCGCAGGACCCTCGATACTCCGCACCTTCGACCTGTCTGGCTCGGCCAAGCCGTTGAGGACCGGAGATGCCGCTGTCCAGGTTCCCGCTGCGGCGCTGACCTTCCTCACGGGGAGGGGCTACACGGCGAAGTCCGTTCAGGACACCTGGGAGCTCCTCGGAGCAACGTCGACCGAGGAGGCTCTGTCGCGGGCGACGGATGAGATCCTTCGGCTGCTCGATGGCGAGCCGTCGGTGGTCGAGGCGAAGCCGGGTCTTCGGTTCTCCGCCAGTTCGATGATGCCTCGGACGACGTCGGGCTCGGAGAAGTGCGATGTCGAGCCGATCATCGATCTGCTCGCCCTGTGCGGGCAGATCCTCATCGAGCCGGCTCAGCGCACGATGACCGAGATGGGCATGAGGAAGGGCTTGTCCTGGTGGCTCAATCCCGTTCCCCTGTCGATCGAGGCCGTGGTCGAGCTCCACGAGGCGCCGCCTCCGGGCCTGCGATGGCCTCGACGATCCGCCCGGATCCTCACCGAGCCCGTGGCGAAGTTCAGCTACCTGGCGCCGAGCCAGGCCGTCGACGAGTCGAAAGGAGATCACCGTGCCTGACCAGTCCATCGCCGTCCCGCTTCCGGAGGCGATTCCGTCGTTGGCGACTCCGGACGGCGTGCACAAGCTCGCCATGTTCTACCTTCCCGACCTTCACGGGGCGTCCCAATCCATCCGTGGGGACCTCGGCGTCCTCTACCGATTGTCACTTCCCACAGAGCTCGGCGGCCGCGCCGGCAATGTGGTGATCCGCTTCCGTGCTCCATTCCGCATCGATGGCTCCGAGGAAGTAGCTGCTCCCGAGACTCTCCAGCCAGGCGACCGCGTGACGGCGCGCGTCGTCGCCGAGAGACGTCGGGAGGACGACGACGGGCGAACCAGGACCCGTCCCGTCCTCGACGAGGAGGTCGAGGCCTGGGGCCAGGCACTATTCGAGCGGCACGGTGTCGCCGTCGAGGACGTCGCCGCCTCGAGGCGGTGGAGGGTGGGGCAGCGTGGCGCCCGGTCCTTCACCATTCGCGACCTCACGGCAACGGTCTGCTCGGTCTCGGCAGACAGCGATGTGCTCAACCGAGGACTCGGCCGCGGCAAGGCATTCGGATACGGAATGCCGATCGTCCTCTGATCACGCCCTCATCACGATTCGACCCGCGCTCTCCACATCCCTTTCAGCTCATTCTCGTCAGTCAGGAGCCAAACATGTCCGCCTCCGAATTCCGCGAGCTCATCGAGGAGCTCTCATCCAACTCGGCCGTCGCAGGAATCAGCCTGAAGGGCCGCTACGAGTCACTCACGGGCCGCACGGTCACACCGCCTGCGGGCACCATCCGGCAGGACGGGGAGCTCGTCGGCATCTACACCTCCGCGGACGGTGAGCCGGCGGCGACACTCGATCCCTGGGGCAGCGTCGCGTCTCGGTGCGAAGCGCTCCTCGCAGGGGCGTACGGCGGTCGAGCGCTCGCCGATCTCCTGGGATTCCCGCTGGTCACCTTCGTCGACGGCGACGGAGCGGTTCTCACCACCTCGGTGGAGCTCTCTCACCGGCAGGCGGACGCCACCTGGCGCTTGTGCCGGGACGAGCTCCGCGAAGCCGGGGTTCCCTTCGACGACATCCAGCAGGCCACGCGGTCGCATCCGGACGCGCTCCTTGCTGGATTCCCGACAGCGATCCCCTTCGGCTGGTGGCACTCGCACACGAAGAGGTCCCAGGCCGCGGCTGATGAGCCCCAGAAGGGCAAGCGCGGCGCCAAGGCCGGTCCCGAGGTGGACCTGGAGCGCAGCAGGAACGAGTACCTGGGTTACTACGTCATGAATCCTGCCGAGTCGCGGTCGGCCCGGCTCTTCACCGCGGAGTTCACGGCTCTCGGAGTCGCCGAGCGCCGGCGGATGGCGGCGAAGGTGGACGCCCTGTTCTCCGCCGTGCGAGCGGAGCAGACGGTCGCGGGTCAGAAGCTGTCCACACTGGGGCTCGGGTCGATCCCCCCGACCCGGATCTCGAGCCAGGCAGATCCGAAGCGCTCGACGCCATCGGACCTGACCTATCGCGCTATCGAGAGCCGAGCCTTCCTGTCGTTCACCGGACTGAGGGGCTTCGGCTTCAGTGAACCCGCAACGGCCCGGGTGCTGGTCACGGCCCTGACGTTGCTGCTGTACTCGCTTCTTCACCAGAACCTGGATTTCCGGGCAGGAACCGAGCTCCGACTGCTCGAACCCGGTCTTGAGGTGACCGTGGAGCGGCATGGCGAGGCGTCGCAGCCTCTGGATCTGCCGTCGATCGACGAGCTCATTGAGCTGGTCCGTGAGCTTGGCGTCGAGGCGGGGTGGAGCGGGCCGCGTGTGGTCACGGTTGCCGCCGACTCGCCGCTCGGCAAGGTGATTGGCGTTATTGATGGCACTGCCGCACCGGAGCACGAGGACGGTCACTGATGCCTGCCTTCACCGTGGCGGCGGGCTTTCCCCTCGGGGAGTTCAACGCGCACGGCGCCGGTGAGTCGCCTGAGTGGCCGCCGGCCCCGGCGAGGCTCGCTGCTGCCATCCTCTCCGTGGCGCACCGCGAGGGGATGGGTGTGGCGACCGCTGAGCGGCTCTTCGCGCTGGGCGCGCCGACGATCTCCGCGCCTCGAGCAGGGCTCCGGGACATCGGATTCGGGCGGTGGGTGCCGGTCAACAACGAGCTGCGGATTGATGCCTCGGGTGCCGCGGTCGGGATCGTCGACGCACGGGACCGGTTCGGGCAGAAGGCCCAGAAGACGCCCGAGCGCGGCGTCGTGATCGGGACGGGGCCCGATGACGTTGTCCGATGGGTCTACGAGGACGACCGCGATCTCATCGATGTCGACGAGCTCGGTCGGCTGGTCCGGGGCGTCGAGTACCTCGGCCGGCCGACCTCCCCGGTGATCATTGACGTTGCTCCCGGTCGCGACCTGGGGCCCGAGACGGGCACGCGGTGGGTGCCGGACGAGCTCGGTGATGTGGAGCTTCGTGTCGCGACGCCCGAGCTCCTCCGGGCCCTCGACGCACGTGAGGAGCAGCGCAGGCGCAGCCATGTCACCGGGACCCATCCCGCCCTCGATGTGCGCCCGGTCGCCCGGTACAGGACGGTCGGCGGCGAGCCGACTCGTGCAGCAGCCGGGCCGTCGGTGCGTGACATCCTCGATGGCACGGTTCTCTTCCGGTTCCCTGCTGGCGCCGATGGCGTGCCGGAGCTGCTCGCCGATGACGCTGCGATCGTCGTCGATCAGCTGCTCGGCGCCCTCAATGAAGCCGTCTGGGCACTCCCGTTGTTCGGCACGACGGGACGTCGCGAGACACCTGTGCTGCGCGGAGTGCTTATCAGGGCGCGGGGTTCGCGGACTCCAGTGGCGGTCGCGGTCCGATCAGGCGTGGTGACGGCGAGACCGGCTGAGCCGCGCTCGCTCGCATCGCTCTCTCGCGTCATCCGATCCGCCTGTGCTCCCTCAGCGGAGTGGACGACGCTCATCCCGGTGACCCTGGGCGATGACGAGGTCTGCACGGAGCTGGAGTCCACTGCGTCTCGGCTCGGCGCCAGGCTGTCGTGGGCCGGGGTTCATGATGCGGCGCAGGCAGGAGTCGGTCCTGACACGGATGGGATGTCCGGGTCGAGGCAAGTCAGCGCTGTCTTCGACCGCGAGGTTCCGGGTCCTCTGTTCCTGGAGCGAATCTGGATGGTGCCCGTGGGGGCAGCAGGGCTGGCAGTGAATGGAATGAGGCCCTCCGTGCGGTAGAGGCCGCGCAGAATCAAGCATTCCAAGTGTCCTCCCCGCGTGCGCGGGGGTAGAGGTGCTCCGCCGGCCTCGACGGCGCGCAGCTGCATGTCCTCCCCGCGTGCGCGGGGGTAGAGGGAACTCGACGTTGGTCTGGTCGTATCCCCAGCAGTCCTCCCCGCGTGCGCGGGGGTAGAGGGGCGCCCTCACCGACGAGGAACCGGGCCTCACACGTCCTCCCCGCGTGCGCGGGGGTAGAGGGCCGTTGAGGACGAGCTCGAGAACGTCGAGCGAGTCCTCCCCGCGTGCGCGGGGGTAGAGGGGTGATCGTCAGGGCGGAACACCGTCGACCGCGGTCCTCCCCGCGTGCGCGGGGGTAGAGGCCTCACGCACGACCGTCACACGGGGCGCCTTGCGTCCTCCCCGCGTGCGCGGGGGTAGAGGGTTGCGCCCGGACGTCAGGTCAGGGGCCAGCGCGTCCTCCCCGCGTGCGCGGGGGTAGAGGCCCCATGGTGTGAATCGGGCCGTAGCTGGTGATGTCCTCCCCGCGTGCGCGGGGGTAGAGGGGACTACAGGGGCGGGACGGTGGTCGGCTCAGAGTCCTCCCCGCGTGCGCGGGGGTAGAGGGCCTCCGATGACGTACTGGCCGGAGGGCTTGAGGTCCTCCCCGCGTGCGCGGGGGTAGAGGCATCCCCACGGACGAGCTCGGCCACGTCATCGAGTCCTCCCCGCGTGCGCGGGGGTAGAGGCAGGGCAACCGCGGCACTGATACCGTCGATGATGTCCTCCCCGCGTGCGCGGGGGTAGAGGGGCGTGGGCGTCCGTCCTGTACGCCGACGCGGAGTCCTCCCCGCGTGCGCGGGGGTAGAGGGTACTCGAGGTCGTCGTCCTGGCCGAGGATCTCGTCCTCCCCGCGTGCGCGGGGGTAGAGGGGCGCGCGTGCTGACGCTCGTCATGCACCATGAGTCCTCCCCGCGTGCGCGGGGGTAGAGGCCACGTGGCCGGCGACCCTCAAGCCGACTAGCCGTCCTCCCCGCGTGCGCGGGGGTAGAGGCCACGTGGCCGGCGACCCTCAAGCCGACTAGCCGTCCTCCCCGCGTGCGCGGGGGTAGAGGCGACTCGAGGATGATCCGGCACGCCTTCTTGTTGTCCTCCCCGCGTGCGCGGGGGTAGAGGCATGACGCGGACGTGCCCGCCGCTGTCCTGGGCGTCCTCCCCGCGTGCGCGGGGGTAGAGGCGGGAACTGGTCAACATGCGCGCCTCCAAGGCGGTCCTCCCCGCGTGCGCGGGGGTAGAGGCCAGTTCAAGGCCGACACCGCCAAGGCGCAGCGGTCCTCCCCGCGTGCGCGGGGGTAGAGGCGCAACCCCGCGGCCCAGGCGCTGGCCCAGGCGGTCCTCCCCGCGTGCGCGGGGGTAGAGGCAGGCCCACGGTGAGGCTCCTTCGCGGGGCGGGGTCCTCCCCGCGTGCGCGGGGGTAGAGGGTAGCCGTAGATCTCCAGCACCTTCTCGTAGGAGTCCTCCCCGCGTGCGCGGGGGTAGAGGCGCCACCCTGCCCGACGTCGGGCAGCCGGTCGAGTCCTCCCCGCGGGTCAAGTCCCTTGTTGTGGTGTTCTTTCAGGCGGTCAGGGGCAGGGGTTGGGTGTCGTTGGTGAGGGTGTGGGTGAGTCGTTGCATGGAGGTCTGGGACAGGTAGCGGCGTTCGCCGT
>SKEM01000496.1_pt1 | contig 26004 bp, 20 predicted proteins | sample 4826731 | NCBI WGS metagenome assembly SKEM01 (sample SAMN11008809, study PRJNA524170) | human gut metagenome | biome: Human fecal sample; material: Feces; isolation source: fecal sample from pouch patient p37 | host: Homo sapiens | place: Israel: Tel-Aviv | collected 2015-07-27
ATCCGCCGCCGCTTCCAGGTGCCCGCCGGCCACGAGATCGTCTGCGGCCGCAACGCCGTCGCCGAGGCCGCCCGCTCCGGCGTCCCCATCGAGCGCGTCTTCATGGCCGTCTCCGCCGAGTCCGACGACCGCCTCGGCGCCGTCGTGCGCCGCGCCGCGCTCCTGGGCGCCCCGGTCCTGGAGACCACGAAGCTCGACCTCGAGGCCCTCACCGAGGGCGCCGTCCACCAGGGCGTCGCCATCGAGGTGCCCGCCTACGAGTACGCCGAGGCCGCCGACCTCCTCGAGCGCGCCCGCCTGCGCGGCCGCACCCCGCTGCTCGTCGCCCTCGACCAGGTGACCGACCCCCACAACCTCGGGGCCGTCCTGCGCTCCGCCGGGGCCTTCGGCGCCGACGGCGTCATCATCCCCGAGCGCCGCAGCGTCGGCGTCAACGCCACCGTCTGGAAGGTCTCCGCCGGCGCGGCCGCCCGCGTGCCCGTGGCGCGCGAGACCAACCTCGTGCGCACCCTCGAGGCCCTCAAGAAGGAGGGCTGCTTCGTCGTCGGCCTCGACGGCGGTGGCGACACCGACGTCGAGAACCTCACCGTGGCGGACGCGCCCCTCGTCCTCGTCACGGGGGCGGAGGGTGCGGGCCTGTCCCGCCTCGTGCGCGAGACCTGCGACGTCATCGCCTCGATCCCGATCTCGCGCGACGTCGAGTCGCTCAACGCGGCTGTCGCCACGGGCATCAGCCTGTACGAGGTGGACCGGCTGCGCCGGGCGGCCGCCGCGTCCCAGGACTGAGACGCGCCCGGCGCCGGTCCCGTGGCCCCGCGCCTCGCGTCGCGGTCCGGGAGCGCCCGCCCGGGCGCGCTCCCGGACCTGCACGATCGCCCGTGCTCGGGCCGTCACCCGCGACCGGATGGGCTCCGGCCGCCCCGCCTCGTTCCCGACCGGGCCCGATGCTGACACAATGGATCCGACGCCCTGCCCCGCGCAGGCGTCATGACACTTGAGGAGGCCACCCGCATGGCACAGGACCCCGCGCAGCGCTGGAACCGCACTGAGGGCGTGCTCGTCGCGCCCGGGACGCGCCCCGAGGACGTCGTCGCGCGCCTGCGCGAGAACGCCGTCGTCGCCCGCCTGGAGTGGTACCCGTCCACGGCGCACCTCATGTCCCTCACGCTGCTCTCCGACGCCGAGGGCCGCGTCGCCGTCACCCCGCCGTCGCGCGGCGGCGTCGTCCCCGGGCTTGGCGTCTCCGAGCTCGCTGAGGGGCTCGCCCGCGCCCTCTCCGCCGCCGTCACCATCGGCCCGGCCTCCTTCGACGCGCTGCCCGACGACGTCGAGCTCCCGCAGGTGCCCACGGGCGGCTCCGCGGCCGCCCGCACCGTCGTCCTCACGCCGCTGAGCGCCTACATGGTGCCGCTGCAGGCGACGCTCCTCGAGCGCCCGCTCGCCGTGGCCACCGTGCCCGGCCTGGACCGCCGCATCGTCATGTACACGGGGGTAGGCGCCGAGCTCGGAACCTTCGGCTGGGACGAGGAGTCCCTCCCGGCCCTCGTCCTGGCCTCCAGCAACGGCGACCTCTCCGTCCGCGCCATCCCCACCGGGGAGACCGAGGACGACGCCGTCTTCTCCTGGGGCATGAGCTCGCAGTACGTGTGGGGCGGCGTCGACGAGCCGGGCCCGGCGCTCACGAGCCTCGTCGAGGAGCTCCTCACCGACTCCACCGACGCCTCCGTCATCGCCGAGGCCGTCCCCGGTGCCGACCCGGAGGCCACCGCCGCGGCCATCGCGACGCCCGGGGCCGAGGGCCTCGCTGCCCTCGTCACCGCCCTCGGCCTGCCCGAGTGGGTCGACGGCGTCCTCACGGGTCGCCTCGCGCCCGCCGAGGTCCCCGGCGTCGTCGTCCACGAGCCCCGCGGCCTGTCCAACGCCGTCGGCCGCTCCGTCGGTCTGCTCCTGCAGGACCCGGAGACCCCGGGCTCCGGCTTCGTCCAGGGCTACGTTCAGACCGTCACCGAGCGCCCGTGGGTCGTGCGCGCGGCCGCCGTCGTCGAGGCCGGCATCGGCGGGGCCCTCATCGGCGCCGCCGTCCGCCGACGCAACGCCAAGGGCGAGGTCCACGGAGGCCTCGCCGCCACCGGCGCCGTCCTCGTCATCGACGCGATTACCGAGGCGTCCCTGGCCTCGCTGACCCGGCACCGAGAGCTGCGGCGTCGTGCGGACGAGGAGACGGCCCTCGTCAACCGAGAGCTCGCGGAGGGCTGAGCCTCACTCAGCCACGAGCACGACCTCCCTGGACGAGGCGGGCGCCGACGGCGTCGTGCTCGTCCAGGGAGGTCGTGCTCGTGAGGGCGCCGGTTACTCGCCCTTGAACTTCATCCCGGCGGTGAAGCCCATCGGGTTGAGCTGGTACTGCTCGGCGGTCTCCTCGTCGCGGGCGGCGAACTCCTCGTCGTCGGAGAGGGGCTCCTCGTCCTCGCCCTCCTCGCCGTCGAAGATCGCCGCCATCTCCTGCGTGTCGCCGAGCGACAGGTAGGACTGCTCGTCCCAGTGCTCGGGCAGGACCGTGCGGACGTAGTCCTCGACCGCGGCCTCCATGGTGACGTCGTGGCCGGCGGCCTCGGACATGTACCAGCGGTGCTCGAGGACCTCGTGGAAGATCTCCGCGGGCTCGATCTTGCGGCGCAGCTCCACGGGCACGGCCTCGAGGGTCGGCTCGAACACCTGCGCGAGCCAGACGTGGGCCACCTGCTCGAGGGGCTGGGACTCGCGGCCCGTCGTGGCGCGGAAGGCCTCGAGGTCGTTGAGCATGCGCTGACCTTGGCGCTCCTCGACGTCGAGGCCCGTGAGCCGCATGATCTGGCGGTGGTAGTGGCCGGCGTCGACGACCTTCGGCTGGATGACCATCCGCGCGCCGGAGCCGTCCGCGAGGGTCTCCATCTTGAGCTCGCCGACGTCGAAGCCGAGCTCGTTGAGGCGCTCGATGCGGCGGCGCACGCGCCACCGCTCACCGAGGCTGAACTCCTCCGGGGCCGTGAGCACGTCCCACAGCTCGGTGTAGCGCGAGACGATCCGGTCGCCGACCTCGATCGTGTCGACGGACTGCTCGAGGAGCGCGCCGGCCTGGAGGTCCATGAGCTCGCCGATGATGTTCGTGCGGGCGACGTCGATGTCGTAGAGGCGCTTGCCCTCGGTGAGTCCGCCCTCGGGATAGAGCTCGCCGGTCTCGGCGTCGACGAGGTAGGCGGCGAAGGCGCCCGCGTCGCGGCGGAAGAGCGTGTTCGACAGTGAGACGTCGCCCCAGTAGAAGCCGAGCAGGTGCAGGCGCACGAGGAGGACGGCGAGGGCGTCGATGAGACGGGTGGCCGTCTCGGGCCGCATGTACTGGCTGAAGAGCGCGCGGTAGGGCAGCGAGTAGGACAGGTGCTCCGTCACGAGTGCGCAGTTGAGCTCCTCGCCGCTCAGGTCCGTGCGGCCGGTGACGACGGCGGTCGGGGTGACGCAGGGGGCGCCGAGGCGCTGGAGGTCGCGCAGGAGCTCGTACTCGCGGTGCGCGACGGACTCGCCGATCTCCTTGACCGCGATGACGCGCTCGGAGAGGTTGACGAAGCGCACGATGTGCCGGGAGAGACCACGGGGCAGGGCCGCGAGGACGTCCATCGGCCAGTCCTCGAGCGGCGTCTCCCAGGGCAGGTCGAGGAGCGCCGGGTCGATCGTCGCCGCGGTGATCTGCATGGACTGGGGCATGGCGTGATTATCGCAGGAATCGTGCTGGGACACGGCGACGCCCCCGCGCCGTCGGAGGGCTCACGGCCGCCCCGCCTGCCGCCCCGGACACGGAGGAGCCCCCGCCCCTCGGGAAGGAGGGGCGGGGGCTCCGGACGCTCAGCGCCGCCTGGCGCGGGCCGTTCCCGGGATCAGGCGGGGAGGCGCTCGCCGGTGGAGGCGGAGAAGATGTGCTCCTCGCCGGGCTTGATGCGGACGTGGATGGCCTCGCCCGGAGCCGGCGCGGTGCGCGGGGGGACGCGGACGATGATCTGGCTCGAGTCCTCACCGGAGCCGAGCTTCTCGTCGGAGGCGTCCGCGCCGACGAGCTCGCCGTAGATGTACGCGTCGGAGCCGAGCTCCTCGACGAAGGAGACGCGCACCGGGATGGAGTGCTCGTCGTTCTCGGAGACGACCTCGAGGGACTCGGGGCGGAAGCCGATGGTGACCTTGCCGTTGTCCTCGGGCTTGAGGGCGTCGAGGGTGGCGCGGGAGAGGGCGATCTTGGCGGCGCCGATGGTGGCGTCGGAGCCCTCGACCGAGAAGCGGCCCAGGTTCATGGCCGGCGAGCCGATGAAGCCGGCGACGAAGTCGTTGGCGGGCTTGTCGTACATGTCGCGCGGGGTGCCGACCTGCTGGAGGACGCCGTCCTTGAGGACCGCGATGCGGTCGCCCATGGTGAGGGCCTCGGTCTGGTCGTGGGTGACGTAGACCGTGGTGACGCCGAGCGAGCGCTGCAGCGAGGCGATCTGCGTGCGGGTCTGGACGCGGAGCTTGGCGTCCAGGTTGGACAGCGGCTCGTCCATGAGGAAGACCTTCGGCTTGCGCACGATGGCGCGGCCCATGGCGACGCGCTGACGCTGACCACCGGAGAGAGCCTTCGGCTTGCGGTCGAGGTACTCGGTGAGGCCGAGGATCTTCGCGGCCTCCTTGACGCGGCGGTCGATCTCGTCCTTGGGGGTGCCGGCGATCTTGAGCGCGAAGCCCATGTTGTCGTGCACGCTCATGTGCGGGTACAGCGCGTAGTTCTGGAAGACCATGGCGATGTCACGGTCCTTGGGCTGGACGTCGGTGACGTCCTTGTCGCCGATGAGGATGCGGCCGGAGTTGACGTCCTCGAGGCCCGCGAGCATGCGCAGGGAGGTCGACTTACCGCAGCCGGAGGGGCCGACGAGGACGAGGAACTCGCCGTCGGCGATCTCGAGGTTGAGCGCGTCCACGGACGGGCGGTCGTTGCCCGGGTAGATGCGGGTGGCGTGATCGAAGGTCACGGTTGCCATGGTTGGTATCCCTTCACCGGCAGGTACGTGCCGGACGATCCGTAGTGAAAGGTGCCTATGCGTGTCCGCATTGACACGTGCTCGGCCTGGGAGGGCCGTGCGCAGGACCATGATTTCACACGCAGCCCGATCGCGATACGGTTGCGAGAGAACCGGATGCTCCGGCGGCTGGTGAGACCGGTCACCTCAACGGTCCGGCCACGGCTCGCCGGTACTGTGGCCGCATGACGCAGACCCCCGGCCAGAGGCCCGCCACGCCCGCCTCCCTCGCGGGGCTGCGCGCGGGCACCGTCGTCGGGGGCTACCGGCTCCTGCGACGGCTCGGCGCCGGAGGCATGGGCGTCGTCTGGGAGGCCGAGGACGCCGACGGCCGCCGCGTCGCCATGAAGATCCTCCACCCCCAGATCGCCGCCGACCCCGTCGCGCGGCGCCGCCTGGACCGCGAGGCCCGCGTCCTCGCCCGCGTCCGCGACGCCCGCGTGGCCCGGATCCTCGACATCGAGACCGGCGACGGCGCCGACGGCGCGGGCGTCACCTTCGTCATCACCGAGCTCGTCGACGGCCCCACCCTCCAGCACGAGGTCGACCACGAGGGCGCCTACGACCTCGTCACCGACGCCCGCGACCTCGCCGACCTCGCCCACGGCCTCGTCGACGCGCTGCGCGCCGTCCACGCCGCCGGCGTCATCCACCGCGACCTCAAGCCCTCTAACGTCATGCTCGGCGCGCAGGGCCCCGTCCTCATCGACTTCGGCATCGCCCAGGTCGCCGACGACACCCGCCTCACCCAGACCGGCCAGGTGACCGGCACCCCCGGCTTCATCCCGCCGGAGATGCTCGACGGCGAGGAGCCGACCGCCGACGTCGACTGGTACGCCTGCGCCGGCGTCCTCCTGTTCGCCGTCACCGGCCGCGCGCCCTTCGGCACCGGCCCCTGGCAGGCCGTCTTCCGCCGCGTCTACGCGGGCAACCCCGAGACCGCCGGCCTCGAGACCGAGTGCCCGGCCCTCGCCCGCGCCTTCACCGCCGCCCTCGCCCCCGACCTCGCCGACCGGCTCGGTGTCCCCGACCTCCTCACCGTCCTCGACGACATCGCGGCCGGCGGGGACGGCACCGACGTCGTCGACGAGCTCCTCGGCCCCGATCCCGACGACGTCGACGAGTCCGGTACCGCGACGGGCTCGTACACGGCCCCCTACGGCTCCTACGGGTCCGGCGCCTCCGCGCCGAGCGCGGGGAGCGGCGCCTACGGATCCTCGGCCGGCTCTGCGGCCTCCGCCGCACCCGGTACCGACGGGTACGGCACCACCGGGGGCTCCTGGAGCGACCCGTGGACCGGCTCCCAGGGCTCCGGCAGCGGACTGCCCGACGGCGCCGTCCCGCCGGCCTTCGCCCCGCACCGGGCCCAGGCCCCTCAGGTCCCGCAGCCCTCCCAGCAGACCGGCGTCCCGCAGCCCCCGGCCGCCTGGGCGCCCACCAGCCCCGGAACGGGCGCGATCCAGCCCGCTGCCGGCTACCAGGGCGCCACCGGCGCCGTCGGCCCGCAGCAGGGCGCGGCCGCCGCGGTCTCCCAGCCGCTGCCCGCCGGTCCGGGCGCCGGCCGCCCCGGCCTGCCGGACTGGGCCCTGGAGCCGCGGCGCCACCCCGGCGTCGTCGCCGCCCTCGCCCTCGCCCTCGCGGCCCTCGGCGCCTGGCTGCCCGCCTGGGTCGCCATCGTTGCGACCATCGCCATCGTCCTGGCCGGCACCGTCGGCCGCGCGGACGACGCCCGCCGCTGGCACCGCCTCCAGCAGGGCCGCCGCAGCCGCGGCGACGACTCCCGCATGTGGGCGGCGACTCCCTGGTACCTCCTGCGGTCACTGGTCGCCACCGCCTTCGCCGTCGTCGTCAGCCTCCTCATCACGGTCGCCGTCTTCTACGTCGGCGCGAAGGTCCTCGGCTTCGGCTCCACCCCGGCACGCGTGGCCGCGAACCTCTCCGAGTACCACCGGATCGCCGGCTTCCTCGCCGGCCTCACCGCCATCTACCTCGGCGTCACCTGGTTCATCCCCTGGGGCGCGCCGACCCGCCGCGGCGGCGCCAAGCTCGTCGGGCTCATCGCGCCGAGCCGCGCCGTGCGCCTCGTCCTGTCCCTCGTCCTGCTCGGCGTCACCGGCGTCATCGTCCTGCTCGTCATGGCGGGCCGCTTCCCGCCGGCCACCCTCGAGCCCTTCTACTCCTGGGGCTGAGCGCCCCGTCCGGCGCCGGCGCAGCGCTCCCGGCGCGGCCCCCGACGGCGGGCCCGCGGGACGCTGCGGCGTGAGCCACTCCGCAGGGCGTCCTCTGTCCCTCGCTCCGGACGACGGGCAGAATGTCCGTGAACCGTCAACGGACCTGGGTGCGCGGGGTCCTCCCCGCCCGGGTCCGCCCCGACAGACCCGAGGAGAACCCGTGGCTTCCAACAACCCTCGTCCGACCAAGGCCGAGCGCCGCGCCGCCGCGCGCGCCCAGGCGCAGGCCATGCGCGAGGAGCAGGAGCGCAAGGACCGCCGCAACAAGATCACCCGCCGCTCGCTCCTCGCCGGCGGCGCCGTCGTCATCGCCGGCGGCGTGGCCTACGCCGTGACCCGCGACGACGACTCCTCCTCCGGCTCCACCACCGCCCAGGGCAAGGCCAACAAGGCCGGCTTCCCCAAGCTCGTCCTCAAGGACGGCTCCTGGACCTACGGCGCGGGCCCCGAGGCCGGCGCGCCCAACTCCGGCGCCAAGGTCCTCGACGTCTACTTCGACTACTCGTGTCACTACTGCGCGGCCTTCGAGGACCTCCACTCCGACGAGATCACGACGCTCCTCAACGACAAGAAGATCACCCTGGCCCTGCACCCCTGCAAGATCCTCGGCCAGGACTGGACCGACAAGGTCATGAACGCGATGGGCGTCGTCCTGGACAACGAGCCCGACAAGGCCCTCGACCTCCACAACAAGGTCCTCGCCCTCTTCTACAAGATCTACCAGTCGCAGGACACGAGCCTCATGACGGTCGACAACATCGTCGCGACCGCCCAGGACGCCGGTGTCTCCTCCTCGGTCACCTCGAAGTTCGCCGACGCCATCAGCGGCAACACCTACGGCGAGTGGACCACCGCCGGCACGGAGGCCTTCTCCGACAAGGGCTTCACCGGCACCCCCACGGTGGTCCTCGACGGCAAGACCCTCGACCTCGCCACGATCGGCACCGCCACGGGCCTGACCGACACCCTCAGCGGCTCGTCGTCCTCCTCCGGCTCCAGCCCCTCCGCCGAGGCGAGCGCGGCCGTCACCGACGCCCGGTGACCCCTCCCGGCCCTCGGGCCCGGAGCAGGGCGCGGAGCCTGTAGGCTCAGCGCGCCCACGCCGCGTTAGCTCAGCTGGTAGAGCAGCTGTCTTGTAAACAGCAGGTCGCCGGTTCGAACCCGGCACGCGGCTCCACGAGAGGACGCCCGCCCTCGCACCGAGAGGTCGCGACGGCGGGCGTCTCTCACACCCTGGGAGCGGGGCTCGGCCTCCGCGTCGCGCCGTCGCCGGGTCGCGAGCCGTCCACGCTGCGGTCCGGCCGTGGACGCGCCCGCGAGCCCCACTAGGGTGACTGGCCGACCCGAGCACCACCACCAACGAGGAGACCACCCGTGACCAGCGCCTGGGACGTCTACGACGCCCTCATCGAGGACCTTCCCGAGGACGTCACCGTGACCGCTTCCCACCGCGGCCCCAGGTGGACCCGCGTCCTCAACTCCGCCGACGGCGTCGGCTCCGCCTGGACCGTGGACCTGCGCTCGCGGCCCGCGCTGTCCGCCGACGTCCCCGACGCCGGCCGCCCGCTGCGGGACGTCGCCGCCCTCGTCAAGAGCTGGAACCTCGCCGAGGCCGGCGTCGGCCTCGCCGCCCTCAACTCCTGGTACTCCAAGGCCGAGGTCGCCGCCGAGCAGGGCTTCGAGGAGACCGGCTCCGGCCTGACCTGGCGCGAGGTCTTCGAGCCCTACAACGACGTCGTCGAGGGGCAGAAGGTCGCCGTCATCGGCCACTACCCCTTCGCCCGCAAGTCCCTGTGGAAGGCCGGCGAGCTCGAGGTCCTCGAGCGCGACGTCCAGGCCGGCGACTTCCCCGACACCGCCTGCGAGTTCCTCCTGCCCGAGGCCGACTGGGTCTTCATCTCCTCGTCCTCCCTCGTCAACAAGACCGCGCCGCGCCTCATCGCGCTCGCGGCCGACGGCGGCGCCCGCACCGTCATGGTCGGCCCCTCCACGCCGATGCACCCCTTGTGGCTGGACCTCGGCGTCGACACCGTCACCGGCTGGGTCGCCGACCCCTCCGTGCGCCCCGACCGCCCCGAGGAGCTCCCCGAGCCCGGCGACATCGGCCCCGGCTACCGCATGCACCTCGGCCTGCCCGTCCCCGGTGCCGAGGGCTGATGCCCCCGAGCAGCACGACGACGGCCCCGCACCGAGCAGGTGCGGGGCCGCCGCGCGTCAGGACGCGGGCGCGCTCACGGCAGGCGCCAGTCGACGGGCTCGGCGCCCTGCGCCACGAGCAGATCGTTGGCGCGGCTGAATGGCCGCGAGCCGAAGAAGCCCCGCGAGGCGCTCAGCGGCGCGGGGGGCGGGGAGGCCACGATCGGCGTCGCGCCCAGCATCGGGGTGAGGGACTGCGCCGGCCGCCCCCACAGGATCGTGACGAGCGGGCGGTCGCGCGCGACGAGCGCCTCGATGGCCCGCTGCGTCACCGCCTCCCAGCCCCAGCCGCGGTGCGAGGCCGGCGCACCCGGGCGGACCGTGAGGACCCTGTTGAGGAGCATGACGCCCTGGCGCGACCACGCCGTGAGGTCCCCGGTCGTCGGGCGCTCGACGCCCAGGTCCGCGACGAGCTCGGTGTAGATGTTCTCCAGGCTGCGCGGCGGCTTGACACCCGGCTGCACGGAGAAGGACAGGCCCATGGGGTGACCCGGCGTCGGGTAGGGGTCCTGGCCGACGATGAGGACCTTGACCTCGTCCATCGGGTAGGTGAAGGCGCGCAGCACGTCCGTGCCCGCCGGGAGGTATCCGCGGCCGGCGGCGACCTCCTCGCGCAGGCGGGCGCCGATCTCGTGGATGGTGGGCTCGACCGGGGCCAGGGCGCTCGCCCAGCTCGGGTCGACGATCTCGCTCAGAGGCCTCGGCTCGCTCACGCTCCGAGCCTAGCCCGCGGCCCCGCCGGGGTGTCGCGCCCGACCTGGGCGGCCGTGCCGCGCCGCCCCGCTATCCTCGCGGCGTGACCCCTTACGAGTACCCCGAGGACGAGTTCGACTCCCCGGCCGACGACGGCCCGGACCCGATCGGCGTCCACCGAGAGCCCGCCCCCGCCTGGCGGAGCTGGCTCCCCCTCCTCGCGGTCCTCATCATCGTGCCGCTCCTGGCCTGGGGCGCCGTCTCCCTCCTCGGCTCCCGCTCCGGCTCGCCGACCGAGACGACGACCACCACGACCACCGCGTCGACCGCCTCGGCCACCCCGACCGCGACGGCGAGCGCCACCCTCGCGGGCGCCGCCGACATGACCACCGGCATCACCGTCCACAACGGCACCAGCACCCAGGGCCTCGGTACGCGCACGGGCGAGAAGCTCACCAACGCCGGCTTCACCGCCGTCACCGTCTCCCAGGGCGTCTACTCCCTCACCGACCCGACCGCCACGACCATCTACTACGCGTCCCCCGACGACGAGTCCACGGCCCAGGCCGTCGCCCAGACCCTCGGTGTCACGAACGTCGTCGAGTCCGCCGCAGAGGCGCAGTCGAACCCGATCGTCGTCGTGCTGCGGGACGACTACCAGGAGTGAACCCGGCGCCCGGGCTCCCCTCCCGGCGCGGCCTCCTGCGCGGCGCCGGCCTCGTCCTCGGGGCCTCCGCCGCGACCCTCGCGGGCGCACGCCTCGCCACCCTCTGGCACCGGCTGCCGCCCTTCCTCCTGAGCGAGGGCGTCGCCGTCGGCCCCGACGGCGTCCTGCGCGCCCTGGCCGTGGGCTCCCGAGTCGTGTACGAGCCGGGCAGCCGCGTCCCGACGGCGGCCACGGACCCCGTCGCCGTGACCGACGCCGAGCGGCGGTCCCTCGTCGAGGCCGCGCGCGTCCGGCGCTCCGGCGCGGCGCTCCCCGACGGGCCGTGGCGGGACCTCGCCGCCGGGGCCCTCGACGACCTCCTCGCCCTCGCCTCGCCCGTCCTCGCCCAGGACGGCGCACCGGCCGTCGACTACCCCACGGGCTCCGTCCTCGCCGGAACCGTCGGGATCTGGCGCTACACCTGGCCGCGCGACGCCGCCTTCGCCGCGGCCGCCCTCGCCGCCGCGGGACTGGGGGAGGAGGCGCTCACCGTCCTCGACCGCCTCGCCGCGCTCCTCGGTCCGGCCGGCGCCTTCCAGGCCCGCTACCCGGCCGACGGCGGCGTCCCCGACGCCCGCTCTCCCCAGACCGACGGCACCGGCTGGTTCCTCTGGGCCGCCGAACGGGCGCTCCTGGGGGACGGCGGCGGGCACGGTGCTGCGCCGTCGCCGCGGGCTGAGCTGCGCGCGGCTCTCACGACGGCGACCGCGCACCTGCTCGCCCTCACCGACGGCGCCGACCGCCTCCCGACGCCCTCGCCCGACTACTGGGAGGTCGCGGAGGCCCGCCTCCCGCTCGGCACGGCGGCGCCCGTCCTCCTCGGCCTCGAGGCTGCCGGGCGGCTCGCCGCCGCCGGCCTGCTCGGGGGCGCAGTCGTGTCCGACGCCCTGTCCCGACGGGTGCGCGAGGTCCGCGCCGCCGTCGAGCGCGCCTTCGCGCCCGGCTGGGGGCGTCACGCCGGTGACGACGACGTCGACGCCGCCCTGTGCTGGGTCCTCCCTCCCTTCACCGAGCCCCTCACGGGCGCCCTCGGGGCGCGCGGGGCCCTGCTCCCCCGGCTCGCCCGCGGCTCGGGCGGTCTGGCGCCCGGCTCCTCCTGGCGCGACGACGGCGTGTCCTGGACGCCGGAGACGGCGCTCGTCGCCTGGTCCGCGCACGCCCTCGGGTGGGACTCGGAGGAGGAGCAGCTGCGCGCGTGGCTCTCGGCCTCGCGCACCGCCGTCGGCGCACTGCCGGAGAAGGTCGCCGCGACCGGCGCGCCCGCGGGCCCTGCGCCCCTGGCCTGGACCTGCGCCCTCGTCGTGCTCGCTGCCTGCCGCTGAGCCCCTCCGGCGGGGCCTTCATCGCGCGGCCTCGCGGGACGAGCCCCGGCGGATCGGCGCCGCGGGCCGGGACCGTCGGTCACGCGCTCCGCCGTCGGGGCTTCGCCGTCGGTGGAAGGCCCGAGCCTCGGCCTTGAGCGCCTTGCACTCAAGGGGTGAGAGTGCCAGCATTGCGGTTAGCACTCAGGGCTGTCGAGTGACAGTCCGAGTGAGTCAACCTGGCCTTCCAGTGAGGCCCGAGCGGCCCGCGTGACCAGAACGCGGGGCGCGAGGACCGTCCGTCGCGGGCGCTGGCAGGCCCCACCACTCCAGTGGAGGAACCCAATGTCCAAGATCATCGCCTTCGACGAGGAGGCCCGCCGCGGTATGGAGCGGGGCCTCAACACCCTCGCCGACACCGTCAAGGTCACCCTCGGCCCCAAGGGCCGCAACGTCGTCCTCGACAAGAAGTGGGGCGCCCCCACGATCACCAACGACGGCGTCACCATCGCCAAGGAGATCGAGCTCGAGGAGCCCTACGAGAAGATCGGCGCCGAGCTCGTCAAGGAGGTCGCCAAGAAGACGGACGACGTCGCCGGTGACGGCACCACCACCGCGACCGTCCTCGCCCAGGCGCTCGTCCGCGAGGGCCTGCGCAACGTGGCCGCCGGCGCCAACCCGATCGCCGTCCGTCGCGGCATCGACAAGGCCGTCGCCCAGGTTGTCGAGCGCCTCCTCGCCGACGCCAAGGAGGTCGAGACCCAGGAGGAGATCGCCGCCACCGCGTCCATCTCCGCCGGCGACCCGCAGATCGGCGAGTTCATCGCCGAGGCCCTCGAGAAGGTCGGCCACGACGGCGTCATCACCGTCGAGGAGTCCAACACCTTCGGCCTCGAGCTCGAGGTCACCGAGGGCATGCGCTTCGACAAGGGCTTCATCTCCCCCTACTTCGTCACCGACGCGGATCGCCAGGAGGCCGTCCTCGAGGACGCCTACGTCCTGCTCGTCGAGTCCAAGATCTCGAACGTCAAGGACTTGCTGCCCCTCCTCGAGAAGGTCATGCAGTCCGGCAAGCCGCTCGCCATCATCGCCGAGGACGTCGAGGCCGAGGCCCTCGCCACCCTCGTCGTCAACCGCATCCGCGGCACCTTCAAGTCCGTCGCCGTCAAGGCCCCGGGCTTCGGCGACCGCCGCAAGGCGATGCTGCAGGACATGGCCATCCTCACCGGCGGCACCGTCATCTCCGAGACCGTTGGTCTCAAGCTCGAGAACGCCACCCTCGAGGACCTGGGCCAGGCCCGCAAGGTCGTCGTCACCAAGGACGAGACCACCATCGTCGAGGGCTCCGGCGAGAAGGACGCCATCGACGCCCGCGTCGCCCAGATCCGCGGCGAGATCGAGAACTCCGACTCCGAGTACGACAAGGAGAAGCTCTCCGAGCGCCTCGCCAAGCTCGCCGGCGGCGTCGCCGTCCTCAAGTCCGGTGCCGCCACCGAGGTGGAGCTCAAGGAGCGCAAGCACCGTATCGAGGACGCCGTCCGCAACGCCAAGGCCGCCGTCGAGGAGGGCATCGTCGCCGGTGGTGGCGTCGCCCTCATCCAGGCCGCCGAGGTCCTCGACACCCTCGAGCTCGAGGGCGACGAGGCGACGGGCGCCCAGATTGTCAAGCTGGCCGTCGAGGCCCCGCTCAAGCAGATCTCGACCAACGCCGGCCTCGAGGGCGGCGTCGTCGTGGACCGCGTCCGCAACCTGCCCGTCGGCGAGGGCCTCAACGCCGCGACCGGCGAGTACGTCTCCCTGCTCGGCGCCGGCATCGCCGACCCGGTCAAGGTCACCCGCTCCGCCCTCCAGAACGCCGCGTCCATCGCGGGCCTGTTCCTCACCACCGAGGCCGTCGTCGTGAGCGGGAGGCGACCGGGGCGCCTCGCGCTGTGTGTGATCCGTTCGCCGCGCCCTGACGCCGAACTCGTACCCTTCACGTCGAGACCCACGGTAGGGCTGTGGGTCTCGGAGCGAAAGACACGAGTTCGGCGTCGGTGAGCTGTACGGGTGGGGCGGGGCTCAGCGGGCGCCGAAGCGGCCTGCGTTGGCGGCCTCGGCGTCGTCGTAGGAGACGGCGGCCTGGTCGAGGGCCTGACTGAGCAGGTCGAGGCTCGCCTGGACCTGGGCCTGGGTGAGGTGCCAGTCCGCGGCGGCCGTGCCCATGGAGTCCGAGGCGCCGCCGCTCCACGAGGACTGGAGGAGGGCGACGTCGCCGTTCATGGCGTCGACCTCGGTCTGGATCGTCGTGATGCGGGTGCGGGTCCGGGCGGCGGTGTCGGCGACGGCCTGGGTGTCGACGGCGAAGACGGGCATGGTGGGCCTTTCCGTGAGGGGGTCGGCGAGGACCCCTGCGTGCTGCGCGAGCGGGCGCCCGCGGCACGCACCACGCTAGGGACCGGGCGTCGGCCGCCTCCGGGGCTCGTCACCGGTCTGGGGGAGAGGGGTGCAGCGGGCCGTCCTGTGGAGCCTCGCCGGACTCCGGACGTCGGACACGGCGATGTCCCCGCGCCCACCGGCGCACGCGCCGCCCGACGGCGTCCCCGCGCCCGACCGTGCTCGCGCGCGGCGCTGCCGGCCCTGAACGCGACGGAGCCGCCCCCGTTCGGGAGCGGCTCCGCGGCTGCTGATCGGCGAGGCCGGTGGCTCAGGCCCCGCCCTGGCCGTCGTCGATGACCTCGGCCGAGATGGGCGAGAACTCGCCGGTGCGCGCCTCGCGGAGCACCTTCGCCTCCTCGGCCTTGGCGCGCAGGCGCTCGCACATCTTGTCACGCTCGGCCTGGGCGAGGGACGCGCGGTCGAGCCCGCCCTCGGTCGCGGCGACGGCGTCGACGGCGCGCGGGGAGGACAGGAGCCGGTCGAGGTCCTCGATGCAGGACTCCATCGTCGTCGTGTGGCCGGCGGACTCGTCCTTCGGCTCCGGACGGGCCTGCGGACCGACGGAGGAGACTCCGGTGGCGGGCGTGGCCGGAGAGGCGACGGAGGTCTTACGCGCGGCGGCCGTGGGTGTGATGACCGGCGCCGGACGGGTCGCCGGGCGCGGCTCGGCGGCCTCCGGGGCGTCGGCGGCCTCGAGACCGCCGAGCGTCGCCGAGGCGGCGACGGCACGACGCGCGGCCTGCTTCTCGCCCTCCGCGGAGGCCTCGGCGATCCGGGCGTCGAGGTGCTTGGCGACGACGTCGGCCGCCGTTGTCGGGGCGTTCGGGTCGTGCGGGAGCTTCTCCAGCTCGGCCTCGACGCGGCGCTTCTCCGCCTCGAGGTTCTCACGGGCCGGGAGCTCCCAGCGGGCGCCGAGCGGCGAGGAGAAGAGCGTCTCGCGACCGAGGAGCTTGCCGATGATGGTGAGCCGGGCGCGCAGGTAGTCCTCCGCGGGGATGTGCGCGTACTCGGCGCGCACCTGCTCGCGGTACTTCTTGTACTGCTGCGGCTCGACGGCCAGGGTGCCCAGGTCCGCGTCGTTGAGGGCGAGGGCGTCGATGTCGTTCGGCGCCAGGTTGTGACGCTTGAGGTTGAGGATGAGCGCGCAGACGCGGTCGACGACCTTGTCCGGCACGCCGAGCCCATGGAGGTCCTCGGCGGCGTAGGCGGCCGACGCCACCTCGTCCTCACCGCCGTTTCGGCGGTAGATCTCCTCGGAGGAGGAGGAGAAGATGCAGCCGTGGTACCAGACCGCCAGCCGCATGATGTCCGGGTTGTGGGACTCGTCGGCGAGCTCGTCCACGCGGGCGAGCATGTCGATGGCGTGGCGCAGGTTGTGGAAGCGCCGGTCCGGGCTTCCCCACATCTCGATGAGGCGTTCGCCGGCCGCGCGGAGGTCCTCCACCGGCGCGGTGGCGCCGAGGGACTTGACGGAGCGGACGTAGGCGGGGAGCAGCCACTGCGGTGCGTCGATGACGCCCATGCAAAGCCTCCGGGATCGGGTGCGGGACGCCCGCAATCGTAGGGCCGCTCCAGGGCCCAAGTCGAAGGGCTGCTGTGTCGGAACCACCACGAAATGCTGACAATCCGATCGCGTAGCCGATCCGTGGCTCGGGGAGGCCTGGACGCGAGTCAGGGGCCTCAGACCGCCGGCGGAGCCTCCTGAACGGGTGCAGGTGCGAGCGGGAGCTCGATGCGCACCGTCGCACCGCCGCCCGGCGTCTGCAGCATCCGGACCGTGCCGCCGTGCCGCTCGATGATCTGGGCGACGATCGCCAGGCCGAGGCCCGATCCTCCGGTCTCCCGGTTGCGCGAGGAGTCCGAGCGGTAGAAGCGCTGGAAGACCTTCTGCGCGTCCGCCTCGGGCACGCCCGGACCGTGGTCGCGCACCTCGACGACCGCCGTGCCCGCCGGCGCCGTCCTCAGCGGCGTGAGGGTCGTGACGACCTCGGGGCCGAGCGCGCCGACGGCGATCTCGACGGGCGAGCCCTCGGGCGTGTGCCGCGTGACGTTGCCGAGCAGGTTGGTGAGGACCTGGGAGAGGCGGGCGCGGTCGCCGATGACGACGAGCGGGCCCGGCTCGGCGTCCGCGGGGGCGGGCGCGTAGCCCGTCTGCAGGGGGACGAGGGCGCAGTCGCGCTCCGGGGCGAGCACGGCCATGTCCGCCAGGGCGCCCGAGGCGGCCTTGGTGAGGTCGACCGGGGCCGAGGCCATCTGGCGGCCCTCGTCCATGCGCGCGAGCTGGAGGAGGTCCTCGACGAGGCGCCCCATCCGGGAGGCCTCGTCCTCGATGCGGCCCATGACCTCGCTCTGGCGCTCCGCCGGGACGCCGCCCATGCGGTACAGCTCGCCGTAGCCGCGGATGGCGGCCAGCGGCGTGCGCAGCTCGTGGGAGGCGTCGGAGACGAAGCGCGTCATGCGCTCCTGCGCGACGACCTGCACGGAGAAGGCCCGCTCGTTCTGGGTGAGCATCGTGTTGAGCGCGCGTTGGAGGGAACCGACCTCCGTCGTCGGCGGCTCGGAGACGGGGACGCGGGCGGAGAGGTCACCCGAGGCGATCTGCCCGGCGACGCCCTCGATCTGGCGCAGCGGCCGGAACGAGCGGCGCACGAGGTAGGTCGCGGCGGCCGCCCCGAGGAGGATGACGACGACGTCGGAGAGGGCCACGACGAGGCGCGTGCGCTCGACCGTCTCCTGCATGTCGGTCAGCGGCAGGGCGACGGCGACGACGCCGCCCCAGGTCTTCGTCGAGCCGGAGGACGACGTCGTCGTGTACGGCAGGACGGTGACGCGCCACTCGTGGCCGACCTGGTCGGAGCTGACCGTGAACAGCGTCTGGTCGTTGCGGTCGGCGATCGCCTCCTTGAGGGAGAGCGTGCCCAGGTCCGGCGTGCCGTAGTCCGCGGCGGTGCCGTCGGAGATCATCTGCTGCACGTCGCCGTCGATGGTCTGGACCTCGACGAAGTACGTCGAGGGCATGCCGGAGGTCCGGCCGGTCTGCAGCTGGGCGAGGCCCTGGTTGGCGATGGTCGCGGAGGTGGTGCGCAGCTGGCCGTCGATCTGCCCCTGCAGGTGCGAGGCGAGCAGCGAGGTGACGGCGAGCGAGGCGACGAGCAGCCCCAGGGTGAGCAGGCCGGTGGTGATGAGGGCGAGACGGCTGCGCAGCGGCAGGGAGTGCCAGGAGCGGCGGGCGTCGGTGACGGGGTGGAAGCGGCCCTTCTTGACGGGGCGGAGCTGCTTGGGGCGGGGGCTCCACGGGTGCGCGCGGCCGTCGGCGTGCGCGGTGGTCGCCCGGCCGGAGCGCGCCGACCGGGTCGGGGCCCCGGGGCCCTGCCTCACGGTCACTCGCCCTTGGGCTCGCGCAGCATGTAGCCGACGCCGCGCCGCGTCTGGATGAGCGGGACGACGGTCTCGCCGTCGCGCCCCTCGATCTGGTCGACCTTGCGGCGCAGGTAGGAGATGTAGGACTCGACGATGGCTGCGTCGCCGTTCCAGTCGTACTCCCAGACGTGGTCGAGGATCTGGGCCTTGGAGACGACGCGGCCCGCGTTGAGCATGAGGTAGCGCAGGAGCTTGAACTCGGTCGGGGAGAGCTCGACCTCGACGCCGGCGCGGTGGACCTCGTGGGCGTCCTCGTCCAGGACCAGGTCGGCGACGCGGACGACGCCGTCGTCCTCGCCCTCGACGGCGTGGGTGCGGCGCAGGATCGCGCGGATGCGGGCGACGACCTCCTCGAGGCCGAAGGGCTTGGTGACGTAGTCGTCGCCGCCGACCGTGAGCCCCTGGACCTTGTCGGCCATGTCGTCGCGGGCGGTGAGGAAGAGGATCGGGGTGGTGACGTCGCGCTCGCGCAGGCGGCGGGCGACGGTGAATCCGTCCATGTCGGGGAGCATGACGTCGAGGACGATGAGGTCGGGGTCGTCGTTCTCCGCGGCGTGCAGGGCGGCGTTGCCGTCCGCGGCGGTGGAGACCTCGAAGCCCGCGAAGCGCAGGGACGAGGCGAGCAGGTCCCTGATGTTCGGCTCGTCGTCGACGACGAGGAGATGGGCCTCGGTGCGGGAGTCCTGGGAACGATCCATGGCGCGTATGGTGCCCGCCGAGCCTGGACGTTCCCTGAGTGGTAGATGGGGGCTTGAGACGCAATCCGGCGGTTCCGGCCCAGGCGGTGCGAGGAACGCACCGGTCGGGGCCAGGACCGCCGGATCGAGGGCGTGGGCTCAGATGAACTTGAGCGGGTCGAAGTCGGCCAGCGGGATGATCCGGACGCGCGGCAGCGCCACGGTGAAGGCGTCGACGTCGGTCTCGAGGTCGTGCAGGCGCAGGCCCTTGGACTCCAGGCCAGCCAGGCGCGCGTTGAGGAACTCGCGGAAGCCGAGGACGCCGACGGAAGCGCCGGCGTCGAGGAGGCGCTCCACCTGCGGGATGTAGTCGCCGTCGTGGGAGCCGAGGAGCACCTGCGCGCTCTCCCCGGACTCGGCGCGCTCGGCGATGGCGTCAAGGGTGCGCTGGATACCGATGTCGACGACCTTCTCCTCCGGGTTCCCGGAGCCGGCCAGCGGGACGGGGCGGTAGTCCATGGCGAGGAGCGCCTGGACGAAGCCCATCGGCATGTGGCCGCTGGTCGCGTTGAGGAAGAACAGGGCGGTCGTGTCGTCTCCCTGGCCGCCGGCCTGGTCGTCGGAGAGGCGGTCGCAGAAGGACAGGACGCGGTCCCAGCGGGGACGCTCCTCGGGCTCGGGGCGACGGCCGAGGACGCTCATGCCCAGGGTCGCGTCGATGTTCTCGCCGTCGACGAGGAGGTACGTGGGTGCGCTCATGGGCTCATGCTAGCGGCCGGGCGCGCGGGAGCCTGCGCGCGACGGCGCCTCCCCGTGTGTGGGGAGGCGCCGTCGGTGCCTCGGGGCGCGGGGCGCCCGGGTGGGGTTGCTCAGTACGAGGAGGTGTCCGAGTCGTCGGCCTGCTCGACGGGCTCCTCCTGGCCCTGAGCCTTGAGCGCCGCGAAGGCGGCGTCGACGTCGTCGTCGCCGTCGGTGATCTGCGCGGCGGGCGCCGTGCCGGACTTGAGCGCGGCGAGGCGCAGCTCGGCCTCGGACTGCGTCGAGGACGCCTCGAGCTCGGCGAACTGGGACTCCAGGGAGTCGCCGGCGAGCTCGGCCTGACCGGCGGCCTGCGCCTCGACGCGGCGGACCTGGTCCTCGTAGCGGGCGATCTCGCTCGTCGGGTCCATGACGTTGATGGAGCGGATCGCGCCCTGGACCTTGACCTGGGCCTCGGCGCTCTTCTGACGGGCGACGAGCTGGTCGCGGCGGGACTTGAGCTCGTCGAGCTTGGCCTCCATCTGGGTCAGGCCCGTCTTGAGCTGCTCGACGACCTGGCGCTGCGACTCGATCATCGGCTCCGCGGACTTGGCCTCGTTCTCCGCGTTGATCTGCTTCGTGATGGCGATCTTGGCCAGGGAGTCCCACTTGTCGGCGCCCGCGGCGTCGCCGGAGGCGCGCAGCTGGTCGGCCTTCTGGGAGGCGGCGAGGGCCTTGGCGCCCCAGTCCCTGGCCTCGGCGAGGGCGGCGTCGTGGTCCTTCTCCGCCAGGCGCAGGTTGCCGATCGTCTGGGCGACGGCGTCGCGGGCCTCGGCGATGGAGGAGGTGTAGTCGCGCACGAGCTGGTCGAGCATCTTCTGCGGGTCCTCAGCGCGGTCGAGGAGGGCGTTGACGTTGGCGCGGGTGAGCTGGGCGATGCGGCCCAGGATCGACTGCTTCTCAGCCATGGGGTGTGGTCCCTTCCGTTCGTCCCCGGCGGAGCCGGGAGGTCTGCAGGTGTGTCGTGCTGCTGTCGTGCTGATGCGGTCCGTCCGCGAGGCGGTGCCCGGACGGGGCGTCCGCGTCAAGGCTCGCACGCGGGCGCCGTGGTGGCGAGGGGATGCCGCCCGGTATCGCCGCCCGCGGAGCGCCGGCGGGTCCGGGCGGGTCAGAAGCGGCCGCCGCCGCCGCCGAAGCCGCCGCCGAAGGGGTCGTCGTGGTGCGGACCGCCCCAGCCGCCGTAGCCGCCGCGACCGCCGCCCAGGAGGATCCCGCCCAGGATGAGCGAGCCGAGGTCGAGGCCGCCGCCGGAGGAGGAGCCGCCTCCGAAGCCGTTGCCGCCGCCGCCGCGGACGTCCGCCTCCGCGAGCGCCTGGGCCTGCGCGACGAGGGCTCGCCCGCCGCCACCTCGGCCAGGGCCGCCTGCGGGTCCGTCGACTGCAGCGACGTCGCCGCCGTCGCGTGGCGCGTCGCCTCGGACAGCGCCGTCCGCGCCGAGGAGCCGACGACGCCGCGGTGCGTCGTGATGTAGGAGGTGACGGCGTCGATCTGGCTGTTGAGGCGCGACAGGCGCGAGCCCAGCGACGAGCGGGCGCGCGAGTCGTTCTCCTCGCGCTCGCGCGCCGGGGCGAGGGCGGCGTCGATGGCCGCCTCCGCACGAGCCAGGTGGTCCAGCGCCGCGAGCGGGTCGCCGGTGGCGCTCGGCCCGGAGGCGGCGCGACCCTCGGCGACGGCGGCCTCGGCGTCGGCGACGAGCGGGCTCAGCGTCGCGGCGGGGACCTGCGAACAGAGGCGCTGGGCGTCGACGAGGTCGGAGGAGATCGAGGCGATCGCCGCCTCCAGGTCCGCGCTCGCCGAGGCGAGGCGCTCGCGGGCACCCGTCACCTGCGCGGCGAGCTGACCGGCCTGCGCGATCGAGCCCTGCGCGATGCGCACCTGCTCCACCGCGGTGGCCTGCTGGCCGGCGTCGACCGAGGCCTGCGCCTGGTCCAGGGCCGTGCGGCCCGCGGCGACGAGGCGACCGGCCTGGTTGGGCGCGCCGGAGACGGAGCTGAGGGCCGAGTCCGGGTAGGTCGCGTGCAGGGTGACGAGGAGCGTCTGAGCGGCGCGGATCGCCTGCTCGGTCTCGTCGGCGCGCTGCCTCGTCTCCGCGATGGAGGTCGGCAGGTTCGCCTCGATGCCGCGACGGTCGGTGAAGGCCTTCTCCTGCGCCTGGATCGCCGCGACGGCGCGCTGGCAGCGCTCGAGGATCTCGCCGTACATCTGCCGCTGCTGCTCGGGCGTCTCGGGGACGTCGTCGTCGAGGCGCTTCTTGAGCTCGAAGGAGGCGGCGAGGTCCTCACGGGCCGCGGTGAGCGTCTGGGTGAAGGCGTCCGTGGCGGACAGGCCGAACTGCGCCTGGGCGTAGGAGAGCTCCTCGTCGGCGGCGCGCACGGAGTCGTCGGCGGTGACGAGGGCGGCGCCCGCCTGGCTCTCGAGGTCCTCGAGCGCGGGGGCGGAGCCCTGGGGGGCCTCGTCCCCGCGCTTGCGGTTGAACAGCACGTCGTTCCCTCCCTGGTCGGAGGAGGCCGACCTCCTCCTGCGCGTGCCGGCGAAGATCGCGGTAGCACCGCCGATCGCCACCGCGCCGAGGGCGATCGGCAGGGCGGCTGAGCCGGAGCCCGACGAGTCCGAGCCCGACGAGTCGGACGATCCGCTGCTCGCCACGTCGGCGATCGCGGTCACGGCACCGTCGTAGTCCCCGTCGCTGAGAGCCCGGTAGACGTCCTCCCTGGCCCGGCTGAGCATGTCGTCGGACCAGATCGAGTCGTCGGCGGAGCCGTCGAAGGCGTAGGAGCGGGTCGAGCCGTCCGCCGCGTTGATGACGAGGAGGAGGTCGTTCGTTCCGAAGCCCGAGCTGCTCCAGGCGGTCTCGGCCCAGTCGTCGGCCGTCTGCGAGTCGTCCTTCATCGTGACGACCCAGAGGGCGGCGCCGGTGTCGGAGGAGACGGCGTCGACCGCGGACTGCGCGGAGGAGGCGTCGAGGATCCCGGCGTCGTCGGTGACGTGCTTCGTGATCGAGGTCGACGGCGCGTCCGCGGTGAGGGCGGCTCGGGTGAGGGCGCTCGGGGCGTCCGCGGTGACGTCGGCCGCGCGCTGGGCATCGGCGAGGGGCGCGGCTCCCGCGGCGGGCACGACGAGCACGGCTCCCACGAGCAGCCCGCAGGCCGTGAGCCGGGCGAGGACGCCCCCGAGGGGCCGGAGTGTCTGGCGCATCACGCCCCATCGTTCCGGGCGGCGAGCGGGACGGCAACCGGTTTCGCCCCGGGCGCGCCGTGGGCGGCCGCTGCCACGCTCTTGCGCGGCCTCGACCGGGTCGGGCTCAATGTCGTCATGACCGACGCCGCCCCCCCCGCGTCACGATCATCGAGCCGGACTGCCTCGCGCCGGTCGGGCGTCTCGGCACCTGGCTCGAGGAGGCGGGCGCCCAGGTCCGCACGGTCCGCCTCTGGGACGGCGACCCCGTCCCCGCGCTCGGCGAGGGCGGCGGCGCGATGCTCCTCATGGGCGGCGTCATGTCCGCCCACTCCGACGATGAGCACTCCTGGCTGGCGGGCGTCCGCGCCCTCCTGAGCGACGCCGTCGACGCGGAGCTGCCAGCCCTCGGGGTGTGCCTCGGTGCGCAGGTCGCCGCCGAGGCCCTCGGCGGTCGCACCGCCGTGCCCTCGCCCGAGGGATCCGAGGACGGGGTCGTCGAGCTGCTCCTGGACGACGCGGCCGACGAGGACCCGCTGGTCGGCCCCGCTCTCCGAGCCGGTCTCGAGGCGCGGGCCCCGCTGCCGAGGAGGGCGCTGGACGGTGGATCGGCCAAGGGGCTCTCCGCGCGGGGCGGGGACAGTACCGCGGCGTCGCCCGCTCCCGACGCCTCCGGCGAGCTCGGACCCGGCCCCGCCTCGGACGGTGCCCGCCTGCCCGTCATCGTGTCCCACGACGACGCCGTCGCCGAGCTCCCCGCCGGTGCCCGTCTCCTCGCCTCCACCGCCCAGGTGCGCGTCCACGCCGGGCGCGCCGGCAGTCTCCTCGCCCTCCAGCACCACCCCGAGGCCGACCCCGACCGCGTCGCCTTCTGGGCCGCCCGCGGTGCCGCGCGCCGTCTCGGACTCCTCGACGACCCCGCCCTCGCCTACGGCACGCCCACCGACGCAGTCCCCGAGCCGCTGCGGCCGGGCGCGAGCGCCGCCCGGGACGGCGCGGAGCCATCGAGCCCGTCACGACGGCCTTCGGCCGGGCGCTCGCGGGCGCCGTCGTGGAGGCCGCGCGTGGCCTGTGAGGGTTGTCTCAAGGTTTGCGCCGGCGTGTCCGCACCCGCTCAAATGGGGCAATGACCGAGACGATCGACGTGACCCGCCACGGCGGGAACGCCCCCGTGATCACCGTCATCGAGCCCGAGGCCTTCGCGCCCCTGGGCCGCCTGGGTGAGTGGCTCTTCGCCGAGGGGGTCACCCTCGACGTCGTCCGCCCCTGGAACGGGGAGGCAGTGCCCTCCTTCGAGGAGATCGGCGACGGGCTCGTCGTCCTCGGCGGCGCCATGAGCGCCCACGACGACGCCGAGCACCCCTGGCTCGGGGACCTGCGCGCCCTCCTGCGTCGTGTCGTCGACGAGCGCCTGCCGGCCGTGACCATCTGCCTCGGCGCGCAGGTCGCCGCGGAGGCCCTCGGCGGCGCCACCGCCGTCCCCTCGCCGCACGGCTCCGAGGGCGGGATCGGCGACCTCCACCTCACCGAGGGCGCCGCCGACGACCCGGTCTTCGGCGCGCTCGTCGACGAGGCGGTCCGTGCCGCGGTCCGCGCGGGCATCTCCACGCAGGACGGCACGCGCCTGCCCGCGATCGTCTCCCACGACGACGGCGTCGTCCGGCTGCCCGAGGAGGCGATCCTCCTGGCCTCCTCCGAGGGCGCGCCCGTGCAGGCCTGGCGCGCCGGGCGGCTCCTCGCCCTCCAGCACCACCCCGAGTCCAACCCGGAGCGGATCGAGTACTGGCAGGCGCGCAACGCCGCCCGCCGCATGGGCCTCGTCCAGGACGAGGAGACCGCCGAGGCGCTCCCCGAGGGCGTCCTGCCCGACGAGGCGCTGGCGGCCGGCGCCGCCGCGCGCGCCGAGGCGGAGCGTGTCGACCCGGTCATCCAGGCCTTCGGCCGGGCGCTGGCGCGGCAGCTCGCGCGCAACGCCCGCGCGCGCCGCGCGTCCCGAGCACGCGGCGCCCTCTGACGCGCCCGCTACGGCGCCCCGCGCGCTTCAGGTTCCGCCGGTGTCCCTTGCACCGGCTCCATCGCGGCGATCCGGCGGTTTTTGCCCCCACCGGCGGGAATTACGCGCAGGTTGGGGCCAAAACCACCGGATCGACGGCTCGTCGCACTCAGCGGAGGGCGCGATCGGGGCGTGCGGCGGCCGCCACGTGCGCGGGCACGAGCCTCAGGATGTCCTGAGCCATGAGCGCTGGATCCGCCAGGTGGCGTCCGGTGAACCTTCCGGTTCGCCATCCGAGGCGTGCCAGGTCGTCCTGACGGATCTTCTCGGCCCATGCGGCCTCGGGGGAGAGGTACTTGCCACGCCCGTCGTACTCGAGGTTGACCTTGAGACCGGACATGGCGACGTCGAGGAAGTAGGTGCGTTCCCCGTTCACACGCAGCTGGACGGACGGCGTCGGTAGCCCGAGGGCGTACACCTGCCATCGCAGCGCGCTCTCCCCGGCGGACTCGGAGAACGGCGAGGCGATCGACGTCACGGCCCGAGCCCGTACGGCACCCGGCCGAGTGCCCTGGGCCTCGACCCGGTTGATGAGCTCGACCCGCAGTCGTGCCCACCTAGCCGCTGACTCCTCCTCGTGGAAGCGCTCGGGAACGACGAGCGCCCTCATCGCCGAGTCCACGATGGGTACGGAACGGCGCGGTGGGAGCTCGAAGGCGCAGTCGACTGCGGTCTGCATGAGGCTCGTGACGAGCAACGGCCCGACGGCGGTGACGTCGCACTCGTGGGCGGCACGTCGACGCCTTCGGAGGCGGACCCGTGTTCGGCCGGGGACGGGATGACCGCTCCGAGGGCCCCGGAAGGTGACGCCCGGCAGCCAGGTCGTGGCACGGCTCGGCTCGGTCCTTGTGAGGAGAAGGAGGTCGGGCTCCGCCTCGGTGACCCAGAGACCGTGGATGAGTGCGGCGGACGTGCCGGCGAGTGCGAGCCGCGAGCGGCTGCGGCTCCAGACGCCGGCGCATCGGGCGAGGCTGGCCTCACGGCGCTGCTGCCAGAGCGGCGTCGTCGGCGAGGGGACGTAGGAGACGCCGGGCATGACGGGGACAGGCACGGGGACGGCCGCTCGTCGGTCGCGCGCGCCCCTCAGCCGGAGCTCGGGCAGGCGTGGCGGGTGAGGGATGGTGGGGTCCATGACGCCAGCCTGGGCTGTGCTGCCGGCTGGTGCGCGCCACCCTGTGATGGGCTTGCTGGAGGGCGTCATGGCTAGGGCTGTGGAGCCGCGCACCCTTGCGGCGATCCGGCGGGTTTTGGCCCCACCCGCG
>SKEM01000498.1_pt1 | contig 25956 bp, 25 predicted proteins | sample 4826731 | NCBI WGS metagenome assembly SKEM01 (sample SAMN11008809, study PRJNA524170) | human gut metagenome | biome: Human fecal sample; material: Feces; isolation source: fecal sample from pouch patient p37 | host: Homo sapiens | place: Israel: Tel-Aviv | collected 2015-07-27
AATCTGATAATGACAGGCAAACTTGCATTAGCTGTTGGATAGTGAATGTTGGTAATCAAATGGCCATTATGTAAAAGATCCAAAGAACCGCAGAAAGGACAAGCAGGTTGAATTAATTCGGCTTCATAGATTTTATGCTTTTGCAGTTTGATTGATTTATAAAAATAATCTTTAAAAACAATATTTTCGTCTTTAACATCAAGCTCGAATTTAATACAATGATTAAGAGAGGACATAGAAATCACCTTTATTTATAAGAATTTGTGTGGAAACGATTTTTATTGAAGAGGACTATGTTCTCTTTTTTTGCAATAAAAAAACTGTTAACAGCTTATCATATAGATAAGTCATCAACAGGAAAAATTATAGAGCCAAATAAAAGAGCTCAGCAATTGCTGAGCTCTTTTATATACACATATAAAAATATAGCTATTAGCTACGATCATTACCCATACCAAAGATTTGGAGTAAGAATAAGAAAATGTTTACAAAGTCAAGGTAGAGTTGCAAAGCACCAAGAACGGCAAGACCGTTAGTTGAAACTTGATCACCATAACTGTTATAAATATTTCTCATCTTTTGGGCATCATAAGCAGTTAAACCGGTAAAAATTACAACACCGATGATTGAGAAAATGAATGTTGCAACGGAGTTACGTAAAAACATATTAACAATCATAGCTACGAATAAACCGATTAAAGCTGCTCCCATGTATGAACCTAAGTTGTTTAAGTTCTTCTTAGTAAATGTACCAAAGATAGCCATGGAGCCGAATACTGCGGCTGACGAAAGGAATGCTGTACCAATTTGTGCTTGGGTGTAGTAACCAGCAAGCAAAGCAAATTCAAAACCATAAATTACAGCTAAAATCATCAACATGATAAAACCAGCAACGGGATTTCTTGTAGCCTTAAAACTGATCCCCAATGATAAACCAATAGGAACAAACAAAATAACCCACATAAGTGCAGTTGGCATTTGCATAACAGCTGATCTAAATACTGTCATGGTTAAAAATGCAGCAATAGCTGAAACTAAAACAGCTAAGCCCATGTAACCATACATCTTTGATAGAAAACCGTTAACTTCTGAAACGTCATGTACTTGACGACGTTCAGGACTTGAAAAGTTGTCCATATTATTGTCACTCTTTCTATTTATATGCTATATATATTTTACCGTATTTATTACGAAAATATAAATTTTTAAATTTAATAAGTCAATATTTAACACTTTAATTGGTTATCTTGTTATTGTATAAATAAGGAAGTGATTTCTATGGATAAACAATATTCTGATAATGATGTTCGAGGTCAGCGTAGTATTCTGACAGACAATGATAAAAATGCAGTAAAAGAACTAATTTTTACGGAAAATGCTAAGAAGCATTATGAAATTTTGACAGGCTCACAAAAAACATTTATTAATCGGGAATTAGATGATTTAAAATTAGGAAAAGATAGTTTTAAAAGTCGAGAAGTAAATTCTGAATTAAATCAAAGAATTATCTATAAAGAAGAAGGAAATCAAATAATTATTACTGATTTTTTATTTGATGCCTATCGAGGTACCGAGCAATATAAAAAAGCTCAAATTAGGATGAATAATATGAATAATTAAAAATGACTGTCGTGTAATGAGACAGTCATTTTTTAATTATTTTTCTTTTTTAACCCATTTTAATCCGATGCCTGTAACACCACTCAAGATAGAGAAAACAGGTGAGAGCAAGCTGAAGAAGACAAATGGTAAGAATTGGAGGACGGGCACACCCAATGCAGAAGCAGCAAATGAACCTGCAACACCCCAAGGAATCAAGTAGTTAATTACACTACCGCCATCTTCAAGTACACGGCTAAGTGCTAAAGGTGAAAGCTTGATTTTATCAAAGGCTGGTTTGAATGCACGGCCAGGTAAAATTACTGATAAGTATTGTTCACCAACAAAAAGATTAATACAAATACCTGAAAGAATGGTAATAGTAATTAAGCGCCCCGGCTTTTTAAGATGTTTAACAAGAGGCTCCATTGCACTTTGTACCACGTTGAACTTCATAAGCATCCCGCCTAATGACAGAGTGGAAATAATTAATGCAACCGTAGGCATCATACTAGAAATACCGCCACGAGTAAGTAATGCATTAACTGAAGCGTCACTAGTCTTAGCCACAAAGCCATTCATGATCAAAGTGTCTAGTGCTTGAATAGATTCGTGGGGACTTTGAATAAAAATCATAATTACAGTAACTGCAATATTGATAAACAGAGTAGGAATGGCAGGAATCTTACGCCAAGCACAAATTAACATTAAAATAATTGGTACAATAGCCCACCAAGTAATTGAAAAGTTATTTTGTAAAATTCTGGAAGTGTGTTCAATCTTGGTTGGATCCATATGGCCACTGTTACCAAGAAACCAGAACAAAATGAGTGATACTACAAATGAAGGAATAGTTGACCACATCATATTTTTAATATGAGCAAAAAGTTCACTTTCGGCAACGGTAGCGGATAAGTTAGTTGAATCAGATAAAGGAGACATTTTATCGCCGAAAACAGCACCAGATATGATTGCACCGGCAACTAAAGCTGGGTTAGCTCCCATACTGGAACCAATACCGAATAAGGCAATTCCGACAGTTGAAATGGTAGTAAACCCACTACCAATTGCAACACCAATGATGGAACAGACAATGAATACAGATGGTACAAAGAAACTACCACTGATTAAGTGAAACCCAAGTACCATAATGGAAGGGATAATCCCTGCTTTGATCCAAATACCAATTAAGGCACCAATCAACATGAAAATAAAAATAGGAATAATCGCAACGCTGATTCCTTCTTTAATCCCATTTTGGATATCTTGCCAGCTAAAGCCGCGTAATTTTGCCCAAAAGGTTAGTAAAAGTACAGTGAATAAAACTGGTACTTCTGGTGATAAACCAAATTTAATTACTGATAATCCTAAAATGACTAATAAAACTATTAGGATAATTATTGATTCTGAAAAGGAGACTTTCTTTTTTTCCATTTTTATTCCTCCAAATAAAAAAATCCCGTTGACTTAAGTCAACGGGACGACGATTGCCGTGGTACCACCCACTATTTCAAGCATCATAGCTTGAATCTCTATCAGATGGTAACGGATCTGAACATTTCCGAGCAATAATAATTACGAAGTAATTCGTCTAACTCCGCCTGTCTGGTTTGCACCTACCACCAGTTCTCTGAACGCTGAGCGAAGCAGCTACTGTTTCGTTAATTGTTGAAAAATATGATAGCAATATTAAAAAAAACTGTCAACACTTTTCACGAAAAATAATTTGCAAGACACAAATCTAGTCAAGGATTATAATAGTAAAGAATTGTTTTATTAAATAAAAAAGGCTGGTATTTATGAAGAAAAACCAAATTGTTGACTTAGAAATTACTGACCTTTCATATGAGGCAATGGGGGTTGCTCATTATGAAGGATTAACAATCTTTGTTACTAACGCTCTTCCGGGAGAAGTGGTTAGTGCTAAAATTTTAAAAGTTAAAAAGAATTTTGCCTTTGCCAAAATTGAAAAAATTAAAAAAGAAAGTCCGGATCGAGTAAAAATCAAGCTCAATCAATGGGTTCAAACTGGTTTGGCATCTCTGGCTCATATTAAGTATGATAAGCAACTTGAGTTCAAGCAAAATCAAGTAGTTAACCTGCTTAAAAAGGCACACATGGATAACATTGAAGTGGGCGAAACTATGGCTAGTCTTGAACAAACAGGTTATCGTAATAAAGCCCAAGTTCCCGTACGTGAAGTTAATGGGCAACTTGAAATCGGCTTTTTTAGACGTCACTCACATGACTTAGTGCCACTTACTAACTTTTTTACCACTGATCCGGAAATTGATCGTGTGCTTATAGCTGTGCGGGATATTTTACGTAAAAATAATGTACCCGCCTATGATGAAATTAATCATAAGGGGGAAGCACGTTATCTTGACGTGCGCAGAAGTAAAGCAACGGGAGAGATCATGGTAATTTTGATCTGCCTTCACAAAGATTTTGCCCAATTACCACGTATTGCTGCTGAAGTTAGTCAAATTCCTGGTGTTACCGGTTTGATTTTGAATCATAATCCTAAAAAGACTAATGTGATTTTGGGTAAAAAAGATTACCTTGTCTTTGGTAATGATCAAATAACTGATAAGATTGGTGATTTGAAGTTTAGAATCTCACCGCAAAGTTTCTTCCAAATTAACTCACTGCAAACGCCGCGTTTGTATGACTTGGCTATCAAAAAGGCAGCTTTAAAGCCAAGCGATGTAGTAATTGATGCCTATTCAGGAATTGGAACAATTGGACTGAGTGTAGCTAAGCATGTAAAAGCAGTTCGCGGAATTGAAGTTGTTCGCGATGCTATTAAAGACGCTAAGGACAATGCTGAATTAAATGGTATTGATAATGCTGAATATTATTTGGGCAAGGCTGAAGAAATTATGCCTCGTTGGGCTAAGCAGGGCCTTAAGACCGATGTAGTATTTGTTGATCCACCACGAAAAGGATTAACTCCTGAATTTATTGATGCCACTGTTAAGACAGGACCTAAGAAGATTGTTTATATTTCATGCAATCCAGCTACAATGATTCGTGATTTGCAATTATTCCAAGAGCAAGGTTATGAATTTGATCGCATTGATCCTGTCGATATGTTTCCACAGACTCCACATGTTGAATCTGTTACTGTCCTGGAACGTACAGAAAAATAGCTGATAAACCGCGTCACGACGGCATTTGTTAGTGATTGAAAGTGTACTTTTTTCTTTCAGAATGATTGGAATTAGTACACTTTTTCTATTTGAAGCTGGCGGGTCGAGTGTTCTATGTCCTATTTCGATAGTCGAGTAGACAAGGGTCCAGTTTGGCAGGTCGTGTCGATTAGGGTAGTGAAAGTAGGAATAAAGGTTAATATGAAGGTATTGAGAGTATGTGCAAAATTAGGCCGATTTAGTGTTGTAGGTTGAGTAGGTAAGTGCTGTATTAATTTTTGACGATTTTACTGAAAAAACAGGAAATTAGCAGGACAGTTGTTTACTCGACGTATAATATTGATAAAAGAAGATTTTTAAGGCAGGGAGCAAAATGGTAAATCGACAAGTAAATATTGAAAATTTAACAATGAACGAAATACTTAAATCAATGCATCGATTGGGTGGGCAAGTTACCAGGAAAGAAATACGTCAGGATATTCACGATAACTCAGATGCTATTTCAGAAGATGAAGTAGATAAGATTAAGGTTTCTAAAAAGACCGGCAATAAGTACAGTCCGTTCGCGTGGACGCTAAATTATGCCATTAAGTATCTGATTATGACTGGTTATCTTGCACAAGATGGTAGTCTATTTGAGTTATCAGAGAAAGGACGTAATGTTGACTTGTCGTCCTTTGATAGCGCTCGTGATGTCCGACCGATAGTTGAAAAGATACTCACAGAACAAAAACAAAATAAGGTCGTAATCTCAGGAAAAGAAAATGCTGGTGATAGTGACGATTCAGAAGAAGTCGATGAACCCTGGCGTCAACAACTACTAGATTCATTGATGAAAATGAAACCCAAGAAGTTTGAGGTCTTTTGCCGTGGATTGTTAACTAAAATGGGAATCGCTGTCGACAATGAATTGGGTGTTCAGTATGTAGCGGATGGAGGTATTGATGGCTTTGGCTACGTTCGTTCTGATGATTATCGCACGACGCGGGTAGCGCTTCAGGCTAAGCGTTGGCAAGGAAAAGTATCAGCACCCGAGATTGATAAATTCCGTGGAGCGATGGACAAGTTTAATGCTGAATTTGGTATTTTTATTACTAATTCCGATTTCACCCGAGAAGCAGTTAGGACAGCTCGGGAAGGTACCCGTATCATCACACTGATTAATGGAGATCAGATCTGTGACTTGGTAGCAAAATACAACTATTATGTTGAACCAGTGACTACTTACCGGCTGAAAGATTTTTACCTAGATAAGGACTAAATTTGGATTAAATTAATGAGGGAAATCATGAAATTTATTCAGTATAATCTAGCTGGAAAAGTTGTTGAACAATATTCTTGTGACTTTGATCAGCTAAAGGCTAATCCAATTGGCGAAAAAGTTAGAGTAACAATGGACAACGGCAAGATATGTGTTGGATTTTGGGATACTTTTCTTGGGCAATGTAAAGTTCAAACAGCCGAAATTAGTCAGTACGATTTGGATGAAAAAACTTCTAAATTAAGAAGCATCAATAGCATAGTAACTTTTGTCCCGACAAATAGAATTGCTAAACTTGAAGCAATTTTACATAGTAATCCACGCTGGGGTACGTGGCCGACTAACAAGTTTGAGTTTTCAAAACCAGTAAAAATAGATTCTGAACTAGATCCGTTCAAAAACTGGCCTATTAAAAAAACACCCAGCCAAAATAGCTGAATGCCGAATATCCTGAAATTCACATATTAACTCTAATTACTTCACCATCTTTGAACGTAAATTCCATATAGCGTTGGAAGATGGTGACTTTTTCTACCAAGCGACGAACCAATTGCTCATCAAAGTCAACTAAGCCATACTTGTGCAATTCGACTAATTTGTTGATTTCATCAAGGTATTAAGAGAGTTTGTGACGGTCATGTCAGTCGATTTACTACTCTTCTCTATGCTCTTTTTTTCTATTTTTTATTCCTATATACAAGTAAAGAAATAGACTGTCACGACTGTCACCATTACAGATGAATGTTGATGGAACACGCTTTCTCGTTAATTGAAAGTGACGGTCGATGACACTCTCAATTAAGAAATTCCTCAGTCTTTAGTCGTAACCCCTTCACGAAACGTCCACTGTGGTTTCTTTGACGCTGAAAGCCAGCATTCTGTAGCGCCGTGTAAAAGTCTGAAGTACTGCGGATATATTCACCGATACTCTGGCAGTATTCCCGGTACTTTTGATAGAGATCACCTGACTTTTGCTCATAGCTGGGATCTAGTTCACAATTCTCGTTGAGAAAGTGTCCCAACCAATCATTATCGGCATGGTAGGCCTTAACTGCTTGTTCGACCGCTGCCGGGGTGGTTAACCGGTAATTCTGCTGAATGATTCGCTGCGCGCCCTCAATAATCCACTGCAAAACAACCAGACCAGCTTGTTCGGTTAGATACTGGGCATAGTTTTTAATGTCGTTCCGTTTGGCAATCTTGGCCTTAAAAGGAATCACAATCAAGCGCCGCCAGATTCCTTCATCGTTACCACCCACGTGGGGGAGGTAGTTGATGTAAAGGACGATGGTGTGACTGGGGGTAAAGGAGAAGGGCTTCATGTACTTCTTTTCGGCGTAAATTTCATCGGTCGAACAGAGCTGCTTCACGATGGAGGTATTCAGTCGTTTGCCTTCTTCTAACTCAGCGGAGATAATCAGCCGCTTGCCCTTTACTTCGGCCATCTCCGGCTTGACGTTACGATGGACACCAGTTGTTAAGGCATCAGCCGAGAGGTGGCCAGTGTAAGTGCCGAGTACATTGGCAATTGTGTTCCAGAAAGTTGATTTACCATTTCGTCCGCTGCCATAAGCAATGATCAGGGCTTCTAAGTAAACCTGACCTATTGCTACCAGACCCACGATTTCTTGAACATAATTAATTAGTGCTTGGTTGTTGCAGTCCATGACCAGGCAATCAGCTTTAATGAAGTTTGTAATGTTACGTTGATTGTTTTTGAATTGGCCACAAACATGATCGTAGTGGACGGCTTGTTCTAGTTCCTTAACGTTAGTGATCGTCAACTGACGGGGATAGGCCGTATTGCTAGCCTGACCAGCACTAGTCGCAGTTGATAAGGTAAAGTGCATCTTTAGCGGACCTCCATTTCGGTATTAAAGTAGCGGATGTTTTTATTTTTTCGCTTAGCTAGGCGGATGAAGTAGCGCATGTCGTGCGTTGAGTTGCCAAATGACCAGACTTCGGCACATTTAGTGAGTATGACGATGTTGATAAAAGCCGCGACTTGAAACTCCTTGGAACGGTGCAGATTAATAAATTGTGGCAGGTAAAGCTGCGGACAAACGGGAATCCCGCCATGTTGATATACAAAACGGCAGTAAGAGCGTACTGCTTTGAGACTTGTCGAATTGCCTTGGTTGCTTCTGACATAGACTAAGATCCTTTCATCAAAAATTTTGAGTACTCAAAAAGCCCTCACCGATAAGCTAGATGAGGGCAGAAAGTAAACCAGCAAAATTAATCTTTTTTGTAAAAATCACCGACAAAACCGGCTGCATTCAGGATCAAGCCATCGGCCCAATCAGGAACTTCAGTCATGATATTGACCATCGTATCTAATGAACTGTCTTTTGGGGCATCTATGACTGCTTCATCGTGAATGTGCATAACGACCGGATTGCCAGCTGCTTCTAACCGGCGCATTGCTTCAGTTAAGAGGTCCCGACTGGTAGCCTGGACAATATTTTCAACCAGTTTCGCTCCGGCCCCATTTCTTCACTGTGTTGATTCCCATTAAAGTAATGGACTCAGAACCAAAACGATTGGTGCCGATTTTCGGCTGTGGGTAGCAAAGATAGCGCCCTGACCGTAAACGGAGAAACAAGCAACCAGAGCGATAGACTAATCTCATTCCGTGAGTGGTTTGGGGCAGGTGTGTTTTGATGCAATCTTTAGCCGCTTTATCGACGTACCACCAAAACTGAACGATGTTGGGACTGGCATTGCGCCACATCTGAACTAATGGCAGCAGCTCGTCTTCAGTCAAGCCTAGCTTAGTGGCACCCATGGCCTTTAGGGCTCCAATAGATCCACCATAGCCCAGGGCTAATTCCGCAATTTTTCCTTTTTGCTGAAGTTCACCGTTAACCCCATGTTTGACCACCGGGACACCGAACATCTGACTGGCGGATGCACAGTAGATATCTTCATTCTTAGCAAAGGCTGCTTGCCGCCACTCTTCACCGGACAGCCAGGCAATCACCCGTGCTTCGACAGCTGAAAAGTCAGACACGTAAAAATGATGACCTTTACTGGGGATGAAAGCAGTTCGAATTAATTGTGATAAGACGTCTGGCACTGAACCATAAAGCATTGCCAAAGCAGTGAAGTTGCCTTGCCTAACCAGTTCACGGGATTCTTCGAGGTCGGGCATTGAATTACGAGGAAGGTTTTGAACTTGCACCAGGCGTCCAGCCCAACGACCGGTTCGAGTGGCTCCATAAAATTGCAAGAGCCCGTGAACGCGGCCATCTTTGCACATGGCTTTTTGCATTGCTTGGTACTTTTTAACACTGGATTTAGAAAGTAACTGACGTAACGCCAAAACTTGATGCACGGTGCCAGTAGTAGTTTGCAAAAGCTGGGCTACAGAAGCCTTAGCGAGTGAATCAGTTTCCACGCCTTGCCAGTGGAGCCAATCTTTCAGCTGTAAAGGCGAGTTTGGATTAGCCAGACCGGTTAATTGCTGGGAAGTTTGCAAGTACTGATCATGAAATTCCCCCTGGCACTTGATAGCATTGTTAACCAGCTGCTGATCAATCCGAATTCCACGGTCGTTGATATCTTGATCCATCCAGTAGTTTTCCCATTCGTTTTGCGGTACCGGGAAGCGGCTGAGTTTTTGGGTAATTTCTATTTCAACCTCCACATCACGCTGATTATACTGCTTGAACTGCCGCCACTTGTCGGGGGCATGGTAGGGAAAGTTACGAGTGCGATGCTGGTTCGCTTTGGTCGGTTTGCAAGGGGTGCAAAAGTAGCGTACCAGTTCTTTACCGGCAGTGATTTTTTGGCGGGGTAGTCCAAGAACTGTCCCAACATCGCGCAAAGATAAGGGCAGACCAAGGGTGGCAGCCCAAACTCGAGAACAGTGCCAACCAGCAGGCTTTAAACGGTGACCAACAAAATGGGATAAGCAGACCCGTTCAAACTGTGCATTGAAGGCGCTCTTGATAATGGTAGGATCATTCAGAGCTTGGATAATCTGAGGCGGAATCTTTTCACCATGGGTTAAATCAACGACTTTGACTTGCTCAAAATCAACAGCATAACCGAACAGTAATAGCTCAAAGTCATCACTATCGGCATAACGGTAGACTCCAGTTTGATTTAAATTGGTGCTGGAATAAGTTTCAATGTCGATTGAAAGTTGATTCATTAGAAATCCTTTCTACAAAAAATGGGTAGTCACATTCGACTGCCCATCTTTTGATTTAAGCTAAGAAATCATCATTGTTGCCGTCAATGGCAGTAAAGTCATCGCTGGCACTAGCATGATCACCTAGCGGCTCCCCATCCCGAATCTTTTGAATATTGCCGAGCCCACAAGCAATTCCGCGGTTGCCATTGGTATTAAAGGCGTAGAAGTTGATTGATACCTGGGCATAGCAGCCACTGTAAACTTCATTGCGGTCGAGAATGGGTTGGACATGCTTGTCCACGATTTGTGGGGCCGTGATGGAGTTAGCGTTAATGAAGTAGCTGTTTTGGTAAGCTTCATCGTCCCGTTCCACATCCCCATCGCGTAAAGGAAGTTTGAGGGTGGCCTTGTTTGGCTTCTTACCGCCAAATTTTTCAATCCCCTCTTGGATGGCGGCATCGATGGCCTTTTCAATCGCTGTAATGGTTTTCTGATCTGACTTGGGAATAATCAAACTGACTGAGTACTTTTCTTTGCCGCCATTGATGGACTTCGGTTCCCAGATGTTAGCGTATGAGAGACGAGTATTAATACCAGTAACGACTTTGGTTTGTTGTGACATATTATTGTTCCTCCTTGAATTCATCCTGCGGGTTAGACTTACTAATACTCTGCCGCCGATCGGAATTTGGTACCAGGGTTGGTTTACCCGCAGGTTTAACAATTTCTTGACTGAACAGTTCGGTGAATTTCTTTTTGCCGAGCTGTTTTTCTAACTTCGTGATTGGCAGCAGCTTCCGTTGGTAAATATCATGAATGCCGTTCACTTCAGCAATCTTGGCAACCGCATTTTCATATTTGTAGCGCCGGGTGGAACGACCTTCGACAATTTTGTAGCCAGGCCACTGCTTGTCATGATTGATTGCCAGGTCGGCAGCGTAGTCTTTAATTTCATGCGCCCACCGGTTCAAATCATCGATATGCTCCAGGATTTCAGCAACCTCGCTGTCTGTTAGCAAACTTGGTGAACGAAGCTGAAAACGGGTAAGTTTGTGATGATAGTCATAGCGGGCACGCAACACGGCATTACAAGCTGAAAACTGACACCAGGGACCGTATCGAATAGTACCTTGACCGGCAAAGGCGAGTTCGGCTTTTTCTTTCAATTCGGTGTTGGCCCAATGCATCAATTTCTTGGCATTGATAGTCCAAGTGTTGATGTTGGCCATACGGGGTTGAAAGATCGTTGTTTCGACTTCATCGACGTTGTAAAGACTGCCGAACATCTCAAGAGCTCCGATCGCGTAAAGCTTCATTTGTGGGTTATCCTTAGCTTCAACACGGACACCTTTACCGTATTTGAAGTCGATGATATGGAGCAGGTGGTCAGAAACAATCACACAGTCAGAAGCCCTCCGGAACATATTTTGAGAAGTCCAACTTCTGTTCAACACTGATGGTGGCATCCTTAGCATACCGTTTAGCCTTTTGGTATTGCTCCAAGGCATAACTGGCGTAGTCGTCAGTCAGGCTTTCCATTTCATCCGATTGGTAATCAGAAACAGGACGTTTGAATTGGTCACCGAGCAGTCGATGGATCTTGTATTCACCCAAGGCGTGGGCAGCAGTTCCTTCGGCAGCTGCACTTGAAGTGGAGTGCGGGAAGTATTGTTCTAAACGTGGCAGCGGTGGAGCGTTTAACCAGCGATTGGCGCTGGAAGCCGATAGTAAGGCATGGTGTTTAGGTGAACTCATTGTCCAATCCCCTCCGCGCTGTAATAGAGATCCTCGTAATCCTTAGAATTGACATCTGACAGCTTGTTAGCACCGAACTTATGAAGGAGCTCTTTGACCTGGTCGGTATAACCTTCTTGGCACCTCTTAGCCAGCAGTTGACGGATCGTGATCTTATCTTGAACCGGATTGCGTTTCGGCTTTTCATTAACATCTTGATTATTGTTGCTACCGAATAATTGTTGACGAACGGTCTGAATGGTTTTAAGACCTTCCACCGCTTCTTCAGCCATGCGATGATAGAATTCTTCGCGTTCCTTCAGTTGCAGGTCCAAATCATTCATTGCACTCATGGGAAGCCTCCTTTACCCCATTAATCTGTAGCTGTTGAACATCCTTGCCGGGCGCAATCACCATCAAGTGATGTGGCTTGCCAAGCAGTAGTCGGAGCAATCGTTCCCGGATAGTAATGTTGCGCATACTGACAATACCTTCTTGGTGAGGGTGCTTAGTGACCTTGATTGATACCTTATTTGCCATCATCTGGTCTCCTTTCGTTAGGTTTCGTGAGTTACTCCTCACACCTATTTGCCAGAAACAGCAAAAAAGTGAACCTACTGTGGTCCACTTTTCTCAAATTAATCTTCAATGTCGTAAAATTGGCGCAACTTTTTAATGGCAGCCTTCACATGCCGGCCGGCCATAACCTTGCTGATTCCCATCATCTTGGCAATTTGATTTTTCTTTATACCCTGACAGTAATACTGAGTGACGGCATATTTCTGTTTGTCCGTCAAAGTAGCTAAGGCGGCCGGTAATTGCTCAGCTAATATTTGTCGACTTTGCCGGCCTTCTTTTTCAACGATTTTGTCGAGCAAATTGTCTTTACCATAAACTGAAGTAACTTCAATAGATTCACGATCCGCTAGGCTGTCCATCATATTCATATCTGGATTGGATGGATCTTGCTTGAAGAATTTATCCTGGTGGCGTTCGTTTCGATGGTCAGAGTTGTACTGTTGGTGGTCGAGGTCAAAGATGATGTTGCCTTCAGCTTTGGTAACCACCACCGTTTGGTTGCCCATATGCTTTACACGGACAATAAGTTTGTCATCTTGTTCGTCGACTAATTCGTACTCGCTGTTGTTAAAATTCATTAAAAAACCTCCGTTCCGGATCTCTCCCGAAACGAAGGCAAAGGACAAAAAGAGCCACTGGTAGTGTGCAAAACAGTCCGAAACTTGTTCGTTTCGGGACTGCAGCAAACCTTCCAGTGGCTGGTTGCAGTAAAAGTATTCAATTAAGAAGCATGCTGGAACACCGTTAGCTTGACGATGTATGCTGAATCAATAGATAAAATTCACGTTCGCTTATTTAATATTGAGAACCGTGTATGTAAACGGTATACTTAAATTGTGGATTGAATTATTATCTTTAATTCACAATCAGTATATTTGAAAAGAAAATATGAACTCGGACAGTTTGGGACAAAATCTGTCCTTTTTTGTCCGAAAGTTGAGCGTGATTGATATGGAATTCTCTGATTTTTTTGACATGCTAGGGACTTATTTAGGTAACCCTGATGAAAGTAAAGATAATAAGGGTCGTCCTAAATTCTTTTGTCACTTAATGGATTTGATCATTCGTACTCCGCAGACTGATGTGGAAGATGAAAAAGCGCAAAGTGGGGACTTGAATCCTTTTGCAGGTAGAGTAGCCGACACCATTAACAAGTACTGTATTGGCTCCAGACCAATTCCTAGAAAAGATGCAAAAGAGCTGCTTAGCAGAATTAGTGATGGAAAAAAGTTTATAGATGAAATTAATTTCTCAGCTCCGGGAGCAAGGGAAAGCATTCGAAATAAGTTGCGTGATGAGCAATTTGAAGTAACTACAAGCTCCTTGGGTGAGGTGTGCTTCAAAATAATGAAAGCTTTTTTAAATAAGTTCAAAAATGGTGAAACTTCTGTGAAACCTCAGGATGTTAAAACAAATCAGAATTCCACTGATAGCTTGCGTTTGCTCTATGACGTAGATTTAGAATGCCCTTTATGTGGAGAGAGCTTGATTAAGAGTGGCATTAGCAATACCATAGCAGGATATGATATTGTTCATATTTTTCCTGACAACTTAAACGAAAGGGAAAAAGCCAAATTTGCCAAAATAAAAAAGGCACCTGAAAATTCAAATGCCTTAGAAAATAAAATTCCATTATGTTTAAATTGTGCGAATGTTTATCTCAATAATCCTACCTTAAATGATTATCAACGGTTGATTCAGAAGAAACAGCATATTATTAACGAAAAGCGAATCGCTCAAGGCCTAAATCAGCTAACTTTAGAAGCAAAATTGACTAAAGTGATTCAGGGGCTAAAGAAGGTTAAACCAAACTTAGCAAATTTTGTTGTTGATTATGATGCACATACCGTAGAAGAGAAGATAAGTCATGATTATGCCTTACAAGGGGCTGTTAGTTATTACGTTTCGGGTTATTACAACAAAATTAAAGATCAATTTTCTAATTTGGAAGGTCCAGATTTTTCTTTTGATGAATTAGCTACCACCATAAAGTTAGCCTATTTTAAATTTAAGCGTGAGCAACTAGATCAGGAAGAAATATTTAATCATTTGGCTGATTGGATTCTCACTAAAGAACAATTGCCTCAGGATTATTCAGAAGCTTCCAGAATTATAGTGGCTTTTTTCGTGCAAAACTGCGAGGTGTTTGAAGTTGAAAATGCCCAGTAAAGTTACTGACTATAAGGAAAGTACATTAGCAAGTCTTCCTAAAATAATGAAAAAACTAAATGAACAGGCTATGAATCCAAAAGATCTTTATAAGAGAACGAGAAGATGTTTTGACGATGTGGGGGAGTTTGTGGAGGCGTTGGATTGTTTGTTTATATTAAACAGGATCTGTATTGATGAAGAAACAGGTGTGATAAGTAGTGTTAAAGCAAATTAGTTGTGATCAGTTTACGGTGGATGGACACCCACGTGGACCAATTTATTTTGATAAAGGAATAAATGTAATTTTAGGTGGTCATAGTGGAACTAATTCAATTGGGAAATCTACATTTTTGATGATTATTGATTTTGTATTTGGTGGAACTGATTATGTGAAAAAGGACCTTGATGTCCAGAAAAATGTAGGCCCTCATACCATAAAGTTTGCTTTTGAGTTTAATGATAAAGATTATTATTTTTCGAGGTCGACAGAAGATTTTCAATATATCTATATTTGCAACGAGAAATTCATCCCTAAAGATAATAAGAAAATAACTGTCGAGGAGTATCTCGATTTTTTGTCTAATCAATATAATTTGAATTTACCCAGACTAACATTTAGAGGTGCAGTCGGCCGTTTTATTAGAGTTTATAATCGTCAAACTACAGATGAAAAAAAGCCTTTGCAAAATAGTAATCAAGAGCCATCTAAACAGCAGGTCTATGGATTACTGAAGTTGTTTGACAAATATTCTCCTATTGAGAATAGAGAAGAAGCCGCTAAAAAAGCTGAGGAAGCTTACACGGCATTTAAAAATGCAGGGACTTACAGATATGTTCCAATAGTTGATACTAAAAGACAATTTAAAGAAAATCTAAACAAAATTGAACAACTTAAACAAAAGCTGTCAGATCTACAATCTGAAAATAATGAAGGCTCATTAAACTTAGATGATATGCAAGCAGCACGTTTAAGAGAAATAAGAAATGATCTAACCCAACTTAGGGAACAGAAGAATATATACTTGAGTAGATTAAATGTCATAAAGGCTAATGAAAAAGCTGGCCCCAGAAGGTATCGGAATAATTATCATGAATTAGAGCAGTTCTTCCCTGATGTAGATATCCAAAGAATTGAAAAAATAGATAAATTCCATCATCAAATTACTAAGTTCCTTAAACTAGAGTTTGAGCGAGAAAAAAATACTATCGAAAAAAATGTTGATGATTTAAGTCATCATATTTCTCAACTAGTTAATGAAGCACAGAAAATAAAGAATCAGCAAGGACCAAATGTTCAAACTGCTTTACTTAATGAGTATGCTGATAAAAAAGCAGAATTAAAGCAATTAGAAGACGAAAATAAAAATTATCAGAAGAAGAAAAAACTACAACAAGACAAGAAAGATCAACAGGATGCTTTAAAAGCGACTATCAATACTGAATTGGCAGAGGTACAGCACTCTTTGAACACTGAAATGGCTAGTTTAAATGAGCAGGTCTGCGGATCAAGTTCATTTCAACCTCCTCGAATTGAATTAAAACCAACAGGATACAATTTTGAGACTACTAATGACCAAGGTACAGGGACATCATTCAAAGGATTAATAATTTTTGATCAAGCTTGTCTTGACTTAACACGGTTACCATTCTTTATTCATGATTCACTACTATTTTCAAATATTGAGATTGATCGTAGAAATAGAATTATTAAAATGTATGCTCAAGAAACTAAGCAGATATTTATTTCAATTGATAGTATTGAAGTATTATCAGAAAAAGCACAAGAGATTATTAGAGAGAATACGGTTCTGACACTTGAACGTGGTGGTAAAGAACTGTTTGGGAGATCATGGAATGAGCAAGCAACCAAATAACTTAAAAATTAAATACAAGGTTAGTTATAAGAAATTGTGGAAACTGTTGATTGATAGGGGATTACAGAAAAAAGATTTACAAACTGAATGCGATATTAGCGCTGCTTCCGTTGCCAAGTTGGGAAAAGATGCTAATGTTACTACTGATCTTTTAATGAAGATATGCACTGGCTTAGACTGCAATCTTAATGACATTTGTGAAACTGTACCAGTTAATGAAGAATAGGAGAAATTTGATGCAAACAGATAATGAAAAATACAATGAAACTGTGCGACCAAACACGGCTTTCTTAGACGAGCTTAAAGAAAAGCTGCCTGAATTCTTTACCAAAGAAGGATCTTTTGATTTGGATAAGTTTAAGAACCAACTAAAAGACAAAAACATCAATGAGCTGAGTGAAGGGTATCAGCTTGACTTCATTGGTAAAGATTATGCTCGACGACAAGCTGGTGAGATGCCGACAACAGTGATCGTCCCTGATGAGAAACAAAATAAGGGTGAAGGGAAAGACAGTAATAACTTGTTCTTTACTGGTGATAATTTGGAGGTCTTACGTCATCTTCAGAACAATTACCAGAATAAGATTGATGTGATTTACATTGATCCGCCATATAACACAGGTAGCGACGGGTTCGTATATCCAGATTCTTTTGAATACAGCGATGATAGACTGAAAGACATGTTTGGCTTAGATGATGATCAGGTTGACCGTTTGAGAAGTATTCAAGGAAAATCTAGCCACTCAGCATGGTTAACTTTTATGTATCCAAGATTAATGCTTGCTAAAAGATTTTTGTCTAATTCAGGCGTAATATTTATTTCTATTGATGATAATGAAAATAGTAATTTAAAAGAACTTTGTGATGAAATTTTTGGAGAAAGAAATTTTGTCGCAAATATAGCGTGGAGACGCCAGGACGGCCAGTCAAATATTGGATCACTGGCCAAAGTTAAAGAATATATTCTTATTTATTCTAAATCAGATGCTTTTCAAATTGGACATTTACCTTTATCTGATAAAGCTAAGAAAGATTATAAATATCAGGATAAACGTGGATACTATGGCAGAGGTCGTCTTAGGGAACCAGTTCGAGGACGTTTTAACTATGATGTAAAAACTCCAAGTGGAGATATAGCCAGGGGACCATGGTTGATACCAGAAAATGAATTTAAAAAATTAAAAGATAAAGATCTTATTCACTGGCCTGAGAAAAAAGGAGGATCTCCTAGACGAAAAATTTATTTGAAAGATATGATTGATAAAGGACAAATACCTAATGACTTCTGGGGAATTGAATATGGAACTAACCAGCGAGGAAGCCTGGAAGTACAGAGTTTATTTGGCAAAAGGTATTTTGATTTTCCTAAGCCCACATCTTTAATAAAAATGTTGATAAGGATTGGAGGTAACAAGAATGCTACCGTAATGGATTTTTTTGCCGGTTCCGGCACTACGGCAGATGCTGTGTTGCAACTTAATTCTGAAGATGGTGGACATCGTAAGTTTATTATGGTTCAACTCCCAGAAAAGACTTACCATATTAATAAAGACGGCAGAGAAGTACCTACTAAGGGTGGTAAAGCAGCATATGATGCTGGCTTTAAATCCATCGACGAAATCTCTCGTGAACGTATTCGTCGTGCTGCTAAAAAGATTCGTGAAGATAATGAACTAACTTTGCCTGAAGACTTTGACGGCAGCTTTAAGCACTATCGGGTAGTTAAGCCTGTCAAACAAACTCTTGAAGAAATTGAGAACTTCGATACTAACAATACTAACCTGTTTACCAATATGGTCGATGGCTTTTCAAGTAATAGTTTGGGCATTACTGGAAATGCTACTGGTGAGGCAACCATTCTAACCACTTGGCTAGCCAAAGATGGGTATTCCTTTGATGCTGACGCTGAGGAAGTTATGTTCAACAATTACTCGGCCCACAAAGTTGAAAATAATCGTCTCTACCTAATTAATGAAGGATGGGGAGCAGAACAAACTAAAGAGTTACTCAATCAACTCGGTACTCACCAATTGGAAGTCCAAAGCGTGGTTATCTTCGGTTACTCCTTTAACGTGGCAGAACTACGTGAACTGGAAAGTGGTTTGAAACAGTTAGATAGTAAAGTCACTTTAATCAAGAGGTACTAAGCCATGAAGATTAAACTAGAAACTTTACAGCATCAAACTGACGCTCTGGCTGCCATTGATAAATCTTTTCCTGGAATGGATACGATGAGTAATGATCCCAATGCAAACTACATCTATGCCAATCCGCTGATTAAGTACCGCTACAACGATAAAGCTAATATTGACATAAAGATGGAAACAGGTACAGGGAAGACCTATGTTTATACCCGGATGATGTATGAATTACATCAAAAGTATGGGCTCTTTAAGTTTGTCATTGCAGTTCCAAGCCCAAGTATTAAAGAGGGTACTCGTAGTTTCATTACCAGTGATTATGCTAAACAGCATTTTAGTGAATTCTATGAAAATACTCGGGTGCAATTAAACGTCATTAACGCAGGCGATTTTAGTGCACGTTCAGGGCGACGTAACTTCCCGGCACAGCTATCTGAATTTGTGGAGGCAACTAGACAGAATACTAATCAAATTGAGGTGCTGCTGGTTAATCAAGGGATGCTTCATTCTAAGTCCATGCACTGTGATGATTATGATCAGACTCTGCTTGGTGGCGAAACTTCACCAATTAAGGCTATTGCGGCAACTAGACCTGTGGTCATTATTGACGAGCCGCAGCGATTCCCACGGGGTAAAAAGTTTTACGAAGATATTAAAGCAATGAAGCCCCAATTAATTGTCCGTTTTGGAGCTACTTTCCCGGAAACAACAAGTGGGCGTGGCAAAAACAAGGTTACTAAGATTGATTATTACCGTGGTGAACCTCAGTTCAACTTGGATGCCGTCGATAGCTTTAATCAAGGTTTAGTTAAGGGAATCGATATCGATTATCCGGATATGCCAGAAGAGCAAGCAAGCAACTTGTACAAGGTTAAACAGGTTAAAGCAAAAGAACTGATCCTTTCCCAAGGAAAAAAAGAATATTCCCTAGGTGTTGGTGAAAACCTTGCAGATGTCGATCCAGGCTTTCAAGGGGATATTACTTATGCCGGCGGTACGGATCGTGAGTTATCTAATGGATTAGCGTTGGCTAAAGACATGAAATTAATCCCGGGCACTTTCGCGCAAAGTTACCAGAAAGAGATTATTTCGCAAGCCCTGGACTGCCACTTTAAGGCCGAAGAGGAAAATTTCCTACGTCCTAACTCTGGGGATAATGCGCCTAAAATTAAAACCTTGTCCTTGTTTTTCATTGATAGTATTTCAAGCTTTCGAGGAGAAAATAACAGTAAAGGCTGGCTTGCCAAAGAATTTGAACGACTTTTAACTGAAAAATTAAAGAGACTGATTGGACGGTATGAGATGGCAATTGATGATCGAGAAAAAGATTATTGTTCATTCTTACAAGCTACTTTAAAGAGCTTGCAGTCAGAACATCAGGACGTATATGCTGGCTACTTTAGTGAAGATCGCGGCAGTTCAGATGCTGATATTCAAGCTGAAGTTGAGGATATTCTTAGTAATAAGGAAAAACTGCTCAGCTTTAAGAATAAAGATGGTAACTGGCTAACTCGTCGCTTTCTCTTTTCAAAGTGGACGCTGCGTGAAGGTTGGGATAATCCGAATGTTTTCACAATTGCCAAGTTACGTACTTCCGGTTCCGAGATTAGTAAGATTCAGGAAGTTGGCCGTGGTTTACGGCTGCCAGTTGATGAAACTGGTCATCGTTTGAATCAGGATGAGTGGCAGAGTCGTCTATCTTTCTTAATTGGTTATGATGAACGAGATTTTGCTCAAAAGTTAGTAGGTGAAATTAATGATGATTCACCGATAAAACTGAACCAAGAAGAATTAACTGATGACATGATCAAGCTGATTGTTAAAGCTAAACAAAAAAATGACCCTAAATTTGATGAGGATCAGTTGCTTGATGATTTGGATGATCATAATGTGATTACCCGTTCTAACAAATTTAAAGAAAACGTTGAATTAGATGGTCAAATGATGACCGGCTATAATGCGTTGTGTCATCTTTATCCAGAATTAGTCCAAGAAACTAAAGTTGCTAAGGATAAGGTTCGAGATAAAAATTCAAAAGACAGCACAAATGTTAAGCTACGCAAGCAAAATTGGCAGCAATTGAAGAATTTGTGGTTGCAATTGGCTAAGCGGCAAATGATCAAGTTTGATCCATCGGTTAATCAAGATGCCGAAACTGTTGCCCGGAACGTCTTTAACGATAGCGATAATAAGATCTTTGTTTTGCAACGGCCGCAGGTGGTTCACCAAGAAGTGGTAACTGATGAGAATGTGGCTTCCGTTCGGGAAACGCAGTCGGATTATAGTACTGAATTCTTAACCATGAATTATGGTAAATTTCTTAAACTCTTGGCTAAGGGTACTGATTTACCGGTTAATTTGCTTAACAATTTGATGATCAAAGCGATTAAGCGTTTGAAAAATAATACTAACTACATCAATGAGAAGACACTTGGCAATTTAATTCGCACTTTTAACAATCAATTTAATGAACGAATTAAGACTTCTTATAGCTATGAACCACTGAACTTTTCATCTTCAACATCGATTTACAATGCCAAGAAGCAGGAATTTGTAGATTCAGTTCCTGCTAGCGTACTTGGAGTATACCAATCAAATTCAACTTCTGATGAAAAGTACTTGTATGATCGACCACCGCTGCGTTATGACAGTGCTGATCCAGAATTAAAAATTTTGCAACGGTCGTATGGGCCGAAGATTAGTGCCTTTGGGAAATTGCCCAAAAAGGCTATTAAGATTCCACGCTTTGATAATGGAACGACTACACCGGACTTCATTTTTAAGATTGAACATGGCAAAAAACCAATTTACTTAGTGATTGAAACTAAGGCTGAAAACATGCGCTTGGGTGATGAAGAAATTCATATTATTCAGCAGAAATATTTTGATCATCTTAAAGAATCAGGTGTTTACTACCGGATGGCAACAAGTGAACAAGAGGTGCATGATTTAATTAATAAGTTGGAAAACGGGGAGTTGAATTAGCTAAAGAAGGAAAATTGGAGAAAACGGGAGCTAAGCCTAAGTTACCAATCAAGGTCGACGGGGTCAGTTCCGAGACACTAGATGTCTATAAAATCCCGTTGGAATACCTTTATTACAATGATAAAAATGGCCGAATTGCAACAGGAATTTCACAATACAAGGATGAGCTACGTCCAGCAAATGATCAGGATGATCCTCAATACAATAACTTTGTGGCTAAACTAATTGAGCAGGATAATCCGACAACCCTTAAGCGTACCAAAAAATCCATTGCCGAATCTGGACAGCAAGTCTATGGCTATGTCCTTGATGATGGACGAATTGTTGATGGTAATCGACGTTTTACCGCTTTACGTGATATTCATCAAGTAACTGGCAGAACAGTATATTTTGAAGCAGTTGTTTTACCATTTTCATATGACAATATCACCGAACGGGCCAAAATTAAGAAATTGGAATTAGCCATTCAGATGGGGGTTGAAGAGCGTCAAAATTATGACCCAGTCGATTTGGCTGTTGATATTTACCAGACTACTAGTGGTGATAACCCAATCATGACGCAGGCCGACTATGCTGCCGATTCTCATATGCGTCCAACTGAGGTTAAGAAATATTATGATGGTGCGGTTTATATGAAGAAGTTTTTAGAGTTTATTGGCGCTCCAGAAAATAACTTTAACATTATCAAGGAAAGTAAAGTTTGGTCGCTTTTCTATGAAATGGGTAAGTCACTATCAAAAAACTTTGGTGATGATCCAGAATCACAAGTTCGTAAAAATGAAACCATGAATTCTTACTTTGGCGTGATTCTTTATCAGATTCATGTTGGTGTTAGCGGGAATACTGCCAGGACCCATATTCGTGAATATAGTAAGAATATCGTCAACAGTGTTGATAACGAAGACTTCAATGATGATGTTGCTGATATGGTAGATGATCTATCTGATTCCCTGCAAGATGAAGAAATTCATACTACCTCAGATCTGATGCAAAGTTTAACCGATGAAAATGATACGGTTGAAGCCTTCGGAGATACTTTTGATACCTATATGCGGAACGCTCGTAACAGTGAATCCGTGGATAAGTTTATTCGCAATATTAAGCAAAATGTGAAGTATTATCATGACTTGAACGAGGATGATGGCCTTATTGGGAGCCTTCGTTATAACGAAGTGAGTGAAGATCAGTTAAAAGAATTACAAAAATATATGCGTGACTTGAATCAGCTAAGTAAGGAGCTGTTCAGTAAGTATGGCGATGAAATCAGATAGTCCCATCATCATAAAAAATGAAGATGGATTGTTTCAACTGCTTGATGATGATCACCATACCTTAGAGACAAAGGCGGCACAACGTGGCTTAGCCATTTTTGCACCATACTTTGAAGATCCAAATCAGCGAACCTTCAAAGAAGACTTGACTTATGTTCAACTGCTGGAATTAGTTAAGAAGCTTAATCGCCGTTTGCAGCGTAAAGATTTGCCTGAAGTTCAGACCAGCAATAAGTTTAATCAATTTGTCCAACAGCGTCAGTATTATATTAAGGAACAAAGCCAAGCTGGCTTAACCATCAAGGATGACGATCCCCGTTGGCGGCGTGAATTTGATAACTTTAAAGCAGTGGTTAGTCAAGAAATCACGCGACCACTGAAACCTGAGCAAGAAAAAGCCAGTTTCTTTATGACCGTCATGAAGAGAGCAGCCAACTTTTCAGTGCCCGGTGCAGGTAAAACCGCTATGATGTATGGGACCTTTGCTTACTTATCCAGTCAAAGAGTTAATGAAGTAGACAAACTTCTAGTCGTTTCACCATTGAACGCTTTTGCTGCTTGGCGGACAGAATTTGAAGCTGTGTTTGGTCCTAAGCGTAAGTTGCATTACCTCAATATGCGGGATAAGAAATACAACAATAATGTCGGTGCTATTAAGCACGACTGGGTCCAGGCTGACGTGATCACCATCAACTACGAATCTTTACAAAGTAAGCTGAACATCATTAATGACTTGTTGGATTCCAAAACTATGTTAGTCTTTGACGAAGTTCACCGGGTAAAAGGAGTCGGTGGCCAGCGTGCCAAGGCAGCATTGAGTTTAAGCCAGACACCACACTACCGCTATGTTCTAACGGGGACACCAATTCCGAATGGCTTTAGGGACATCTATAACTTCCTACATCTGATGTACCCTGATGAATACTCATCCTTCTTTGCTTGGGATTTAACAACTTTGAACAATATTGATCCAGAAGATGTAAATAAGAAATTATCGCCGTTCTTTTGGCGGACCAATAAGAAAGATCTACATGTCCCTAAACCAGATCCAGACATTATTAAAGAAGTTGAACCATCAAAGAATCAGCAGATGCTGTCACAGGCTATTTATGAAACCGAAAATGGGACTTTGGCAACTTTCATTAGACTGTTGCAAGCTTCAACTAATCCAGAATTACTAGCAACCAACATTAACTATAAAGAGTTAGGCCTTGTAGATGCCGACTCTGGTGTTTGGGATAAGCAAGCTTCAACTGTGGAAAAAGAAAATGCCAGCAGTGGGGATGCTTATAAGAAGTATGATTTAGCTAAAGTTGAATCTCCTAAGTTTGAAATGGGTATTGATTTGATTGACAAATTGGTTAGCCAAGGTAAAAAAGTCCTGGTTTGGGGGATGTTTGTTGGCACCATGCAGAAGATCACTGATACTCTCAACGATATGGGAATTAAAACAACCTTGGTTTATGGGGCCACTCCAAAGCAAGACCGTGAAGGAATGATTAACAATTTCCGTACTGGTGATGCCCAGGTATTGGTTTCTAATCCTAATACGTTAGGTGAATCTATTTTGCTCCATCAGACGGTGCACGATGCGGTTTACTTCGAATACAACTTCAATCTTACTTTTATGTTGCAATCGCGTGATCGGATTAACCGTTTGGGACTTCCAGCTAATCAGTATACTCGGTATTACTATCTGATGACTAAGGGTGATGTTGCCCACATGGGCTTTATTGACAGTACGGTGTACAAGAAGCTGAAGGACAAAGAAAAGGTTATGATCGATGCCATTGATGGCCAATTGCTTGTGCCAGAATATACTGATGATTATCTGCAAGAAGTTAAGGATATTGTCATGGGGAGATATAAATAAAGGAGATTCTGAATATGGAAACTATTGTTCCATCAGTTAATACGACTAAAGAAGAATTACAAGAACGAGTGGATTACATGGTTAATAAGGCTTCACAGCTTGAGCAACTAGCTGAAACGGATGAGCATGAAGCAATGAGGCAATTTATCATTTTAAAAAATTTTGCAAATAAAGAGTATCATGTGTTAACTTTGCAAAAGAATGAAGCAGCAGTTAATAGCAATGTACATTTATCTAATTATCGGGGATTCTTTACTCATTTGCATTTTACAGCTGGCAAAATGCCTCTTAGATTGCTGCACTGGAATCTTGATGAATTCTATCAGGCAAACATTGGATTTAGACTTTGATTTTCCACAAACGCTTTAATGCCTATTTGTAAACATATTTGTTCCCGCAAACAAGCAAAACTGGAGGGCTATTACCTATCCGCGGGATCCATAAAAAACAAACATTTTAGGCCCGTGTAAACAGATATGCTGCATTTAGCTAGACAATAAAAATCGCCATAGTCAGCGGTTAATCGAGAATGTGTAATTGACCAACTCAGCTCGTGGCATGTCGAATCTGTTACGGTCCTTGAACGTACAGAAAAATAGGCGATAATCACCGGTATGACGGTATTCTTGATAGATGAAAAGTGTACTAATTCCTGTTTTGATGATTGGAATTAGTACACTTTTTATTTGGTGAGCTAGAGGGTCGAGTGAATAGCGTGCTAGATTTTCGGGTTGTGTATGCAAGTGTTCGTTTTAGAGAGTTGAGTTGGTTAAGGTGATGGAAAGAACTGTAATGGTTGACATGACGATAAGATAATGGATGTTAATTATTAAAGATATTTATAATCAATTTTTGTAAAATGCTTTTATGCTAGATCTATATCGCAATAATCAAATGGAAGGATGAGAAATATGGTTGACTATATTGCAAAAATTAAACCAATAAATGCGGATAAAATTGAAACACAGGCGCATGGAATAGCAACATTCAGTGAAAATGGTAATAGCCTTTATATTCATGTGGAAATGTTTGATACGCCTGCCAATATTGAACATTGGGAACATTTCCATGGATTTCCAGATGGGAAACAAGCTCATGTTCCGACGCTAATGCAGGACGTGAATCATGATGGCTTTATTGATTTACCTGAAACAGAGGCAGTATCTGGGACAACGATGGTTCCTTTTGATGATGC
>SKEM01000499.1_pt1 | contig 25940 bp, 26 predicted proteins | sample 4826731 | NCBI WGS metagenome assembly SKEM01 (sample SAMN11008809, study PRJNA524170) | human gut metagenome | biome: Human fecal sample; material: Feces; isolation source: fecal sample from pouch patient p37 | host: Homo sapiens | place: Israel: Tel-Aviv | collected 2015-07-27
TCAGGAAGAACATGAAGCAAAAGAAAATCCTTTTCCCTAATTTTTCAAAACGTAGAAAAGTGATTGAGCGAGTTTTCTCTTTTTTGACAAATCTAGGAGCTGAGCGTTGTAAAAGTCGTTCGCCTCAAGGTTTTCAATTGAAATTAGAGATGATACTTTTAGCGTATTCTTTACTGTTAAAATCAGCTAAATCACTGGAACCAGAGACTTTAAGATATTCTATCGGGTATCAAGTCATGGCTAAATAATCAACTAGCAATTCGGGTTATCATAGCATATTTCAACATATTTTAAAAGTCACCTGATGCCATGTCCAAAGGTGATGACATCTAAGAAAGATAGCAAAAAAACCAGCCTATCGACTGATTTTTTTATAATTGTTTTATTTCGCGAATGCTTTCGACCATTAGGAAGAGACCTGCTAGGAGCACTAGTCCTTGGATGATGCTCGTTTTATTTTGAATAATAAGTGAGATGACAATCGTACCAGCTAAAACTGTTCCGATGATGCCAACAAAAAGGTTTAAGCTTTTTGTTATCTCTTCTGGCGCCAGAAAAAGGTAACACAAGACAAAGAGTGCTAATACGACTAAATAAAACATCTTATCCTCTCTTATATCTATCGGTCTATTGACTGCTTATCCTTTTTTCTTTTTGTTTGCTTTTTCGCGTTCTGCTTTATTCAAGATTTGTTTACGTAAACGAATTGATTCTGGTGTGATTTCGAGGTATTCGTCGTCAGCCATGAATTCAATTGATTCTTCCAAAGTGAGGATACGTGGTGTTTTAATGACGTTAGTTTGGTCTTTATTGGCAGAACGTACGTTTGTCATTTGTTTTGCTTTTGTTACGTTAACTGTCAAGTCATTTTCACGAGAATGTTCCCCGATGATCATGCCTTCGTAAACTTCTGTTCCTGGATTAACAAAGATTGTACCACGTTCTTCAACACCCATGATTGCATAAGTCGTTGTTTTACCAGTGTCGATAGAGACAAGAGCACCACGGCTACGGCCACCGATTTGTTCATGAATCATTGGCATGTATTGGTCAAAGGTGTGGTTCATAATACCGTACCCACGTGTCATTGACAAGAATTCAGTTGAGAAACCGATCAAACCACGAGCTGGTACAAGGAAGATTAAACGAACTTGACCGTTACCAGTGTTAATCATATCAAGCATGTTACCTTTACGTTCAGAAAGGGCTTGGATGATTGAACCTTGATATTCTTCTGGTGTATCGATTTGTACGCGTTCAAATGGTTCTGAGCGAACACCATCAATTTCGCGTTCGATAACTTCTGGACGTGAAACTTGGAGCTCATAGCCTTCACGACGCATTGTTTCGATTAAGATAGACAAATGCAATTCGCCACGACCAGAAACAATCCAACGGTCAGGTGAGTCAGTTGGGTCAATACGAAGTGAGACGTCTGTTTGCAATTCTGATTGCAAACGTTCTTCAACTTTACGTGATGTTACCCATTTACCTTCGCGACCAGCGAAAGGTGAATTATTAACAAGGAAAGTCATTTGCAAAGTTGGTTCGTCGATGTGAAGAATTGGCAGTGGATCGATGTGGTCAGACGGTGTTACTGTTTCACCAACAAAGATGTCATCCATACCAGATACAGCGATCAAATCACCAGCTTTTGCTTCTTGGATTTCAATACGATCAAGACCGAAGAAACCAAATAATTTAGTGACACGGAAGTTTTGTTTTGTGCCATCAAGTTTTGAAAGTGTTACGCTATCACCAACTTTAATGGTACCACGGAAAACACGTCCGATACCGATACGGCCAACGAAGTCATTATAGTCAAGTAGTGAAACTTGGAATTGCAATGGCTCATCAGAGTTATCAACTGGTGCAGGAATATGATCGATGATTGTTTCAAACAACGGCTCCATTGTATGTTCTTGAGTTTCAAGATCATCAGAAAGGCTTGATGTACCATTAATAGCTGATGCGTAAACTACTGGGAATTCCAATTGTTCTTCATCGGCACCAAGTTCAATCAAAAGTTCCAAGACTTCATCGACAACTTCTTCAGGACGAGCTGAAGGTTTATCAATTTTATTGACAACAACGATTGGTGTCAAACCTTGATCCAAGGCTTTTTTCAACACGAAACGTGTTTGAGGCATTGTACCTTCGTAAGCATCGACAACAAGAACAACGCCGTCAACCATTTTCATGATACGTTCAACTTCACCACCGAAGTCCGCGTGACCAGGGGTGTCCAAGATGTTAATATGTTTGTCTTTATATTTAACAGCTGTATTTTTAGCAAGAATGGTAATACCGCGTTCTTTTTCAAGATCGTTTGAGTCCATGGCACGATCATCAAGATGTGCGCGAGCGCTCAATGTATCTGATTGTTTCAAAAGTTCATCCACAAGAGTTGTTTTACCATGGTCAACGTGGGCGATGATTGCGACGTTACGAATGTCTTCGCGTAATTTAGTCAAGATTTATACCTCATAATTTGAGATCACTTCTAAAAATCCTATTGCGACTTTCATACCCTGCCACTTGAACATTTTTTAGAGATGATCTTTATTCTATTTCAACTTTATAAGTATAACATATTTTTGACAAAATGCAACAAGAACGCCTACATTAAGCGTTTTCAGTAGTTATTTACTTGACTTAAGTCTAAAAGCACTTTATAATGAAATAATGAAAAGAAAAACTAAAAAAAGTAGAGTAGGACTGCTCATAGCCATATCATTTGTTTTGATTCTAGCCGTTTTAGTTGTTATTTTTATCAAACCATTTGATAAAAATACAGGAGATACAAAGAATTCACCTGTTAAGGTGGACCCTTCAAAAAGTGCCTCGGTCATAAGATCTCATTCAGTTGTTGCTTCTGATAACACTGAAAAAGTAGAAAATACAGGAGATGCAACTTGGGTTCAAGTTCATTTCAAAGGGAAAGGTGAAAAATTTCAAGATATTTCAACAGATAATATCAAAATTTATAAAGCGCATAATCCCCAAGTTTTAAAAACTGCGACTTCTAAACATCCAGCCTTAGCAATTTTACCAGATGTTATGGCACAATATCCAGATGCTCTGATTATGAATGCTTCAGGTTTTAACATGGAAACTGGTGATATTACAGGTTTTCAAATTAATAACGGTGCGCTTTTTACCAACTGGGGAGAAAATAAACGGGCACACGAAGCCTTTATCATCAATAAAGATGGTTCTATGACAACTTATGATAGCTCAACACCTGCGAGTCAAATTCTTGCAAATGGCGCTGAACAATCTTATAGTTTTGGTAAAATTTTAATCAAAAAAGGCAAGGTCCAAGAAAATGATGGCTCTGTCAATTGGATGATTCATAGTTTTATTGGTAACGATAAGCAAAATAATCTCTATCTAATGATTAGTGAAAAAAACGCTGGTTATGAGAATATCATGGATCAAATTAAAAATCTCAATCTAGCAAACCTTGTTCTGATGGATGGTGGGGGGTCTTCCCAAATGGGACTGAATGGCCAAACCATTGTACCGAGTCAGGATAATCGACAAGTGGGGGACTTTATCGTTCTTAAATAACTATGAAAAAAAATAAACAATATAAACGTAACGCTTCAAAAACATCTTCTACTACTAAAAAGAAGAAAAAAGCACCCCTAATCATTACTTTAATTATCTTGCTTTTAGTAGGTTCAGGTATCACTTATATCCTACTAAAACCCAAACAAACTGCTTCTTCTGCACTCAAACCGATTAAAACTACAGCACCCAATGCTATCGTACCACCGACTTCCGTTTCAATTGCGCCTGCAGAAGAAGTGGAAGATACTGGCGAGGCTGGCTGGGTACAAGTTAAATCAAAGAAGAAACTTGAAAAATTTACAGATATGTCTGTACCAGGTGTTACCATTTACCGTGCTAATAATCCAAAAGTTTTAAAAACAGCTGCAGCACAAATTCCAGGTACTTTCATGATGTCTGACATCGTTGCACAATACCCTGATTCACTTATTATGAATACTTCTGGCTTTGACATGAATACGGGTCAGATTGTCGGTTTTCAAATTAACAATGGTCAGCTATTTTCTAACTGGTCAAACACTGCCTATGGCAGTGCATCGTTTGTTATCAATAAAAATGGCTCAGCTAACGGGTATGACCTCACAACACCTGCAAATGACATTATTAAAAAAGGTGGGGAGCAAAGTTATGGTTTTGGTAGCATTCTTATCAAAGATGGTGTCGTCTTACCCAATGACGGCTCAGTCAACTGGATGATTCATTCTTATATTGGTAACGATGCAGATAATAATATCTATCTTATCATTTCAGATACTAGTGTCGGCTACGACGGTACTATGGCAGCGGTTGCTAATCTCAATTTACAAAACCTTGTCGTTCTAGATGGTGGTGGTTCTTCACAAATGTCGCTAAATGGACAAACAATCTATGAAAGTCAAGATGGCCGACCCGTCGCTGATTTCATCGTACTGCGGTAAATAAAAACAGGACACCCTATTCATCATTTTAAAAATATAAAAGCTAACACTTCCATGTTTGGAAGTGTTAGCTTTTTGACTTATTTAATTTCTATCTGGCTCATAAATTGTCTGACAGCAAATACTCACTCATTCAATGCTGCTTCAATTCTGTCATGAGCCTTATTGACTAACTCTTCTGACAGAATTTTTTGTGTTTTACCATCAATCGTAGTCTCTACTGGTTTAAGATTTTCTTTTGTGATATTTCCTAAAACACCATTATAATTTAATCCAAGTGCTTTAATATTGCCAAAAACAAAATCTGTCTTGACATTATCACCGAAAGCATTCACAAATTTTTTGTAATTAACAACAGTATTCGCTGATTTCATTTTTGGAATAATCGCAATCAGTACCGTCTGCTCACGGTCAATTAAATCTGCCTCGGCTTTATCAGCATCATCCCCGACTTTAGTGAGATACGCCTTAACTTCATCTGCTTTTTTCAAACTTAATGTTCCAGGTTTAAATTCGAAACCACTTGATACAAAATGCGTATCATTTTGAACTTGAACACCACCAACAGCCTCAACGAAATCACCTAAACCACGCATATCAAAAGTCATATAACGTGGAATGTCAACGCCTAAAAGTGTCTGCAAGGCATCAATCTCCCCTGCTGCTCCTTTAGTGCCATAAAGCTCTTTTAGAGTTGTCGATTCAGAAGGGAGGTAAATATTCCGATTCAAACTAATTACAGTTGTCTTGTTTTTCTTAGGATTAACCGTTAAAACCAAGACATCATTAGCCGTTTTATCATTAACACCTAAGAATAAAAAACTAAATGATGACTTTTCTTTAAGGCTCGGAAGTTTAGCAGTCGTCTTTCTATCAATTGTCTGATGGGACTTGACCATGACATTCTTAACATCAAAATAAGCTTTCCCAAAAATAGCGCCACCAATCAATAAAACCAGTAAGACGATTAGTCCAAAAATTTTAAGACCACGGTGTTTTTTCTTCTTTTTGGGCGTTACATTTTTTTCAGATACGCGATCCGCACGTCGTTTTCTTGTTTCCATAAGGGGTCAAGCTCCTTTTTTTGTTTTGCCATGCCAACCCTTTATCCCAGTTTTTAGGATAACAATGTTAGTATAGCCAGCTTTTTTGAGCTTAAGCGCAGCACGAATAGCAAAAACTGGCTTAGCATCCTCATATAGGAGGACAGCTTTGTCTTTACGGATTGCTGAAATACTTTGATCAAATTGAGAAAAAGGAAGATTCCTAGCGCCCAAAATATGGATAATTCGAAAAGCTGATGATTCACGTAAATCAATGAGTTGTCCACCGACTATTTGCTCAGAAAAAGCAGCATTATCGACAATTTTAGCAACAGATTTAATTCTGAATTTATTAATATACGGGTATGCAAACATGGCGATTATCACCAAGATAAGTATGATATTGATAGTTAACCACATTTTTAAACGGTCTCATTTTCAGTAAATTTTAATGCCAAGCTGGCTGCGCCAATAATCCCAGCATCATTGCCTAGTTTGGCAATTTTAATCTTAGTTGAATTTCTAACTTGTGGGAAGGTATAAAGATTAAAGTATTTTTCAATCCGTCCACGCAAGAATTCACCTGCAGCAGAAACACCACCGCCGATAACAATAGAATCTGTATTCAAAGTATTAGCCAAATTTCCTGATGCCAATCCAAGATATTGACCGACCTGCTCAACAACTGAATCAGCAAATTTATCATCTGCTTCAGCCGCTACAAAAATATCTTTTGAGCTTACAGCGTCACCGTTATCAATCGCTGCTTTAATCGCAGATTCACCTTCATATTCCTCAGCGAGTTTACGAGCAACACGAACAACACCTGTTGCTGACGCAACAGTTTCTAGACAGCCTGCTTTACCACAAGTGCAAGCAAAAGCATCTGAACTTGTATCAACAGTGACATGACCAATTTCTCCACCAGCACCCGCAACACCATGAATCAGATTACCAGCTGCTATGATACCGCCACCAACGCCTGTTCCTAGTGTCATGAAGATGACATCAGGATTATTTTCACCCGCACCAACCCAACGTTCACCTAAAGCGGCAACATTAGCATCATTATCAATAGCGAATGGTAGACCGACACCAGCTTCAATAGCTGCACCTACTTCTTGTAAAGTTTCCCATCCCAAGTTATAGGCACCAATGACTGTATTTTTTGAAATATCCACAGAGCCAGGTGAGCCCATACCAATTCCTAGAAAGTCAGCTTTATCAAGTTTATACAACTCTAAACGATGATTGATAGACGCAATGATATCAGGCACGATTTGTTGACCATTGCCGATAATATTAGTCTCAATTGCCCATTTATCCTGAACTTCACCAGCCACTGTCAAGATGCCAAATTTAATCGTAGTACCACCAAGGTCAATCCCGATAATTTTTTTCGTCATAAGTCTTTTTCTCACTTTCAAGTCTGTGTTCTCGCCGTAGAATTAAGTCTGCGGTAAAATAATCGTTTTGGTCTGGAATCAAGCCAGCATCGTATAAAGTCTTTAGCTCTTGTGCCATGAAAAAAATAGCATCAAGTCGATTGCTAAAAAGGTTAATATAGCCATGCTTTTTCAAAAATTCCTGAACATCATATAAAGTTTTCATCCTTTCACATTTTATCATATTTTAAAAACATTTTCAAACATGAATTTAAAGACTTTCTTAGCCTTTTTAACGGATTGATTTTTTCTGATCGGCGACAAAAAAACTCGCCATTGACGAGTTTGATTGTTTTTGTTATTTCATCACAAACCTGGCGCTAACCCAAGTTCAGATTCTAACATCCAAATTGTTTTTTCAATGTCACCTTTAGCATCAGCAAAGAGACCATTTGTTACATCATCATCTTCTTCATCTGTTGCATGAACACCGTCTTGGAAAAGATCTGACAAATATTTATAGGCTTTAACAACTTCTGTCAAACGTTCCTCTGTCGTTTTATCCCAGGTAGCAGTTTCAAGCTCGATATTTGATAATTCATCAAATTCTTTCAATGTTGAAACTGGGGAACCACCAATGGTAATTAATCGTTCTGATAGAACATCTAAATGACTATTTAGACCGTCCATTAATTCATCCATTTTAGGGTGTAATTTCATAAAACCAGGTCCACGTAAGTACCAGTGTACTTGATGCACCAAAGCGGCTGCTTTTGATAAATCTGCAACGGATTGATTCAAAACTGCTTTCGTTTTTTCTCTAGACATTTTTTCTCCTCCATCAGAACCTATAAGTAATTTTTCAAAAAAACTACTACTTATAAGGTCTCTTGCTAAGTTGATTAAACCAGAAACATTTGCTCAAGGTGATCTTTAATTATTATCTATAAAGACCACCCCAACATCTTCATTATAGAAAAAAAGCAGTGTTTTATCAAATATTTAGGCTCTTTTTTCGTATAAGTAAGTATGACTATTTTCTTAATTTTTACACTTGGTACAATTTTGGGGTCTTTCTTTGGTTTGATCATTGATCGCTTACCAGAGCATTCTATCGTAAGCCCTAGATCTCATTGCGAAAACTGTGGTCAAATACTAATTTGGCAAGATTTGATTCCTATTATTTCTCAAATCATTAATTGTGCTAGTTGTCGATACTGCAAGATAAAATTAACCTATTGGTATAGCATTTTAGAGTTATCATGTGGTACTTTGTTTGTTATGGTTTGGTTAGAAAAAGTCGATCTAACCTTTTCTTTAATTTGTCTAGCCTCATTCTTAATGGTTGGATTTGATCTCAAAACTCATGCCTTTCCTTTGTGGATTTGGCTTACTTTTTTTGTGCTACTGAGTTTCACTTGTCCTTTTAATATACGTGTTTTGTCATGTATTCTAATCGCAATTATGACAGAATTTTCTTCTCTCAAGATAGGCAGTGGAGACTGGCTTTATTTAAGTTTAGTTGCTTTTTCTGCCAATTTTTTCCAGTTAACACTTTGTCTATTTGTTGCAAGTCTGAGTGGACTTCTTTACTATGCTTTCAATCCCAAACAAAAAAAGGCAGAAATGCCATTCCTCCCTTTTTTATTTCTTAGCTATCTGTGTCATCTCTTTTTGAAAATGATGCTTTAATAACATACTTTTCCTTGATTATATTCAGATATTAAATATCATTCATTTGGTGAGGTACTTACAAATGAAGGCATTGTTATAGACATTTTTTTTGATTCTTCTAGGCTTTTCAATCGTGCTGCTATCTGATGACTATCTCTATGTAAATCCTTTTTCTCTGATTCTCTACGTGACAAGATTTGATTACCACGTTTAAACGCATCTTCTTTATTATTTTTAATAACAACAGCAATACACAAAAGCCCTAATATGATGAGGACTAATTCAATAAGATAAACAATCTTACGCTCAACCATTTTTTCCATACTGTGATCCACCCTTATATGGCTAATATTGTATCACAAATTAGAAAATAAGCAACTCTATCTTTTCAAAGCCCCGTCACTGTCACACCCAAAAGACGAATTCCAACATTTTCACGCAAAGCATCGTCCAATAATTTTTGCGCGCTTTGGTTAATTATATTCAAATCATCTACTCTATCATCTAATGATAAGCGCTTGGTAAAAGTCGTGAAATCAGCATAACGTATTTTAATCACGACAATATGACCTTTCAGCTGCTTCTCTTGTAAAATCATGGCCACTTTTTCCGCCAATTTACTCACCTCAGCCTTGATATCAGCTTCTAAATAAAGCAGTTTAGCATATGTTTTTTCTTTACCCACTGACTTCCGAACTCGATTAGGTTTAACAGGAGCATTATGGATACCATTAGCTTTCAGGTAGAGCTCCCAACCAAAAACACCTAATTTTTCCGCTAAATATTGTGGGGAACTCTTTTGAATATCCCCTCCTTTAGTGATACCTAAAGCCTCCAATTTTTCAGCTGTCTTTTCCCCTACACCATGGAATTTCTTGACCGATAGTTCTGCTAAAAAACTCAAAGCATCCTCTGGTGCAATCAAAGTCAAGCCTTTTGGTTTCTCAATATCTGAGGCAATTTTTGCAAAAAATTTGTTATAAGAAACACCCGCAGAGCTTGTTAAATGGAGTTCAGTGAAAATATCATGCTGAATCATCTTAGCGATCTTAACAGCACTCGCTGCATTGATTTTGTTAACCGTCACATCCAGATAAGCTTCATCTAGAGCCATGCCTTCTACTTCATCCGTATAGCGATGAAAAATTTCATGCATCTGGCGTGAAATCTCTTGATAATGGGCATAATTACCTGATACAAAAACGGCTTGCGGACAAAGCTCGTAAGCTTCTTTCGCCGACATGGCAGAATGAATGCCGTACTTTCTTGCTTCATAGTTTGCCGTTGAGACGACACCACGCCCTCCAGTTTCTAAAGGATTTCTAGCAATGACAACAGGCTTTCCTTTTAATTTGGGATTATCTCGCTCTTCAATCGACGCAAAAAACGCATCCATGTCGACATGGATGATTTTGCGACTGGTATCATTGATGAGTGGGAATACAAGCATACTTTATTTTACCATTTTTTGTTAGTCTCAACAACTAACACACAATTTTCAAATTAACGACATCAAAAAATGACCTACTAAAGGTCATTTTCACTAAATATCAATTGTTGAATATTGCGCATTGGCTTCAATAAAGTCACGACGTGGTTCTACTCGATCTCCCATCAACATATCAAAGATTTGATCCGCTTCAGCGGCATCCTCAACACTGACTTGTGCCATCGTCCGATGCTCAGGATCCATGGTTGTTTCCCAGAGTTGGTGATCGTCCATTTCCCCAAGCCCTTTATAGCGCTGAACGATAGGCTTGCGATTACCTGTTGTCATCTCAAGCACAGCTGTTTGCAGTTCTGTCTCTTGGTTCACTCCAGGTTGGATATAGGTAATCTTATCACCTAGTTTTACCCCATAAATCGGTGGCTGAGCGATGTAAACATAGCCCGCTTCGACAACAGGGCGCATATAGCGATAAAAGAGGGTCAACAATAAGGTTCTAATATGTGCACCATCGACATCGGCATCGGTCATGATGACTAATTTTTGATAGCGCGCTTTAGACACATCAAAATCAGCACCAAATCCTGTTCCCATAGCCGTAAATAACGAGCGAATTTCTTCATTAGCCAGGATTTTTTCCATGCTGGCTTTTTCAACGTTGAGGATCTTACCACGAATTGGCAAGATAGCTTGGAATTCACGGTTTCTACCAGACTTAGCTGACCCACCAGCCGAATCTCCTTCGACGATGAAAATTTCGGTTTGCGTCGGATCATTTGAAGAACAGTCTGCCAGTTTTCCTGGTAGATTTGAAATTTCAAGACCAGATTTTTTGCGTGTTACTTCACGCGCACGTTTAGCTGCAATTCTAGCCTTGCTGGCTAAAATTCCTTTTTCCACGATACGTCTTGCGACCTGTGGATTTTCCAAAAGAAAAGTGCCGAATTCTTCACTAAATAGCTTGTTAACAATCCCAGAAACCTCAGAGTTGCCGAGTTTTGTCTTAGTTTGACCTTCAAACTGCGGATTCGGATGTTTAACTGAAATCACAGCTGTTAAGCCTTCACGAACGTCATCTCCAGTTAGATTTTCTTCATTTTCCTTAAGGAGTTTGTTAGACTTAGCATAGTTGTTAATCACGCGTGTTAAGGCAGTTCTAAACCCTTGTTCATGCGTGCCGCCCTCATGAGTACTGATATTATTGGCAAAAGATAACACCATTGAATGATAACTACCCGTGTACTGCATGGCAACTTCGACAGCTATCCCTTCCATCTCACCTTCTGTGAAAATGGCGGGTTCAAATAGAACAGTCTTTTCTTCATTGAGATATTCAACATAAGACTGAATCCCACCCTCATAGTGATAGTGAAGACTTTCAGCCTCTTCTGGCCGTTTATCAGTGATTGAAATGCGCAAGCCACTATTCAAGAAAGCTAACTCACGCACACGTTTCGCTAATTTTTGGAAATCAAATTCAGTTGTTTCTGTAAAAATTGTTGGGTCCGGTGTAAAATGAACTGTTGTCCCATGACGATCAGTTTCACCAATCATCTCCAAGTCACCGCCAACCACACCGCGATGATATTCTTGGTAATATTTTTTGCCTTGTTTAAAGACTGTGACATCTAACTGAGTAGATAGGGCATTTACAACAGATGAGCCTACACCATGCAGACCACCTGATACCTTATAGCCGCCACCGCCAAATTTACCACCAGCATGTAATACTGTAAAGACAGTCTCAACCGCTGGGCGACCAGTTTTTTCTTGAATATCAACTGGAATACCTCGGCCATCATCAACAACGGTAATCGAATTATCAGGCTCGATAAAAACCTCAATATGTGAGGCAAAACCGGCTAAGGCTTCATCAATCGAGTTATCCACGATTTCCCATACCAAATGGTGCAGACCTTCTGATGAAGTTGAACCGATATACATACCAGGACGCATCCGTACAGCTTCAAGGCCTTCTAATACTTGAATCTGACTGGCATCATACTCCGCTGCTTTTTCTTTTTTATCTTGTATCGCTTGTAATTCTTCTGTTGTCAACTTTCGCCTCTTTCATTATATTCAATCAGTTAAAAAGTAACACACATCTATTTCAATCAGAATGATCACTTTCTACTATCATCAGTTTATAACTGGTGATAGCGTTTCTACCACAGAAAATCATTTTGTAATCAAATAACCTAAAGATGTCCGACTTTTAAGGGATTCAATACACAACACATTGATATAATTATACCACAATTCACGATTTTTTGCTTGAACTTTCAGGAGATGACAGGTGCCTTTAAAACAGAATCAAAACAGGCTTTGATTAACAAGTTTACGGTTGACTAACTTATCTAGTTACTCAAGCTTTTCCTTGACTTGCTGAGCAATTTCTTGATAATGATCATTACCACCTGTCAAATTATAAACAGTTTTAAAACCTTCATGCCGTAAAATATTTTGTGCGGCATTGCCCGCAACTCCTTTATAACAATAAACAATTGTCAATTTGTCCTTATCCAGATTAACTGATTGATCGCGTAACGCTGATAAGGGAATATGAATCGCACCAGGAATGTGCGCTTCTGCATAGCTTTCAGCTGTTCTCGCATCAATAATAGTCATTTCAGTGTGTTTATCTTGTAGAGCTAATAACGTTTGAGGCGTCATCAAAGGAGCAGTATTCAATGCATTTGTGAGCGCCATTCCTGTATAGGCAACCGCATCTTTTGTCGTTGAAAAAGGCGGTGCATAAGCTAAATCCATATGGAATAAATCTTCGGCTTTTACACCTAGCGTAATCGTTGAGGCAAAAATATCAATTCGCTTATCTACACCCTGTGGGCCAAGAATTTGAACCCCTAAAATGCGATGCGTCTGTTTATCTGCAACAGCTTTAATCACCATATCTTTTCCCGCCATATAGGTTGGCTTATCTGGTTTGATATTAAACAAAACAGCAACCTCATACCCTTCAGCTAGTGCCTCTTTTTCAGTCAAACCGGTTTGCGCAATGGTCAGGTCAAAGAAACGTAAAATACCCGTTCCAAGAATTCCTTGAAAACGTAACGCCCCACCTGTCATGGCATCACCTGCTATTCTCCCCATCTTATTAGCGGTTGTCGCCATTGGTCGATAAATAGGTTTACCTGTAATCACATGAAAACTCTCAGCCACATCTCCAACAGCATACACTCCTTCTAGATTAGTCTGTAGGCTCGTATCTGTCGCAATCGCGCCTGTTTCACCCAAAGTCACTCCAATTGAAGTTGCTAGAGATGTATTGGGGACAACACCCGTTGCTAAAATATAAAGGTCCGCTTCAAGAACATTGCCTTGGCTCGTAACAGCGGTTGCAAGGCGCGTCCTACCATTAACTTCGACAATTGTTTCTTCTGCTCGAAACTGAATGCCTTGCTTACGCATCTCCTCTTCAATACGAATTGACATATCCCAATCAAAATGTGGCATCGGATGCTTGCTGCTTTGTAAAACAATCACATCTAGCCCTTGTGTCTTCAATTGCTCTGCCATTTCAAGACCAATGTAACCTGCGCCAACAACAACAGCTGTTTTCGGCTGATGTTCATCTATGAATGACTTGATAATTTTACCACTGTGAATATTTCTAACTTGAAAAACATTATCAAATGCCTGATTTTGAAAAACTTCTGGCGTCTGATAGCTAGCACCCGTTGCAAAAACTAGCAAATCATACTTATCTTCAAAAGTCTCACCCGTCAAGAGATTTTTGACCAGAACTTTTTTGGCTGCGTGATTAATACTCAAGACATCATGCGATGTGTGAACGTCAACATTGTGTCGCGCCTTAAACCATTGCGCATCGCGTGGCGTCAGTTCATCAAAATCGCCAACTTCACCTCCGATAGCATAGGGAATACCGCAAACGGCATAAGAAATATCTGTATCTTTATCATAGAGTGTAATCTCCGCACGCTCAGTATTGCGACGTGCCTTAGTTGCAACACTTGTCCCTGATGCAACAGAACCAATAATAATAATCTTCATAGCCGTTCTCTTTCTTTTCTTATCTTTATTTCCAATGTATCCAATTACAGTAAGCTTGTCAAGAATAAAAACATCATGCGCCACTGGCACATGATGTTTCAATCTATTTATAGGTCCAAAATATCAATTAATTTAGTGACATGATGCGTCGCCTTAATCTTTTCTTGGTCTTCCGGTGCGAAATAAATCGTATCGATATGCGCATTCTGACCCGCAAGAATATCGATATCTCTATCCCCAATCATGACAGGTTGCGTAGGATTGTAAGTATCAAGCAAGTAATTGATTGAGTCCGGACTCGGTTTTCTAGCAAAGCCATTACTAGACGTCACGACTTCCGTGAAATAGCTAGATATCCCTGCAGCCGCAAGAATCTCTAAAACCTGGTCATTACGATGCGAAATCATAAAATTCCGATAACCACTTTCGATAATGGTTGCAAGCACACGGACAGCGTCTGGAAATAAAACAGGTGTCGTCAAGGTTTGGGCCTCTCTTTTTTTGTAGATGGCTATGAAATCAGGCAAACCAGCTGCAAATTGAGAGACTGCAAAGTCAGTTGATATCCTAAGTGCATCGTAGACTGCGTCATAAGCAACATTGACCCCAAAGTCTTCTAGTAAAACCTCATGAAAAGCAGTCGCTGATGTTTGATAGTTATCAAGTAACGTTCCGCCTAAATCCCAAATATAATCTGTATAACTCATGATTTTCCTTCTTCTAATGACAGTAAAATAACGCTGACTAAGGTCACCAACATCGAAATACCAATCACCGCATCAAATGGCATGTCGAACAAAAAGATACTAAAGACTGCTGCTAAAATTGGTTCCATAGCTGCGCAGACCTCTGCAACAATAGGTGATACGTATTTGATTGCGCTCATGTTAAACATGAAGGCGACGGCAGTACCAATGACTGCTACACCAAGTGCTAACAAGAGACTAGCAGGCGTAAGCTTAAAGTCAAATTGCCAGACTGGATGAACGCAGTTCATAACAAATCCTGCAATGAGCATCCCCCAACCTGTCACATTCATGACATCATGCGTATGCAAGAGACGCTTTGGAATCAAAGAATAAGATACGACGGCAATCGCTGATAACATTCCTAACAACAAAGCCAGTGGCGATAAAGTCATGGCTGAGATATTTCCGTGAGTTGTCAGAAAAAAGATACCTACCATAGCAAAGATGACTAAGATTAGCGACTTTAAGTTGGGTTTCTGTCGGCGAAAAATGGCAAGATATCCGAGTAAGAAAATAGGGGATGTAAATTGTAGAACCGTTGCTGTTGCGACACCTGCCACTTGAATACAGGCATAAAAAGTCAGTTGTACCATTAAAACACCAAAGATGGCATAACCAAATAATGAGGCATAATTCTTCTTGTCTTTCCAAATCGACAAAAACTCCGATGGTTTTTGAATTAAGGAAATCGTCAATAAAATCAGACCTGCGATAGTCAAGCGAAAGGTTGTAATCCATAGCGCGTTCCCACCATACTGCTCAAAAAAGATTTGACCAAAGACGCCAGAAAATGCCCATAAAACACCTGCTAAGATAGCATAAATTGTGCCTTTAAAAATGTGAGATTTGCTATTTTTCATTCTTATATTTTAACATAAATTTTGAGATTTTTTTCACTGACTTGTATCATTGTTGAATGGTGTGAGTTCAATGACCTGGTCAGCGATATTTTTGACAAAGGTGACATCATGTTCAACGACTAGCAATGCGGGTTTAACCGTTTTTAGCAATGCCTCAATCTGTTCATGGTTGAAGACACCCAAATAATTCAAGGGTTCATCCCAGATGAAAAGTTCAGCGGATTGAGACAGAGATTTAGCCAACTCCACCTTTTTTTGTTGGCCCATGGACATGTCTTCTATTTTTTGATGAAAAACAGCACGTTCCATGCCTAGTTTTCTCAGGTTATTGAGAAAGAGACTATAGTCTAGCTGATGATCATACGCAAATGTTTTCAAATCCCCACGATTGTCATCATAGATCTGACGAACGCGAGAAAAATTAAGGTTTTTATTTTTAGCTAACTGAATTATTTTTTCTAGTAGTTGAGATTTACCAACACCGTTTGGTCCTGTAATAGCCGTGATTTGACCAGCACTTTGCGCCAAATTAATTGGCGTAAATAAAGGTTGTCCTTCAAATGATACCGTTAAATCTTTTTCAGTCAATAGAATCTGTCGATGACTGGGTGCATAAATCATAGATAAGGCATCAACCTTTTCTATATTCTTGAGTAATTTTTCTTTTTCAGTAATTTCTGAATGCATCCGATGCTCTAGAACCTTAGCTTTCTTCATCTGACGAGCACTTCTAGCATCGATAAAGCCTGTGTCTCCAATCGCACCACTCCCCTTTTTACGGGGGTCACCGTACTTATCCTTTTCTCGACTACGTGACCATTCCGCCTTGTCACGTGCCGTCTGTTTCAGGCGACCAATTTCTGACTTGAGTTTATCATTTTGCGACCATTCAAAGTCATCGCGCTGTTTCTTCTGTTGTTCATAAGTCGAAAAATTCGATGCTAGGAGTGCCAAACCATTGCGCTCAATAGCAAGTAAGTGATCCGAAACCTCGTCTAAGAACTGACGATCATGGCTGACAACGATGTAACCAGATTTACTCCGTTTTAAATAGTTGGCGATTTTAGCACGACTAGCCGCATCTAAGTGCTTGGTCGGCTCATCAATCAAAGGAAAATTTGCCTCATCAAGGAAAAGACCTGCTAGTAAAACCTTGGTTTGTTCACCTCCAGATAAGGTATCAAAAGGCCACCACAAAATATCTTCTGGTAAACCAAGTAGATTCAGTTCTCTTTGTATCTGCCACTCTGGGGCATCATACAGTTCATCTAAAATGAATTTAGTCAGCTGCGTCTTGTCTGGAATCGTTTGTGGAAAGTAGACAAAATTCACATCAGACTGAATTCGACCAGCATATGGTAACTCACCGAGCAATAATTTCATCAGAGTTGTCTTACCTCGACCATTTCTTCCAACCAAGGCTAGTTTCCAACTGGCATCAAAGGTGACAGTTACATCTTCAAAGATCATATTGTCAGCATAGCTAAAGCTCATATTTTTTAATTCTATCAAAAAAGCACCTCCAGTAACTTAAATTCTTAAGCCGAAAGTGCCTTAAAAAGCCTTGATTTTACTGACAGAGTCATGCATAAAAAAAGAGCATGTTAGTTCTGACATACAAGGTGAAAAGTCCGCACAAATAAGCTTAATAAAAATTCGTTAAAAATTTTCAATCACTTAAATGCGCAATGGACCCCACCTTATCAACGTTTGAACGCCGATACCTTCATTATTTTTTATCATTTTAACACAAAAAAACCACCTTTTCAAGTGATTTTCTTAAGGGTACCTCTAAAAACTGCTTTTGCGGCTGCGGTTACTCGCCGCATAAAGTGCTTTGATGACTTTTGAGCTAAATTTTTCTAGCGATAGGCATTGCGACAAAGCTTGCGGCTGCGATTACTCGCCAAAGAAAGTGCTGTGCTACTGCAAGATGCGGAGCAATAACGACGCGATAGGGAAATTTAGCCTAAAGGGGCAAATCTGAGTTTTTAGAGGTGTCCTTAAACTTTTATCCTTTAAGTTCGATAGCAAGATCAAGACCTTTATCGCCTTGCATCAGACCATACATTTGCATTGGAATATCTTTAACTGGTGTTTCTGGGAATTTCTTAGTCACTTCGTCAACCATGTAGCGTGCTTGTGGGCCAATCATGATAACGTCAGCTTTAGGACCTTCTGAATCTACTTCTGCAAGTCCGTAAGCTTTAACGTCAAAGTCAAGACCACGTTTTTCAGCTTCTTGTTGCATTTTTTGTGCAAATAGTGAAGTTGACATGCCTGCTGAACAGAATAATTTTACTGTAGTTGTCATTTGTGAGTACCATCTCCGTTTACATTATTTTTGTTGCAAACGCTTTCTTTTATTTGATAAATTAATTATATAACAAAAATACCACTTTGCAAAGTGGTATGTGATATATTTGTTGTAATACAGTTATTCTGTTCTGTAACGTTCTGTTCTGCTCACTTGATTTTTGAGGTGTTCCAGCGTGAATTCCGGTTCCTGATTATATTTCATAGATAATACTAAGCCTATCCCAATCAAGTTACCAATAAGCGAGCTCCCCCCTTGTGAAATAAAAGGCAGTGGGATACCCGTCAATGGTAGTACGCCAATATTCGCACCGATATTTTCAAAAACATGGAAGAGAATCATCATCGTAATCCCAGTCGAAACATAGATATAAAACTGATTATTGGCACGAATCGTTACCCGAATCATGCGATAGATTAAAATAAAATACAAGAAAATGACAAACGCTGAACCTAGGAAACCAAAGTTCTCACCTATAACCGTGAAAATCATATCAGATTCACGTACTGGAACGCTGATATTAGCAACGTTAAACCCTTTACCAAACAAGCCACCAGTCCCAATTGCCAATAAGCCTTGGGCTTGCTGGTATGTTGAACCTTGCGCATTAGCAAATGGATCCCGCCAAGCGTCTATCCGTAGGATCTGATAGTTATCCATACCAACAGATCTTAAAAAATCTCGTCCGGCATCAAAGGTTGTGAGAAAAATAATCCCACCGCCAAGCAAGGCAACTACACCCACAACAGGTAAAATAAGCCGCCAAGAAATACCTGAAACAACAACAATACCTGCAAAAATTGCCATAAAGACAAGCGCGGTACCAAAGTCTTTTTGTGCTGCTAATAGCACCATGACTGGCAAGGTTACCAGAAACATATATAAAATCAGCAAGATATCATCCTTTAACAAACGTTTCTTTAGCTTGTTTTGGAAACTCACGACGACTCGTGCCATTAGTAAGATATAGGAAATCTTCATGAATTCAGAAGGTTGAAATAGATTACTCCCTCCCAGATAAACCCAGTTTTTAGCACCCGTCAACGAAACCGTTAAAGGATCATAAAACTTCAAGGGTAGAATCATAAGTACAATACCAAGACCATATAAAATTGGTGTAAATTTCCAAAGCATCTTAGCATCGAAATGCATGACAACAAGTGCCACAACAACCCCAGCAATCCCCCACGTAATCTGTTGTGTCATGACTTTTACGACACGAGTTGGATAATCATGGCTTGTTGCTATATAAAGCACTAGTAGACCTATCAAATTCAGCAAAAACGCTGGTAAAATCAACGCGTAATCAATTCGGCTATCAAAAGTTAATTTTTGTTTTTTCATTATGCTTTATTATATCACACCCCACTCAGCAGTCCAAGACCAGACTAAGCAAAATTTCCCAACCATATGGTAACAGACTGATACACCTTAAAATCAAAGCCAAACAAAAAAAACCAACACATGGTCAGATTTTTTTCGTATTAAGCATGAGTGAGCTCACAATGACACTCACACTTGATAAACTCATCGCAAGCGCTGCAAACATTGGATTTAACAACCCAAATGCCGCAAGCGGAATCCCAACAAGATTATAAATAAAGGCCCAGAAATAATTTTGATGAATCTTTCCGACTGTCTTTTGAGACAAACGAATCAAACTGATAATTTTCGACAGCGAATTTTCGGACGTGATAACCACATCCCCCGACTGCATGGCGATATCACTACCTGACCCCATAGCCACACCAACCAAAGCACTGGATAGAGCGACAGAATCATTAATGCCATCTCCAACCATCATAGCATCTGCTGTGCTACTGACAACTTGTGCTTTTTTCACTGGATTAGCTTGCGCAATCACTGTATCAACATTGACAAGTGCATTGATTTTAGCAGCTGCCGTCTCATTATCTCCCGTCAACATGGTTGTTTTGATGCCCATTCGGGCAAGGTCGGCTATCGTTTGAGCAGCGTCTGCTTTGATTTCAGATGAGAAGGTCGCAATACCTAGTAGATTTGTCGCAGTTGCTAGATAGATGCTAGTGTCTGAGGATGCAGAAACGTCTATCCCCTGCTCTGCCATTAAATCAGCATTCCCTGCAAAATAAACTTGACCCTGAATTACCCCAGTTAGACCACGACCAGCCAATTCTTGAAAGTTTGAAACAGGTAACGGTTCTGTCTGCTTCAAAGCTTGTGCCAAGGGGTGGTTAGAAAAACTTTCCAAGCTAGCTAGAATTTGAAAGTCTTCGTCAGACCCTGACCAATTAGCCAGCTGAAAGTGACCTGTCGTAATCGTGCCAGTCTTATCAAAAATCACAGTCGAGATGTGTTTGCTGTGTTCAAGTGCGTTTGCATCTTTAATCAAAATACCGTTTCTAGCGCCTAGACCCGTTGCTACCATAATTGCAGTAGGTGTTGCTAAACCTAAGGCACAAGGACAGGAAATGACAAGGACACTCGTCGCGTGCAGGAGGGCTTGGCTGATATCTTTGGTAAAGATAGCTGTTAGGATAAAGGTAATCAGGGCAATGCCTAATACGACTGGCACAAAAATGGCTGAAATGCGATCCGCTGTTTTCTGAATTTCTGGCTTGGTAGCTTGGGCTTCTGCCATGGCTACCATCATTTGTGAAATAGCAGAATCATCCAATGTATGGATAACACGAGCAGTGATGATGCCATCTAAGTTGACTGCACCTTCCATGACTGTTTGGCTTACTATTTTTGTTACCGGAACTGCTTCACCAGTTAGTGAGGACTCATCAAAACTTGCTTGTCCAGACAAAATTTCTAAATCTAGTGGCACACGTTCACCCGGTTTAACAAGAATGACTTGATTTTCAGCAATCGTCTCAACTGGTGTCTCAATTTCCTGATTATCCTTTAGGAGATGAACCGTTTTAGCTTGTTTCTTTTGCAGACTATAAATCGCAGCAGATGTATTTTTCTTGGCCCGATTTTCTAGATTTTTTCCGAGTAGGACTAATGTGATAATCACCGCAGCAGATTCAAAATTAACTGCTGACATATTCCCCATGAACAATCCAAAAACGAGACTGGAAATGTAGGCAACACTTGTGCCAAGTGCAACAAGCACATCCATATTAGCTGATTTATTTTTCAAAGCCATGTAGGCACCTTTATAAAATCTAGCCCCAAAAATAAACTGAACAGGTGTGGCAAGAATTAACTGCATGATTGGATTATGAAAAATCATCAAACTATGCACATGTAAAGTACCAGCAACCATACCAAGTAACATTGGCATGGTTAAAATGGCTGACAGTACAAAGGACCAAAAAAGGTTTTTCTCCGCGCGCTCCTTTGCCTGACGAATTTTTTCACGATGCGCTTTATCATCAACAATCGCACCATAACCTGCTTGTCGAACTGTTTCTATCACGGTCTCAACATCACAGTCATCCTGCATCACCACTTTGGCTTTTTCTGTTGCCAAGTTAACACTGGCTTCTAAAATTTTATCAGAGTCATTCAACGCTTTATCAACGCGCATCACGCAGTTAGCACAGGTCATGCCTGTAATGACAAAAGATTGTGTTTTCATATTAAAAGTCTTTCCTATTTTAAAAAAAAGCAGTGGCTTATATTCGAGCCACCGCTTTATCACGATACTAGACTAGACCACTTTATAGCCAGCTGCAGCAACTGCTGCACTTAACTGTTCAAGCGGCGTATCTTCTGATTTCACAACTGCTTCACCTTTTTTGAGGTTGACTTTAGCAGATGCGACTCCAGAAACACCTTCAAGCGCCTCAGTCACGTGTGACACACAGTATTGGCAAGTCATGCCTTCAATTTTTAAATGTGTTTTAATCATGAGATAACCTCCATTACTTTCATATCATCAGTGGCATGATCATGGTCACAAGTACATGCACTGAACTTTTCTAAACAATCACAAGTCACATGACAAGCTGGCGTCTTTTCCGCTAATGCCTCACGAATCATTTGCAGATTTTCTGCCGTAAGCTTAGCATCATCAATTAAATTGACCAAAACATCCACATGCTTTTTAGCGCAAACCTTGTCAAGTAGTTCTTGACCCATCAAGCCGACTGCCTCACATTCAGACATAGTCGGTGTATAGATAAATTTCCGACCTGATTTTGTCGTTGCAAGCATTTCTTTTTTTACTAACCGCCCTAAAAGGGTCTTTATTGTTGCGACAGACCAGTCGTTAGATGCCGCGATTTGACAAGCTATTTGGTCAACGGATGCTTGCTCCAAAGTCCAAATCGCTCGCATCACGACCATCTCTGAGTCTGATATATTTATTTTCATATCATCACCTCTATTTATAGTTTACAACTGTAAACTATAATTGTCAAGTTAAACTACTCTATAAATTTAATAGTTGTCCTTTCGACTTACTCAATCCCTGGATTGAATCACCGCAACTATTCCTGTTTCGAAGTCAATGGTAACAGGACGCTTATCAACAAACTCATTTGAAGAAAGAGAAAAATTTGACGGAAAATCAGTCTTTGGCAAGTCATACTTGGCTTGATTGATTGAAAATCCTATCACGGGGGTCAAACTAGCAAAAGCCAAATAAGTCATCTGAGGGATTTTTCTTAGCATATGTCGGCCTGGCCCTACAAATCTGATAACATTTTGTGCATCTAGCAAGGTAATTTTAGACAATAACCCAGAAAATCTAGTTTGCAAAACCAAATAAAATATCTGAATTTCATGGTCAAATCGACCGCCCAATCCACCCAAAATTAAAATGTCGCTAGCGTCCGGAAACTGTGTCATAGCAGTTAAAACTGCAAGCTCTAAATCTGTATCATCTTTTTCAGCAGGTGATTGCTGGATGTCATCTGCATAAGCACGAACCGCCGCATATTCTTCTGAATTCAAACTATCAAAATCACCAATTGCAAGATGAACTGGAAAACCAGCCTGCATCAAACGATATGCACCACGGTCCACACCGATAAAAAAAGTATCGGCGTTACTTGTATGTGCCTTAATTAAAGCATCAAAAGCTGTTGCAGGTCCCCCTGCTAAGATGACTATTTTCATAAGTTTCATTATATCAAAAAAACGCCCTAAGACGTTTAATTCTGGATGATTTGTGTTCTATTTTTATTTATATAAGGATTTAGATTTACCATACCACCAATTAAAGAAATGTTTTTGTAGCCAAGGCTGAATCCATTTATCCAAGCCAAACGAGCGACCTGAACCATTCATCAGGGCGATAGCGGCGAAGATGAACCAGATGTTGACCCAATAGAACATACCTGAAAGGGAGAACATGACAGTCAAGGCGGCAGTTGCTGCAGCTGCTATCCAAGTGAAGGCACCAACAATTAAGGCAAGTGCAAGGGCAACTTCGACAATCGACATGAATTTCTGCATGAAAAGTGCCACTTCTTTGTTTGGAATCATGAATTTGAAGATAGGCTCTAACCAGTTTGGAATTTTGTCTAGGACTGCCATTGGTTCATGGCCATAAGAATAAGACAATCCAAATTCAGCGGCTGATTTTGTCGCTTCAGCTGCACCAGATGTTGCTGCACCACTGGCTGCTGCTGTGGCATCGGCTGCTTTCGTTGCTGTCTCAGCTGCACCTGTTGAGGCTCCGGCTGCTGCATCCGCTGCGGTTGACGCTGTTTCTCTGAGCCATGCAAATGGAAAATGGAGGTCATCTGTAAACCATGACCCTTTACCAAACCAAGTTGTGGGATTCAAGAGTTTGCCGTCGCCGACCACTTTGGTAGAGGCCTCTGTCAACCACACAAAACCATAAAAAATACGTAGAGGAACCGACCAGAGGACATTACCTAAACGAGAGGTATGTCCACGGAAAATGTTGCGCTCATTTGGTGTGTGGAAAAATTCATTTTTCAGGTAAGTAAAGAAATACCAGAGGCTGCCAATTTGCAAGATATACAAGATATTAATCAAGTGTTTAACTGCCATAGCAAAGAAACCTGACAAATGGAATTTGCCCATGAGGGATGCGACACCCCATTTAGAGCCCACTGATACCATAGTGCCTTGATACTTACCGACAAATTTGTGTTTTTCGCCGCCTTTGATATCTGCGATGATATTTTCAGAGGCTGTATGCGCTGTTTGTTCAGCAGCTTCAACGATTTGAGGTGTTGGGCGACCTGTTGCCTCTTCGATGAAACCTGACACGTCACCAGCGACATAAATCCCTTGACCTTCAAAACCTTGCGCTTCCATATAGGCGTTGGCTGTCAAACGATGACCACGTTCACTTTCGGAAAGACCGTAAGCTGCGGCTTGGGTATTGCCTTGCACGCCAGTTGTCCAAATCAAGGTATGCGTTGGAATATCTGCACCATCTTTGATTTTGATATGGTCAGCTGCGACTTCTGTAATCGCGTGATTTAAAAGAAGGTTAACGTTTTTCTTGCCGAGATACTTGACTACTTTATCGGCATCAGAACGATCTAAAGTGTTGAGAATCGTTGGCATCATTTCAACGACATTGAGCGTGATTTCTGATTCATCTAGCTTATAGTCACGCGCTACGACTTGTCGCCAATCGATAAGTTCACCGACCATTTCAATTCCGGTAAAGCCAGAACCCGCTACGACAAAATTAAGCAAAGCCTTGCGTTTGGCCTCGTCATGTTCAAGCGATGCTTGTTCAACAACTGTTTCTAGATGACGTTTAATTTTAAGTGCATCTTCCATTGACCACAAGGTAAAGGCGTTTTCTTTAACACCTGGCACGCCAAAATCGTTTGGTTCACCACCAATAGCTACGATGACATAATCAAAGTCTAAAACACCACTCGCTTTTGTTGTGACTTTTTTTGCTGTCTTGTCTAATCCGATAACTTCATCTGTCAAAATTTGCACATTCTTACGATGTGCAAATAATTTTTGCAAATCATATTGCGTATTGGCAAATGGTACACGGCCAGCCGCAACTTCGTGTAACTGCGTCATCATCGTTTGATAGCTGTGTTTGTCTATCAAGGTGATTTCTGCTTCATTTTTAAGTTTTTTAGATAAGGTTTTGACCGCCTTGACACCAGCAAAGCCAGCACCAATCACGATAATTTTCTTCTTAGACATTGGACGTCTCCTAATATAATAAATTCTAATTTTTTTGTAAAAACCTACATTTTAATTATAGTCCATTTAGTCAGAAAAGTAAAATTAAAGTAAGTTAACTTTTGAAATATTTGACAAATAAGCGCATAATAAAATTGTAAATATTTAATGAGTCTAGTCTGGCTAAATTCTGGGTAAAATAAGGATTATTTTTCTATTCTTAACGGAATAAAAACTGGCTTACAGACTTTATTAAATACAGTGATACATGTTCACTACATTGTCAATTGTCGTATTTCTTATTTCATAGAAAAAAGGAGCACATCATGAGTTACATCACTTCAACACAAGAACGCCACATTGATATCGTGGATATTCCAGCACTTGAATCCAAAGTTGCAGTCAATATGGCAAAAGGCGCTTTCGGTTATCTGTCTGGCGCTGCAGAGGACGAATTAGTTTTAAAAGCTAATCCCCTTGCTTTTAACCATAAATTGATTGAACCACGTGTCTTACAGGATATTGAAAATCCTGATTTGACAACTGAATTTTTGGGTCTCAAACTCTCTGCACCTATTATTGCCGTCCCAATTGCAGCACATGGTCTAGTCCATCAAAATGCTGAACTTGATACAGCTCAAGGTGTTGCGGATGCTGGCACAATTTTCAGCTTATCAACTTATGGCAATGCAACCGTTGATGATGTGGCTAAAGTTGCTCCTGAATCGCCTAAATTTTTCCAACTTTAGGGCACCTCTAAAAACGTATGAAAAGAGGTATAATAGATTAAAAATAAGCTAACGAGGTATTGAAGATGAATTTATTTGGAGATAGCGACTATCTTGAAAAATTAAGTTTAAAAGGAGACC
>SKEM01000501.1_pt1 | contig 25706 bp, 19 predicted proteins | sample 4826731 | NCBI WGS metagenome assembly SKEM01 (sample SAMN11008809, study PRJNA524170) | human gut metagenome | biome: Human fecal sample; material: Feces; isolation source: fecal sample from pouch patient p37 | host: Homo sapiens | place: Israel: Tel-Aviv | collected 2015-07-27
GGGTACAGGAAGTGCAAAAACGCGGTGCCGGAGAAATCGTCCTCAACATGATGAATCAGGACGGCGTGCGTAACGGTTACGACCTCGAACAACTGAAAAAAGTGCGTGAAGTTTGCCACGTCCCGCTAATTGCCTCCGGTGGCGCGGGCACCATGGAACACTTCCTCGAAGCTTTCCGCGATGCCGACGTTGACGGTGCGCTGGCAGCTTCCGTATTCCACAAACAAATAATCAATATTGGTGAATTAAAAGCGTACCTGGCAACACAGGGCGTGGAGATCAGGATATGTTAACAGAACAACAACGCCGCGAACTGGACTGGGAAAAAACCGACGGACTTATGCCGGTGATTGTGCAACACGCGGTATCCGGCGAAGTGTTAATGCTGGGCTATATGAACCCGGAAGCCTTAGACAAAACCATCGAAAGCGGCAAAGTCACTTTCTTCTCGCGCACTAAACAGCGACTGTGGACCAAAGGCGAAACGTCGGGCAATTTCCTCAACGTAGTAAATATTGCGCCGGACTGCGACAACGACACTTTACTGGTGCTGGCGAATCCCATTGGTCCAACCTGCCACAAAGGCACCAGCAGCTGCTTCGGCGACACCGCTCACCAGTGGCTGTTTCTGTATCAACTGGAACAACTGCTCGCCGAACGCAAATCAGCCGACCCGGAAACCTCCTACACCGCCAAACTGTATGCCAGCGGCACCAAACGCATTGCGCAGAAAGTGGGTGAAGAAGGGGTGGAAACCGCACTGGCAGCGACAGTACATGACCGCTTTGAACTGACCAACGAGGCATCTGATTTGATGTATCACCTGCTGGTGTTGTTGCAGGATCAAGGGCTGGATCTCGGAGAAGTGATTGATAATCTGAAGAATCGGCATTAACGCGTTGGCCCCCGCAGCAACGGCGGGGGTAGCAGCTCTCAGGATTTGCTTTCCAGCAATGTAGTGTAGAGATTGACATAGGCGTCAATCATATGGTCGGCAGTAAACATCTCTTCAAAACGACGACGCGAGTTTTCGCCATAGCGGTTGGAGGTTTCCTCGTTATTCCAGAGCTCATTCATCGCCTCCACCAGCGCCTGGCTATCATTCGGCGGAATCACGCAACCACTCACTTTGTCCTGGTTAATGAAAGAGGTACCTGTACCAATCTCACAAGAGATTAGTGGCCTTGCGAAGCGTGCGCCTTCCAATAACGTAATACCAAACGCCTCAGAGCGCAGATGCGAGGGGAATACCACGCCCCGGCAGAGCTGGAAGAGAATGTACTTATCTTCGTCGTTGAGCATGCCGGTAAACATCACATTGCTCAGCCCGCGCTGCTGCGCTTCACGCCGCACTTCCGATTCCAGCGGCCCGCCCCCTACAACCACCACTGGCAGTCGGCTACGCTCAGCGGCATCCATCAGAATATGCAGCCCTTTGTAGTAGCGGAAAGTGCCGACGAAGAGAAAGAACTTATCGCCGACAGTTTCCCGCCAGTGCGCGACCCTCTGCGGATCGTGCTGCACGTCCTGCTGTTCCAGACCAAACGGGATCACCACCGTTTTATCCAGATATTTTTTCAGGGTCTGGCTGGAAGCCACATAATTGGGCGACGAGGCAACGATGCAATCTACGCCGCTGAGAAATCGCTCCTGCAGCGGCTGGTACAGCTTCATTAACCGTTTTTGTTTCACTATATCAGAGTGATAGGTCACCACAGTCCTGGCGTCAGGCCGCGCCGAAAGATGCAGCATATCCATAAAGGGAAACGGAAAATGGTAGTTGATGATATCGTAGTCATCTTTAATCAGCTTAAAACGCTTTAACGCTTTCAGCGAAAACGGCGTGGAGGCAATTTCAAAAAGCTGTTTATTATAAATGACCCGATGATCTTCGTAAGCGACAGGACCTGTATCTTTGTCCGGGCTAAAAGTGAAAACATCGGCTGCGATTCCCCGGCGGGCGCAGCCCTGACTTAGCTGATAAATTACCTGCTCAATACCGCCGTAGGTATCGGGATAGTAAGTCTTATAGACGTGTAGAACTCTCAACTGACACCCTTAGAGTAATTTATAGGCGTTAATGGTCTGTGTCGCACAGTTCTCCCACGAAAACTGTTTCGCCTGAGCAAGACCGCGCGCGGTGGCGATTTCCCGCCAGCTATCATCTTGCAGGCTCTGCAAAATTTGCGCGCTAATCGCGTCTATATCATTAGGATCGGCAACGAGGCCGGCATCGCCAACAACCTCAGGCAAAGAGGTGACATTGGAGCATACTACCGGCACACCGCAAGACATCGCTTCAAGAATAGGTAAACCGAATCCCTCGTAGAAGGAGGGATAAACAAAGACTCTGGCCGCTGCGTACAGATACGGCAGGTCTTCATCCGGAACATATCCGAGGTAACGGATCCAGCCTTCCCGAGTACCGCGCTCGACTAACTGCCACAGCACATCGTCTTCCCAGCCGCGATAGCCGCTAAGGATTAGTGGATAGCGCATGCGGATCTCCATCGGTAGCAGCTGATAGGCATGCAGCAGGCCTCGGATATTTTTACGTGGCTCCATAGTGCCGATATATAGCGCGTAGGCCTGCCACGCCAGCTGATATTTCTGCAGTACCGGCAGACACTCTGCCGGACTGCGTGGGATATAGTCACTGCTGCAGGCTAGCTTGGTGGTTACGATCCGCTCCTCCGGATAGTTGAACAAGCGGATAATTTCACTGCGCGAGAAATCAGAAACGGTCAGGATCAGCTTTGCCGAATCCAGACTCTCATGCAGGGACTTCTCCATATAGCGAACCCGATCTTTTGGATGATATTCCGGGCAGGTAAAAATGGATATGTCATGAAACGTGGTCACGGCGCGTTCCAGTTTATGCGGCAGATAAAAATTGGGGCCATGGTAGATATAATCCTTATAGTCGCGCAATGCCCACGCCTGGCGCCGCGGATGCAGCAAGCGATAAGCCTCAATCAACAGCGTCTGTCGGCGTAGAAACGCCGACAGACGACCATGATTGCTGGCTTTGGTATCGCTTTTATTCTCCACCAAAGGGATCTGTTCGATAAACGACGCACCGTGAAATAGCTTTAATTCTTCAATTTCGCGGGCGACCGCCAGCCGCTTAACCAGCTCCAGGGAATACCGACCGATGCCCGTTAATGGGTATTTAATTGGCTCAGTAGCAAAAATAATTTTCATAATAAATGACACATTATCTAACCCCTCTTGTATTCAAAGGCAAAAAATACAAGAGAGATATTTTTATTTAAAATATTTAGCTTTAGCTAAGCCTTGACACATATTAACCAGACGGCGTGAAACAGCTTGATAATCATGTTGTTCCCGCCATGCATCGGCACGTTGTTGAGTCCTGGTTGCCCAAGAGTTCTGTTCACGGATGGAATTCAGGATCCGGTCAATCCCCTGACTGATATCATCGACGCTGCATCCATCAAATTTAAAGACGGCATCGTCCAAATCATCAAATATCGCCAGGGGCGTTACCGCAACAGGTTTTTGAGTCGCCATACCATAACGTACCGCCCCGCTAGCAGACTCCCCAGTATTCTGATAAGCAAAAATCAGAAGATCGGCTTCTGAAAGCAACCGCAGACTCTCCGCATCAGGTAGGAAATCATTATGCATCTCAATCAGATCGGTAACACCTAACCGCTGAGCAGCAGCTTTAAGCTCTGCCACCAGATCGCGTGACTCCCCAACAGGATACTCTGCGTTCACCAGTCGTAAACGAACCGGTTTACCGGCTTGCTTGAGTCTATGGACGGATTCTACTAGTTCCATCAGGCCCTTATGCGGTAAGCAGAAGCCATAGCTCGCAATTAGCGGTAAAGACTGCTGTTGACGTGTGACGCTCGCTGCGGAGTAGTTGATAACACCGTGCGGGAATAAAGCAACATTCGCAGTTAAGCCTAAATCTTTAAGGCGGTTCATATCGGCAATCGAATGCACCAACAACCGGTCGCAAAGTGCCAGCGCCTCTTTCATTTCAGCAAGACGGAAATTCCAGCTCGGCTCTTTTTCCAGCGGATCCACAGTTGAGTGCATCGTCATAACAACTGAACGACCGGCGTCATGCTGGCGACGAATAAACGCCGACAGTTCTCGATGATTAAAGAATCCATAGTTGAATTGGATCACAATGACATCGAGTCTCAGAGCATCAATGTGTGGCTGGAGGTTTTCCAGATAGTTGCTCTCTTTACCTACAATCCAGTTGCGAAGTACAAACTCTTCGTCTGCACACACAAGATCGCCAGCGCTGACCTGGGGAGCAAAAACAACATCCGCGCCATGAGGTGCGCTTTCCACCAGATGCTGGGAATAGGTTGCGATCCCACATTTCGTGTTCCAGGTCGTCAACCAGCCAATGCGCGCCCGATGCTGTGCAATATCAATATGCGCACGCAGAGTCTTGACCGCCTGGCAAGAACGATCAGCCACCGCTTTCCAGGTAAACTGCTGCAGAAGAAGCTCGCGACCAGCATTGGCCATGTCACGCAGCACTGATTTATCGGTTGAGGCTGCCGCTTTTAATGCATCTGTTAAGTTGTCAATATCCACACTGGCCCAGGCTGAGGAAAACAGACCAAAGTGCGTTTTTACCCGAGTGAACTGATAGTCAACCAGCCATGAATTTTGTGAATTAACAAAATCAAGTTGCCCGCTCCAATTGGTGACGATAGCCGGTAGCCCACTCAGCATTGCTTCAGCAATAGGTAAACCAAAGCCTTCAGCGCAACCTGGAGCAACCAAAACATCACAGCTTTCATAAAGCCCTTTAAGCTCGGTGGCTGACATATCCTCTTTGATCACTTCAACTTTGGGATAGTCTATGAATTGAGCCTGGGCCTGAGCCAGCCATGCGTCAATTTCATTGTGCGGATTGTTAAAAGTCTTAATGATTAAGATAACATTGTCACGACGAGTGAACGCCTTCCCCCAAGCCTGAAGCATTGCCTGTATCCCTTTGCGTGGGAAACAAGAAGAGACGTGCAGGAAACGGAATGTTCCGTGATCTACATCTTTTGTCGTCTCGGCTGGGATATTGAGCCAATGGTCACAGCCATTGCCAACAACAAATGCGGGCACATTCAGTCCGTTATCAATCAGTATTTTACGAACATGTTCCGAAGTACACAGCACTCCGTCAAGTTCCCGATTAAATTCATTGATCCACGGTTGCGGAAAGCCCGTTTCTTCCCAAGCATAACAATGAAGGAATTTTACTTTGGCATCCATTTTGGTAACCCGCGGTGGATAGATATTTCTGCTAATAATATCTATCTTTTCGTTACTCTTGCGGGTCTGACATTGATTATAAAATGCCAGAAGATCACTATTTTCCGACTGTGCCATAAACGAGGCATCTGGGGCAAAATCACCTGGTCCTTCAGTGGAATGCAATAAAACCTCTACACCATCGGCTGAGAGTGCCCGGGCAAATTCGCGGTTGACCAACGCCAGACTATATGAGCTATCGAATGGGCCTTCCACACGCCAGTTCAGCGATTTATCGTCGATTTGATAAAGTTCTGCCGTTTTCAGATTGTAATCAATGGCCGTTGCGCACAAGCGCAGATCGCGGTCATCTGGCTGCCCTTGTGAGATAGCAAGGATTTTCTGAATCAAAGCTTCAGGCAAAACCTGCGCAGTACCGGTGTCTTCTACCGCGATCTTTTCGAAAGCTTCCAGAGCAGTCACCGCAGCTTTATCCCAAGAGAAATTTCGCGCTTGCTGCTGCGCCATTTCTTTCAGACGCGCGAGGAAGGTATCATCAGTCAAACATTGCGCGATCTTATCCCTCATGGAAGAGACAGAATACGGGTCGAATAATGCCTCAGGATTACCGATGACTTCAGGAATACTGGTGACATTTGAGCCAATCACCGGCGCACCGCACGACATTGCTTCCAGAACCGGCAACCCAAAACCTTCATGTAGTGAAGCAAAGATGAACAGCTTACATAGGCGATAGAGCTGGATCAGCTCATCTTCCGGCACATAACCAGTGAGTACCAGTTCGCCCTGCTGTAAACCATTACCTGACGCAAGGGATTCCAGATACTGACGATCACCGATGGAAAGCTTACTGACGATGACCAGTTGATGACTGCGACGTAAGGCATCACTGAGCCCGGCATAGGCCTCAATCAACCGTTTAAAGTTTTTCCTTGAGTCAAATCCTCCGGGCGCATACAACATGAACTCGCGCTGAATACCGTAATGGCCAAGGACGGTCTCTTTTTCGCTCGCTGCCACCTCCGCCATACAAAACTGAGAATCGACTGCGGCTGCAATATTCTGCACATGATCGCCCTGTAAATGCAGATGCTCGATCGCTTCCTGTGCGGTATAAGCAGAGTTAGTCAACAAAAGGTCAGCGTTTTTTAACCACTCAACTTTCTGTAAATAGTAGGGTTTGTATACATCGTCCTGCAGATAGGTTTCCGCCTGCACGAGGGGGATAAGATCGTGGTGCAGTACGGCTACTTTATACTGACGACTAAATTTGTGTACCGATGTAGCCGCATCGTCGACATGACCTTCAAACAAACTCGTAATGAAAACGACATCTGGACACAATGATTCAAGAAACGCTTCCCGAATCAGTTCTGCGCTCTCCCGACGCCATTCATTACCTTGGTCCATCGCACGAACAGGGCCTACGGCATGCCATACGACTATATTTTCTGCCGGCAGGAGATCGGCAAATTGCGCCTTAATATCTGCAATCGACTCATCCAGCATGGCGGATAGCGCGATGAAAATCTCATGCCGGCTGTTATTTCTGATTATGCCTCTGGCGATTGCGATACTATAACGACCGATGCCACGAAAGCGGCTTTCCGTCTGTGCGCCTTGTAAATCTATGACAATACGCATCGTTATTTCTCCGTATTTTTATTTTTTAATTCGTTATAAATACTCATCGCGCGACTTGTCATTTCTTCAGTACCCACATCATATCTTCTGGACTGCATCATCATCGTGTCAGATTGCACCAGCATTACGCGTTGGAACAAACGTTGTAGCAATGTATAGCAGCCAGTTTTTCTCAGAACCTTAAACAGATAAACCTTAGACTTAGGGTAACGATGGAAAAAGACCAGCGAGAGCGCCATCCCTTTGCGCAATATTTTTTTCGCAGCCCTACGGGCTCGCACTTTAGCCCCTTCCTGACGTAATAATTGACGTTGCAAGGACAACCAGCGTAGTGGTTGAGTAATACGCCATGAACGACTGTTATGTAAATCCGCCATTTGCTGATGAAGCTGATGGTTCTGATCGATGACATGACTCAGATCGTCAACCTCACCTTGCAACGTCTGAATAGTCTCTGACATCTGGCTTATCTGTTGCATATAGGTATGGTTCAACGTCTCCAGCCGTGAGGCAACGGACGAAAACTGTTGGCGCAAAATCGCATCGTAACGGTTGCTCAGAGCATCCAGCGTCAGACCATACTGCTGGGTAAACAGGGTGTCAAAGCGTTCAAGAATATCTGTTGGCGCTGCTTTCTGAGCAATGATGCTGTAGTCGGGGCTCACCCCTTTGAGTACATCGACCAAATTAACGGCTGCATCCGGAGATTGAAGAACCTCTTTTTCCTGCAGACGAACGGTAATTGCTCGGTTAAAACCATAATGAATAGGTAAAAACTCAAGCAGTGGCGGCGGCAGAGGGTGATTATGCGTTGGATCCATATAAAATGAACAGGTGCCGACGCTTACATTCTCCGGGTTCGGCGTTTCGAGGATCAGCAAACCACCTGGTTTCAGCACCCGTAGGGTATGCATGACGAGCTGCTGCAGGACCTCAAACGGCAAATGCTCAGCAATATGAAAACCGGTCAACGCTATCAGGCTCTGATCCGCCTGACTTTGCAAAAACTGCAGACAATCCATTTTCTGCACATTCAGTCCGGCCTCCCTGGCGCGCGCCAGCATACCATCATCGAGATCGACGCCGATGTTCGCAATGCCATTTTCAGTCAGGATCTCCAACCATTCGCCACGTCCGCAACCAATATCCGCAATCACGCCATCAGGATAAATGTCCTTTAGACCTGCAAGAAAAGGTAAATAAAAACTCAAGCGGCGCTTGATTTCTTCAACCGAACCTCTGTGTCGTTCTTCAAATGAACGATAAAACGACGAACCCATTAAGAAATCTCCAGTTCAGGCGGCAACCAGGACACGCCGACAAACTCTTGTTGTTCCGTGTTAACGACGTTGAATACCACGGCCAGATCGCGCCATTCATAGTTTTTGCCGAGGTGCGTACTGGAAGTATGCAACGCGACAGCGACAGAATAGGAGCCAACCCCCAATCTCGCATCGAAAGAAAATAAGAACGAACGCTTTTCTCCTTTTTTCAGGGAGGTGAGTGTCTGATTGAGATGGTACGTATTGGTCCCGAAAATCGGCTGTCCAAGTCGATCCTTAATCATATATCCGACAACAAGCTCAGGAATATCGTCCTTGACCTCAACGTTGACCTGCAAGCTGACACGATGCCCTACCGAAACAAATTCAGTCACATTGCCCTGTTCATCGAGAAGATGAACCTCAGAGATAGTCACCTCACCAGTGCCTGAAACAGTTTGCGTTTTACCATTATGCTCAACTTGTTTAATGGACTGATTTTGTTTATCGGCCAGAAGCGCATTGTAATAATCCATCACTGCTTCAGGTTCACCTTCCATTTCAATTTGGCCTTTATTCAATAAAATGGCCCGGTCGCAAATGCTTTGGATCGCTTGTTTATCATGGGATACCAGCAACAGCGTGGTCCCTTCCTGACGAAATTTTCGAATACGCTCAAAGCTTTTATGCTGGAAATATGCATCCCCAACAGATAATGCCTCATCGATAATTAGCACATCAGGACGGATAGCCGTCGCTACACTAAAAGCTAATCGAACTTGCATCCCACTGGAGTAGACGCGCACAGGCTGATCGATATAGTCCCCAATCTCAGCAAACTCTTCAATTTGCGGCATCAGTTCAGTTATTTTCTCTGACGATAACCCCAACAGTTGCCCAGACATATAAACATTCTGCCGGCCAGTGAAATCAGAATGAAACCCCATCCCCAGTTCGAGTAATGCAGCGACACGTCCGGAGATTTCAATTTCTCCAGTCGTCGGCCTGGACGTCCCGGTTATGAGTTTAAGCAGGGTACTCTTGCCTGCACCGTTGATACCGATAATACCGACAGCCTCGCCCGGAGCGACTTCGAAATTAATCTCGCGGAGGATCCATTTCAAGTTATGGCGTTTGGTATTCAGAGGGGATAACCATTCGATCAGTCTCCCGGTCTTTGAGTGATACTGGCGATACGCCTTACCGACATTATTTACTCTGATATAACTCATTATAATTCATCCACCATATCCGCCGCATGCTTGCGGAACATCCTGAAACCGATGACACAGAAAATAATGGCGAGAGCCAATACTGGCCATAGCGAATACCAGTTGGGGGCCAGATGATAGGCGAAGATGGACTGATAAGATTGCATGATCCGAGTCATCGGGTTATACATCATCAGATTTTTTGCCCATGCAGGTAATGAATTCAGTACATAAACAATGGGTGTGAACCAAAACCAGAATTGCAGCGCAACGCCAACCAGTTGCCCCACATCCCTGAAAAAGACGTTCATGACACCAAGGATCATCCCCAGCCCACCGGCAAACAGGATTTGCAAAAGCAGGACCGGTATCACCGAGAGAAAGAGCCAGCCGGGGAAGTTACCGGTGACAATGATAAAAATTAGAAACAGACTGAAAATAATCGCGAAATTTAGCACCGCCGATAACGTCACGATGATCGGCAGACAGATTTTCGGAAAACTGAGTTTCTTGATCAGATTAGCATTGTTAATAAATACGCTCTGACCTTTATCCAGCATCTCAGTAAATAATCCCCAGGTCAGTACCCCGGAACAGAGATAAATACTATAGGCAAACGACCCGGTATTATCGGGCATTCTTGCCTTCATCACCTCGGAAAAAACCAGGGTATAGACCAGAATCATAGAGAGCGGTTGTAAAACGAGCCATAGTGCGCCCAGCATACTAGTTTGATAGCGCGCCTGAAAATCACGTTTAACACTGCTCCAGATAAATCCCCGATAACGATAAATCGTCGTTAGTAAATCTCTCACCTTATTCCCCGCTTAACAGGTGTAACAGCTCGGTCGTTTTTTCATTCATAAGCGCCACATCAGCTCTGGACTCAACGTTCAGACGCACCACCGGCTCGGTGTTAGACGTGCGCAGGTTAAAGCGCCATTCAGGGTATTCAATACTGATCCCGTCCGTTGTGTCGATGTGTGCAGCCGCCGGCTCATACTGCGCCCGGATGCGGGCGATCGCCTCAGCCGCATTCCTTAGCTTGCGGTTGATCTCTCCCGACGCAGGGAACGCCCTCTGGCGGTCCGCCACCAGCGATTTCAGCGAGCTGTTCTTCAGACACAGCAGCTCCGCCACCAGCAGCCACGGGATCATCCCGCTGTCGCAGTAGGCGAAATCGCGGAAGTAATGGTGCGCACTCATCTCCCCGCCGTAGATAGCGTCTTCCTGACGCATCCGCTCCTTGATGAAAGCATGCCCCGTCTTCGACATCACCGGCTGGCCGCCGTTGCGGGTCACGATGTCTACCGTGTTCCACGTCAAGCGCGGGTCGTGAATGATTTTCGCTCCCGGCTGCTTCTGCAGGAACGCCTCAGCCAGCAGGCCGACAATGTAATACCCCTCGATAAACGAAGCTTCGTCATCGAACAGGAAGCAGCGATCGAAGTCGCCGTCAAAGGCAATCCCCATGTCGGCCTGATGCTCGCGCACCGCGTCGGCGGTATCCTGGCGGCACTCCGGCAGCAGCGGATTCGGGATACCGTTAGGGAAATGGCCATCCGGCTGGTGATGCACCTTGATAAAGGTTACCGGCACCCCAGCCGCCGCGAAGCGTTTCTCCACCTCATCAATCACGTGCCCCGCAGCCCCGTTTCCGGAGTTCACCACCAGCTTCAGTGGACGGGTAAAGTTCGCGAAGTCCACGTAGCTCATCAGATGGTCAACATACTCCTTCAGTACCGATATCTTGCTCAGGGTCCCGCGACGCGCCGGGTCCACTGGCGGGAACTGGTTTTCCTCCGCCAGGCGCTGGATATCCCGCAGGCCGGTGTCGCCACTGATGGGCTTCGCATTCTCGCGCACCAGCTTCATGCCGTTGTAGTTCATAGGATTGTGGCTCGCGGTCACCTCGATGCCACCATCTACCCCGAGGTGGAAGGTGGCAAAGTAAATCTCTTCGGTACCGCTCAGGCCGATGTCCAGCACGTCGGTACCGGCGTCCATTAACCCGCGGGCCAGCGCCAGCTTCAGCGACTCGCTTGTGAGGCGCACATCGCCCCCCACCACTATCTTCCCGGGTTTCAGAAATTCGCCGTAGGCGCGACCGATACGGTAGGCGATGTCCTCGTTCAGTTCCTCACCCAGTTCACCACGGATGTCATAAGCTTTAAAACAAGTTAACTGTGTCATTCTGCGTCTTGTCCCGAAAATAATTAGCAACGACCATACTGGTCTTTAATACGAATAATGTCGTCCTCGCCAAGGTACGCCCCCGACTGGATCTCCAGCACTTCCAGCGGAATACAGCCAGGGTTTTCCAGGCAGTGCTCGGCGCCAATCGGAATAAAGGTGGACTGGTTCTCGGACAACAGGAACTGCTTACCGTTGACAGTCACCTGACCGGTGCCGGCGAGAATAACCCAATGCTCGGCGCGATGGTGGTGCATCTGCATCGAGAAGGCACCGCCTGGTTTCACCGTGATGCGGTTGACGTTGAAGCGCGGGGTCTGGACCACTACGTCGCAACGGCCCCAGGGGCGGTAAATCTCACGGTGGCGCTTGTACTCGCTGCGCTGGTTCTGCTTGAGGAACTCGACCGCCTTCTTCACGTCCTGGGAACGCTCACGATTCATCACCAGCACGGCGTCCTTAGTGCTGACAATCACCAGATTCTCTACGCCAATGGCCGCCACTAGCTTCTCGTCGCTGTTGATGTAGCAGTTTTCGCTGTTGTGTACCCACGCGTCGCCACTAAGGACGTTGCCCTGCTCGTCTTTCGGGCTGACCTCCCATAGTGCGGACCAGGAGCCAACGTCGCTCCAGTCAGCATCGAGACCGACCACCACCGCATCAGCGGTTTTCTCCATAACGGCGTAGTCCACGGACTCATCCGGGCACTCGCAGAAAATATCATGTGGGATATTGATGAAATCGCTGCCATTATCGGCGGCATTCACCGCAGCCTGGCAGGCTTCCAGGATATCCGGACGGTATTTGGCCAGCTCGATGAGGTATTTCTTGGCGCGGAACATAAACATGCCGCTGTTCCAGTAGTACTCCCCGGAGGCGAGGTAAGCCTCGGCGCGCTCGCGATCAGGCTTCTCCACAAAGCGGGCCACCTGGTACGCGGAATGGGCACTATTGCTGAGCGCCACGCCGCGCTGAATGTAACCGTAGCCAGTTTCCGGGGCATTCGGCACGATACCGAAGGTGACCAGATGACCTTCATCAGCATACTGCTCGGCCACCCGGATAGCGTCGTGGAAGGCCGACTGGTTATTGATGATGTGGTCGGCGGCGAGAACCAGCATCAGCGGGTCGTCACCGTAGCGGGTGGCCTGAAGGGCCGCCAGGGCGATGGCCGGCGCGGTGTTGCGCCCGACTGGCTCAAGTATAATGTTATTCGACAGCTTATTTAGCTGGCGCAGCTGTTCAGCCACCAGGAAGCGATGCTCTTCGTTACAGATGACCATCGGTTCATGGATTTCAAGACCCGAGAGTCGGGTGATGGTTTCCTGCAGCATGGAGTTCTGCCCGAACAGGCGGAGGAACTGTTTCGGATAAAGCTCGCGTGACATCGGCCAGAGACGACTGCCGGTACCACCAGCCATAATTACAGGAAGTAACATAATGAAATCCTTAAATAAATAATTGTTTTATTTTACTATCAATCAATTGACCAACGGGTTGAATGGCTTTTTTCAGGTACGCTACCGCCATTGGCTATCGCAACCAAAATGCGTAGTGCTCCCGCGCTCCAGGCTAAACGCCACCCTCTTTTGCTTCAGAATATCGGCAGCCCCTTCACTCAGCGGTCTCAAAAACCATCCTTACGGAACGGGCATCCTGAAAACCTAAAAGCAGAGATATATCTCAGGGCATATCTCTGCTTTTAATATGTAACTGTTCCTCTCCAGGCCACGAAACGCCCCACAATTTCCACATTTGCCGCCAGAGTAACCATCAGGACCTTCTCATTTACGCGGGGCAAAACACATGCTCTCACCGCCATCAAAAAAAACGAATCAAGTGATTTACCGATGCCAGCAACCATCAGAAAGGAGCATTTACGATACGAGGAAAGATAAGAAGAGACATCGTATTCGCCGCCAGAGAAGCAGCGCGCGTTCGGGCTTGACAGCTCTTTGCACACGACGACGGCGTTATGTTGCGACTGGTGGGATAAACGACTCATGCCTCTACACTGCACATTCCACAAAAAAATCTTCGCAGATTATAGCGTTGCATGCTGGGAAAAAAAATATAAAAGCCGACTAATTAATGGATTGCTCAAATAATACACATCTTAAACATTTACCAAACCAATTAATTATAATCAATTGATATATAAGTAAAAATGAAGAAAGGCATGACATTTTTTTGCCTGGTTGCTAAATAATCTGCTGATAAAAAAAACAGATTTGTACAAAATTACGCCATGTTCGCTGTGAGTAATCCCGTTTTGCGAAGGTACATACTAACCAATGAGGTGCCTGATTTGATGTATCGCCTGCTGGTGCTGTTGCAGGTTCAAATTCTGGATTTAACAACAGTGATAGTGATTCTGCGCACGCGGCATCAGTGAGTTGCGGGGTAGGCGGATGTGATGTTGCTGTCACTTCCGGCAACAACTCATCCGTCATTGCCCGGTGTGCAGGTTTATCGTGCCTACAAATTTTCTCAACATATGTAAGCTGGATAAGATACGCCGGCATCGCATCCGACAAAAAAAAGGGCACGGTGTGACCACCCTGCCCGCTTTCTTCAAGCTCAAAAATCACTTCGCGTTGTAATTACGCAGCGCGTTACGCCCCAGTACAATACCCGCGCCAACCATGCCGCCCAGCAGCACCGCCAGAATCAAGGTGATTGCCTTCTTAGGGCTATCACGACGAATGGGTAACGTAGGTTTCATCACATAGCGGTAAGCGTGAATATCAAGATCATCAACCTTTAAGCTTTCGATATCCAGCAGGTTTTGACGAGTCTGATAGTAGGTTGACGAGAACACCAACGGACGGCTCGCTTCGTGCTTTACCATCGACTCCAGTGCATCACTCCCCAAAAGGAACATGGTATCCTGGGTCACGTCCTGTGTCTGCTGAATCTGCGGCTTTGTCACCTGCGCCTGATTCGCATACTGCAACGCTTCCTGAATTTGACGAATACGCAGCTCTTTTTGCTCCTGAGCGACCACTTCCTGGGTCTTCAGAGAATCCTGCAAGTTTTTCATACGCAGCGCGATGTTGTCTTTCAGATCTTTTTCAAGTTCTTCATTTACCTGGTCGTCAACTTGCTGGATATATTGAGCCAGCTGTTTCTGCGCAGCTTCAGGCGATTGTCCAACATAAGACACCGCTAAAGGTAATGACTGATTTTTAACAGTAGGTTCAATGGTCAGTTTTTCAGGTTCTTCCTGATTATCAAGCGTTTCTGCTAATGCAGAAAATGTCGTGCTGAAGCGACCAATTAAAATCGACTGGATCTCAGACACTTTCGGCGCGGCTGAACCATAAATCACATTTATGGCATTGTTATAACCAGCGATTTGCCCCACATCAGGTTGAGTAACGATAGCTGTGGAAGTCCATTTTTCTTTGGCAACGACCAGATATCCTATTGCCAGGGCAATAGCGACAATGACAGAAATGATGATTGTCATCTTGCCACGCCATAGTTGCACCAGTAAATCAATCAAATCAATCTGTTCCGGGTCAAGGTTTTGCCCAGAAACATTATTATTTTCTACTCTCATCATTACCCTAACGGACGTTATAATTTTAGGTCTGCATAGTGTAGTGATAATCTTAGTGAATGCTATAGGATAAATGATAAAAACAATGAATTATTGCACAGGTTACAAAAGACAATCAGGGCGAAACCGCCCTGATCAGAGAAGATTAGTCGCTGCCAAAGAGATCTCGTGTGTAGACTTTGTCTGCCACTTCCTTAAGCTCTTCTGCCATACGGTTAGAAATAATAACGTCGGCTTGTTGTTTGAAGGTCGCGAGATCACGTTCCAGGCGAGAGTTGAAGAATGAGTCTTCTTTCATCACCGGCTCGTAAATGATAACTTCAACGCCTTTCGCCTTGATACGTTTCATAATCCCCTGAATGGAAGACGCACGGAAGTTATCTGACCCGCTCTTCATAATCAGACGATAAATACCCACCACTTGCGGTTTGCGTGACAAAATGGCATCGGCAATAAAGTCTTTACGCGTGCGGTTAGCATCGACAATTGCCGAAATCAGGTTATTCGGCACAGACTGGTAGTTCGCCAGTAACTGCTTGGTATCTTTCGGCAGACAATAACCACCATAACCAAACGACGGATTGTTGTAATGGTTGCCAATGCGTGGATCGAGACAAACGCCTTCGATAATCTGGCGAGTATTCAGACCTAAACTTTCTGCATAGCTATCCAGTTCATTAAAGTATGCTACGCGCATCGCCAGATAGGTATTAGCGAAAAGTTTAATCGCTTCTGCTTCAGTGGAGTCGGTAAACAGGGTTGGGATATTTTGCTTAATCGCGCCTTCCTGTAACAACGCAGCAAAACGTTCTGCGCGTTCTGAACGCTCACCGATGACAATACGTGACGGATGGAGATTATCGTAAAGAGCTTTACCTTCACGGAGAAATTCCGGAGAGAAAATAAGGTTATCGATACCCAGACGTTCTTTAATTGATTTGGTGAAACCTACCGGAATTGTAGATTTAATCACCATTACCGCGTTGGGATTAATTTCTGTCACATCGCGAATGACCGCTTCCACGCTTGAGGTATTAAAATAATTTGTTTTCGGGTCATAATCGGTAGGCGTGGCAATAATAACGTAATCGGCATTTTTATACGCGTCATACTTATCTGTCGTAGCGCGGAAATTGAGATCTTTAGTCGCCAGATACTCTTCAATCTCCTTATCAACAATCGGTGACTGCTTCTTGTTAAGCATGTCCACTTTGGCCTGAACGATATCCAGTGCAACCACTTCGTGATTTTGCGCAATCAGAATACCATTTGAAAGACCAACATAACCTGTTCCTGAAATTGTTATTTTCATTAGCTCTGACTTCTTCCGGTTAAACATTTAGAGTGGTCATTAATCCACCACCACAACTTCATCTACTGCGGGATTTTTAACGCTGATGTAGATGAACTGTCAAGGCAGCGATCCTGCTGTGCGGCGCTGTATTATATCGCGTTTTTAACTATAAATTATAAAAAAAGGCCATAACCTGCCGCTTTGTATAATAAAAAAGCCCGGAGGGTTTCTCCGGGCCTTGCATTGATTAATTGATTTAAATCAGATTAATCCAGCCATTCAGTATGGAACACACCTTCTTTATCAATGCGCTTATAAGTATGCGCACCGAAATAGTCACGCTGTGCCTGGATCAGGTTCGCAGGCAGAACTGCGGCGCGGTAGCTGTCATAATAGGCAACCGCAGCGGCGAAGGTCGGAACCGGGATACCGTTCTGTACCGCGTAAGCGACGACATCGCGCAGCGCCTGCTGGTAGTCATCGGCGATTTGCTTGAAGTACGGAGCCAGCAGCAGGTTAGCGATCTGCGGATTTTCGGCATATGCATCGGTGATTTTCTGCAGGAACTGCGCACGGATGATGCAGCCAGCACGGAAAATCTTCGCGATTTCACCGTAGTTCAGATCCCAGTTGTACTCTTCAGACGCGGCACGCAGCTGAGAGAAGCCCTGGGCGTAAGAAACGATTTTGCCCAGATACAGCGCACGACGAACTTTTTCAATGAACTCAGCTTTGTCGCCTGCTGGCTGCGTTTGCGGACCAGACAGTACTTTAGATGCGGCAACACGCTGATCTTTCAAAGAAGAGATATAACGTGCAAACACAGACTCGGTAATCAGCGACAGCGGTTCGCCGAGATCCAGCGCACTTTGGCTGGTCCATTTACCGGTACCTTTGTTAGCAGCTTCATCCAGAATCACATCAACCAGGTAGTTACCGTCTTCATCTTTTTTGGTGAAGATACCTTTGGTGATGTCGATCAGGTAGCTGCTCAGTTCACCGTTATTCCACTCGGTAAAGGTCTGCGCCAGCTCTTCGTTGGTGAGGTTCAGGCCACCTTTAAGCAGAGAATAGGCTTCAGCAATCAGCTGCATATCGCCGTATTCAATACCGTTGTGAACCATCTTCACATAGTGACCTGCGCCATCGGCACCAATATAGGTAACGCATGGTTCACCATCTTCAGCTACTGCGGCGATTTTGGTCAGGATTGGTGCAACCAGTTCATAGGCTTCTTTCTGGCCACCAGGCATAATGGAAGGACCTTTCAGCGCGCCTTCTTCACAACCGGAAACACCGGTACCGATGAAGTTAAAGCCTTCTGCAGAAAGCTCACGGTTACGACGAATGGTGTCCTGGAAGAAGGTGTTACCACCATCAATGATGATGTCACCTTTATCGAGATATGGCTTGAGGGAATCAATAGCAGCATCCGTGCCTGCACCTGCTTTCACCATTAACAGGATGCGGCGAGGCGTTTCCAGAGATTCAACAAACTCTTTCACCGTATAGTAAGGAACCAGTTTCTTGCCTGGATTGTCGACAATCACTTCTTCCGTCTTTTCACGGGAACGGTTGAAAATAGAGACGGTATAACCACGGCTTTCGATGTTGAGCGCAAGGTTGCGCCCCATCACGGCCATACCGACGACGCCGATCTGTTGCTGTGACATTATTTTCTCCTATTTTCAAAAAGTCTATAAACTTCAATGCACATAAAATTATTTATTCACTATGCCAATGATTTATAAAAAAATCAATAAAATGCAGAAAGATTATTTGTTTTTTATATATTTACGAAAAGCCTTAGGAAGGAATGAATATAGCAATTTTGCAAAAATTAGAGGAATGTAAACATATCCATGAGCATTAAAATTATATTTCAACTGCAAAATAAAAACAGCGAATATATAATTAATTCGTTTATTGTTTTCAAATTGCTGTTTAGAATGAAATCGCTTATATGTCAGCTTTTCATTTAAACATGCCATATTGATATTCTTAGCCATCAACCGTAAATATAAATCATAATCAACTAATTTAGTCAAATTTTCATTATATCCTCCTACCGACAATAAGATGTCTTTTTTAATTAACATTGAACTATGACAAAATGGATTCTTGTAGCGTAGAACATTTGGTGATGTCATTAATAAATGGGCTACGCAATAGTTTGTTAACATAAAATGTGTCAACTCATCATCATGAGAGAATACAAAAAAATCAGTAAAGACAACTTGGATTCTATTTTTATTTTTGGTTACGAAATCCAACTGTAATTTCGTCTTATCTGGATGAATTTGATCATCCGCGTCTAAAATACATATGTAATCGCCATGGGAGTGTCTAACACCTAAATTTAATGCTTTTGCTCTTCCAACTCCACCAGTTTCGATGAAAATAATATTACCCTCTATACCTTTTATAATTGATGCGGTATTATCCGTCGAGCCATCATCAACGACAACAATCTCTATATCAACTGATTGCTGTGATAGTATAGAAGATATTGCCGAACATATAAATTCCTGACCATTTTTTACTGTCATAATGTAGGAAACCAACATGATTTTTCCTAGTCCGCCTTTTTAGCATTAATATAACGACAAGTTACAAAACTCAAAATAAGAGGTATGATAAAAAAAACAGTGTTAATAAAATTATTATACATCATCGAAAAAGTTAAGGTCATAACCAATATTGGGGAAAATAGATAAAAGCTAAGTTTTGTAGACTGCAGGGAAAATATAAATTGTGTAATAAAGCCAATCAACCATAAATAAATAATCCCTAGCAAACCAAAAGATAAGTATGTCGTTCCAAATAAACCTAAGGGTGATGTTGTATCAGGTAACATATCAACTATAGTGCTTTTACCGATTATTTTTTGAGGAATTGTCCAATTGAAAAAGTATACCAAGTCATGTATATCATATTTATATATATACATTGAATTAACAACTGGTGACCCTAAATAATAACCGCCAATAAATTTTAGCAGAAAGTCTCCTGACTCCAATAAATTTTGGTCAGGATTCCTAATAACTCTGGTAACAGTAAAAAGAGCTATAGTTAAACACATATAAAAAAATAATTTCTTATATGCTACGTTTGGAGAAAAAAGAATAAAAGCAAAAAACAAACACACTAGGGACTGAAGTTTACCAAATGCAATAAACTTTAAAAGGACAATAAATAAATTAATATAAGTTATTCTTTTATTACCGCCTATGAGCAATGAAGCCCCAAATATAGGTATAAAACAGTACCCAAGCAATATACTAATTCCATGAATCCCAAACGAGCTATTATTTATGCTATCATTAATTTCTTTGACACTAACATCTCCAATCACATATAGGTTATATATGTTAGCATGCCCCATTTGCAATTGAGATATTAAAAAAGTCACAAGATTCAATATGAAAAATACGTATAACAGAGTTTTAACCTTTTGCGCTTTCAAACAATACTGCGATTGTATAATAGCACTTTTATTATTCCCCATTCTTACAATAAAATATGCGCTTAATGCTCCGATTGAGAAAGCAAAAAAGAAAAACAAGTAAACATATAATATCTCATAGTCACTAGAAATACCAAAAATATAAAATGAATTCCATTTTTCCTTTGATGTTATCACCTGAAAAAATGTGTTCACCAAGCAAGATATAAATACTAATAAAACCGGATTGAAAATCCTTCTGGCTCCTTGGATTTGGGGCAACTTGACATACTTAAGATCATTCATGAATAGCTTTCCAATTCTGAAGAATAGGATATGGTGAATTATTGGCATTCCATCTGGCAGGCGCAACGACATGCTTTGAGGGATAGTTTCCTAACCAAGCAGCCCACCAACTGTAAGTACTATTAGCTATTATAAAATGATCACATTGTGACATCAAATACATATCTATTGTGGAATATTTTTTGCTATATCTACAATTTCCCTCATCACAAAAAAATAAATTCCTGGAATTTTTTATATTTTTCCTTGCCCACTCAGGATCGTCTGAAAACACAAATACGTCAAAAAATTCACTGACATTCTCTAAATAGCTTAATGCATTTACATAATATGACAAACCAATTACACCATGATGTTCCGCCGCATTCTTATTTGTAACATAATCTCCACGGCGTATATGTAAAGCAACACTACCTCGAGATTGTTTTATTAGCTCATAAATTTTAGATTGATGTGCTAAATTCATTATTTCTTGATTAGGTTTAAACTCAGAACGTAATGACTCATCGATACTATAAATATTTGATAATTCTTGAAAATGTCCTAAAAAATAATAATCCTTATCTTCAGCAAAATCGATGCAATTAAAGTTGACGGGAGTAACAATATTTCGAAAATATGGTAATGATATTTTTTCCGATAATTTCACTCTAAGCTTATCGTAAATATATAAAAATTTCTCACTAAAACTTGAAGAATTTAAAATGTTATCGACAATGCAAAGTTGATTGAGCTCAAACGTCCTTGGCGTATCTTTATGCGGTTGATTGTGATAGTATGATATATCCAGCTTGAGGCGGGCATTGTATTTTTTTGCCAAAGAACGGGCAAGTGCATATTGAAACATCTGATTTCCTAAACCACCTGTTAATCGAACAATAAATGTCACCAATTATTTCCTTCTATGATAAAATAACAATCCACATGTGAGAACAATAATAAAATTCATCACCCAAGATATTGCCCCAGCTATTTCATGCAATGTTTCTGTAAAAAACATCAAAAATAGTGCGTTAATAACAACTACGCATGCTTGGGATAAAATTATAACATTAGCTCTGCTTTCTACAACTAATTTTACATGTATAAAGTTATAAAAAAAGTTTATTAGTACAGCTAAACTTAATATCTTTACAATAACCTCCCCCTGATTAACAACTTCTATGTTATGACTCCAAATCCATAAAATATCCCTAGTCCACAAAAAAATTATGATCGATGGAATTGCTACAAAAACAAATGCTATAAATTTATACGTCCCTAACTTTGATTCATTTCCAAATTTAGCAATGTGGGGCATAATTGCTTTTACCATTGGGTACTGTAACTGAAGTAGAGCTAGTCCAAACTGAACAACCATCACATAGATTCCAAAACTTTGTATACTCAAATACCTTGACATAAAGAGCCTGTCTATTTGTGATGAAAAAACCCCCAATAATATACCCACTGATAACTTATAATTCCTAAGAATGATTTTTTTAATATTTATCCATGATGGTAAACAAAAACCTATTTTTCTGATAATTATTGTACTATTACAAAACCACTCTAAAAATGTAATCAAAAAAAACGCAAAAACATACGAATATATACTTCTACAGACACTTAAAACTAAAACAATTGCAAGCACATGCTTTAAAGAAACAAATATACACTGTGATAAATTAGTTTTTATCTGCTCTTCACGCCCATTCCAATACGCTAAGTTAACATTATTACAAAATTGAAAAAAAAACTGTCCTGAAAATATTTTTATTGCATAACTAAGTTGATTTCCTTGCTGCCCTTCTAACGCAAACCACATATATGATATTACGTGTGATAAGAAAAAAAGTAAGATTACAGAAAAACAAGCTAATAGCAAATACAGGAATAAGTAGGTTGAATAAACTAATTTAGCATCATCCTTTTTTTGAGCGAAATCTCTTGGCATGACTTGAGACATACCAGCATCAAGTAATAATAATATCCCCTGCAAGGATAAGCAGGCAGCAACCATTCCCCACTGTTCATCACCTAAAAGTTTAAGATAAACCGGCGCCATTAAAAGAACTAGAAGACCCTGGCAGAAAACGCCACACAAATTAGCAATAGTATTAATATATAGACGTCCTCTCATTCAACCTTCCCTGATAATTCTGGTATTAATAATGTATTACTTCTCATTTTATTTTCATAACCTCAAGCTATCACATTCAATCATACCACCTGTAAGGGCAAAATTACGAAAAACCGTTTCTCGCAAGGATACCACCAAGTAGTTTCTATCCATGACTGCTTTTCACATCTTACATCACAACTCTGCCTTGAATACCATATCTTTCGTCAAAATATTAATAGCGATGTGCCGTATCCCTGAAAATAATTCTGCTGCATTTCCTCTTCTTATTTTGCAGTCGTCTTCATTCATTACCACGTCCAGACGCCAGTGCAGCTTATTCTCCACGTGCCAGTGGTTTCGGATTGCTGTGGCGAACTTCTCTGCGGTTAAATCAGCAGATGACCGTCATTTCTGGCTCTTTCTTTTGCTCTGCTATTATGGACCGAAAGGAGACTGCCACGCATAATTTCTTCAGCCCTTTCCATTCAAACGTGAAATCAATAAGTTCAACAGGGACATCGCAAACAATATGAAGACGGATTTCTTCTCTACCGTGACTCTTTTCACTAATTGCGTAACTGTCATGCTCTGGATTATTTAATTCTTTCAGCGGAAATTTTTCCTCAAAGGCTTTATTTAGCCACCCCTGGTTTCCTTTTACCGCGAATAAATAATCACCTCTCTGTTTTTGTATCTTCTCTGCAATATCTTTCTGGCAACCCATCGCATCAGTTGTGATGATTTTTCCTTTAATATCCAGCATGTTAAGAAGTTCTGGGATAGCTGTAATCTCATTGGATTTCTCATCCGTCTTGATCTGTCCGATGACCAGACTGTGCATTGTTGAGAACGCACTAATGACATGAATCGCACCCCTGCGGTGACTCTTGTCATAAGAATGCCGGAGCGTTTTTCCATCAATTGCAATGACGCCTTTATCATCTGAAGAATGGCAGTCACGCATCCAGTTAATAAAGCACTCGTGAAATTTTGCAGGACTGATACAGGATACAACTCTGGCAATGGTATCGTGAACAGGAATACCATTTTCAAAATCACCATATTGCTTCAAAAAATCGAGATGTGTTTCCCCAAAATCCTCTATATCTTCCCAGCCTTCTGCACCAGAAATAACGGCACAAATAGTCAACCGTAGAATATCCGACAATTTATGTTCCACTTTCCAGGCTTGTCTGTAATCGGGGATAATAGAAATATGTTCCATCAATTTTTTAAGTTCCATTTTGTTCTCCTTAATTATGTAAGGAGTATTTGATCATGTATACGCAATAAAAAACAGCTTAAGGTAATGAGGAATATCTCAATTTTTAAACATAAAATGCGAATTACTTAGTACAAAAAGTGTACTTCTGATGATCTTTCCCTGCTTCCGGGAAGCCTTTCAGGCCGTCCACGCAGGCGATAAGGATATCGTTCAGGCCGCGATTTTTCAGTTCCGTCAGTACATTCAGCCAGAACTTTGCACCTTCATTTTCGGCCAGCCACATACCTGGCAGCTCTTTCTGACCATCAAGGTTAATACCCAGAGCCAGGAACACCGCTTTGTTGATAACCCGGCTGTCCTGCCGTACTTTCAGGACAATACAGTCAAGGTAAACAATGGGATAAATCGCATCCAGAGGACGGTTTTGCCATTCTACAACCTGGTCGATTACGACATCGGTGACTTTCGATATCAGCGCCGGAGAGACGTCTGCATCGTACATTTCTTTGAAGGCCGTGGTAATTTCGCGGGTAGTCATCCCTCTGGCATACAACGCCAGGATCTGGTTGTCCATGCCGGTAATGCGGGTCTGATTTTTCTTCACCAGTTGTGGTTCGAAGGAACCATCACGATCACGTGGAGTACGTAATTCCATCGGCCTGTCGGTAGGGGTGACGGTTTTCGTGGAATAGCCATTACGGGAGTTGGTTCCCAATTTGGGCTGATTTTTTTCATGTCCCAGGTAGTGAGTCAGTTCAGCGTTGAGAGCAGCCTCAACACTGATTTTCTTGAGCAGGCGATCGAACTGACTGAGATCTTCAGGGGTTTTGAGATTTTTGGCCAGTTCGTTAGCCAGAGCCTGCAATTGTTTGTCGTCCATAATTTAACCTTCATTTGATGTTGAATTGAACATATCAAAATCAGGCAATTACACAAATCTATGTACAGGCTCCTCCACTAATGGTTCAAACGTTACCAGCACAGTCATCTGCGCTATTCGATCGCTTACTGTCGGTATTCCCAGAAGTCTGCGACCTCCATCCTTCTTTGGAATTTCCACCGCACGCACTGGCGGCGGCACCCAGCTTCCCGACGATAACCTGTTCCAGATTTTGTACAGATTTCCTTTCAGATCCCGCTCAAAATCTTTCAGCGTCTGGTTATCCACTCCGGCAGCTCCGGCATTCGCTCTTACCCGCCGGTACGCTTCCACCACATGCAATTTACTGACCTGAAACGGTTTTGTCTGTTCACCCGCAGCCTCCTCCTGTTTACAGTTGGGCTATGATGCAGACTGCTCTACGCTGCCCCTTCGCTCCACGTTCATTACAAACGCTTCCTCACTACTACTAACAGCTCTGCCCCGGTTTCGCACATCGATACTCTCATACTCATAATTTCGGTTATTTGTATTTCTCTCTTGACATTGCGACGACCGGTTCCCGTAGTGCCTGCAAAGAGCCTGATACAGCGTCATGCCTGCTATATGCCGGACACCATTCACGCAGCATTCGGAATTCACCCGTAAATTATTCCCGGAGGTATCACGAAACCTCCGGTTTTGATGTCACTTAGGACTAACGACGTTTCAATACAGGTTTAGGTTTACTCATCTCACCGTATCTCACAACAGCAGCCGGGGTTGTTTGGGACCGACTTCCGATCCCGATGGGCCTGCCACCATCTCTTCACAAGCTTGTGCTTATTACATGCAAAACGTCCCATTTTACATCTGTGTGCCTACGGCACACAGTGATCTTTCCCTGAAAAAGAAGATGGTCGTAACAAAGCATTCTCGACTGATATTTAATTACAGAGATTATTTTAAATGTATTTTCTTCAGAATGATCAAAGACGGTTCCTCATATAGCAGCCATTACAACAGAAACCAATGATACATCAGAGATTTTTGCCCTCCTTTATCTAATCAATAACAATACTTGGATCGAGCATAAAATAAGCACTGCTGTTAGCGTGAACATCGTCACTGGCGAGCAGCGCATCTGGCGTCAGCCAGCGGTAATCGTCATGCTGCTCATCCGGCAGTAACAGCTCTTCTTCCGCTACTCTGAAGCGAAAACCGAGCACCACATAGTGAGTGGTGAAATCCGTGCCAGAGAAGTTATCGTCATAAAAGTGCTGCCAGACACCGTAAAACTGGCCTGCTGTTATCGGCAGACGCAGCCCCAGTT